>SESA01001081.1_pt1 | contig 14939 bp, 12 predicted proteins | sample 3171451 | NCBI WGS metagenome assembly SESA01 (sample SAMN06051862, study PRJNA518727) | freshwater metagenome | biome: subpolar coniferous forest; feature: holomictic lake; material: water; isolation source: holomictic Lake 227, 8 m depth | place: Canada: near Kenora, Ontario | collected...
GTAATTAGGGGTCTTTCTCCGGGATGGTTGTGGTGCGCGATGCGCACTCTACTACTAATCGACATTATTTGTTTACGTGTTAGATGAATCGCCTAACTGTTTTTCAAGTGCTTGTCGTACCAAGCCAATGACATAAGGTAATTCGTCAAGAGATGATAGACCTACTTCCACATCACCATTGCCCCAGCGACCAAGATCAGTTACATCCTTGCACAACCCCTTTGGGTCACTGATTTCCGCAAAGGTCATATTTAACGAGAGACGCAAGCGTTTAGCCTGAGGCACAACATCCAAAAAGTTGGTTTCAGCCTTGTAAGCAACATATTGCTTAAGAAACTCCTCGTTAACGCATGGGTCGAGATCTAATACAGCTTGGCGAAGCGAATTAAACAAATCTCTCATAGGGCCGCTGGATAAATAAGGATGGTCATCAATAGTAAAATCAGAGTTGGTCTGCTTGGTTTTATAGGCACCTAATATAGATTCATCAAGTTTTGGCGAATGCCAAACACTTACGGCTTTAGTAGCAAGAGCGTTTGATCTGGCAATAATGCTATCTTCCGTCCACTTTGGAACATTACCTAATGTGAACTGTTGGTCGTTAATCATAAAAGACTGCTTATTCAATCGAAGAGGACTATGGGCAAAGCCGACTAAATCCCCGTGTTTGTTTTTAACTTGGTCACGTTTGAAGCAGAACGGGAAATCTCTGTATTCACTGTTATAGCCAGTCAGCGTAAGATTCCCCAGCGTGTGTAGCCAGGTTCGCTGAATACGTTGCCACTCCGGCCCAAGCTCGGCTTGCCAATCAGCAGAGAGTGCTTCGTTCTGCGGCAGAATATGCTCGATGGTATAATCTTCCACCAACATAAGTTCATTGTTCTCATGATGCTCGAATCGGCGTAGCCAGTAACTGCGACTACGAAAATTGTATAGATCGCGGGTCTGAATATCGCGTTTAAATTCATCGTCACTTGGGAAACGGCGATATGAAGGAAGCAGCAGAAAGTGAGCCGCGATACTCTCCAGATATCGGTCTTTCTTCAAGGATTTACTAAAGGTTGCGAAGGTTTTGTTCATTGAATTTGTGGGTATCGCACAAACCGCACGGCGGAAAACATAACTTTCCACCCAACGCACGGCACTAACAAAATCCTCTTTTCTTAAATGCCCTGTAACATAGTCTCTATACAGTTCCAGCAGCAATGGATAGGCTACATCTACCTTCAACTCACGCAAATCATCGAAGGCAATCTTGAGATTGACATCGGATTCAGTACCCAGAGCCATAGCGCAGAAGTGTCGGGCAAAATCACGAATATCCCTTAATAGCGCCTCAACTCCAGCAGCCGCGACAATTGGTGAACAGGCATGGGCTTTAAATGCCTCATAGACTTCGTTCAAACGTGGAATTTCGGAGGCTTTTACCGTTAAGAAATGACGCATAAAAGCATCAAAGTGAGTGCTGTAGGCTTCCTGCCCAAAACCTATTTCCATCGGCCGCCAAAATTGCTCGTAGAGCTGCGTTTGCAGGTCTGGCTCCAATCCCATCAAGATATAATTGCGAATCAAATCAGCCTGACTCAGCTCTTTACCGGTTGAATTCATGCTCTCGAAAATAAGTTGCGGGTTATCTTCTCCACGTTTAAGCTTGATGTCTACCATCATGAGCTTCACCAACCCTTTGCAAACCGCCATTAAATCGCTCCCGCAACCGGCGATTAACTCTTCAAAGAGATTGAAGTTTTGCGTAACTCGAAGGGAGTGCTCTTTGGGCTGGTCATGATTGCCGACAATGGCAGTAAGCGTTGTTCTATCGGTCTGCGAAAGGATCAGTTTATATTTTCGCTCCGCTTTCTCCAGTGGATTTTGTAAATAATAGCCTCGTAACATTACTGCAGAGAATCCATCTAAAGGCTCACTGTCCCCAAGTGCTTTGGCAAGTGCAGCAATAAGCAATGTCACCGTTGTCAGGCGCTGCTGACCATCAATTACGAGCAACGGTTCCCAAGTAGTTACATTGGAGTCAGCTTCTTCGATGTAAACTATTGAACCAACAAAATGCACCAAGATGTTGTCATTAGCGCCGGTTCGTACAATGTCGTCCCACAGTTGTCGACACTCCTTCTCTGTCCATGAATAGGTGCGCTGGTAGATCGGGATGACGAACTGCGGCGACTTCTTCAAAAAATCCAAGAGCTTGGCTTCGGTAGCTTTCAAGTGAGGTGTCCTTTTTTATTGAGCAATATTTGTATTTTTAACACACATTGCATTGATAGTCGATGCAATGACCAAGACCCAATATAAATATTTTAACAATGGGCTTATTAAGATATTTGAAAAAAAGTCTTTTAGAATCGCCAAGCTCATCGTCATTACAGCTACTGCAATAATTAAATCTGCTCTATTTTTCTCACCCACATTTTATAAGCTGTCAGCTTACAGTCTATTTGCAGTATAATTTCAACAAATAGATATTACTTGAGGTGTTAACTCATGGCCGTTATAAAACCCACCACGATAACTTTGCGTATTGATCCGGCCGTTAAAGAAGGTTTACGCCTGCTGGCGGAAAAAGATCATCGCAGTCTTACCAATATGATTGAGGTAATGATTCGTGAGCAATGCAAAGTACACAATATCGCTATCCCCAATCAGCAAACCCTTTTTGACGGCGAAAGTTAACAACCTTATTCAACATTTAGTCATCATCAAGGATGAACCATGCTACTGGATAATAAAAAAAACGGAAAAGTAGGCGATACGCTACGTGATAACTTACAAGCAGGCTCCAGTCTCGCCATTATTACCGGTTTATTTTCAATTTATGGCTTTGATGCACTAAAAAAAGAACTCAATCGCGTTGATCAGGTGCGGTTATTGTTTTCAAAAATCCAAAATGTGCCGGGTGACAATCTGCCTTTGCCGGGTTTAAACGGTGATGCTTTTGAACGCCGCTTTAAAAACCAACTTAATCAACATCAAATCGCTAAAGAATGCGCAGAATGGCTCTCTAAAAAAGCTGAAATCAAGCGCGTTAATAATCCCTATAGCGTTAATCAAAACCTGTTTCATGTTCAAAAAGAACAAAGTAGCGCCTTAGCCATCCAAGGCAGTTCCAACTTTACGACTTCCGGTTTGGGTTTTTCAGAGTCGGATAAATATGACATGAACATGTGCCTTACCGAAACCGAAAGTACCACAGCTTTATTAGAATGGTTTAATGGTATTTGGAATGATCCGGGGGCTGTTGAAGATATTAAAGCGCTTATTATGACAGAGTTAAACCGATTAACAGAGAACCAGTCACCGGCCTTTATTTATTTTCTGACCCTGTTTAATGTCTTTAAAGACTTCATTGAAGAACTGGATGAAGAGCGCATCATCAAGACCAAAACCGGTTTTAAGGAAACATTGGTTTGGAAAAAGCTGTATAAATTTCAGCGTGATGGTGTATTGGGTGCCATTGATAAGCTGGAAAAATACAATGGCTGCATTATTGCTGATAGCGTAGGTCTGGGTAAGACTTTTGAAGCCTTGGCCGTCATCAAATATTATGAATTACGTAATGATCGGGTATTGGTGCTGAGTCCTAAAAAACTGAGGGAAAACTGGACGATCTACACGGTCAATGACAAGCGTAATATCTTGTCTGCCGACCGATTTAATTATGATGTGTTAAACCATACCGACCTGACCAGAACCAGTGGCAAATCCGGTGAAATAAACCTGGAAACCCTGAATTGGGGCAATTACGACCTGATTGTTATTGATGAATCCCATAACTTCAGGAACAATAATCTCCGTAAAGAAGGCGCTACCCGTTATTCCAGGTTAATGAATGACGTGATTAAATCCGGCGTAAAAACCAAAGTTTTGATGCTCTCGGCAACGCCCGTTAATAGCCGGATGAATGACCTGAAAAATCAGGTGTCTTTTATTGCCGAAGGGATTGATGATGCATTTTCCGAGCAAGGCATTGCCAGTATTGAGCAGACCCTGAAAAAAGCACAGACCCGTTTTAATCAGTGGCTGGATCTCGATGATAAGGAGCGCAAGGTTGAAATTCTTCTGGAACGGATGAATTTTGATTACTTCAAATTACTGGATTTATTGACCATTGCCCGTTCGCGTAAACACATTGAAGAATACTACGACATCGCTGAAATAGGTGCTTTTCCTGAACGCCTAAAACCGCTCAATATTAAAGCCGATATAGACGGTGATGGCGATTTTCCACCGTTAAAAGACATTAATCAATCTATCCGCAAACTCCACCTGAGTGCCTATGCGCCGCTTAAGTACGTGCGCAGGGATAAACGGGATGAATACAGTCGTAAATACGACATGAAAGTCGGCAATGGTTCCTCGGTATTTAAACAGGTAGATCGTGAGCAAAGCTTAATCCATTTGATACGGATTAATCTGCTTAAACGCATGGAAAGCTCGATTAATTCCTTTGCACTCACCTTGGCCAAACTACTGAGAGAAGTGGATTTTCTCATCCAAAAAATCGATGGCCATGATGGCAGCGCTATTGAGGAACTGAACATTGAAGGGATTGAAATTGAGGATCAGGATTTTGAGTCTTACCTAATTGGCCGCAAGGTCAAGGTACTTATTCAGGATATTGATGCCATCCGCTGGAAGCAGGATTTGGAAGAAGACCGGCAGCGTTTGGCAACCATGCTCAATGAAGCCAGTCTTATCGAGCCGTCACGCGATGCCAAATTGCAGCTTCTTAAAGAAATTATTAGTCACAAGTGCCAAAATCCGGTTAATCCTGACAACAAAAAACTCCTGGTATTTACGGCTTTTGCCGATACCGCCAATTATCTCTATGAAAACCTGGCACAGTGGGCGCAAACAGAACACAACTTGCACGCGGCTTTAGTGACCGGCACCGGAACCAACAAAACCACGTTATCCGGCATTAATAAAGACCTCAACAGTATTTTGACCACCTTTTCACCGGTTTCTAAAGAACGGCATAAAATCGATGCCAATGCGACGGATGAAATTGATTTACTGATTGCCACTGATTGTATTTCCGAAGGCCAAAATCTTCAGGATTGTGATTACTTGATTAATTACGATATCCATTGGAATCCGGTACGTATTATTCAGCGTTTTGGCCGGATAGATCGCTTGGGTTCAAAAAACGACTTTATTCAGTTGATCAATTTTTGGCCCAATATGGAGTTGGATGAATACATCAATCTGGAAGCACGGGTTAGCGGGCGTATGGTGTTGTTGGATATTTCTGCCACCGGCGAAGAAAACATCATTGAGTATGATGATAAAAAACGCATGAATGATCTGGAATACCGGCGCAAACAGTTGCAACAGTTACAAAGCGATGTGGTTAACCTGGAAGATATGACCGGCGGCGTGTCTATTACCGATTTAACGCTCAACGATTTTAAAATGGATTTATCGGCTTTTATGAAAGAGCGCATGGCCAGTTTAGCCTCCGCTCCAAGCGGGTTATTTGCGGTTACCACCCTTAATCCGAACTTACCCCTTAAAGAGATTGAACCGGGCGTTATTTTTTGCCTTAAAAATATCACCGGTAAAACAATGCCGGATGCTTCTTATGCCTTGGCACCTTATTATTTGTTATATATCAGTGATACCGGCACCGTTAAATACCACTTTACCCAAGCCAAAAAGATACTGGATATACTCAAAAAACAAGGCTTAAGCTGGCAACATCCAGACCCTAAGGCTATTAACTTATTTCAGCAAGATACTGAACAAGGTAAAGATATGATTCACTACCGACACTTACTGGAAGTGGCCATTAACAGCATTATTGGTAAATCCGAAGAAAAAGGCGTAGAAAGCCTGTTTAGTCGCGGTGGCACGGTATTAACCAAGGACAGCTTTAAAGGTATTGAAGATTTTGAAGTGATCAGTTATTTACTGATAAAAGCAGTGTCGTGATAGCGGCTTTTTATCAAAAACTGGCCTTACCCGAGGCTTGTTTTTTAGGTAAGCGGGTTTATAAAAAGTTATTTTATGAAAACGCGTCCTTAAGTGCAGCAGACAAAAAAGCCTTTAGTGAGGATATAGTCGATATCCAGTGGTGTTACACCTTAAAGCCCGAAACTATTGCCATTGCCCGTTATGAGGATAATGACCGCGAATATCATGAAATCGCGTTAATGCAGGTTAATTTAAAAAATGACCAACATAGCAAGCGGCTTGCACAAATTATACAAAGGGCTATTCCCTACCCTTTGCTGATTGTTTTTACTCAAGGTTCACGCTTTGCGCTGAATGTGGCAGATAAACGAATTAATCAGGCAGATCGTGAAAAAATAAGAGTCGATGCTTTTTACGACACTGATTGGCTGGACTTAAACCACTTGTCAGCCACCGAAACGGATTTTATAGACAGCTGTGCCGTTCGCCAGTTGTCTTACCAGCATTTTTATGCGTTTTATGGTGATTTAATAGCCAGAATTATTGCCTTAAATTGCAGCAAAGTCAGTGGTCGTTATACACTGGCCTCAGAGTTATCGCGTGACGAACAAGTCGATTGGCTTAATAAGATACGACAAACAGAGCAGAAATTACAAAGCCTAAGAGTGGATTTAAAAAAAGAGAGCCAGTTTAATCGGCAAGTGCAACTTAACATACAGATAAAACAAGTTGCTAAACAACTGGAAGATTTGAGGCGCTAGAGGTCAATCTGTCATAAACATCACTTGATAGTTGTCGGGTTTATGCTTATTATGAGTGTCGGGTTTTTGTAAGGAAAAGAGTCATGAGTCGCCAGCCAACATTACGGCAAAAAGTTGAAGAACGCATAAAAAATCAAACGGATGATGTGTTTTTGCCGCGTGAATTCTCTGATCTCAGTGATGAAGATCAAGTATTACGCGTGTTGCGACATCTGGTACGCGAAGGACGCTTGATAAAACTGGGTTATGGGGTTTATGGCCGAGCGGTGCAATCACAATTAACCGGTAAAGCCATTCTTTATAGTCAGAACGGTTTTTCGGGTGCGGTACGCCAAGCCCTCACCAAGTTGGGCGTCGATTGGGAACCCACTGAAGCCGAGCTTGACTATAACGCAGGCAACTCGACACAAGTGCCGGTTAATCCGGTTTTACGCGTAAAAGGCCGGTTTTCAAGGCAGCTGCATTACGGAAAATCGGAGCTTATTCTTGACCGATAAACCGACGCTTCAAGAATTACTGGAAGTTCAAGATTTTTACGATTTACCCAGTCCCGCTTTGATAGAAAAAGATTGGTACGTTGTTAAAGCGCTTGCCGCCATTACGGTTATTGATACGTCGCCGTTTAAGTTGGTATTTGGTGGCGGTACAGCCTTGGGGCGTGCGCATCGGTTAATTCACCGCATGTCTGAAGACATTGATCTTAAAGTCGTTGCAAACGAGCCGCAACCGCCGCGTTTAGCGTTTCGGCAGTTACGCGAAAAAGTCACTCAAGCCTTACTTGAGGCCGGCTTTAAATTTGATCCAGACAATACTCACTATCGTGAATCGCGTAATCAAAGTCGTTATACCGTTTTTCGTTTGCCTTATGAACCTATCACCACAGGTAATGGCGCTTTGCGTCCGGAAATTCAAATAGAGCTGGCCACACGGCCTTTGCGCCTGGCGTCAGTTGAGAAATCGGTCAGTTCTTTTATTGCAGAGGCTTTTAAAAGACCCGCAGAAGTGCCCATTATTAACTGTATAGCCATCAGTGAAACAGCCGCCGAGAAGTTTGTTGCCTTAACCCGGCGTGCCGGTGCCGAATTGATGGGCGCACAGACCTTACGTGATCCAACGATCATCCGTCATATTTACGATCTTCATGTCATTCGTGAACATTATGAGGCTACCGAAATAAAAGCCCTGTTTTTGGCTATTATGCAAGAAGATGCCGAAACCTTTGGGCATCAATTTCCTGCTTACCGCGACAACCCTTTAGCCGAAACTGTACGCGCTATCGAGGGGCTTGAGTCAGATCCTGATTACGCCCAAAACTTTGCAAAATTTTATCGAGACATGGTTTACGGCAAGGATGATTTTAATTTTACTGCCTGTATGAAAACACTAAAAGCCTTGTCGATGCTATTAACAGAACAACAACCTTAAACACAACGATGGAACCATTAGATAAAGACACGGACGGCAGCAGCCTTAATATCGTGGAAAGTAATATCGAGCAACTAAAAGCCTTGTTTCCTGATATTGTTAGCGAAGGTAAAATCGATTTTGACAAGCTGCGGGAAACCTTGGGTGACGCGGTAGAAACGCAAGAAGAGCGTTATAACTTTAGCTGGAACGGTAAAGCGCTGGCCAAGCGTATTGCGCAAACCCAATCCACCGGCACGCTGCGGCCTTGCAAGGCAGAAAGTAAACACTGGGACAGTACCCAAAACCTGTTCATTGAAGGCGATAATCTGGAAGTGTTGAAACTGCTACAAAAGTCTTATCACAAACAGGTGAAGATGATTTACATCGACCCGCCTTACAACACCGGTAATGAATTTATCTATCCCGATAACTTCAAGGATAATCTCGATACCTATCTGAAATACACGCATCAGAAAGATAAAGACGGTCGTAAATTTGGCACCAATGCCGAAACTTCAGGCCGGTATCATACCAACTGGTTGAACATGATGTATCCGCGCTTGAAATTGGCGAGAAACCTGTTGCAAGATGACGGGGTTATTTTTATTTCGATTGATGACAATGAGGTAAGCAATCTACGTAAATTGTGTGATGAAATCTTTGGTGAAGAGAATTTTGTTGCCAATGTAGTGTGGCAAAAGAAATATGCAGTTTCAAATGACGACCCAGGTATCGCTCCGATGCATGATCATGTTTTGGTCTTTAAAAAAAGTGAATACTTTAATCGCAATTTGTTACCGAGAACCGAAAAACAAATAAATCGATATAAAAACCTGGACAACGACCCAAGAGGTGTATGGACTTCTGGAGAGTATGTAAGTAGCAAATCAAAAACTGAACGTCCCACACTTTGGTATGCAATAAAACATCCTAAAACTGGCGAGGATGTTTGGCCGGACGAAAATGCTGTATGGCGCTACTCAAAAGAAAAACATGAACAAATGGTTGCTGAAAATCGGCTACATTGGGGCTCAAACGATAGTTATCAAAAACCGCGAATCAAACGCTTTTTATCTGAAATTCAAGATGGCACTGTGCCTTCAACTTGGTGGACATTCGAAGATGTTGGACATAACGACGAGGGACAAAAAGAGACTGGTGAATTATTAGGGAAGAAGATATTTAGTACACCCAAGCCCATACGATTTATCAGAAGAATATTAGATATTGCAACTTTAAAAGATGATGTTATTTTAGATTTTTTCTCAGGTTCTGCAGCTTGTGCTCATTCCGTTATGGCTATAAACGCCGATGACGGAGGCAACCGTAAATTCATCATGGTACAACTCCCTGAACCTTGCGAAGAAAAAACGGAAGCCTATAAAGCCGGTTATAAAACCATCGCCGACATCGGCAAAGAACGTATCCGTCGTGCCGGTGAAAAAATCCTGAAAGACAACGCCACTAAAGACGGCATTGAAAACCTCGACATTGGCTTCAAAGTCTTCAAACTCGATTCTTCCAACATCAAACCCTGGGATGCCGAATTTGATAATCTGGAAGATACCTTGCTCAACATCGTTGACAACATCAAGGAAGACCGTAGCGAAGACGATGTGTTGACGGAAATCCTGCTTAAATACGGCCTGGACTTAACCGTGCCCATAGAAGAACGTCAAGTCAGCGGTAAAACGGTCTATATCATCGGTTTTGGCGCGTTGGTCGTGTGTCTGGCTGATGCCATTACCCTGGAAGTCGTTGAAGGCATAGGGCACTTGAAAGCCGAATTGACACCGGAAGTCATGCGTGTGGTGTTTAAAGATAGCGGCTTTGAGGATGATGTAGTCAAAACCAATGCCATTCAGATTCTGAAGCAATACGGCATTGATGATGTGAAAAGTTTGTAAAATGTAGACACTTCGATTTGTGTCCGACAGTTGGGACACAAACTAATTTGAGTCCGGTTTTATTGAAAATATCGGACACAACATGTTTTAGAGAGGTAAAAATGAAACAACTTATCCTGGAAATAGACGAAACGACAGAAGCCAGAATTATCACGGCGGCCAAAACAGCAGGGCTTTCTGCCCAGCAATGGTTAAGGCGCATTATTGATGAAAAAACCGTCGCTTCATGGCCTGATTCCGTTAAAGCTTTAGCCGGCACATGGCAAGATGTGCCATTTTCTGAAGAGTTACGCAAGGACGAAGGACAAGATGCTGCAAGGGAAAGTTTTTGATGTACGCTTTAGATACTGACGAGTGACGGGGTTTGTAAAGTTATTGAAGTCTATAAACGTTTCGGTCGGGGTTGCAAACTCCAACCGGCATCGGTGATGATTTTACACAGTCAGTGCTTAAATAATATTAGCTATTATTTTTATATTAGCTAATATAGGTGGCTAAAATCACCTAAAAAAAGGAGCCTATCATGCGCGTCATGACAGCCACTGAAGTTAAAAACAAGCTTGGCGACGCCTTGTCTTTTCCCGATGATGACAGCCTTCTTATCGAGAAGAACGGGAAAGAAGCGTTTATGGCTTTTTCCGTACAAACCGCAAAAAAAATGATTTTGACCTCTTATGTGCATGGCGGTTTGTCGCGTTCCGAGGCGATGAAACTGATGGGTTTTGACTGGTATGGTGATTTGCTGGATGCGCTTGCTACGGCCAAGATGAACAAACCTACGTTATCAAAGTCTGAGCGCCTGGCGATGACGGCTTATGCCAGTAAAATACTGGCCGCAAAATGACCTTGAAAAAAAGCCGGCGCATCGAGATTGTTATTGCGGATGCCGGCCCGCTGATTTCCTTGGCGCGTGCCGATGCACTGGAGACCTTACTGGTTTTTAAGGATAAAGTCAGTTTGGTTATTACCGATTTTGTTGAGTTTGAAGTAACGCGACATCGCGACAAACACGCAGATGCCCGGCGAATTTGCGAGTTTATAAGCCGTTATGCCGGTATTGTCGAGATTCAAGAAACATCAATCGGCAAAACCATGAAGCAAATGGTGCAAATGCGGGAACTGTTTGAAGAAAACGAAGCCTTTCGCCAAATGATGCTTAGCAACAACAGCGTGCCGCCTTCAATCCCCAAAGATATTGGCGAGTTAAGTATTGTTTCTTATGCCAACGAGATGATTACCAACCCGCCGGGAGTGCCGGTTTTAATTTTGGCGGAAGATGACTTTTTTCTGCATTCGGGTTCTGCACTGCCCGGAAATGTTCACATACTTTCAACGCGTGCCTTTTTGGAAACGCTTTATGAATTGGGACGCATTCCTGCTGCCAAAGCACTCTGGGAAACCATTCAAGGTCAACGTCCAGGCGTGAATACGGCCCACGTTGATCGACAAGCCGGCAAAATCAATACCGAGTGGCAAAGTGCTATCGATAATGAAAAGACCCGGCGTTTTGAAACAAAACAGAACGCCAAAAAAAAATCCCCCTAAGCCCGCTCTTTTTAAAGATCGGGAAATGATCCCTTTGGTATTTTATGTTACGAGCTACTGAACAATGAAATTACAATTTAACGCCGAACTGGATTACCAATGGGACGCTATCAGCGCCATTACCGATATTTTTAAAGGCCAGGATTCACTGCAAACTAATTTCTCCGTTTCTAAAACGGTTAAAGGGCCACAAAATGACTTGTTTTCTAACCAGACCGAATTAGGTGTCGGCAACAAGCTGGATCTTTTGGATGATGAGCTACTGGAAAATATTCGTCATATTCAGTTAAAACAAGGCTTGAAGCAAACCCAAGAAAGTGACTGGCTGGAGCAGGTCAAGAGTAAAGTCTCACGGAACTTTACGGTTGAAATGGAAACCGGAACGGGTAAAACCTACGTTTATTTACGTTCCATTTTTGAGCTTAACAACCGCTTTGGCTTTACCAAGTTTATTATTGTGGTGCCGTCGGTAGCGGTTAAAGAAGGCGTTTACAAGTCGTTACAAATTACCGAGCAGCATTTTAAAGGCCTGTACGCTAATACGCCGTATGACTATTTTATCTATGATTCCTCAAAATTAGGCGAAGTCCGTAGCTTTGCCACCAATGATGCCATTCAGATTATGGTCATCAATATTGATGCCTTCAAGAAAAGTTTTACTGATCCCGCCAAGGAAACCACCGCCAATATTATTCATCGACCCAATGACCGTATGAACGGCATGAAGCCCATTGAGTTCATTTGCGATACCCGGCCCATTGTTATTATTGATGAGCCGCAAAGTGTTGATAACACCGACAAAGCCAAAGAAGCGATTGCGTCGTTAAACCCGCTGTGTACGCTTCGCTATTCTGCCACGCATAAAGAAAAATACAATTTAATGTATAAGCTTGATTCCATCGATGCCTATGAGCGCAAATTGGTCAAGCAAATTGAAGTGGCGTCTATTGTGGTTAAAGACGGCCACAACAAAGCTTATATTCGGCTGATTAGTGTGGATAACAAAAAAAGCCCAATCAGCGCACAGATTGAATTTGATGCCATCCAGAAAGGTCAGGTTAAACGGATCACCAAAAAGGTTAAAAGTGGCGATGACCTGTTGGCGTTATCCAGTGGTCGGGATGTGTATGATGGCTATGTCATTAACGACATTTATTGTGAGCCAGGCAACGAGTACATCGATTTTACCAGTAAACCCGATGTTATTCGTTTGGGCGAACGGATAGGCGATGTTAACACGGACGACTACAAGCGTTTGCAAATTAACAAAACCATTGAAGAGCATCTGAACAAGGAGCTTAAACTGACGGCTTTAGGCATTAAGGTACTGAGCCTGTTTTTTATCGACAAGGTGGCCAATTACCGTTTTTATGATGCCGAGGGCAACACCCAAAAGGGCAAATATGCATTGATGTTTGAGGAAGAATATCGCAAGTTAATCAAGAAACCCAAGTATCAATCCTTGTTTGGTGATGTTGATGTCGAGAGTCTGGTTGAGGCAGTGCATGACGGCTATTTTTCCAGTGATAAAACCGGCAAAGCCAAAAACCAGTACAAAGATACCAGTGGTGTTACCCAAGCCGATGAGGACACTTACCGATTGATTATGCGCGATAAGGAAAAACTGCTGAGTTTTAAGTCCAAGTTAAAATTTATCTTTTCCCATACCGCGCTAAAAGAAGGCTGGGATAATCCCAATGTGTTCGGAATTTGTACGCTGAATGAAACCAAGTCACTGATTAAAAAACGCCAGGAAATAGGCCGTGGCTTGCGTATTGCGGTTAATCAGGACGGTGAACGGGTACATGGTTTTGACGTAAATACCCTGACGGTCATGGCCAATGAATCCTATGAGGATTTTGTCAGTCAGTTACAGAAAGAAATTGAAGAAGACGAAGGTATTAAATTTGGCGTGGTGGAAAAACATCTGTTCGCCAACATCCTGATTGAAACAAAAGAACATCAGCAAGCCTTTTTGGGTGCGGAACCATCAGAGAAATTATGGACACATTTATTGAGTTCCGGTTACATCGACAAAAACGGTAAGGTGCAAGATAAACTGCGATCCGACATTAAGGCTAACAGCGTCGATTTGCCGTATGAATTTCATGATTATTCCAGCCAGATTACGGCAACGCTAAAAAAAGTTGCCGGTAATTTGAATATCAAAAATGCCGCTGACAAGGAAACGGTTACGCTGAATAAAGCCGTTTATCTGGGTGAGGACTTTAAACAGCTCTGGGATCTTATTAAATACAAGACCACTTTTAGGCTGCAATTTGATGTTGACGAGCTGATTAAGCGTTGTGTTGAGCCGATTAAAAATGAATTGGTGGTCGGTAAGGCCAAGTTTATTTACGGTAAAGGCAAAGCAAAAATAGGTCGGGGTGGTATCACCATCAATGATATCAGTGAAAAACAGCATGTGTTTGATAGCCAAGATTATCAATTACCGGATATTGTCAGTTATCTACAAAATGAAACGCAGTTAACCCGTAAAACATTGGTGGCTATTTTGCTGCAATGTGGCCGCTTGCAGGATTTTAAAAACAATCCGCAGAAATTTGTTGATGAAGTCAGCGCCATTATCAAACGGCAAATGCGCCAGTTAATTGTCGCCGGCATTACCTATAAAAAAATCGGTGATGAACATTTTTATGCGCAGGAACTTTTTGAAGAAAAAGAGTTAATGGGTTATCTGAATAAAAACATGTTGGAAGCGCAAAAGTCGATTTACGATCATGTGATTTATGATTCTGAAGTTGAAGCCGATTTTGCCCGCAAATTTGAGACCAGCGCCGATGTGAAGGTTTATGCAAAACTACCGGGCTGGTTTAAGATTGATACACCTTTGGGTAGTTATAACCCCGACTGGGCGGTGTTGGTTAATCAGGATGATGAAGAAAAACTGTATTTTGTGGTGGAAACCAAAGGCAGTATTTTAGGTGACCTGCTGAGGCCGTCAGAGAAAGCAAAAATTGACTGTGGCAGAGAGCACTTTAAGGCGCTGGAGGTGCCGGTTAAGTTTATGGTCGCGGATAATTTTAAGACTTTTATGGATCAGGTAGCGGGTTGATATGCTAGAGGCTTATAAAGCGTTTCTTGAGAAAAGATTACTGGTAACGCTTGAGAGTGATTTTGTCACTTATGACTGGCATCCATTACCGAATGAGTTGCCTATGGCATGGTTTGTATACAGCCAGATGTTAGATAAACACGCGAGGGAACTGGCAAATTCACTCAATGAAATGAGACTGTTTATTGTAAACCTCAAAGGGTGGTTAGGCGTTAGCCGTAACCCGCACAGATACTTCGATTTGTCGGGTTACGCTGTCGCTAACCCGCGATGGGTGGTGCAAAAAGTAAACCGAGAAATGAAGGATGCCTAATT
>SESA01001082.1_pt1 | contig 14932 bp, 13 predicted proteins | sample 3171451 | NCBI WGS metagenome assembly SESA01 (sample SAMN06051862, study PRJNA518727) | freshwater metagenome | biome: subpolar coniferous forest; feature: holomictic lake; material: water; isolation source: holomictic Lake 227, 8 m depth | place: Canada: near Kenora, Ontario | collected...
TAAAAAATTACTATTGGTAATAAAATAAAACGGAAAATTTCCCCATTTCACTTCAGTAAAACCTAAGATCCTTCACCTACAGAGTATTATTCGGCACAAGTGCAGGTGTCAGAGAAAACAATGGAAGATTTCGTACAGAGCAATGTAACCAAGAGCGTGGTCCGCAAGCTCGTAAATCCGTTCAACAGCAATTAAGCATTTGTGAGAAACAACGTGGATAATCCTACGGTCGTGACACCGGGTTCTGCATCGCCGTTGTTTCTGAATATAACTATCATCCAGAAATTTTGATTGATTTGAATTGGAATTTTACTTTCAAATCATACATCCAAGAATGTTGGATAATTTTTTCATGCTGAAGTCGACCCACTACAATTCCGGGATGAACCCCGATTTTATCTGCGAAAGTTCGTACTGAGCTTTTATCTCTCAATGACAACAAGTTGGCCCCATGTTCCGGTGGAATAAGGAAATCGCGGGCCCACGTGTCGGCCTGATTTTCTTCTGTTGACTCTAAACGGGCCCCATCAAACTCATCGAGAAATACCTCTTTTTTATCGTGCATCAGAATGTGTGCTGCCTCATGGAAGAATGTGAACCAGAAGCGGTCATTCGTTTTTCCGTAGAGGGACATCTGGATTAATGGTTTGTGCGGGTTTAACCACCGTGCCATACCGCTGACATGAGCTCCCGGGATAGCTGGAATTAGTACTAATGCAACACCGGAATCGAAACATAATTTTCGTAACTGTGGTTCAAACTTGCTCGCAGGTAATTTAGTAAATGTGCGAATGGTTTTTAGCGCCTTTTCGAATTTTGCCCGGTCATAACCCGGTCCATCCATCCTCTCTGCTATCATCTCACCTCGTCGAATCCAAGATGAAATGGAAGCGATATCACTCTGTTCTTCACGTGTCCTTCTGAATGCGACTTGCATGCCAACGTACCGCGACTCCCAACCTTCCGGTGAAGCCACACCAAAGAACTGCAATAACTCTTTGACGATAAAGGGCTTTTGTGCTTTGTCACATCTGCGGGTTGGAATGAATTCGTAATCCATTAAATCTTTTATTGGAAAACGTTCCATCCAAGGGATCCACGATGTTAATTTTTTCTTTTCATCGAGCCGGGCTAAACTTTCCCGATATTGCGCTTCACGATTAAGCCAGAAGCTTGCCGTGCTGCCAAGAACGCTTTCCAGTTTCAGAGCAGTTTCTTCAGTTATTGCAGCTTTTCCGTTTAAGAGCAGACTTATGTGTTTGGTAGACTGGCCCATTCGTGCTGCGAAATCAGTTTGCGTCCACTCCCTCTCTTCCAGGATGTCCGCAATCGTTTCCCCGGACGGAGAAATCCAATCCGGTGAAAATTTTTTCGATATATCAGGCATGGTAATCCTCGACTTCAATAATTTTAATTTTGGTGACTCTTGACCAATCGACATTATCTTTTCCAACTAATGGAGTAGGCTGATTTGCTGCGACAAAGATCAATCGTAAACCCCCATGTAATTCAACAGCATACTGTCCTTTTCTCTTTCCCTCTAAAGCATGGGGTCTACCGGAGGGCAATTCACGTACATTTGACGCAGCGAAAATATCAGATATACGGATTTTTAATTTTTCAGCACATGGAGAACCGAGTTGTTTAACGGCGTACCTTTCACTCTCGCATAACTTCCGCAAATTCTCGTCCCTGAACACAATCTCCATTATTAGAACAACTAAATATTAACCAACTTGGTAAATAAATTTATCTAAAGTTTTTTTTAAGTCTTGCCCCCTCCCAAATACATTACATTTTCCCATTTTTCTTCCGCAAAACCTAACGTCTATCTCCTACAGATTACTATTCAGCACAAGTGCATGAGCCAGGATCCCAATGACAGATTTCGTACAGAGCAATGTAACCAAAAGCCGATTCTTTGAACTCGCGGACCCGATTGCAGACGTTGTGATATTCAACACGCGGACCCGTTCAACAGCAATTAAGCATTTTTAAGAATCAACGGGGATGTTCTCATTCAGCAGCCCGATGCTCCGAGATGAGAACCGCATCCACACGGGAAACCGGGTGAACGGGAGATCCGTAGTCCCCAGCACTTTCCGGTAGCTATTGAGTTTTTGTACAAAGTCGAAGAAGAACGAATCGTTGAGCCCCCGACCCGGTCGTTCGTTTAAAAATTTAAAAAAGAATGCACCGAATTTGCCAAAATCTAAAAGGAAGCTCAGCCTACCTTTTTCGACATAGATCTTGTTTTTACCAAGGGACTCTGCGCCATTGAAGAGGGTGATGGAAGTCATGCAGTTCTTCCTTGATTATGTTGAGAATGGGTTGATATTGGTTTGTTTTTGTTCAGAAAATCAATACGCCTTAAACTTACATCCCGGCCCTTTCAAAAGGCTCTGTCCACCGGTCTTCCTCTCGACAACTATCTGAGTGGTGATACGCTCTTTGATCGCTGCCACATGCGAAATCACTCCAATGAGTTTACCTTCCTGTTGTAATCCGGAAAGGGTGATCAGGGCGCTGTCAAGCGCTTCATCATCCAATGTCCCAAATCCTTCGTCAAGGAAGAATGAATCAATCCGCACATTATGACTTGCCATACCGGATAATCCGAGGGCCAATGCAAGACTGACGATGAAACTTTCTCCCCCGGAAAGATTCTTTGTGGATCGGATTTCTCCTGCCTGATAATTATCGACTACGTTAAGATCAAGAGGCACCAGGGCACTGCGGAACAGCAGGTACCTGTCACTCATTTTCTGTAAGTGCTGGTTCGCATGGGCAATTAATACATCAAACGTAAGTCCCTGGGCAAAGTTACGGAACTTTTTCCCATCCGAAGACCCGATCAATGTATGTAAACGCTCCCAGCGGCCACATTCAACCTGTTGTCTTTCGAGCATCGCCAGCTGGTTATGCTGTCTCTCTTTTTCATTTGTATTGATGGTCAACTTCGCAAGGATTGCTCCAGATTCATTCTGGACAATTTCTAATTGTGCACGGAATGATACATCATCTTCTGATAATTTTTCAACCGGGAGTTGTGTGAGGTCTTTTTTGAGTTCCAGGTCTTGATCTTTTTTCTTCTCCCCAATCCGGACCTGGAGTTGTTCTGCCTCTCTCATCAGAGACACTTCCAACTCTTTGAATTCTTCAAATGTTTCCGGTTGCAACCGGGCTGTAAGGAAAGCATTTTCGTTTAGGAAGCCGACGTTTTGTAACAATGATTGAAAAGTCGTTTCCAGTTGCTGGAGCGTTTTTCCATTGATCTTTATTGTTTCATTGAGACGATCCATCTGGCTCTGGATGGATTGTAATGACAAATGACTTGTGTGTTTATTGTCCGAAGATTTCTTCAGATGGGCCTCGGTTCCTTCAAGCAGGATTTTTATTCGATTTTCTTCCACATCCGGGTCCTTTTCGCCATACATATTCGATCGTTCATCAAAAAATTTCTTTGTAATCTTTTCTTTTTCCGTGATCTGGGTGTTCTTTGACTCAAGTTGTTTATCGGATGCTTCGATGCCTGCCCGGTGTATACCAATTTCAGAGGTAAGACCGTTTTTCTGGTTGTCCAATTGCTGTTTTTTGGAGGTATATTCTTTGAAAACCTTATTCAGGGCCAAAAGAGTTTTTATCAGAGCGGGCCATTTTTTCGGATCTGAATCCTTGTATCCGTATTTTTCGAACGTCTGGTTGATAATAACGACATGATCTTTAATTTCATCCGTATCTTCCTTGATTTCTCCCTCAATTCTTAATTTATTGGCCATGAATGATTTACAATCTGATATTGCAGTTTGCTGAGATGATTCCAATCGTGATATCTCGTCTTGTCCCTTCTGTATATCTCGTTCCTTTTCCCTGAGTTCCTTATCTTTTTTATCTCCCTGTTTCACGATTTCATGGCATGATGTCTTTTCATGTTCATATGTCTTAAGTATTTTTACAACAGCGTCATTTTTATCTGCAGGGTGAAGATCAAGACCAAATTCTTTACATTCTGATTCCCATACCTTCTCTGAGGCCAGTAATAGTTTCTTCTGTTTTACCTGTTCTTTTTTATTATGAACAACGTCGTTGTTTATCCTGACGATTTCATTCGATACTGCAGAAATTTTTTCGGAAATATCTTTCAGATTTTTCTTGAAGCGTTTTAACTCTGCGTCTTTTTTATCCGGTTTAGGAACATTGCCTCTCGCATACGGATGATCAGGAGATCCACATAATGGGCAGGGTCTCTCATCTTCCAATTGCAACCTTTCATTTTCGAGATCCCGTACTCGGTTAAGCAAAGCGGCTCGTTCTTCCAGTTGCTCTACTTGATCCTCTTTCTCCTGTTTTTCCTTCTCGAGTTTTTTGAGATTTGCGTTATTTTTGAAATGTTCCTTGGTAAGTTTTTCGTGACTTTTTACTAGAAGATCAATCTCTTCAAACAGATTTTTGGAAATTTCAGCACTTGCTTTTAAGCGGTTCAGCTTATCACATGCAAGCCTAAGTTCCTCCTCCTTATTACGCCAGGTGGAAATGTCCTCATTTTTAAGGAGAATTGAAAGATTTTTTTGTTGTGTCTCGATATTTTTGCTGAGGGTTAATTGTGTTTTCTTAACTTTTTTCAATTGATTTTTCTGTTCCAAAACCTTTGTTTCTGTTTTGGTAAGGTCTTCTATGGTCTTTTTTAGTTCATTCCGTTTGTTCTTGATTTTTTCATCAAGAGAATGATACGATTTGAACTTGAGATTGTAGACCGCAATGGATTCTGTGAGTCCTTCATCATTCTCGTGTGATGATAAATAATTTTCAATTTCCTGAAGATCTTCCGTTGTGGTCTGGAGTTGTTCTGTAGTAAGAGCAAGTTTTTGTTTTTGTTCATCACAGGCTTCAATAATCGTCCCATGTTCCAATTTCAGACTTTTAACAATCTTCTCCGCTTCCTGGAACCTGACATCCAGATTTCTTACTTGGGTAATAACCTGTTTTTCTTCTTCCCGGAATTTCTTCAGGTCCTCAAGTTTTTTTGCGGCTGCATGCTCTTCTAAAACCGCTTCATCATATTGTGCCCTGATGAGTGGTTGTTGTGTATTGAAACCCTGAAACTCATCGAGATTTTTCTTCTGCTGTTGCCTGTTCGCATCGAGTTTGGTAAATTCTTTTTCGATCTTGTCAGCTTTCTTTGCAAGCTCCAGCCGTTCAAGATCACTCTGTGCATTTTCTTTCTTTTTATTGAACTCCTCTTTTTCTGTATTTAGGGCAAGAATTTCTTTTTCGAGAGTGTTCAGCCGTTTCCGCCATTCAATCGAATCCTGAAGCCCTTTGATAATCTTCGATAATTCCATTGCATTTTTTTGTTTCAGATCCTTCTCCTTATTCAGCGCATCTTCTTCTTCGGCAGTCAGTACCTGTATCATGCCGAGTTTAGTTTGTAAATCGTCAAGTTTTCTCCGTTCATCGGAAGTCCGTTTATGTACTTCTGCGGAGATTATGCTATAAACCTCAGTACCGGTAATTTGTTCCAGAATGGGGGATCGTTCATCTGCTTTTGCATCTAAAAATGCTGCAAATCCTCCCTGGGCAAGAAGGATAGAACGGGTGAACTGATTGAAATCCAGTCCGGTCACTTCAATAATTTTTTCCAATACTTCCCTTTTTTTCGATGCAAGTACTTTGCCTGTTTTCACATCAGAGATCTCATGATTTGGTTGTTGAAGATCTCCAGTAGCACGTTTATCTGCCCGATGTTGCTCCCAGTGACAGCAATATGTTCCCTTGGATGTTTCGATCACAACCTCAGAAAAACATTCTCCGGTCTGACTGGAGAGGATCTCATTGGTTGCTTTTGTAATATCCGGAAGGCGGGGTGTTTTACCATAAAGGGCAAGGGACATCGCATCGAGTATCGTGGTTTTACCGGATCCGGTTGGCCCGATTATTGCAAAAATGGCCCCGGAACTATAGGCCGGATCGGTAAAATCAATGTTCCATTCTCCTCTCAGGGAATTCAGGTTTTTAAACCGAAGATTCAAAACTTTCATCCTCAATTCACCTCCTGTAGTTTATCGGACTGGTGAACCGTAGTGAGAATTTCATTATACGATGCCAGTAATTCCGGTCTTTGCTCTTCTGGAACTTTATTAACGTCAAGGCAGCGGTTGAAAACGGCAGTCTCATCCATATCTGCAAGAGACTCGTCAATCCTCATTTGCTGAAGAACCTGCCGGATTACACGGGTGTTTGTAATTTTCGGAACTTCAATGTTCGAACCACGGATGAGGGTATTGATAGTTTCCTGAAAATCAGGAATAATTCGTTCTTCATTTAAGGTGATCTCAACCCATACGGGCTTATTTATCCTTTTTAATTCCCTGATTTTAGATATGACAGTATCAAAATCACCACTGATCGGCAAAATATCCTGAAAATGGGGAATTGGGATTTCCTTAATCGTTATTATTCTCCCATCGATAAATTCCACTGAAAGAACAATTTTTTGTTGATCAGCTTCGGAAAAACCCATGGGCAAAGGCGCCCCACTGTAACGGATTGTTTCACAATCGTTGATAATCTGGGCGGAGTGTAAATGTCCAAGGGCCAGGTAATCAATACCTGCCGGAAATGTTTTTGTGCTAACTCTTGCGAGATTGCCGATATATAACTCTCTAACTCCATCCCCATCGATCGAATGTCCACCGGCAGCGTATAAATGTCCCATGAAGACAATGGGAATTTTGCCTCCTGATTGGCTGCGTTTACGTTCTGCCAATGCATAGACATCCTGGTAATGTTCCTGAATTCCTTTCAGAAGATTTTGAGTTTTTTGATCGATGCTTTCTCCTGCCTCAACAGACCGTACATCCTGATCACGTAAAAACGGAACTGCACCGACAATTAAAAAATGATTATCCTTTGGATCTTTTAGTACTAACACTTCGTCTTCGATCTTTTCAGGAATGGAACCAACGGAGTGAATATTTAAAGATTTGAGTAATTCTTTTGGGGCATCAAGCAGTGAGGGGGAATCGTGATTTCCAGCAATCACGACAACATATCGGCATCTGGATTTTGCCATACGTCCGAGAAAATTGAAATAATATTCTATCGCCTTGGAACTAGGGTTGCTCGTGTCAAAAATATCTCCGCTGATGAGTACTACATCAATTTGTTCTTCTTCAACCCGATCAAGTATCCAGTTAAAAAAGAGATCAAATTCATCATATCGCTTTTTTCCGCACAATGTGCTGCCAAGATGCCAGTCAGATGTATGAAGAAGTTTCATCTCATATCCTCACTCAGCAGCATCGCTGCCTTCCGGTTATTTCCCATGCGGGCATATGCAATTAATGCAGTGCCCGGCCAACTTTTTAAATCAATCATTAAAGCCAGGTTAAAAACCGCTATTTTCTCATGATATCGTTTTTAGATGCATTAACGATAAACCTTTGTTGTGAAGCGCCATGTCAAACCGGGGATCAATTTTCAGTGCGTATCCAAATGTCTTCAATGCAGCGTTCCCGGTAACGACGAAAGGTTACCTCCCTGTTCCGTTTGCACTCCGGTTCAGACTCCCCAATCATTGCAAACTCACACCCACTCACCCTTATCCCCCTCCCCAACCAATACCCGGATATCAATGCCCCTCTTCTCCGCCTCAACCCTCCAGACGTACCAGAACTGCCCACTCCAGTACAAGTATTGCTACATAGACAAGATCCCGGCACCCCCAACCCCGCCCATGGTCTTTGGCTCGGCCATCCATTCCGTGATCGAGAAGCTGACCACACATCCCCACCCAACGCTCGCGCCCGTGGACCATTCACGTTCTCTGCTCGATGAGTTCTGGCCATCAGAAGTTTACGAGACCGAATTTGAAGAGTCAGCCGCCCGGACCTCCGCACACGCGATCCTGGACACCTACCTCGCATGGCAGGAACTAAACAAAAACACCGTAACCGGCGTTGAGCACGAATTCACGTTTACGTTTACCGGTCACACGCTGAACGGATTCATCGATCGCATTGAACAGACTCCTGAAGGCGGGTACGTGGTGATTGATTTCAAATCCGGAAAGAAACCCGGCACCATCTCCAAAAACAAGATCAAGCAGGATATCCAGATCAATATGTACTGTCTTGCGGTTCAGCACATGACCGGCTCGCTCCCGGAAAGGGCAGAGCTCTTTTTCTTAAAAGATGGCAAGCATGTTCACTATGTGCCCAATGAGGAGACCATTGCCACATTCACCGAAACTATTCTTGAGCTAATTGAGGAAATAAGTAACGAAAAGTTTCCGGCTGACCCGGATTTCTTCCGGTGTAAGTATTGCGGGTACCGGGATCGTTGTGGAGACAAATGGTCCTATAACGATTGGTGATTTGTTTTTTGGATGTCAATAGTTGGACGGCACTATTCCCACATTCACATATCGAATTGGGTTTTGACCACTTTTTAAAAACAGGCTTACGCAAAAATATTCGTCGCTGTTGATCGTACTCATGTGTAACTATCAGGGACTGTGCCCCTCGACCTCACGCGGATGCACTCGCCCGATGTGAACACATGGGCTCCGCTGCGGCAATCGTTCTGAAATTTTGATACGACTCGTTCTGGAAAATGTTCTGGAATTTTTTTGTGGTGATGGACCGGGTTGTGGACCCGGTGACCGCTCAACAGTTGAACGGGATTATTGCCGGGGGTATGAGACATTTTCTCCCCTTTCTCCCTCCTCGGAAACCTCTGGCATGGCGGGGTATGTACCACGAGGGATAATAAGCCCAATTTGGGCTCCGATTGCCGGGTTTTGGTCCGGAACCCCCCTCTAAAAACGTCTGGTTCCTGAATGTGAAAATAAGTGCCTCAATCTCGCCCTGTTTGCCAAAATACGGCTGGATTTGGCTTTAAAAACGAGGGTCGCCAAGGCCCTTTAAATCGCGTTTGGTTTTTCCAGGTGCTTTACCCATTTGAGGGGAGATCTGCCATAGAAAGGTCCATTATCGAGGTCGTTTTTCCGGGGGATCTGAAAAATGGGGTAATGGACAGGAATAAGAGGGGAGCCTGTCGCGGCGAAGCAAGACTTTCACTTCGGGTTCGTGGCGGGTTTGGCGTGTTTAAGAAGAGTCTTTTATCCGGATAATCATATGATCATCCGGACACATTGCGCTTATGGCTTTTTTACCATTGGGATATCTGTCATTTGTTTTATGGGAGGAATGTATTTGGCTGCAATGTCCGAAATAAATTATTTTGAGAAATACCAGCCCGTCTGGGTTTCATCAAGCACTTTTTCTGCCGTCTTTTTGGTCAGCAGGCTGACGATGATCATTGCAAGGATTGCAATTACAAATGCATAGAATGAGAAGTGCAGGGGAATTGTTGCAAATTGAATACCCATGGCAACGGTTTTGAAATAATTCAGACCCCCGACAACAAGGGAAGAGATCAGTCCCAGTGACATTGCTGCAAGTGCACCTTCCCGTGTTGCACCCCGCCAGTAAAGTCCGGCAAGGAGCGGGACTGCAAACGTTGCGAGCATAACACCGATTCCCATCCATATGAGACTCGCCAGCATCTCCGGAGGGCTGATAGCGAGGATCATGGTGCCAAATGCTGATAGCACGACAACAATCTTTGAGAGCAGGAGCACAGATTTGTCAGACGCATCGGGTTTTAAAACTTTTTTGTAGATATCCCACGAGAACATTGCACCGATGGTCAGCATCAGCCGGTCGGTCGTTGACATGACGGCTGCAAGAACGATCACTGCAAAGACTGCCCAAAGTGCAATGATAGGTAACGCATACTGGATCCCATAGAGGATAACAAAATCTCCGGCGTTCGGGACATTGGGTAGCACAAACACACCTTCTTTTACCATGGTGAGCCCGGCAAACCCGGTAAATTTCAGCAGAACCATGGCAATGAAGTAAATAAGGAACGCAACAAGCGGCGCCCATTTGAAGTACTTCACATCTTTAATTGCCAGCACATTGTTGATCACGTGCGGGGCGCAGGCAAGCCCGACCATCAGGAGAATAGCAAACGAGAAGATATAGGGTATGGCAAATGCACCGCTTGGCATCCACGGCATCGCAAGAGCCGGGTTAACCGATGCGATGTATTCATTGACATGGGTAAATCCTCCTGCATAGAAAATAATAATGGGTGCCATAATGAGCACACCGACAATCAGGATAATGGACTGGATGAGCGATGCCCATGCGACGGCGTAGAGTCCGCCGATTGCGGTATAAACCATTGTCACGACAGTCGCGATAAGCAGTGCCAGCCACAGTGGGATCTGGAAGAGCCAGATGAGAACAATTGCAATTGCTGTATACTGGCCGACAAGGTAAATCAGCGAGACGATGATACCGGCAACTGCTGCGAGTGTCCGGAGCGCAGTCGGACTCTCATAACGATGAGCGAGATAATCCTGAACCGTGACATAACCCGCAGTTTTAGCAACATTGTGAAGTTTCACACCAAAGAATATGATACAGAATGCGATCGACAGCGGAACAAAGATCTGTTCCCACATTGTCGGCCAACCCATTTTGTACCCAAGCCCGGAAACTCCGAGAAGAGACATGCCAGAACAGACCGTGCCGATCATCAGGAGTATAAACATCCAGAATCCTAATGAACGTCCGGCAACGAGATAATCCTCGGTGCTCTTGATCTTCTTTGAAGCCCAGAACCCAATCCCGAGCATGGCAATGAAATAGAGCGAAACGACAGCAATGGTGATGAAATCTGCCATGTTAATCATGCCCCTTAAATGTTATTCCCCAGTAAACGAGCGCAGCGATGGCGATGATGGTTACAACGCCAAACACTATGATTGTGATATCCGGTAATCCGAACATAGTACCATGCTAAATTGTGCCATGCTAACATATAACACGATCGAAATTGTTCCGGATGCGGTACTAGGTATTTCCTGTATGCATGAAGTGAGCCTGATAATTACTGAAATGTTCCGGGTTCTTAAAAAAATGGTTTCATTGTATCTGAGGTTAAAATTTATTCTGCGGTTATATAAACCAGATTGTAACATTCCGTCCGATAACAAGAACATATTCTACCTTATAAAAGCCGGCAGGAAATCTTACAGGTTTTTTATCGGACTCCTTCAATAAGGATCCAGGTTCAACTGCGTTAAAGAAAGATGTTTTTACGATAGAAAAAAACCCGGTTCTTTTCAAAGATTATCGGAAATCTTTTCCTGGACGAAAAATCCCGATGATCTCCTGCTTGATCAATTCTTCCGGGGTACTGCGGAAAACTTCGAAATCCGCTTCTGCCTGTGCGAGTTCCCGTGCCCTTTTTTCAACTGCGGGCTTAAGCGTAATCCGTTTCTTTAAGATATCTTCCTGTATCCTGTGCAGCTTCAGAATTCCCTGTAAAATATCCCGCTCAACCGGTTTTATCATTGGCTGGTACTTATGGATCAGGATCTGAAGATCGGATCGATCGATTCCTTGTGTTGGATCAAAAAGGAAATTTCTTTCCATTTTGTCCCGCCACCCAAGAAGCTCGTTTGTAAGGGTGTTGTCGAGCTGGGGAATGCCGAGTAACTGATTCCGTTTGATATCAGCAGCAGTCTCAATCCCCACAGATTTTAAGATGTTTTTCAGTCCGGTATTGATCCGTGGTACTGTGCAGGTGTCTATGCTGCAGTGCTCCATGAATTTTTTCTGCTGACGCTCCTTCATCGTGTGTTCTAAAGAGAGGAGACTGGTCCTGTACTCTCTGTCAATGCTCTCGTATTTCCTTTTAAGATCCCGCAGCTGGTTTTGCTGGGCAAGAAACTTGGAATCACCGGCCTCGGCAGTCCACTTTTTGTTCCACAGGTCCCACATATACCGGGCGCTGATAAGATTTCCTAATCTCCGTCTCTTCTCGTCAGCTGCTTTGCCCGGGTACAGGAACAGTGCCATCACAATAATGACTACAGGCAGAATCAGGAGATAGTCTGTTATCATTTCTCCGAGTACCATCACCACGCAGCCCGCTATAATTGCAAGTCCTGCGAACTGGCGGAAATTTCTAAAATCAAGTGATCGTTCAATATCAGGAGCTAGCGGCACCAACAGAGGGATGAATGTACCGGCGCTGATTGGTGGAATCGGGCCCGGTGGGGCGATCGCCTCTACCCTCTGCCACTCGCGCCGGAGATCGATTTTTGAGATTCTGTCAGCGCTTAAGAAGAGTAAGAGACCGGAGCTCTCTTCGAGCCTGCACCACGGGCATGCCGCGAGTCCGGAATAGTAACTGTGCACAGAGTCCGAACTGCAACGCCGTATCCTTTTTTCGAGGGACTCGAATGCATCCCACCAGTCCCCGGCAATGGGACGGCCTGCATTACGGGCCCCCGTTTCAGAAAAGGCGCGCTCGAAGAGCCCGGCCACATCATTTGGGACAACCGACAGGCCGACCGAGTTCGGTGGAGGTGATATGGATTTGAGCGGGGAATTTTTCCCGTATGCAAACCGGAATTCAGCGATTGCCTTATCGAGCGGCATATCCTCTTTTCCCGCATACACGCCCGAGAAGGGATGCCTTCCAAAGAAAAGAAGCTGGAAGAAGAGGATCGAAAGCCCGAAATTGTCGTGGTTTGCCGTTCGCTCCATCTTAAAATTTTTTGAATTCTGGATCTCGGGCGGGGTGAACTGGGCTACACCAACTTCGCAGTAATAGAGCCGGTTGTTTGTCCGGACCTGGAACGAATCGCAGTCGATCAGCCGGACACAAGCCTCATCGTTTACAAGAATATTACCCTCATTGACATCGCCGATCACGTACCCGAACTTGTGGATGACAAAAAACGCAGCCGCGAGGTTTTTTGCCGTGCGCACAAGAAACCGCCAGTCCGCGTGGGGGAAGTGTTCCTTTCGATGCGTTGGCCCGTACACCTTGTGTACCGGTTCGTAATCGCTGATCTTTGGCATCAGAAAACCTACTACGGGACCACCCTCGCGGGCATGGAGCACATCGACAGGCCACGCCGAGATGCTTTTGAGCTCGTCATTACACCCTTTCACCATCAGGAGTAATTTCTCCTGTTTCTGCGCTTCAAGCGGTTTGTGATAGATCTTGGCAACTATTTTTGAGTGCGAGGGAAGAATCTCGTATACATCCCCTTCTCCGCCGCTGCCGAGTTTTTTCCCGAGAAGGATCCTTGTGCCGGAACTATCTAAAAAAGGCTTGAGAGGAACAGACACCATAAAATCAACCTGTCATGCGCACAGCAAGGACAAGCGTTTTGTCATCGTCGCTTCTCGCTGTGATATCGTCACGGCTAAGGAAACTGCTAAGTTGTGCGGAGAAATCAGAGAAATCATCCACCGGGTTCTTTTTTAGTGCATTGAAGAGCGGCTTAAAAAAGCCGGGATGGGCTTTTTTTTGCGCAAACGAGAGGACCAGATTCTGCAGGCCATCGGTGAATAACGCGATCTCGTCCGGAGATTCCGCGTGGTTGACGTGCAGGTGGTCAAGATATTGTTCATCCGTTATAAAAAACGTAGTGTTTGCGTACTCTCCCTGTTCCGGCCAGAAAATAGTCTGGTACTCCGGGCCGGAACAGGTCACGATCGCACCGTCTCCGATCTGGAAAAAGATCGCACGATCTTTTCCGGCTACAGAGCCGAGGATCGTACAGGCATACTCCCTCAGCCGCTTCCCGCTTTCCTTTGAATCTTCAACAATAGATTCGCGCGACGCGGTGATCCAGTTCCTGACATCTTCATCAGTGATACTGGAGAGATCGCTAGTTTTTCGCACAGTGTCAATGATTTTGGCATAGAGTGTCCCGCTCGCAATCTCTGCTCCCCGTCCCCCGTCCGTTGTGCTGCCGGCACCATCGGCGGCAATCCCGATAAAAAATTCAGAGTCTGATAGGAGGAACGTACCTGCCCTGCAGAAATCCTGGCAGCTCTCATTGCGATCAGTGTGTGCTTTACCGGTAACAGATGTGCAAGTAAACTTCCATCTCATATCTCACTCCAGCCGACAGGTGGAGAGAGCATGATCCGGTCACCGGGATTGCTCCGCGATGCTGATTTCATCGAGTTGGAGAGCCACTGGAAAAATTCGCGGAATTTGAGGCCCTGAAGTTTTACCGGTTCCCGTACTGATATCTGCTTTAAGATCTTCATGTCTGCCTTGTGGACACCGATGGCAAAGAACGCAAACGATTTTGCATTTTCGCCTTCGCGGACCATTGCAGCGGCAGTCTGCCACGCATCAGTAGGGGCTCCGTCAGTAATCAGGAAGATCCAGGGCCGGTAAAATGAGATGCCGTTTGCCCGGTATTGTTCTTTCCTTGTTTTGATGAGTTCGATTCCTTTTTGTATTGCTTCGCCGATGGGCGAGTCACCGTCTGCCTTGAGCTCAGGGTCGAAGAAACATTCGGCTGTATTGAACTCGGAAATGAGCCTGACCGGTCCAAACGAGAGTAAGGCAACCTCGACTCGTTTGATCGCGAGCGAGTCGGTCTGCAACTCATTGTAAAATTCACGGATCCCGGCATTGAGTTCGGCTATGGGTTGTCCCGCCATCGATCCGGATGTATCGAGCAATAAGAGGCAGGGGCACCGCGGCTCCGGGTTCTCTGCAAAGGTCACCGCTCCCAGTGGCTGCTGGTCGGGGAGGATTAAGTTGTCACTCATTGATTTCACCGTAAAATGTCGGTAGTAATTCTATTAGATGTATATTCTTATTTAGCGTTCTTTGGTTTTAAATTAAATTTTTTCTGCCATGAGCCGGATATCTGGTGTTCGTGCAGATTTCTGAATGAAAAAACGGAAGTGTTTTTGAGGATCCGGACACGTTTTCTTATATTTTGCTATGCTCCGCGAACAGCTATTCAGGTTTTATGATAATGGAAAATGCATGCGATGAGGGAACTGGCCCGGTAGAGTGTCAGTTTTTA
>SESA01001084.1_pt1 | contig 14909 bp, 13 predicted proteins | sample 3171451 | NCBI WGS metagenome assembly SESA01 (sample SAMN06051862, study PRJNA518727) | freshwater metagenome | biome: subpolar coniferous forest; feature: holomictic lake; material: water; isolation source: holomictic Lake 227, 8 m depth | place: Canada: near Kenora, Ontario | collected...
TCACCCATTCGATGACGCCATTACGGACCTGGAATATGCCCAGCGGGGTTGCAGAGAGGATGGCGGAAAGCTGCTCATTCTGTGCCTTGATCTCGCGCTCGGATCTCTTGCGCAGCATGGTCTGTTTGATCAGGTTGAACATCTCAAAAATCTGCGGGCGGATGTCACCGCTCTTTGGAAATGTTATCTCGGTTCCGTGGGCAACTTCAATCACGGCAATCTTACCGGGCCCCCGCCTTCCGAGCAGGATCACCGGGGTTACATTTCCCACGGATTTGAGATATTTGATAAACTCAATGCCGTTCATCTCCGAGACAAACTCAATGCCGTTCACATCCGGCTGTTGCTCGTAAGAAACGATCACATCGTAATTACGCCCTTTGAGTTTTTCTATGGCCTGTTTTATGGAATGGGCATTATCGATCTTAATCTCACCGGTCTTTTCTAAAAACGTGCGCACCGTTGAAAGAAGATCGGTCGTGTCATCGACAAACAAAACAGATATCATCGGGCATCTCCCGGAGGAAATTGCATTGAATTCACTACTAAATTCACTACTAAGTGGTGGATGGCTGAATGATAAATAGTTGTTCTAAAATGGTGCAACGGTGAGAATTTCATAAAAAATACAACTGCACAATCGAAAGTGAGCAGTAAACTGTAGCGGAGCATATACCAGCGTGATTATTCTGAATCTGAAAAAAAGATACGGGTGCAACCGGAGATTTTGCATGAAAATCGGTAAATCGACTTTCATTTTGTTGAGCCTGAATGGGCTTGGTTCATCAGGATTATTTTAGTAACTCAAAAAAAAAGAGAGATAAATGCCGGGGTCTAAAGATTCCGGATAATCCCTTTTTGTCCTATTCCCCGGTATTCTGGACAATTGCCAGCTGGTACATCCAGTCCATGAGCGGATTGCACTCTTCAACAACGCACTCGAGCTCGCAACAGATACATGGAATTAATTCATCCCCGGCAAGCAGATCGGAGGGATTCACCGGCATCTGCTTTGCCCGCAGGAGATAAGTCTTAATCCCATCTTTTTTGAATTCGATCCGAACGATGAGTTCTGCCTCTTCGAGTTTCTTGACAATGCGCGAACACTTCCGGCTATCAACACCCAGTTCTTTCCAGAGCTCACTCTGAAGAACGCCTTCAGGTTTTGACTGAATCAGTTTCAGTGCTTCATCAACAGGATCTTCCATCATGTTCACCTTTTATCATTTCAGATAACCGGCGCGATGGTCAGGATATTGTTGCCCCGGATTACAACGGTTCCAAGGCTCCTGCCCCGCTGGTTATCTACAGACTCGATCGTCTCGTCCATGTGGATATTGAGATACTCATCCACTGCAACGAGGCGACCCTGCAGTTTCCTGCCTTCGTCTTTGATCTCCACAGATATCTTTGAATCCACAAGCGAAAACACTTTTTTTATTGGCAATACTATTCCGTTAACCATCTCGCCTAATTTGGAATGTAAGATAATTAAAGCTTGCTCATTGAACCATAATTATGAGCACCAATCCGCTCAAACCTGTGATCACAATGCAGGTAACAAAAAAAAATGGAGATTATTCCCCAATTGGTTCCCAGCGGCTGCGGAACTGTTTCTCGATTCCCGGTAAGGTGGTGTATTCCATCTCTTCTAATGAAAGGCGGTGGGGTTCAAAGGGACCCTGATCCCGAATCATATCAGCCAGTTCATTGCAGCGCGCCCGTACGCGGTCAAACGCAACATCATCAAACATATCTGCAGGGCCGATAAGTTCGCCATTGCAAATCTGGAATCCTAAGCAGATACATCGTGGCGGGCCGTCAAACCGTGTCATGTTGGCATCGCAGACACCGACTGGCATGAACGGACCGTGATGGGATCCCCGCATCCAGCCGGCAACTATTGTCGGGGTGCAGAAAGGTTCGATCACTTCACCGACAGACGGAAGTCCGCTCTGTGCCCGGACGATCATGACCGGGTCGTCCTTTCCTACATACCGGCCTGCGGCGAGGTTCAACTTTTCAGTGCTTGTCGATGCGGCAATGATGCCATCCTTCCTGAAAACATACTTTATCACGTAGCGTGAACATGCACCGATATAAGAGAGAAGTGTATAGGTCTCTTCGGGACATTTGAAAGTGATGCGCCGTTTTTCTATGACATCATGGACTTCAAAGATGAAACCTTCGTGCATGGTGGGGTCAATGACAAGACCGGCTGTGTTGAAGGGATCGGCAAAGATCTTGTACAAAAAGAAGTTCCATGCACCGGGCTCTGTTTTATCTGCCATGAATATGAGTACCGGATCAGATCCCCGCTCCTCAAACTCCATCTCTGCAACTCCGGGCCCAAGACCACGGACATTTCCTGAGAATGCATTGGAGAGCATGTCCTGACCTGCCCCGTAGAGTTTCATACTCTTTGCAATTTTTGTGCATTCCATAAAAACGTCCCACGCAAGCTTGTGAACGTTCTCATTATCCACACCATGCGCATGCGTCATGATCAGTTCAAGGTCATCGCCGCAGTGGGTGACAAAGGAATCGATGAGGAGCTTGCCCCGTTGCTCCTTTAACATCTTAGCCGCTTTTTCCAAAAGCTTCGGGTGTGTGCGGGAGTGGCCGGGAAAACTTCCCACATCAGCTTTAATCACAGAAATCGTTGTTTTTGGCATGAGATCTCACTGTATAGAATCTCATTGCTGTATAAAAAATAGTGCGGAATTATTTTTTCATGGCCTTTCTGACAAGAGACGCTGAACCATATGCGCTGAACGCTTTGAAAAAAACCAGACTTTCCGCATAGGCCATTGCCCGGATTGCCTCATTGGTATCTTCGTCTACGGAATAGATCTGTTTGAAAAATTCCTTTATGGCCATTTTACAGTTCCCGTCAAATACCTGTTTATCCTTTTTCCCGGGATTTAACGGCCGGTATTTTCCTAACGTCCATTCCTGAATTTCTTTATAGAGTGCAGGTTCATACACTTTTAAGGTATTGAAAACTACGTCCTGCCAGAAGGTTCCGACATTTCCTTTTATGATATCTCCTTTCGGGAAATGCTGGTTGATGAGATCGCGGGGAGTGCCGGTGATGCCGTGCTGAGCGATACCGACATGCAGGTTATTATCCCGCAATGCTTTTGCAACCGCCTTTGTCTGTGGGATATCGATGGAGAGCTGCTCTACTACATTTCCTGACTCATCGTACACATGCCCGTGCGTACTTCCGTTGGCAATGGCAATCACCTGTGGAAATACCCCGTTTTCCTGCAGGGCTTTGATGAATTCAACTGCTTCTTCAGGTTTTGTCAGGATGAGGCCCTGCCCATCTTTCCGGCCGATCTCTCCGACCTCAACTTCAAGGCCGAAATCCTTACCTTTCATCTGTTTCTTGATATGATGGGCCAGATCTGTTGTTGCAATGATATTCTTTTCCAGTTCCTGCCGGACATTTTTTCCTTCAAAATTAAAGAGATGGGAGGCATCAATGGCAAAGGAAGTATACCCGGCGGCAATCTGGGCATCGATCAACTGTTTGGTCCCCGCAATCTCATCAGGAGAACCGGTTTTTATCGAGATATGGTCTGCATGAAGTGCCCAGATGTCAAACTGTTCCGCCTTTGCAGCTTTTTCCATATGTTCTGAGAATGATTTTGGCGTAAAGCCGGTATACCCGCCATTTAAGTCGCATTCAGACCGGGCAAGTTCCATAAATACCGCAGAATCGGTATCTTTTGCGGCTTTAAAAATCCCCTGTGCAACCGTCGCAATCCGGATATTTGCAGCCATAACAATTGTTTTTTTTCCGGAAATTGCCCCCAGTATTGTTGAACCGGGGATTGGACCAAATGTATTCTTCAGCATAGATCTTCATTCCTGTTTCAGCACTCATCAAGCATAAACTTTTCAATCAGCCGGATCTCTTCTTTGCCACCAACATAGATGGGGGTGACATCATCAATCCCTTCAGGTTTGATAGTCAGGATATCAACCCTTCCATTGCTGATCGCTCCCCCGGCTTCGTGGATAATCTTTCCCATCGGGTTGGCTTCATATAATAATCTCAGTTTCCCTTTTTCCCGACCCTTAAAACCGGGATACGTAAACACTCCGCCCTTATGGAGGATCTGGTGAACATCGGCAACAAAACAACCACTGAACCGGAGTTTGTATCCTGAGTGTTCGAGCTTGTCAATCCACCTTGCGTGAGCAGGGAAATAATCCCGCCGGAGGGCGCCGGGTGCGTATATCTTTCCTTCGGGAATTTTAAGATCCTGGTGACGTAAGTAAAATTCACCTGTTTCATCCAGTGCGAATTCATGCACTCCCTTTCCTGTAGTAAATGTCAGGGTGGTCAGGGGACCATACAGGATATAGAGGGCAGCAATCATTGTTGCGCCCTTTTCCAGCACATGGCCGGGATAGATGCCAATGATGGAACCCGTGCAGAGGTTTACATCAATGAGAGACGACCCATCAAGTGGATCGATCACAATCCCGAAATTGTTCTTTGGATCTTTAACTTCAATGATCTTATGCTGTTCTTCAGTTGCGATATACCGTACAAGGTGTGCCTTTTGTAATCCTGAAATGAACACATCATCTGCGTACATATCGAGAGCCATCTGCTCTTCGCCGTACATATTTTTAGTCAGTTCATCTGCCGGGGTTTTTCTTATAGAACAGAAAAATCCTTTCTTCACCTGCTGAGCCTGTTTGCCTAAAAACAGAATTAACTCCATTAAGTTTTCTTCTGTTCCTGCACGGACAAGGAAATCTTTGAGTATCATTTTTTTACTTCCTTCCTCTATACCAAAGAGCGATAAACTTATTGATTATCCAAACGGATTTTTTTAAATTGTCTGTGTAGTCGTTTGATTCCGTTGTTTATCAGGATTATTATCCGTCCGTAAAGATCTTTACGCACTCATCATTGCCTGTGCTTGCGGTGCTGGACGAGACCAGTAACCCATTTACCTTTACTCTCAGCGCGAGGAAAACAGGTCTGATGAGAGAAGACCGGTTTGTTATTTTTACTTTAGAGATTTGTCAATTAAGCGCTTAAGTTCACTGACACTTTTTTTGATTTCATCAAATGATTTTTTCTGCCAGTAAATTTGATTTTTAAGACTATCACTAACGCGGATAATCTCATTATCTACAGAACCTTTTTTCTTAAGATATTCAATCTGGTTGATGAGATTTGCCGCTTCAAAAAGAATCTCTCTCTTTCCTTGTGCATACAATAAAACCCAGGATTTTTGTTCATATTTTTCAAAATCGGTGCTGTCCAAAGAACCTCTCATCTGTTCAAGGGCAGTGTCGAAATGTTTTTTGGAAATTTTCATGGTGTTCAGGGAGGTTTCATCGATTTCTCCCGCATCAATATCCTTTATGATTTCATCCATGACAATAACTTTGACTTCCCCAATCAGAGCTTCCAAATCCGCTCCAACATAATATTGAGTTTTTTTCGCTATTTCATCAATCTGAATATCGTCATCCAGAAGTTCCTCGATATCCATGAGATATGTTTTTAGAATGGCTTTTCTTGATTCCAAATCGGGTGGAGGAATATAGAGATGTTTATCGAACCTGCCCGGACGAAGAAGGGCAGGATCAAGCAAATCCGGACGGTTTGTTGCGCCAATAACAAATACATCGCGCAATTCTTCAATTCCATCCAGTTCAGTTAAAAACTGGCTCATCACACTTTCTGTCACATGCGTTGAATCACTTATTGAGCCACGTTTTGGAAACATTGAATCAATTTCATCAAAGAATAGTATGCATGGTGCAGATTGTCGCGCTTTTCTAAAGGCTTCGCGCACATGTTTTTCTGAATCGCCCACACCTTTAGATAATAATTCCGGTCCTTTAATCGAGATAAAATTTATCTGTCGTTTACTGGCAATAGCTTTTACAATTAATGTTTTTCCGGTTCCCGGGGGGCCAAATAACAAAATACCCTTAGGGGGCTTGTATTTTAATTTTTCAAATAAGGCTGGATAAGTTATTCTTCCTTCTAAAATCCTGATCAATCTCTCTTTAACTGCATCCAGACCCGCAACAGAATCCCATGGAACTTCAGGAACTTCAATCAGTAGTTCGCGTAAAGCACTCGGCCCCACGATTTTTCTTGCGAAATCAAAATCGGATTTTGTAAGTTTCAACTGTTCAATTACTTCATTGGGTATCTCTTTTTCAATATCGATAACAGGTATAATTTTTCGTATTGCATTCATTGCAGCTTCCTTTACAAGAAGCGCAATATCTGCACCAACAAATCCAAAAGTTGTATCCGCAAAATAATCTAAATCAATATCTTTTGCCAGGGGAACTCCCCGTGTATGGACCTGGAATATTTCAAGTCGTCCCTTTTTATCCGGGATCCCAACCTCAATCTCACGGTCAAATCGACCCCCGCGCCTTAAGGCAGGATCAATTGAATTTGGTAAATTTGTTGCAGCAATTACAATGACCTGCCCCCGTCCTTTAAGACCATCCATGAGCGCAAGAAGCTGTGCGACAATCCGCCGTTCAACTTCACCATGCACTTCTTCTCTTTTTGGGGCGATTGCGTCAATTTCATCGATAAAAATTATCGATGGCGCGTTTTGTTCTGCTTCATTAAATTTCTCCCGTAAAGCCTTCTCACTATCCCCGTAGTATTTACTCACAATCTCCGGGCCTGAAAGGGTGATGAAGTGAGCATTCACTTCATTTGCAACAGCTTTTGCGATCAATGTTTTTCCTGTCCCCGGAGGACCATAAAAAAGCACACCTTTTGGCGGTTTGATTCCCAGTTTTTCAAAAATTTCGGGATGACGTAAAGGTAATTCAATCATCTCACGGACAAGCTGCAACTCGCGTCCGAGTCCTCCAATATCCTCGTACTGTGTATCGGAAAATTTTTCTTTTCCTTCTTCGGGTTTGTAGGGATCTTCACTTAACTCAATCTCTGTGTCATCAGTAACAATTGCAATCCCTTTTGGAGAGACTTTGACAATAACAAAGGTGATCGAATTACCGATGATATCAACCCGCACCATCTGCCTTTCAATAACTGACCTTCCGCGCAGCAATCGCTTAAGATATTGTTCCCCTCCCACAAGACGAGTCGGCTGGGTCGGTTGTATCACAAGCTTTGTTGCATATTCTGCAATTGATTTCTGGATTTTTACTTTCTCATCAATACCCGTTCCCGCATTCCCCCGGATGTTGCCATCTATTCTTAAGACAGCAAATCCCGTATCCTGTGCAAAAGCTGGCCAGACAATCGCAGCGGCTTTATTCTTTCCTGAAATTTCTATAACATCGCCTGATACCAGCCCGAGGTTTTTCATCACTTCAACACTCAGGCGCGCGATACCCCGGCCGACATCATCACGAGCGGCTTCTTTGACGCTCACTTCAATATAATTGTTATTTGTCATTGGAACACGTAAGTTTCCTTAAATTTCCTGATTTAGTGCGGTCAAATATAAAATATCCATTCAGTACAAAAACTAATAGTCTTTTAGTAAATATTCACTTTTGATTTAGTTAGTCTTCTGAAGTAAATTTTGATAAACAAAAAATTCTGTGTTATTCCAAATCAACTTTACTTGTTGAGAAGACAAGCCAGATTTAGTCTACAATCTAAAAAACAAGCCTTTATCTGGTCTTTATTGCAACCTGTATGCCATGAGTATAGTTGCGGATGCCAAGCGTGGTATTGTCACAGAAGAGATGAAGATCGTAGCCAAGCAGGAAGGAGTAACAGAAGATTTTGTCCGTCGCGGTGTAGCAGGAGGCCACATCGTCATCCCGGTCTCACCCTACCGGAAAGTGAAGATCTGCGGTATTGGTGAAGGGCTTCGCACTAAAGTCAATGCATCGATTGGAACATCCACAGATATCGTTGATATCCCACAAGAGATAGAAAAGGCAAAACAGGCTGAGCGAGCCGGTGCCGACACTTTAATGGAACTTTCAACCGGTGGCGACTTTGTCGAGATCCGCAAACAGATAATCGCCAACACAACTCTGTCAGTTGGCTGCGTTCCCCTCTACCAGGCATTCATTGAGGCAGCGATCAAAGATGGTGCTGTCGTCAACATGAACGAAGACGACCTCTTCCGTATCACCGCAGAGCAGGCCAAACTCGGAACCAACTTCATGGCCATACACACCGGCATCAACTGGGAGACGGTCAAGCGCCTGAAAAACCAGGGCCGGCACGGCGGGCTTGTCTCACGCGGCGGCGCGTTCATGACCGCGTGGATGCTCCACAATGAAAAGGAGAACCCGCTGTACCGGGAGTTTGACTACCTTTTAGAGATTATGAAAGAGCACGAAGTTACCCTTTCAATGGGTAACGGTATGCGCGCTGGCGCAATCCATGATGCAACCGATCGTGCAGCAATCCAGGAACTGCTCATCAATGCAGAGCTTGCCGATAAAGCACACAATGAAAATGTGCCGGTGATTGTTGAAGGTCCAGGACACGTACCGATCGATGAGATTGCCGCAAATGTTATGCTGATGAAACGAGTCACCAACAACAAACCGTTCTACATGCTCGGGCCCATTGTCACTGATATCGCACCGGGTTACGATGACCGGGTAGCTGCGATTGGTGCGGCAATTTCATCATCTCTTGGCGCGGATTTCATCTGCTACGTAACTCCAGCCGAGCATCTCGCACTTCCGACCCCGGAAGAAGTCTATGAAGGGGTCATGAGTTCCCGTATTGCTGCCCATGTCGGTGATATGATCAAACTGAAAAAGACCCGCGAGCTCGATCTTGAGATGGGACATGCCCGCCGTGATCTTGACTGGGACCGCCAGTTTGCCGTTGCCATGAACCCGGCACGCGCAAAGGCAATCAGAAAGGAGCGTATGCCTGCTGATACAGATGGCTGCACGATGTGCGGTGACTACTGTGCGATCAAGATTGTGAACAAGCATTTCCAGTTTTAACCCGTATCCTCCCTTTTTTTTACCACGCTGTCATCACAGTTTCTTCCCGGCTCTGATAGTTATTCCAATAGGATTTTACAAACAACCATTGTGTGACTTACACGATACCGCAAGTGACGAAATCCGTTCAGAAAAAAACCCATAGTGCTGCCCAAAAAGCGGCTTGCAGAGATTGCTCATGATGAGATAAAAAACGGAGTTATTGTATCTGCGATCTTCTGCTCAAGATAATTTTAATGAACAATCCGGTGATGATATCCGAAGCGATGGAAGGGGTATAATCCATTGCGGCAGTCTGGGATGCCCTGCACAATCTTAATACTGAATGTTCAACTTTAATACAGTCAAATAATCTTTCTGCTCAATTATTCCGGCACGGTGATCTCAATCAAACTGAACTTCGGGGGTTTTGTCCCGCTATCAACCGTAGACTGGCGCGGAAGATCGGCCTGCACGGTATTTTTCCGTGGATGCCCGGTCCGCTGCACATACTGCCAGAACTTAACAATACTTGCCGGAAAAGATGAACGCGACACTGAAGAGATCGTTGAGATGATCCGCGGATCCCTGATCGCGATAAGCGGGGTGGTCTTTTCCGGAGGCGAACCTACCTCACAAAAAGAGGCATTGCTCTCCCTTGCCCGTGCCACAAAAACCATTGGACTTGCCGTTGGCGTTCACACCAATGGCGTGTACCCGGGCACTCTTGAAGCGCTCATCAAAGAGAGACTCATCGATCACGTAGCCCTTGACATAAAAGCCCGGTGGGCGCGGTATAATAACCTTCTCAAGGGAGATTATGTTAAGGATGTGCAGAAGTCACTTGCACTCTGTAAAGAAGCACACAAGAACGGCTACCTGCCGGAGTTCGAAGTTGTTATAACCCTTTTCCGGGGATACGATGATGAAGTCCCAATTATCGCAAAAGAAGCAGGTAGTGTAGATCTCGTTCTACAGCAGGGAGTGGCCGAAGATGTGTGCCCTCTCTCTGAAGCAGAGATGAAGAAAATTGCTGACGGACTAGCACGAAGTGTGAAGATCCGGACCCGTGAAGGAGGTGAAATAGTCTATGAAGGTGATCGGAGTCGTAGGGCTGCCCGCAAGCGGCAAAGGTGAATTTTCAAAGATCGCAGCAGAGGCGGGTATCCCGGTCATAGTCATGGGTGACATGATCCGGGCTGCTGTTTCAAAAGCGGGGCTGGAACCGACCGATGCCAATTTCGGTGCAACAGCAAACCGGCTGAGGGCAGAAAACGGCATGGATGCCATTGCTGCGCTGTGCGTGCCTGAGATAAACAGCCAGACCGCTCCACTGGTCCTTGTCGATGGGATTCGGGGGGATGCTGAAGTCCGGTTGTTCCGGAAGCATTATTCTACGTTTACGCTCATCAGCATCGATTCTTCGTTTGAAAAACGATTAGAACGCATCCGGACACGCGGTCGTTCCGATGATTTTGTCATGCCAGAATCCCTGCGTACACGCGATGATCGTGAGATGAACTGGGGTCTTATGAACGCACTGGCACAAGCCGATATCAATATAAAAAATGAGGGTAGTCTTGAGGAGTTTTCCGCAGCGGTAAAATCCGTCCTTGCCTCACTGGGGCGTGATTCATGACTCTCAAACCGTATTTCTCTTCATCATCAAAAGTCTGGGATGATATCGCATGGGTGTACGGGATCGAAGAGGCGGGTTACGATGGATGGGAAATTGTAGCGGACGGTAACTACAAACTTGACAATCCCGATAGCCTTAAAAAAATAAAAGAGGTGATTGCGAGCACGCATATGGGTATTTCAGTGCATGCCCCTTTTGGTGACCTGAACCTTGCTACATTGAACGATCCCATATGGCATGAATCGATCCGGCAGATATGTACCTGCATATCCCTTGCATCTGATTTTGCGGATCGTATAACGATCCATCCCGGTTACCTTTCGCCCATCGGAAAACTGCTGCCCCAGAAAGTCTGGGCACTCCAGAAAGAGGCCCTCCGGCAGATCGGAAAATGTGCGGCTGAACATTCAGTACTGGCATGCGTTGAGAACATGATCGGTGTAAAAGAGTTCCTCTGCCAGCTTCCCGAAGAACTCATAGGTATGACCGAGGGAATTGAAGGTATCGGTATGACCTTTGATTTCGGTCACGCAAATACGCTGGGTAAAGTGAACAGTTTCTTACCTTATGTTAGAAAAGCCAGCCATATCCATATTCATGATAACCACGGAATGTCTGATGAACATCTTGCACTGGGCGATGGGCTCATCAACTGGAAAGCCGTGGGAAAAGCGGTTGCAGCGAATTATAACGGCATTGTCGTTATCGAAGGGCGATCTATTGAAGAAGCAAGAACGAGCCTGCCGGTATTCCGGAAGTGTTTTTCATGAGTGGCGAGACCCTGCACGTCTATTTCCTTGGCACTGCCGGTGCCCTGCCAACTCCGCAGCGCAACCCACCCTGCATTATGATACGGCGCGGTTCTGACACCCTGCTCTTTGACTGCGGGGAAGGAGCCCAGCAGCAGATGATGAGAGCGCGGTGCGGATTTTTAGTCAATGCAATCTTTGTCACTCACTGGCACGCAGATCACTTCCTTGGGATATTTGGTCTTGTCCAGACCATGTCATTCAACGGGCGCACCGAACCTCTCACGATCTACGGGCCTGAATGGGTGCAGGAGTTTGTCACTACTCTGCGTCAGGTAACACGGTTCAACCTGAAATTTTCCATAGATGCTGTTGAACTCACGCATGGTTCTTGGGTGCGGTTCGATGAGTATACCATCACCGCATTTGCTGTAAGCCATGGGATGCCGGCACTGGGATATTCACTCGAAGAAGATCCCCGCCCGGGCAGGTTCGATCGCGAAGGTGCAATCGCTCTTGGCGTTCCACCGGGCCCCCTGTTCGGCCGCCTCCAGCGTGGGGAGACGGTGACCATAGGTGCTGAAGGTGAAAGGCGCGATGTGAAACCTAAAGAGGTTCTTGGCACTCCCCGCCCCGGGCGTAAGATTGTATACACGGGAGATACGCGGGCAGTCCATACAATATTAGGAGAGATTGCCCGGAATGCAGATCTGTTGATCCATGATGCCACCTATGATGAAACTGAAGCGGGCCGGGCTGCGGAATTTTACCATGCAACAGCATCCCAGGCCGGAGAAGCTGCAACCCTTCTTTCAGCCCGCACCCTGGTTCTCGTCCACATCAGTTCACGGTATATCGATTCACTGGCTCATATCAGCGATGCAAAGAAAAAATTCTCCGGAATCGTTGTATCACCCAATGACCTCGATATGATTGAAGTGCCGTTCCGGGATTGAACATAAGTTCTGCATTTTTTTTTTAATTTTTTCATTTTTGCCGGATAACAAGTAAATTTAATCTTCAGACACCCATTCATGGATATACAGAGCAGTATTCAAATAGCGTGGCATTGATTAAAAAAAATCTCGAACAAATGCCCGTTTCGCTTTTGTGTGTGTGGTGAAAGAAAATGCAAAATAACGATTCAAACAATGTGCTTGTCTACCGGCTCGGCGCCGGCTGTGATCTTGCTGATGTTACAGAAGGAAATATCTACCAGGGAAAGGTGCAGGGTTTTGCAACCTTTGGTATGTTTGTACAGTTAAACGATCGGATCAAGGGACTTGTGCACAAGAGTAATGTCAAGGCAGAACACAAGGAGCGCGATTCCGTACTTGTTAAAGTCCGTGAAGTACGGCCAAACGGAAATATCGATCTCGAAGAGGTGCAGCACCAGGTGTACCAGGTTGAGAACGTGGAGCGAAAATCCACTACCGTAAGAATTATCGATCTTCCGGAAAAGCTGGGAAAGACCGTTGCCATCGAAGGTGAGATCGCCCAGATCAAGCAGACCAGCGGTCCAACCATCTTTACGATCGTTGACGAGACCGGTACCCAGAACGGCGCTGCGTTTATCGAAGCCGGTGTACGGGCATACCCTGAAGCAGAACTCGGAAACATGGTCAAGCTCATCGGAGAAGTGATGATGAGAAACGGCCAGCTCCAGATTGAAGTGGACGGACTGTCTATCCTCACTGATGAAGAAGCGGAAGTGGTGAAGGTAAGGATCGAAAAAGCTTTGGATCTTCGTTCAGAGCCGGAGAATATCCCCCTCCTTGTTCCAAGCGAAGTCATGGAAAAACTCCGTCCCGAGATGAGAAAGGTTGCAAAGATCATCAGAAAAGCGGTCTTCACATCCCAGCCTATCATCCTGCGGCACCATGCGGACGCGGACGGCATCTGCTCGGCAGTTGCAATCGAGCAGGCAGTTGTCTCCCTTATCCGCGAGAGTGGCGGTGACTTTGATGCAGAGTACTTCTTATTCAAGCGGGCTCCTTCAAAAGCACCGTTCTACGAGATCGAAGATATCACGCGGGACCTTGATTTCTCGTTAAAAGACCATGTCCGTTTCGGCCAGAAGATGCCGCTTGTGATCCTCACCGATAATGGATCAACAGAAGAAGACGAACCCTCGTATAAGATCGCCAGCGTCTACGATATCCCGTTTGTGGTGATCGACCACCACCACCCGGATGCTTCTATCGACAAGTACCTCCTTGCTCATGTCAACCCCTACCATGTCGGGGGAGACTTTGGGATCACTGCCGGTATGCTCGGGACAGAAGTTGCACGGTTGATCAACCCCAAAGTCGAACCGTTGATCCGCCATCTCCCGGCAGTGGCAGCAGTTGGGGATCGTAGCGAGGCTCCAGAACGGGCATTATATCTTGCACTTGTGCGGGACAACTTTCCTGAACAGCACTGCAAGGATATTGCCTTGGCTCTTGACTACGAGCAGTTCTGGCTCCGGTTTAACGATGGCAGGGAGATTGTAAAAGATATCTTAAACTTAACCGGAAATACCGAAAGACACAAGAAACTATTAACTCTCCTGATCGATGGGGCAAACACGATGATCGCTGATCAGATGAGCGCCTGCATGGCCCATATAGCACCACGGGTCTTGAAAAATGAAGCACGCCTTTTCCTTCTCGATGTGGAGATCCATGCCCATAAGTTTACCTTCCCACCCCCGGGTAAAACTTCAGGGGAAGTGCATGACCGTCTCTGCCAGCAGAATGTAGGTAAACCGGTTGTTACTATCGGGTTTGGGCCGGACTTTGCCGTGCTCCGATCCCGTGGTGTACTTATGAACATCCCCAATATGGTCAGGGAGTTGCGAGTTGAGATTCCGGGCGGCGGCATCAGCGGTGGCGGGCACCTTGTTGTTGGCAGTATAAAATTTGTTGAAGGTATGCGCTCTGTGGTTCTCGAAGCATTGATAGACAAGATCGCCGATGCACAGGTACAGCAATAATTTTTTTTTAATAATGATTGTCTGTTCATCGTCATTATCGTCGTAACAGTCGAAACAAGCCCGGAAATCTGTCATTAAAAAAATCAGCCCGACCGGAGCGTCCGATACATAATTCTTGTCAGAATTATCGTGCAGTAAGGGAATACAGACTGAATTTTTCGCCCGAAAATCAGATACTCTTATATAGGAGTTAACTTATATGACTCTCTAATGCTGAGGCATAACATGTCAACTACCAAAAAGTTACGTGAAACGTATAATGAGACCCAGCACAAGATCGTCCAGTACCTCAATTCAGGTATTACCTTGGGCAAGCACTATTTCAAATCGAAATATATTGCAAAAGACCTTGGGTTATCACCAAAAGAGGTGGGAACCAATATGGCGATCCTTGCAGACAACTGCAAAGAACTGGACATCAAACGGTGGAGCTATTCGAACAGCACAACATGGATGGTCACACCACGGGTGTGCTAATCCCATCCATATTATCTCACTCTTTTATCATGGGAAAAGTTCTGGAGTTCGAATCCGAGATCGAATTTGTGGCAGATATTAACGACCACAAGGACTGCCTGATGTCACAGGACCCAACGCA
>SESA01001086.1_pt1 | contig 14872 bp, 13 predicted proteins | sample 3171451 | NCBI WGS metagenome assembly SESA01 (sample SAMN06051862, study PRJNA518727) | freshwater metagenome | biome: subpolar coniferous forest; feature: holomictic lake; material: water; isolation source: holomictic Lake 227, 8 m depth | place: Canada: near Kenora, Ontario | collected...
ACCTTCAAAAATCATCCCTTTTTAAGAATGCGGCCTTTTTCTCGTTGCCAGTCGCGGTCTTTTGAGGTGGCGCGTTTGTCGTGTAATTGTTTACCTTTTGCAAGGCCGATTTCCAGCTTGGCTCGTCCGTTTTTCCAGTACATGGATAACGGAATCAGGGTGTAACCTTTGCGCTCAACCGAGCCAATAAGCTTGTTAAGTTCGTGGCGGTTCAGCAGTAATTTTTTAGAGCGGATAGCATCCGGTTTAATGTGTGTTGATGCCGACAGTAGCGCAGAAATATGGGCACCGGACAACCAGGCTTCACCGCGTCTTAGTACCACATAACTTTCTTTAAGCTGAACGCGGCCGTCTCTAAGGCTTTTAACTTCCCAGCCTTCTAAAACAATTCCTGCTTCGAAGCGCTCTTCTATAAAATATTCATGCCTGGCTTGGCGATTAACGGCAATCGTGGCGTTTTGCTGGGTTTTAGTTTTTTTTGGATTTTTATCGGCCATAGTTTGCAGATTATGATTTTAAAACTGACTAAAAGGAATAATTTTGTTATTTTACTCGATATTACTAATAAGGTGAGTTTTTAATGGGCGCTCAAAAATGATGGACACAAAAAAAACAGTTCATGGTGCATGGTCATCACGTTTTGCATTTATTCTGGCAGCAACCGGTTCTGCGGTTGGTTTGGGTAATATTTGGAAGTTTCCCTATATTACCGGAGAAAATGGTGGGGGGGCATTTGTTATCGTTTATCTCCTGTGTGTGATGCTGATCGGTATTCCTATCATGATTGCCGAAACCATGCTCGGACGCCGCAGTCAACGTAATCCAATTGAAACAATGGAACTGTTGACTGAAGAAGCGGGTGCCGATAAAAACTGGCATTATTTAGGCTGGATGGGGGTTATCGCAGGTTTGTTAATACTGTCGTATTACAGCGTTATTGCCGGCTGGGCTTCGGCTTACGTTCTAAAAGCTTTTACGGGCAGTTTTTTTGATGCCGATGCCACGGCGATAAAAGGAATTTTTGATGATTTTGTTGGCAGTCCGGTACAACTGATTTTCTGGCATTCGTTATTCATGCTGGCAACCATGCTGATTGTAGTGCGTGGCGTTAACAAAGGCCTGGAAAAAGCGGTGCAGTTTTTAATGCCGGGTTTGTTTGTGTTATTGCTTTTGTTGGTGGGTTATGCGATGACCACAGGGAGTTATTTTCAAGGGCTGAATTTTTTATTCGTGCCTGATTTTAGCAAACTGTCCAGTAGTTCGGTATTAACCGCGATGGGACATGCCTTTTTTACCCTCAGCTTGGGCATGGGTGCCATTATGGTTTACGGTTCTTATTTACCTAAAGGCATATCGATTGCCAAAACCGCGATTTTGATCGCAGGTGCTGACACGGTCGTGGCATTATTGGCGGGTATTGCTATTTTTCCTATTGTTTTTGCCAATAATTTACATCCTGATTCCGGCCCCGGACTTATTTTTCAAACCTTGCCAATTGCTTTTGGTGCCATGACCGGCGGCTGGTTGATGGGTATCTTGTTTTTTGTGATGCTGGCAATTGCGGCCTTAACCTCTTCTATTTCCCTGATTGAGCCAGCCGTTGCCTGGCTGGTTGAAAGCAAAGGCTTCAGCCGGGAAAAAGCCTGTGTTTGGTCGGGATTGGCAACCTGGTTGCTGGGTTTGGGTACGGTATTTTCTTTTAATGTCTGGTCAAATGTTACGGTTTTTGACAGAAGTATTTTTCAATTACTGGATTACTTAACCGCTAATTTAATGCTGCCGATTGGCGGTTTTTGTATCGCAATATTTGCCGGCTGGATTATGCACCGGCAACATAGCGAAGCAGAGCTTAACATGCCAGCGGGTGTGGCCTATCCGGTATGGAAGATATTAATCAGCTATGTAGCGCCAGTCGCTGTGTTTTTTGTCTTCCTGCATGTTATCGGAGTGCTTTAAATGACTGTTATTGAAAAAAGTGCTTTGGTTAAGTTTTCTGCACAGCAAATGTTTGATCTGGTTAATAACATTGAAGATTATCCGCTATTTTTGCCTTGGTGCAGTGGCAGTCGGATTATCAAACGTGAAGACGATATCGTTGAGGCAGAGTTACTGATTTCCAAAGGCGGCTTTAAAAAAGCGTTTTCAACCAGAAACAAGATTGATAAAGGCGGCAAGATAACGGTATCTTTGCTGGACGGGCCTTTTTCTTACCTGGAAGGCGTCTGGAATTTTATGCCCTTGCGTGATGATGCCAGCAAGATTTCTCTGGATCTGGAATTTGAAATGTCGGGCATGTTAGCCAGTCTTGCTTTCGGCGTGGTCTTTAACCAGATATGTAATACCATGGTGAGTTCTTTTACCGGTCGAGCCAAGCAAGTTTATGGATGAAACGATGATTGATGTAGAAGTGGCTTACGCCAATCCGGAGCAACAAGTCATTGTCGCCCTAAACATGCCGGCGGGCGCAACCGTTGAACAGGCGATACAGGCATCAGGGGTGTTGAGCCGTTTTCCGGAAATAGATGCGACGAATTTAAAAACCGGTATTTTTGGCAGTGTTTGCAAGCTTGGGCAGCCATTAAGACAGGCCGATAGAGTAGAGATTTACCGGCCTTTAATTCATGATCCCAAAGAAGCCCGGCGGCAGAGAGCGGCGAAGGGATGAGTTGTCCGCTTTGTTGTAGTATTTACGCGTCATGTTTGGAGCTGTTGTGCTGTTTTTGCTTGAGTCTCTGTTTCGGTCAATAGCATCAGGCAGTTTTTAGTCACTAAATCCCCCCATCCAAAATCTATTAATAGTTCGGTAACTCACAAAAAATGCCCTTGGTAAAAGTTGCCACAGATTTACAGACACTAATTAGGTTTAATCTGTGGCGGTTTATTTGTTGCGAATTACCTTAAGAGCCTTTTAAAAACATTCATATTTTAAAAGTCAAGGAGGATAGCCGTTTTGCATGTGATTTTTATTTTTTTTATTGCAATTTATAAAATATAAAAATAGAATGTTTCCTAACGAATCAGTTTTATAAATAGCTGAAAATGAAAGGATTAGTGGTTGATATACGTGCTGAGGCAGCAGTTCTTCTGGTGTGTTAATCAGGGCTGCCTTTTAATTTAACTTACAATAGGGTAGCGTATGAAAACAAAATTTTTGGCAACATTAGCCTTGGGTATTAGTCTTAGCACAGGGGCGCAAGCAGATCTCTTTGATCGGGGGGCGGTATGGTTTACGACTCAGACCAAAATATTACTTGGGCAGCGGATGCTAATTTGGCTAAAACCCTTGGTAACAGTGGGGATGGTAAAATGACTTGGGATGCGGCTGTAGCTTGGACCAGTCATTTAGAAATAGGCGGTCACAATGACTGGCGCTTGCCCGCCACCTTGTCTACAGTAGAGGGTTTAAATCCAGCCGGTAGCGAAATGGGTCATTTGTTTGACGCATCACTTGCAGGCGCTGCCAATAATGTGCATTTTAGTAACATCCAGGATTCAAATTATTGGTCAGGTACTCAGAGCGACAGTAATAATGCGGACGCATGGAGCTTTACCATTAAAGCGGGTAATCAGATCACCAGTGCCAAGACTTCCCGGTTTTACGCATGGGCTGTTCATAACGGCGATGTTGGTAAAATGCAGCAAAATACTATTCCCCCCGTGCCGGTACCAGCGGCTATCTGGTTATTTGGCAGTGGATTGATAGCCTTGTTGGGCGTTAAGCGGCTTGGCAATTTTGGGTAATTTGATTATTCGCGTTCCGTAAGGGGACTCCCTTTCACCGAAGGGACGATAAAGCCCTTACGATTTTAACAATTCAACTTAATCGGTAAATCGATAGATTGCTATTACCGCTAAGCGTTAGCGATTAAGCAGCAATCTACAACCCGATATCACCGACGTTTTTTCATGCTTTTTGTGTGTGCACTGTTTTTTAGTTTCATACCGCACGGGTAATTAGATTAACTCATTCCTGATTTAGCTCACTTTTTTAAAGCGGCAGTTTGTCTGATACCGCTGATGGTTTGGAGTCCGCTTTAACCGCTTTGGGGGCATCACTAATGCCATCATAGCCAAACAGGCCGGTGATTTTTTCCCATAATGTTTTGTCAAGATCGCGCTTGGGTACCTCGACCGTTGTTTCGATGGAAGGTTTAATCGCCGGCGTGGCACCTGGTCTAAAATCTCCCTGAATGCTGACTATTTGATCATTTTCAAAAAATAATGAAACTTGTTTTTGCACCCTGTCTTCACCGCCAGGTTGATTTGAATACAGATAATCCCAGCGATTTTTATGAAAAACATCATCCAGCATGGGTGAGCCCATGATATAAAGCACCTGGCGCTTGTTCATGGCGGGTCGGAGCTGGTCAATCATGGCTTGATCGATAATATTGCCTTGTTGAATTTCCAGAGTATAAACACCGGGTAAATGGTTAAGGATGGTTGAACAAGAGACGAGTGTGAAGCTTGTCAATAAACTTAAATAATAAAGCGACTTTCTCATTTGAGGCTGCGGAAGTGGTAAAATATTAAATCATACAGGATGTTAAATATTTATCCTATAAAACTGTCATGCTCTTGCTATATAAAAAGGCTACAATAGCCGCTATTTTGTATTTAATTGCCTGCTCAGTCTTTTAACTGGAGATTACTGTTGGAAACACATGATTTAAGGAATGCAGGTCTGAAGGTTACTTTACCTCGGGTCAAGATTCTACAGATTTTAGAAAAACAGACTAATGAGCATCATTTAACCGCTGAAAAAGTGTATAAAATTCTGCTGAGTGAAGATGAAGAAATCGGCTTGGCCACTGTTTATCGCGTTTTAACCCAGTTTGAAGCAGCAGGACTGGTGACCCGGCATCAATTTGAGGGGGGTAATTCAATCTTTGAATTGGCGAAGGGTGATCATCATGACCATATTCTTTGTATGAAGTGCGGCAAAGTAGATGAGTTTACTGATGACCTTATCGAAACAAGGCAACAAGAAATTGCCCAAAAACTGGGTTATGAGCTCACTGATCATGGCCTTTATTTATATGGATTTTGCCCTCAGTGCAAGAACTCCTGATTTTTTCTCTAACTTGTAAACTTCATGTTTAAACCTCTTGTTTTTTATATTGGCTTGCGCTACACGCGGGCTAAACGTCGAACCCAGTTTATTTCTTTTATTACCTTAACTTCAGTTATGGGTATTGCTTTAGGCGTTACCGCGCTGATTACGGTTTTATCAGTGATGAATGGTTTTGAAGCTGAATTGCGCGAGCGGATTCTGGGAATGACTTCTCATGCTACGGTAACCGGGCGATACGGGCAATTGGATAATTGGCGTGAACTGGATCAGAAATTAAAAGATTACCCGCATGTAGAGGGAGCAGCGCCTTTTATAAGTGGGCAGGTGATGATTAATGCCGACCGGCGTGTCAGCGGAACCATGCTGAACGGGATACAGCCGGATTATGAGGCCAGAGTTTCAGAAGTGGCCGATAAGATGAAAGCAGGCAAGCTTGCTGATCTGGTTACCGGTCAATATGGCATTGTTTTAGGGGTGGAGCTGGCCAATTATTTGGGGGTGACGATGGGTGACAAAATCACGGTCATCAGTCCGCAAATTAATTCCACACCAGCCGGTATTGTGCCCAGAATGCGGCGCTTTACGGTGGTGGGTATTTTTCAGGTAGGGATGTATGAGTATGACCGTAACATGGCGCTGATCAACATTGAGGATGCCGCCAAGTTATTTCGTATGGAGAGTGCCGTATCCGGTTTGCGTATAAAACTGGATGATTTGTTTAATGCCCCGCAAATTACGCGTGGATTGGCAGCTGCGCTTTATAACGAATACCAGGTCAGTGACTGGACGTTGGCGCACAACAATTTCTTTAAGGCCATTCAGACAGAAAAACGGGTGATGTTTATTATTTTGTTGTTGATAGTGGCGGTAGCGGCTTTTAATATTGTTTCCACATTGGTGATGGTGGTCACCGATAAGCGTGGCGATATTGCCATTCTAAAAACTCAGGGACTGACTTCCGGTTCGGTGATGGGGATTTTTATGGTATTAGGCTCCATTATCGGGATAGTCGGCACAGCCTTGGGTACATTAGGCGGCATAGCGCTGGCATTAAATGTTGAAACTATTGTGCCTGCCATTGAAAAATTATTTCAGGTTCAGTTTATGGCGGCTGATGTTTATTATATCAGTGAGCTACCTTCCAAGCTGGTTTGGTCGGATGTTTACGCGATAGCCGGTATGGCCTTTTTTCTGTCCTTATTGGCGACGATTTATCCTGCCTGGCAGGCCTCCAGAATAAACCCGGCGGAAGTTCTTAGATATGAATAAAACCAGTATCTTGCATTGTCACCAACTGACCAAGCGTTATGACCAGGGCGGGTTGAATGTTGAGGTCTTGAGAGGCGTTAATTTAAATATTGGCAAAGGCGAGCGTGTGGCTATTATGGGCGCCTCAGGTTCCGGTAAAAGTACCTTGCTGCATCTTTTGGGTGGACTGGAAAAAGCCAGTGGCGGCGAGGTTGTATTGGATGGCGTTAATGTTAATCAAGTCAGTGCTGCCAAGTTGGCTAAATTAAGAAATAAATCGTTAGGTTTTATTTATCAGTCGCATCATCTGTTAGGTGAGTTTACCGTTCTTGAAAATGTGGCGATGCCCTTGTTGATAGGCGGTGAATCAGTTAAGCAGGCGCGTGTTCGTGCCAGTGAGTTATTACAGCGCGTAGGTTTAGGGCATCGCATTGAGCATAAACCGGGTGAGTTATCCGGTGGCGAAAGGCAGCGTGCTGCCGTAGCGAGGGCGTTAATTAACAAGCCGAGTTTAATCTTGGCTGACGAACCTACCGGTAATCTTGACAGTAAAACGGCTGATCAGGTTTATCAGTTAATGCTGGAGTTAAATCAGGAGCTTAATGTCAGCTTTTTGGTAGTGACTCATGATCATGAGCTGGCAGCGCGTATGGGCAAGGTTTTGCACATGGAAGACGGCTTGATTGTTGGCTAAGCTAAACGTAATTAATTTTATTCACCACGAAGACACGAAGAAAAACTTGGTCTTTTTTCGTGTCTTCGTGGTGAGGCTCTTTACGTTCACGTTATTTAGAAAGTTATTGCGGTTAATCGTAATTAACGGCTTTGAATGGATTCTTTCTGGAAGACGGATGCTTGCGTGTATGCTTTCTGGAGGCCCATTTTTTAGCGACATGATAATGCCAGAAATAGTTAATTCCAAAATAGCCTACGGTAGAGCAAATCACACCGATAAGCAAACATCCGGTCAGAAACGGAAACAAAATATCGCCGGATAATACCGCATCCAGTGAAAAAGATGCCGACGGGAGATTCAGCACCGTAAGCCCAACCAGATAAGCAAAATAAAAGAGTGGCGGCATAGTCACTGGATTGGTTATCCAAACCAGTGCTATGGAAACAGGTAAATTTCCCCGGAAATAAAATGCACCTAGCGCGGCAAGCGCCATTTGTCCCGGGGTCGGAATCCAGGCGCAAAAAAGACCTACTGCAAAAGCCATAGATACAGAGCGTCGATTCAAATGCCAGAGATTGGGGTCATGCAGTTTATCACCCAGAAACTGAAGATTTTTGTGTTGTTTAATTACGGCATGGTCAGGTATAAACTTATATAACAGGTTTTGTAACAGTTTTTTGGCCATTGTTTTTTTTAAAGTTAAAGTTGATTACAAAATAGTTTATCAGGTTTTTGTCAGCCTCAAAAACACCAAGGAGTTAAATGATTGTTTCTGCCCTGTCATTTCTGTCCGGGCTTTTAGTCGTCCAACAGTTTTCGGCATTGCCGGGAAATCAGTGGCTAATAGTTGTAACCGTTTGTGTCGGCATTATGGCATGGTTGCGGTATTGGCGGTGGTTGTTTTTTGTAACTGGTGTATCGTGGGCCATCGTGTTTGCCATGGTCAGATTATCCGACCGTTTGCCGGAATCCCTGGAGGGCATTAATATTCCTGTTAAAGGGATTATTGTCGATTTGCCGGAGCAGGACGAAAGGCAAACGCGCTTTGATTTTATGGTCACAGAGTCAGCTCAAAAGCTGCCTTCCAAATTAAGATTAAGCTGGTATTATCCTGATCAAGCCATCAAGGCAGGACAATACTGGTCTTTTACGGTTAAGTTAAAACGTCCTCATGGCAGCTTAAATCCTGGCGGCTTTGATTATGAACGCTGGTTATTTACCCAAGGCGTTGGCGCAGCGGGCTATGTGCGCCCCGATTCAAAACCGGTTTTACTGGGACGTGATTCTGCCTGGATCAATATTTCCGTTTGGCGACAAAGCATCACCGATCGCCTGTCATTGCTATTGAGCGAGAGCCCGAGTCTTGGACTGATTAAAGCGTTGACGATTGGCGATGGTAACGGTATCACGCAACAGCAGTGGGACGTTTTTCGCAAAACCGGAACGACGCATCTGGTGGTTATTTCAGGCTCGCATGTAGGCCTGATTGCTGGCTTGGCTTATTTTTTGGTGCTTAAAGTATGGGCCTGGACGGGATTATTAAGGTGGTCGCCGCAACGGGTCGCCGCAGTTGCTGCGATGTTGGTTGCCGTTTTTTACGCAGGCTTGGCGGGATTTTCAGTGCCGGCGCAACGGGCGGTGATCATGCTGGCGGTCGTTATGCTGGCTATTATTCTTCAGCGAAATACCCGCCCCTTTAACACGTTGGCCGTTGCCCTGTTTGCGGTGTTGGTCTATGATCCTTTGGCGGTATTGGCAGTCGGCTTTTGGCTGTCCTTTCTTGCGGTAAGCCTGATTATTTATCTGGTGGCCGGACGCTTGGGCAAATCCGGTTATATGCTTGAGGGCATAAAAATAAATTGGGCAACCTCGGTGGGCTTGTCGCCGTTGTTACTTTTCTTTTTTCAACAGGTTTCCCTGATTTCACCCCTGGCTAATTTTATTGCGGTTCCCGTTATCAGTTTGTTGGCAGTGCCCTTCTCGTTGCTGGCCGTCGTGGTGATGTTTGGTTTTCCGCTGTTGGCGAGCAAGTTGTTTATGGTTGTTGATAGTACATTGCAAGGCTTATGGTGGCTGTTAGTCCGTTTGGCAGAACTGCCGTTGGCAACCATCAGCCATGCGCAGCCCTCAGTCTGGGCCTTGGTGTTCGCCATTCCGGGTGTTGTACTATTGCTTGCCCCTCGTGGTATGCCGGCACGATGGTTAAGTTTGATCATGTTTTTACCGTTGGTTTTTACACCGGCCAATAAGCCCAAGGCAGGCAGCCTTAACATGACCCTGTTGGATGTCGGGCAAGGCTTGTCGGTCGTTGTGCAAACTGAAAATCATTGGCTGGTTTATGATACCGGTGCCAAATTTTCAGCCGAAAGTGATATGGGACGAAGCGTCGTCTTGCCTTTTTTAAGGCGGCAAGGTGCGGATAAAATAGACAGGTTGCTTATTAGTCACGGTGATAATGATCATATTGGCGGTGCGCTATCGTTAATGCAGGGTATGCCGACAGAGCAGGTACTAACCAGTGTTCCTCAACAGTTAAGCGATTATTCCCCGCTGATGTGCGAGGCAGGGCAATCCTGGATATGGGACAACGTCACATTTACGCTATTGTCACCGCAGCACCCGTTTGTTTCAGATAACGATAATTCCTGCGTACTAAAAATTGAATCTGAACAAGGTGCCGTATTGTTGACCAGTGACATAGAGACGGCGGCAGAATCATGGCTGGTTGAGACTTATGGCAACAACTTAAAAGCCAAGGTATTAATTTCCCCCCATCATGGCAGTAAAACCTCATCCACCTTTGAGTTTCTACAAGCGGTTCAACCTGTCTATGTGTTAATTCCCGCCGGCTATCGTAATCAATTTGGACATCCTCATCAGGAAGTTTTGGATCGTTATGAGCAAATAAAAGCGCAACGGTTAAATACCGCCGACAGCGGTGCGATTACGGTTAGCGTAAAGGATGGGTCATGGGTGGTACAGTCACTGCGTGATACAGAAAGTAAATACTGGAATGTAAAATAAGCGGTAAAGATAGTCTTGCAGCATTGCCAGGAAAATCCGCAAAAAAGATTAAATGCTATCACCACGAAGACACTAAGGGCACGAAGAAAGAAAGTGTCGTGTCTTCGTGGTGAATATTTTGTTGAAATAAAACTCGCCAACAGGACAGATAATACAATAGCCGGATAAACTTATCCTGTCTTTATTCAGATGACTTTCTCTCGACGGACAACGTAACCCGGTAATCTCCATGCGAAATAGATACTCCAGTGATTCTAGGCGGATTTAGAGAAACCAATTTAAGCTTGTGCCCCTTTAATGGCGCTAATCTCGGATCATCTTCTGTATTCAGGATAATCGTTTTATTTTGTCCATCGATATCAAGGACTTCAATTTCAACTTTGCCATTACCCGCCCATGCGCAGAGCGCATTAATGGGGCAACGTGAATCCTCAAGAACAGCCTTGAATTTGATAATGAGTTTCTCGCTGTCAATACTTGCCGATTGCCCAATACTCAGAGAAAATTCTTTATCAATAAGAGCGTTGGCTGGATTAGCTGATGCAACGCTCAACCAGATAAATGCCATGATAACAAAGCTATATTTAAACAAGCGGTGCATTATTTGCCTCACAAATTGTGAATTACCCCCTCGACCTGATTGTGTTTTTGAATTTACAATAAATATTGGTCAAAGGGTGCCCATTCGCCTCGCCTCAAAGGGCCGCATAAGTGCGACTCTTTGAGGAATGAACAAGAATCAACGGCTCAAAGCAAGGTTATAAGGCGTGCTTGATGTATAAGCTCCTCCGAAAGCGACCACCTTGATGTAGTAGCTTGCAGGCTTCGCGCCGGAATTCGTGTAAGTCACGGATTCAGTGGAACCAACGTTGGCGCTGGTTCTTAGTGTAGTGCCGGAGCTGCTTAGCAGGTAGAGGTCGTAGTCCTTGGCTGGGCCCGTCATGCTAACTGTCACGGTACGGCCGGCAGCGACATTGATCTTGAAATAGTCCTTGTCGGTTGAAGTGCTTATGTAGCCAATGATCTTCGTGACAGTGTCGGCGATGATGTTGGCGGTCTGCGTTGTGCCATTGTTCTCAACCTCGTTGTAGGTGGGAGTAGGTTCTGGGCGGCTGACAGTGAATATGACATCGGGTGAAATACCAATATTGCCGGCAGTATCGTAGGCCTTGCCCATCAAGGTGTGATTTCCCTCGGATAGCGTCAGGGAATCCAGTGTCATGCTGTAAGGCGAAGTCGTGTCCGTGCCCTTCAGGGTATTGTCTACGTAGAACTCTACCTTGGTGACACCTATGTTATCGGTGGCTGTGGCACTGAAGGTGATAGTGCCGCTGGTGCCGCTCTCGCTAACGGAAATGACAGGGGGTGGATCTTCACCTGGATTGTTGACGGTAAAAGTAACGGGCGTTGACGTCCCCATGTTACCCGCCGCATCGTAGGCTTTGGCCACCAGAATATGGGGGGTATTATTGGTTAGCGTCTTGCTGTCCAGCGTCATGCTGTAGGGAGAAGTCTCATCCGTACCCTTGAGAACACCATCCACGTAAAATTCAACTTTGGTCACGCCGACATCGTCCGAAGCCGTCGCAGAGAAAGTGATAATGTCGCTGCTGCCACTCTCGCCGGCACTTATTGTGGGTATTTGGTCGCCACCACCGCTCACCATGAGGTTCACCTTGTCCAGTATGAAACCCGTGGCCAGCGCTCCATCCTCAGCCCCCAGGAAATAAAGCTGAATCGTTTGGCCCTTGTATGCAGCCAGATCGAGGCTGTAAACTTTGTAGCCCGTTGCCGCATTCAAATTGCTGTAGGTTGCCAAAGTATTGAGGATAGTTCCTGAACTATTACGTATTTGCACGGCAAAAGTGTCGCGGGCGATACCTGTTGAAGTCTCTTTGGTTTCAATATGCAGGGCGTAGCTCAAGGTCGCCGGAGACGCGTTGGCGGGAATGGCAATCGACTGGTACAGGCCTACACTCATTTTCGATCCGGTGCCGCAAAACTTGGCCATCTTGGTGCCGTCATAAGCCGTCTGGCCCAGTATGGTGCCGATCTGCATGCCCGAGGTATTTGACCAGCCCACGCCATAGCCTTTCTCAAAGCTGCCATTATGAACCAATTGGCCGTTGGCGATGATAAAGGTCATCGTGGCGTTGGTGTACTGGCCTGAGGTATCGGTGGCCTTGGCAACCAGGGTGTGACTGCCGTCATCCTGCATGAGGGAATCGTAGGTCATGGTGTAGGGAGCCGAAATACTTGAACCTACCAGAGCGCCGTCGAGCAGAAATTCAACCTTTACTACGCCCTTGTCATCAACAGCGGTAGCACTGAAGGTGAGTATTCCCTTCGCTCCGCTCTCACTAACGGTGACTGTGGGTGGTACATCGGGGCCTGACCAGGGACTTCCAACATTGATACCGGCGAAGGCGTTCCATACTGCGGTTTCCTCCAGACCTGAAACCGGGAACAGATCTCTTACCGCCTGGATACAAGCGATTCGCGCACCCGCGTAGTCGGTAGAGGAAGTCATGTAAGTGGTCAGGGCACGGAACCATATTCTGGCGGCCTTATCGTTTCCGATCCCCGTCATGCCCTGCGGCAGGTAGGAGGTAGCCGTTTCTCCGGTCATGGTAGCGCCCTGGCTCAGGAAATAGAAAGCGCGATTCATAGGGCCGGAACTGTAATGAACGTTCAGGTTTTTCAGGGTTGGGCTCCAGGCGTCGGCGCTGTAGCCATCCTTGCTGGGCTTATATAGAAAGCGCATTTTGAGGGGATAGGCGGGGGTGGTGATCTGCTCGCCCTGCGTCCAGGTTCCACCTGTATCGGGAATAACGCTGCCCTTACCGTTGGCACCCCGCATATAAAACTCCGTCATGGCACCCATAATGTCTGAATTGGCTTCGTTTAGACCGCCGGATTCCTGACTGTAAATGAGAGCTGCCGATGTCATACATACGCCATGGGAAAATTCGTGGGCGGCGACATCCAGGGAGGTGAGTGTCTGAAGCTTGGTACCATCGCCGTAGGTAATGCACATACATTGGTCTGAATAAAAGGCATTATCGTAGGCATTGTCGTAGTGCACACGGGCGTAAGTTGGTTTACCAAGCCCATTGATGCCGTTGCGCCCGAAGACATTTTTGTACATATCCCAGGTTGCCTGTAAGCCGTAAGCCGCATCGACAGCGGCGGTCTGTCCGTTGGCAGAGGTTGTAGGCTCGGGGTCTTCCTTGAAGTTGACGCCATCCCCCCAAGTATTGTCAGAATCCGTGAAAATGGTTCCGGTTCCAGAAGTGGAATGATCGAGATTGTAAACTACGTTACCGCCGCTGGCGGGTCTGGTCAAATCCCTCAACTCGAAGCCGCTCGCCAGGCTGTTGGTGTTAAGACTTACCGTGCCGCTGTACTGACTCTTTCCCGTACCGATGGCGGCCGAGGTGAGCAGGCTATCCCACTTCTCGATGATCGCACCGGTTTGAGCATTCACCAGATAATCTGTGTGTCTCGTATCACCCGGATTCTCCAGTTCAGTATGAACGTAGTAAACCAGTTGGTAACCTGTTACCTCGGTGACGAAATCTTCGGCGTTTAGCTGGTTATTTGAGACAAGTGCCTTGCGGGGTAATACATGGCTAACTTTTTCTGGAAAAACCACAAGCTCTACCACGGGTTTGTATGCGAAATCAAAACGTGGGGCAAGATCAGTCTTGACAACGTTCAGCACCTCAGTCGCCGAAAGTTTCGGCTCTATATCGACCTTAATATCCTGCTTGAGAGCTGAAGTGGGGGGAAGCTCCGTCCCATCTTTTTGTGTGTGAGTAATCACTTCACCCCCCCAGATTCGAATGCCGTGGTAGTGCTGACTAAACCGGACATGCGTCTGTCCCAGCTTGTCCTGCTCCATACTTTGCAACTGAAATGTGTGGTTCTCGTTTAAACCAAGCGCCTCGCGCATTCCGGTAAGTCTTTGCTGAGACTGAAGCATCAACTCCGCACTAGAGGGGTTTGCGGCCGACGAGGGAAACGCAATCAGGAGAGAGATTGCGAGGGTAAGGGAAAACTGAATGCAATTCATAAAGTACTCCTGAAATGTGAATCCACGTATTGACAGTTATAGGCGGGGCGACCCAAGTTTGTTCTGGAAAGAGCAAGCAGGAGCCAATCGCCTGGGTTGCCCCGTATTTACGTAACACTGCAACAACATAAAGGAAATAAATCATGAGTACAATTAGTAGAAATACTTACATAGACGAAAAATACTTGTTTTTTGAATGGTGGACTTAGGATATTGATGTGCAACTCACGGCCAAACCGGACGTTCAAAATAATTACGTGTCCTGTAGGTATTGATATTTAGAGATGGAAACATATAAAATATCAAAAATTTAGATAAACAACAGAAGTGACTATGAAACAAAAATGTATTATTTGCTCCACTGTAAAGGGTAAACGGGGCTGCTTATTAAAGGGCATGACGCTCATTTGTCCTCGTTGTTGTGCTGAAATCCGCAATTCGGAATGTGATGGCTGTTCATATTATAAAGACTCACAGAAGTTTGCCGTTGAAAAAGCTATTGAAAAAACCAAGAAATCACCTCAGCATTTTACCATTCGCATGGCACCAGAGGTTGATGATCAAATTGATCGTGCTTTAAGGATGGTTGCAGACGGTAATATTGCAAAGGGCGAGTCGCTTATACGCTCATTAATGAAAGAAAATGCGGATTTATACACCATTCATTTTGCTATGGGAACCGTTTATAGCTTTAAAGAACAATATGATGAGGCAATGGCGTGTTTCGATAAATCAATAGAAATATATCCATACTTTGTTGACTGTTGGTTTAATA
>SESA01001088.1_pt1 | contig 14836 bp, 7 predicted proteins | sample 3171451 | NCBI WGS metagenome assembly SESA01 (sample SAMN06051862, study PRJNA518727) | freshwater metagenome | biome: subpolar coniferous forest; feature: holomictic lake; material: water; isolation source: holomictic Lake 227, 8 m depth | place: Canada: near Kenora, Ontario | collected 2013-06-25...
CCGGCAGCGGCTCATCCGGCAACAGTGAGGTTACGACGCCGCCACAGACGACGACGGAGACAATCACGTACGCAAACCTGCTGAGCCTGCTATCGACAGGAGCGGATGAAAATGCGATCTTCACGCTCAACACAGCCATCGGCACCTCTCTGCATGTGCAGACGACAGACAGGACGGATGTCTTGTCGAAAGGATCACTGGTAAGCTATGTCTACGAAAACGGTCAGATCGAAGGCAAGAGCGCAGACGGCCGCGTGGTGTTCACGCTGACGCAGACAGCCGGAAATGGAACCACCGACCCGACAGACGACCTCTTTACCTATGAACTAAAAGACCAGCTCGATCATCCGTTACCGGGCTCGACCGATGACAACCAGACGATGGCGTTGAACCTCTCACCAGCGATCAAGGCGACCGACAGGGATGGTGACCCGATAAGCCTCGGCAACAGCCTGCGGGTAACGGTCGAAGATGACCTGCCTATAGCAGAAAGCGGGCCCGATGTCACGGTGACGGAAGGTGATCCTATCTTCTCTTCCTCCGATCTTGGAGCGGCATATAATCTCTTGAATAACGACAAGGCTGGCGCTGATGAAGCTATAACGATTTCGAGTTTTACGTACCATTACAACCTTGCTGACCCAACGTTAACGGATACTGCCGCTGCAGGCACCGCCGTGAATGCTCTTTATGGGCAACTTCGGGTGAATGCTGATGGATCGTGGAGCTTCAAACCAAACAACAGCATTTATGATCGAAATTCCTCAAATGAGAATCTCAGCGCTGTAACAGAATCATTTAATTACACAATCAGGGATTTTGATGGTGATACATCCTCAGCTTCGCAGAGTATTGTCATCAACGATACCAATCCCGCATTTGGTACGATTGTACCGAAAACACTTTATGAAAAAAATCTTCTGAACGGTTCAGATCCTGCAGCACCTGTTTCCGTAACAAATTCACTCAAGGTAATAGTGAATCCGGACGGTATTGCCGATAGCTATTTTCTTCCTGATACCACGCCTCCCGCAGACGGCATCAACAAGATGAAGTCAGGAGGTCAGGAGGTCAGCTATTACCTGTCCACCGATGGCCATACGCTTATTGGATACACGGGTACGATAAATGGTGGAGCTCCCCCTGCAGGCCAGCAGGTATTTGTTATCTCCATCAACAATCCTGGCTCAGACATAACCGATCAAGCAAACTATACCTTTACACTCCTGAGGCCGCTTGACCATACCCAGGGACGTTCTTTCGTCACTGATACCAATAATGACGGCATCAAGGAAATATCGCTGCCATTTCATGTCGGGACAACAGATACCGATGGAGATACAGCCGATTCATATTGCACGGTTACCGTGGTTGATGATAACAGTGAGCCGTCACCAACCCTGACACTTGATGAGGACACGATCAAGACGATAACCGTCAATGCAGATGCAATGGCAGCAAATCTTGTGGCAACAAATGGAGCCTATGGAACGACCCATGTGAATGACGGAAGCGTGTCGGGTCTTCCTGCCGGCACCATTACCTACACTCCAAACCCCAACTACAGCGGCGCGGACAGTTTTCAGTATACATTAACCAATCCTGAGGATGGATTGGTAACGATAAAAACGGTTTCGGTCACGGTTAACCCAATATCGGATGCGCCAGAGGTTCAGCTTCCTTATCCAGAGGCAACATGGGAAGATCAGCCTGTTGCGCTTGGCCTTTTTTATGACACGACAGGATCGCTTCCAGGATTATTACATGTGACCGACAGGACGGATCAGACGGATCCTGCCGTTGATAATGTTGATAATCCTGAGCGGCTTGGCGCCATAACCCTGAGTGGCATTCCGGTTGGCGCAAAAATTTTTAGGGCGGATGGCACTCCTGTTTTTACGGCAGCCGCAGGCTCTACCTCGTTTACCATTCTGCTTGTCCAGGATTATATTGGTAACCTGCCGATAATCGGCACTGATGGCAAGTCGCTCTTTGTCAAAGATACAATTGCTGATCAACTGTTGACGATTGCGGATTATCAAGGGCTGCAAATTCTCCCGCCGCCGGATAATGCCGCCAACTTCACGGTGCGCATGAGCGTTACGGAGTTTGAGGTCGACAAGGATGGCTACAAAGTTTCAGCTCCAGACCTGCTTGGTAAAGAGTCGCATACGGATGTGACGGTCAATGTTACTGCTGTGACCGACCGTGTTGACCTGCAATGGAGCACGCCGGTGGTAGCTCCGGATGCTTTCGGAGCAGCACCTGATCTATTGGATGAAATCAAGGATACCCCGCAGGACGGCACGCTTGACAAATGGATTGATGAGGATACCTCGTTTAATCTTGCGTCGCTTCTTTCGTTTAATGCCAATGATCCTGCCGATCATTCAGGGCTTACTCTCACCAGTATCGGACAGAACGGTAATGACTATGATGGTTCGGAACAGCGCTGGATTGTGCTGACCAATCTTCCCATTTCCGGAATTTTGATTAACGGGGTAACCGTTACTTCAGGGAGTTACACCAGTGCTGTTTTTACCGGCACCGTCCTTCCTGACATTACCCTCAAACCGCTGGCTGACTTCAGCGGCAATATCAGTGGCATAACGGTAACACTCTATACGCAGGATACCGATACCACGGGAACCACGAATCCTGAAGATGGTTCACCCTTTACCCCGACAACAAAGCAGGATAGTGTGGATCTGAACCTGCATGTCAAACCTGTCGCTTCGGCTGACGAGCTGGTTGTTGCTGGCCCGGCTGACAGCTCTGAAGATACCAAAGAGATCAAGTTTCTTGCAGGTGTCTCTGTTACCGATACGAGCAGCGATCTGTTGAACGGAGGTAGTCAAACCATTACTGTCCTTACGGTAAAAGGGATTCCTGATGGCTGGACAGTGCTTGACCCTGCCGGGAGTGTTGTTGCGCTTACTTATGATTCAGGTACGAGCAGCTCTTATTTCACGGTTACTGATCTTGCTCATTACAAGGATTATTCCATTACACCACCAGCACACAGCAGCGCTGATGCGACGCTTTCGCTTGACATTACAATGGTTGACAAAAATACCAATACAGGCACCTCCTCGTATTCGGTCAACGATCAACCTCTTGCCATCAAGCTGACTCCTGTTGCGGAACAGTTTGCGCTGATTGGAGGCGTCTGGACGGCGACGAATACGGATGGATGGACCAACAGTATTACTCATGCGGTAATGCGCTCCGGTGACACTGATAGCGACGGCAGCACGACCGATCTGCGCATGAATGTCAGCCATACTTATACGGTCGCAGCAAGTGAGAATCAATCCTATGCCCTTGGAGCAGATGGATCATTCAACCTTCGTTCCGGCTGGTATAACAACAGTGGCTATCCGAATACTTCAAATGAGGATACGGATGAAACGACGACAGCGCTTTTCACACCAACCGTCAATGGCGATGCTTCATTGATGAGAGGAGCACAGTTTACCTATGCTGGTCTTGCATCGCCGCTCGTTTTCAACGGAGCCCCTGTAGAAATCCCGATCAGCAAGCTTGATTCCCTGCAATTCACTCCGCCATCCTACTATTCGACTGACCAGAATATCGTGATCAACGTCCAGGCAAAAACGGTTGATCCTGATCCTGATGGCGGTGCGGCTACGGCAATCTCGGGACTGGCCGTATTGACCATTCCCGGTATATTGCCGGTCGACAGCCTTATCAGTGTGAACGCCTACAGCCCTGGTGGCAATGAGGATACGGAGATACCGCTTTATATCCGGCCAATAACCAAGGATGTTGATGGATCCGAAAAATGTGTGGTCACCATAACCGGTATTCCGGATGGTGCCACCTTAACGTATAACGGCGCTGTTGTACCCCTTGCTTTTATGTCCGGCTCTTTGGTGCTAAAAGAGTGCACCATCGGGACTTTTTCAGATCCTTATGATCCGACGTCATCAGTTCCTTTTAATCCGGATGCTTCGCTCACGTTCACGCCACCGTTCAACAGCAATCTTGACTATACGCTCAATGTTACGGTAACAAGCAAGGACACCAATGGTACGACAACCGATATAATAACATTACCACCTCTTCAGATGGATATCAACGTAAGGGGTGTTGCCGATGGCATGGTCATGACCAAGCTATCGCCAGCACCAGTCTATCCAGAGGGTGACGTTGAAGCTGATACGATAAACGCCGAAGGCTTGGGGAAGCATATGATTCCCCTTAAAAACCTGATTGATTCGTCTTACTACCTTAAAGACAATGATGGTTCAGAGGTCGCGACCTTCAAGATTACTGACCTTGTTGATGCTTCAGAAGTTGATGCTTCAGAACTTTATGCAAGCGATCTTTTTGACCTGAACGGAACTGGAGTGGAACTGATAAAAGGTGATGGCGCAGGGCGCATCTGGACATTCTCTATTTCCGCTCTGGACAACGTGAAGATTCGCGTGCCTGAAGAGTATCGGGGTAGGGTTACCTTCAAACTCTACCCGGTAACCACGGAGAATGATGGTGACAGTATAACCGGCATACAGAATGCCTATCCTGCTGGACCGCAATACAATGTGCCGCTCACACTCTCTTTTGATGTTGTACCCAATAGCGTCAAAAATATAGAAGGAGCCTTGAATCTTTCTTCAAATGTTAACGAAGACACGCTGACAAAACTTGATTTTACCTACCTCAGTGAGGATACCCATGAAACTCTGGATTGGGTGATCATAAAATCGGCCTCTCTTGCCGGGAAGCCGTTTACCCTTTACTATGATCCTGACGGAGCGGGGTCAGCACCGACATTAACCCTTGGTGCTGCGGTCACGGCTGGATACATTGAAGATGCTGTCACGGCTGGATACACTGAACCTGGCTACAAGGTCTCAGGCTCTGCACTTGGCAATATTTATGTTCAGACGGCCCATGATCTACCCGACCCTGTTGGCAGTACCTATACCTTTGATCTCCATTATCAGATTACCGATCATGCGGTCTCTCCGTATCCGGATGATATTCATTCATTTGATGGTTCCTATACCCTTCATTCTATACCGGTTACCGACCCTGTCGTGATAGAGGAGTTTCTTGTCGCTGGTTCAAAATTTGTGCTTTCAATACCATCAGGTGTAAATGCTTCGGTGGTTGATACTCTTGATCCAGACACCGGAACGGTTATTGGCACTGTTACAGCGAACGGTAGCACAAGCATTACGCTTGACGTAACGGTTCAGCAGGTCAACAAGCTGACCGAAGTTCCTGATCCTGCAAATCCGCCTTCAACTCCGTCAGGCAATGGAACCGATATTGATGGCAGTGAAAGGCAAGTACGGTTGCTCATCGATGGTGTACCTGATGGTGTAACAGTGGGGTTGACTGTCGATGGCAGCTTTGTACCGGCAACCTATGTCGGCGATGTGGGCACAATCAGCAGTCCGCCCTACGAACGCACCAACCGCTGGGTGCTGGATGTTGATCAATCGTTCCTTAAAGCGTTGCCTGGAAATAGTGATGGCCATGTAGCGATTCCTCTCCAGTTTGTGCTCAATGGCACCGACCCGGAGCTTCGGAACAGGAATGATCTCATTACCGTAACAACGGAAAGCCATGACATTGCTGGCAGTGTTGTCGGCGATACGGTTACAGCGACCATGAGCTGGAGACTGAAAACCGAAAGCAAATTTAATTGGGTGGATTTGGGCATTCCCTATTCACCGACAACAGAAGAGCCAGCGACGATTGACAGGTTTGTAATAAATCCCGTGTTCACGTCAATGGTTGAAGATACGTCGAATTCGCTCGATGCACTTTTGAGTTATTCTTTAACGGGTGCCGCCAGTCCGCTCAGTATCGTTCTTGCCAACCCTCCAGACGGAACGGTGATAACAGGAATGGAACAGATGACGGTTGACCCCGATGGCAGCGGTCCTGCTGCTGCGGTTACTTTCTGGACAGCATCTGTTACTCCCATAGGTGCCGAAACTGCCGATCAGACTTTGGCGCGTTTGTTGCAAGGGATTACGGTTACCCCTCCACCAAACAGTAATGATAATTGGATTACACCGCCACCAAATATCTTTACTCTTGATCTGACGCTTACCGCCTATGGTGCAAATGGCGTTGAGTATCATCAATTTGCTCAGGCTGATTTAAAGGTGGCCCCAAGAACTGACGATACGCTGCTGACCATTGCGCCAAACAGTGTTAATGAAGATCATACAGCTCCGTTCACGGTTACCATAAAAGTCGGGCCGGACGGCAATTTCACCGAGTTGCCGGACGGAAAGCTCTATCTGAAGCTTGATGATTCTGCTATGGATGCCGGTGGAGCCCTCTATTCAGATGCGCTGCATACCACTCTGGTGCCAACGGTAACAGATCCTGCTGATCTTGATGCAGGCACCTACTATGTTGTTGATACTGATCTTGCTACGATCAAATCTCCCTCAGGGCAAACCCTGCAATTTTACTATGTGCCAGCAGCCAATGCTTCCGGTTCGGTTGCACTGACGGCATATCTCAAGACTCATGAGATTGGTGATTTGTTAAATACTTTCAAGCTTACGCAGCAAGCAGCCTCCATCACCGTTGCGCCGGTCAATGACGGCTATCCCATGACTCTTGTTGATCAGGATTTGTCTGACCCGGCGATTACCGTTATTGGCAATGAAAACGCAAAGATCGTTATCCCGATTACGGGACTTGGACTGACCGATACTGATAATCCGTCAGCGGGTTCTGAAAAGATTATCAATGCTCTTCTTGAAAATGTGCCTGTCGGTTATCTGGTTTATGTCGGTAACACATCTACTCTTGCCGAGAATCTTGGAGATGACGGTTCAGGAAAAAATTTATGGAGGATTCCGGTGGCGGGCACTACGCTTCCGGCAATTTATATTGAACCTCCACCCTATGTGAGTGGAACCATCCACGATCTCAAACTGACCGTGGCTACCAGCGACAAGGGTGTGGTCAACAATCCTCCCTCAAGTGTTACGTTTGACCTTCAGGTTACTCCTGTTGCAAATGGCTTCCAGTTACTGAACCCGACCTTGAGTTTTGGTGTTGACGGCTATGCCACGGGCTCGCTTACTGCAAGTAACCGGGTTCTTCTCAATCTCAATGCGGGCATGTACGATCTCGATGGTTCGGAAACAGTGAAGATCTCTTTCAAAGGAATCGGTGATTACGCATCATTCTGCAAAAGCGACGGAAGCATCCTTTCTTCTACATTCAGCCTTGTTGATCCTTATGTCAGTTATGATTCTGGCTCCGATACCTATACACTGTACCATATACCGGTCTATGACAGCAGCCCTTCCAACCGGTTTGATGTCAATAATCTCTATATTGTTCAGTCGGCAAGATATGTGCCGGGTGTACAGGTTTCCGCATGGACAGTTGAGAGTGCAAATGGGCATATATCATCCCCTGCCAAAACAGGAAGCTTTGATTTGAGCATCGCAACTTATACACCAACAACCGGCAACGACACCATCCTCTACGACCGGGCGGCTGATCTTGCCGGTACCCGCAGTTATAACGCTCTCGCAGGTGACGATACCCTGGTACTCCGGCTGGGAGAGAGTATTGATTTTGCTGCGGATCGAGCCAGCCAGTCAATTTCCAATATCGAAACCATCGATCTGACGGTAAGTGGTAATCACGCACTCCTGAACATCACCTGGCAGGATGTGCTTGCCCTGACCGATTCGCGCCATGAGCTCTACATTCTGGGCGACAGTGGCGACACCATGCAGCTTGATGGCTCTAACGGCTGGAACGCCCCACCCGCTGTCAGTGGCAGCTTCAACCTCTACACCAACAGTAATAATCTGGATGTTAAACTCTATGTTGACCATACAATCACCCAGAGTTAACATCGGGATTACTTCAGGAAAGGCATTTCGTCACCCCCTCTCTCCAATCGAAAAACATGGGGAGAGGGGGTTCGCGAGTTTTGTTTTATCATTTGCCTGTGAAGACGTATCTTGCTGTCATAAAATCGGTACCTTGAAAATAACAAGCAGAAGTATCATGCCGACTTCCCTGAAAGGCCACGGTAATCGAACAGGCAACAGAAAAAGAGCGGCCATTGCGGGAGGAGATGCTGAATGAAAAGCAAAAAAGAGACGATTGGCCTTGAGGGCTCCATCTGGTTTCAGAAGGCGGAGAACAGGTTTCTTGGCGGTGACCGGATAACCCTGCTCGAAAAAATTGATGAGCTCGGCTCCATCAGCAGTGCAGCCAAAGCTGAAGGTATCAGCTACAAAACAGCTTGGCATCTGATCAACATGATGAACAACCTCTCCGAAAAACCTCTGGTAGAGCGCATGACGGGGGGAAAAGGGGGCGGAGGCACCGTTCTGACCAGGGAAGGGAAAAAAATTATCGAACAGTTCCGGGTGGTACAGGAAGAGCACCGGAAATTTCTCCAGAATCTTGAGGGGCGTCTCGGTGATACCCGTCATCTTTATCAATTCCTAAAAAACATATCCATGAAAATCAGTGCACGCAACGTTTTTTCGGGCACAGTCGAAAAAGTCACACGAGGAGCAGTCAACGCAGAGGTTATTCTTTTGCTCAAAGGCGAAACCCGCATTACTTCGATTATCACCATTGGAGCTGTTGATAACCTTGGACTGAAAGAGGGAATGAATGCCTATGCCATAATAAAATCAAGCTCCATCATTATTGCCCAGGAGCTGCATGACGCAAAATTAAGCGCTCGCAACATCCTGCCCGGCAAGATCACCAAACTGATTGAAGGGCCGGTCAGCACAGAAGTTGATCTCGAAATTGCAGAAGGCAACGTTATTTCAGCCATCATCACCCACGGAAGTTCTGAAAAACTTGCACTCAAAGAGGGTGATACGGCATGCGCCCTCTTCAAGGCATCAAGTGTTATCATTGGTGTAAGCTGATCCCTGCCGCTTACTTACCATTGCCCGGTGGCTACAGAAAACGGAGCAGAATAAAGAGTGCGACCATGGTAAACGCTATGGCGATTTTTACAGCCGAACCGGCAACAATCCCGATCCAGGTGCCTATTGCGGCAATACCGGCATCCTTGAGATCCCGACGGGCAATCAGCTCACCGAGAAGCGCGCCCAGAAAAGGTCCGGCAACGATGCCCGCAATACCGAAAAAGAGTCCGCAAACAGCTCCAATCGCCGCACCGACGAGAGCATAGTTACCCGCGCCGAATTTTTTTGCACCGAGCACTCCGGCAAGCAGATCAATCAGCCCGGCAAAAAGCGTGAGCAGTCCAAGGAAGGTTATCGTTTTCCATCCCACATAGGCAAACTGCTCGGCCCATGCGGCAACCACAAGACCGCAGAAAATCAGGGCAATACCCGGCAGAGCGGGCAACACCAACCCGGCAAAACCAATGATCACAAGAAGTGCGGCGACCATCCACAACAGCAAGCTCATCTCCATAGCATTAAAACAGGCATCGTTTTCGTAATGTTTACATCATCAAAACTCCCTCCCGGCATTGGACATTGCTCCTTTGGCTTTCAATCCTGGCAATCCCTTTTACAATATATTACAAGAGGAGATATTTCACGTGCGCGACAATGAAGCAGGCTCTTTCTCAAGCATACCATCATTCATGAACACTGACAGATACCATAAGCAACAAAATTCTCATTCCAAATGCATAAAAATCAGGAAAAAAACATCGAAGCGGTAACGAAGATGGCACTGCAGTTCCTCGCGGAAGCGATCGGGCAATGCCCGGCCGACCTGGAAAGCAGCACGAACAGGGATATCGTTTTTGCCGTACTCGGCTTCCAGTATGGTGCCGTGCAGAGTGCTGCCTACGTTGCCGGTCTCGGCGAGGATGCCGCTGCCGCTATCACAGCAGATCTCCTCCAGAGAATCAACGGCATGAACAGGGAGAGCCTGTCTACATTCCTTGCCCTGATGCCGATGCTTGCCAAAAAAGAGTATCCCCCGATCGGTATCGGCGGCAAAGCCATTATCAGTTTTTACAATTCCGCCACTGAAGAGGAGAAACTGGCAACAATCTCTTCACTGCGGGAAATTCTCCGTCAAATCGATGAAGCGTAAATCGTGAATCGACCCGTAACAAGGCAGCAATAGACCAATACAAGCTACAAGTGTAAGGGCCCTCGTCAGAAGCCGAAAATTACACACCTGCCCACGTGGGTCTGCGACATCGACCATCTCCACAAGCCTTCGCCTCCGGGTTTGTTGTCAGTCAGATCGGAGAGGAGGTTTGTTGAAGTGGTTGTGAGCATCTCCTAAAGTCAATAAAGTCAGGGATTGTATCGAACAGGTGGAGAGCGCGGGTGATTGACTGAACGGGAAAGTTACCGTTACTTGCCTTATTTACGACTCCCTGAAAAGTGGTAAATTATTACGGAAAGCTTTAAACTACCTTTTTTGATTTCACCTGTTGGGTCAAGTGCCCCCTCATCCAACTCAGAACACGCTTAAAGGCAGATAATTACATGACCTTATTAAACAAAGTTTTCGGAAAAAAATCATCATCAGAGCCACTTGTCAAGACAGGCGCTCAATATGGCGGCGGCATTGTCTTTTATGTTGATCATACAGGAAAGCATGGTTTGATTGCCGCCAAATCTGACATGGAGGGCTCCTCACCGGACATAGCCGCCATGAAAGGGTTGTCTGAAGGTTTGTTTAACTGGCCCGATGCCATTGCGGCATGCAGAAAATCGAAAACCGGCGGCTTCCGCGACTGGATTTTGCCAGACAAGGAGCAGTTAAATCACCTTTTTATGCGTAAACGGGAGGTCGGCGGTTTTGTGCATGATTCAGCCAACTACTGGAGTTCCTCGGAGAATCCTGACGGAGGAGGCTGGATAAAAGCCGGAATCTGGATAAAGGATTTCAGCTCTTTCGGCTGCCTGAGCGCCGAACCCAAAGACGCCTACAACCGTGTGCGCGCCATCCGGGTGTTTTGACAGCAACATGCGTAGTTACGTGCAATTTTGTCTTTGTGACTACTTGATATGAATACCCTGACTACCTCAGTTAATTTGTTTTTACTGGTATTGAACCATACTCTTCGTTCCGATCAGTGCAAGAGTCACGCGATTTTTTTATGACCGTTATTCAAAATAAATCAAACTTTTTTTGGAAAATTCCGAAAATAACGTTAACAATCGTTAATGAAAAATTAACGAGAGAAGCCTTATGAGATCCATGACTCCGATAACGACCACGATGTCCTGCTGCTGTTGCCATTGGCTGCACTATTCTGGCAAAAGGATATCGGATAAGAGATGGTAACTCGCATGATTTCATGAAGTAGATCAAGTCTTGAAAGTCGGTTCTGAATTGTCGGAGCCGACTTTTTTTTATTTTTATGCCGATTATCAAAAACCGATAACAAAAAGAGAGTACTCCATCATGACCACAACGACTACATCATCATCAGCGACCACCTGCACGGGCATACCGTTGCCTATTGTCTCACTCAACCGTGTGGTACTGCTCGCAGGCATCATTGCAGCCATCGTCTTCCAGCAACCGCTCATAACCACTGCGCTCTTTTTTATCATTCTTTCCGCAGTTGTGTATGGAAAAAAAGGGAGTCTCATTTTCTTTGTCGGCTCTCGCCTGTTTGCCCGCCAAAATCTGAATGCGAAAACTGAGGATCAGAAACTGATGCGGTTCAACAACTCCATTGCTGCACTGCTGCTCGGTGGCGCACAGATCGCCTTCCTGCTCAATGCACCGCTTGCAGGATGGATCCTTTCTGGCACGGTTGCCGTTGCGGCAGCAATAGCCCTCGCAGGATTCTGCTTCGGCTGCTTCCTTTTTTACCAGTTCAATTTGCAGCGCTTCAGGTTCTTTGGCAAAAATCAGCAAAATTAATATATCGTAAGGGCACGGCATGCCATGCCCCAACAGTGTCCCAATCAATCAAAAAGAGGAGAATATCCCGATGAGTTCAGAACAGTACCGCTTTGAAACACTTGCCCTTCATGCAGGTCAGCCTGTCGATGCAACACAGTCGCGTGGAGTAGCGGTCTACCGCACCAGCTCTTACCTGTTCAAGAGCACGGAACATGCCGCAAACCTTTTTGCCCTCAAAGAGCTGGGCAATATTTATACGAGGCTGATGAACCCGACTACCGACATCCTTGAACAGCGGGTCACACAGCTTGAGGGTGGAGCGGCATCCGTTGCCGTTGCATCAGGCACTGCGGCAATTTTCAATACCATCATCACGCTGGCCGAAGCGGGAGATAACATCGTTGCTGCAAACAATCTCTATGGAGGCACCTACACCCAGTTTGATGCTATCCTTCCCAAACTTGGCATCACCGTTACCTTCGTTGACCCAAAAGATCCCGCCAATTTTGAGCGTGCCATCACCCCGAAAACAAGGGCGCTCTTCATTGAAACCATCGGCAACCCGGTACTTGACTATACCGATGTCAAAGCCATTGCAGAGGTAGCTCACCGCAACGGACTTCCACTCATTGTCGATGCAACGTTCACCACTCCCTACCTGCTCAAAACCATTGATCTGGGTGCAGATATCGTCATCAACTCCCTCACCAAATGGCTTGGCGGCCACGGGTCCGGTATCGGGGGCATCATTACCGATGCTGGTCGCTTTAACTGGAAAGGCGGACGCCATCCTCTCTTTACCGAGCCCGACAACAACTACCACGGACTGCGCTGGGCCATCGACCTCCCGGAACCCCTTGCACCAATCGCCTTTGCCCTTCGCGTACGCACCGTGCCACTCCGTAACCTTGGAGCGTGCATTTCGCCCGACAACTCGTGGATATTCATTCAGGGCCTCGAAACCCTTCCTGTACGGATGGCCCGTCATTCGGAAAATGCGCTTAAAATCGCAGAGCATCTTCAGCAACACCCTGAAGTGGCATGGGTGCGTTATCCCGGCCTGAAAAATGACCCATCATATCCTGCCGCTTCAAGAGATTTGAAAAACGGATTTGGCGGCATGGTCGTTTTCGGCGTGAAAGGTGGCTACGATGCTGCCGTAAAAATCATTGATACCATCAAGCTTTTTTCGCACCTTGCCAATGTCGGCGATGCCAAAAGCCTCATCCTCCATCCGGCCAGCACTTCGCACAGCCAGTTGACCGAAGAGCAGAAACTCCAGAGCGGTCTCTCCCCGGATCTGATCCGTCTCTCCATTGGCCTTGAGCACCCTGATGACCTGATAGAGGCTCTCGACGAGGTACTCCAGACGGTAAAGACAAAACCGTGACCATGACCAACACAAAACGAAATATCTCTGTTGTTCTCGCTGATACACAGTTTTTAACCAATGAGGCGCTGCGGGCAATGTTGACACCGCTTTACAAGGCGTTCTACACGGTATCAACCAAGGCCGGGTTGCAGCAGTATCTGCAGCAGGAGAGCATTTCGCTCATCATCACCGATCATTCCCTGTTCGATTTTGATTCAATCAGTGAACTCGGTGATGTAAGAAAAAATCATCCCGAGACGAGTATCGTGGTCTTGACAAATTCAATAACACACTTAAAAATTAAGGAGTTAAATGATATCGGCATCAAAAATATTGTGTTGAAAACCGACGACCGCGAAGATATTTTTCAGGCCATTGAGATGGTGTTGAAAGGGAAAAAATATTATTCAGGCGATGTACTCGATATTCTCCTGAAAAAGGATGGCCCTCTGGAAGATGCGACCATTCTGACCACATCAGAAATCGAAATCGTCCGCATGATTTCCAGCGGCCTTTCAACAAAAGAGATCGCGGTGAAAAAACATATCAGTTTTCACACCGTTATGACTCACCGGAAAAATATTTTCCGTAAACTCGGCGTTTCAAGCAGTCCTGAACTCCTCATGTATGCCATAAAGGCCGGGTTGATCGACAATATCGAATACCATATCTGATATACCCTGTTTATGGTAGAGAAGATGCCCCTTTAACGGGATTTCCATTGATGCGCTTATTGATAATATTAAAGTTATTTTTAAACACTAAAAACAGGTAACAGCCATGGGACGCATCGCAAAAAAACTGACCGATCTTATCGGTAACACCCCTCTTCTTGAGCTTGGAAATTTTGGACGTGAGCACAATGCGCTTGGAACAATTATTGCCAAACTCGAATATTTCAACCCGGGCGGCAGTGTGAAGGATCGCATCGGTTTTTCAATGATTGAGGATGCTGAAAAACAGGGATTGCTCAATAAGGAGAGCATCATTATTGAACCGACAAGCGGCAACACCGGTATTGCACTGGCCTTTATTGCCGCAGCCAAAGGATACCGGCTGATACTTACCATGCCTGAAACCATGAGTATTGAGCGCAGGAACCTGCTCAAGGCACTTGGTGCAGAACTGGTACTGACCCCCGGACCCGAAGGGATGAGTGGAGCAATCAGAAAGGCTGAGGCACTCAACGCCGAATATCCGAACTCATTTGTGCCGCAGCAGTTCAAAAATCCGGCAAATCCTGAAATCCACCGCCATACAACGGCCGAGGAGATATGGAACGATACCGACGGCAATGTCGATATTTTTGTCAGTGGCGTAGGCACCGGAGGAACGATTACCGGTGTTGGAGAGGTACTTAAAGGGCGGAACCCGGAGGTAAAAATTGTTGCCGTTGAGCCGTTTGATTCACAGGTTCTTGCTGGCGGAAAACCGGGCCCGCACAAAATACAGGGAATCGGTGCGGGCTTTATACCCGACATTCTTAACGCGGGCATCATTGATGAAATTATCCCGGTCAAGAACGAAGATGCCCTCCGCACGGGTCGCAAACTGGCCAAAACTGAAGGACTCATTGTCGGTATCTCTTCAGGTGCGGCTGTGTACGCAGCTCTG
>SESA01001092.1_pt1 | contig 14761 bp, 9 predicted proteins | sample 3171451 | NCBI WGS metagenome assembly SESA01 (sample SAMN06051862, study PRJNA518727) | freshwater metagenome | biome: subpolar coniferous forest; feature: holomictic lake; material: water; isolation source: holomictic Lake 227, 8 m depth | place: Canada: near Kenora, Ontario | collected 2013-06-25...
AATGTGCCCGTAAGAACGAAGGTTTTCCCCACTACTGCTGCGCTAATGCTCTTTTCCTCTACTGCAAGCTGCATGCCAGAAGCCAGCAACTGCTCAATGACTTCTCGGTTATGCGCCTCTTCCATGAAGCTGGTAATCGAATCTGCCACAACGGGGCCGACATCTTTTACTGTCAACAGATCCTCTTGGCTAGCATCCATCAGGGCTTGCATAGATCGATAGTGGTTTGCCAGATCCTTCGCAGTGGTCTCGCCCACATGGCGTATACCGAGGGCAAAGATAAATCTGGCAAGCGTGGTATTCCGCGATGCATTAATCGCTTGAATTAGGTTATCCGCAGACTTATCACCCATGCGCTCTAAGTTGGCTAATGCAGAAAATCCGAGGTGATACAGGTCTGCAGGGGTTCTCACGAGATTATGATCCACCAATTGATCGACAATCTTCTCACCCAGACCCTCAATATCCAGAGCCCTTCTGTGGGCAAAGTGAATTAATGCTTGCTTACGCTGGGCACCACAAAATAAACCCCCACTGCAACGCGCTACCGCTTCATCTGCAAGGCGTTCAATATGAGAATCGCATACCGGACAGCGAATCGGCATCACAAATTCTTTTGCATCTTTTGGGCGGCGATCTTTAATCACAGAAACAACTTCAGGGATTACGTCACCTGCTCGTCGAACTGAAACAGTATCCCCAATACGGACATCTTTACGTTTTACTTCATCTTCATTGTGCAATGTAGCATTGGTCACTGTTACGCCACCGACTTCTACTGGAGAAAGTCTAGCCACTGGAGTAATCGCACCCGTGCGTCCCACTTGAACATCAATACCTAAAACAGTCGTGAGCGCTTCTTGCGCCGGATATTTGTGAGCCAATGCAAATCTGGGGGCTCTAGATACGAAACCTAACTTAGCTTGCTCTGCAAATGAATTGACCTTGTAGACAACGCCATCAATATCGTATGGCAAGGAATCCCGCTTAGCGCCGATCTCGTTATAAAAAGCCAGGATCTCTTTGACTGAATAAAGAACCTTGCGCTCAGAACAGACTGGCAATCCCAGTTCTACATAAGCATTAAGCAGTTCTTCATGTGTTTTTGGTAACCAAGATTGAGGCTCTAATGCACCTAAACCATAAGCAAAAAAGGAAAGTGGTCTCTTAGCAGTTATTTTGGAGTCTAACTGACGTAGGCTACCAGCAGCTGCATTGCGTGGATTAGCAAACTCTTTTTCTCCAAGGGCGGCCGCTTGTTGATTCATTTTCTGGAAGTCTTTGAGGTACATCAATACCTCACCACGAACTTCCAATACTTTGGGAATATTCTTGCCAGTCAACTTGAGTGGGATCGCGCGAATGGTTTTAATATTCGCTGTAACATCCTCGCCACTTGCCCCATCACCCCTGGTTGCTGCCGTTGCCAAGGAACCGTTTTCATAACGAAGAGAAATAGCCAAACCATCGAATTTCAGCTCACCTGCATATGCAACGTGGTCCACATGCAGTCCCTCGCGACAGCGACGATCGAATGCAACGAGCTCAGCTTCTTCAAAAGCATTATTGAGAGAGAGCATCGGCACCTCATGGGTTACCGAATCAAATTCTTTTAGTGCAGTACCACCAACCCTTTGCGACAGGGACTCTGAGGTAATCCATTCAGGATGAGCAGCCTCAATATCCAATAGCTCACGATACAGGCGATCATATTCAATATCAGGCAATAAGGGGTTATCAAGGACATAGTAGGCATGCTCTAAGCGAGCCAATTCTGCCTGCAAGAAAGCGTAACGATCCGCTGAATTTGTCGGACTATGAGACGACAAAGTGATTTCCTAGCTAAATAGTCTGCTAGCTGTAGAAGATCCAGCAGGAACGCCAGACTTCTCAAGATTGGCATAGAGAACATCAAGGTGCTGACGAATACTAATGACGGCAGCTTCACTCAAGTTAATCCCATTGTCATCCACTAAGCGACCATGTGCTGCTTGAGCAATTTCAACACCTTCACCCAGCATTCTTTCGAAAGCGCGTTCCTCCTGAGCAACCAAAGGAACTTCAAGTAATAAGGTAAATTGCTTCACTGGTTTATTAGGATCTAGTTCAGCACTATTAAAAATAAGTACGCCATTGCTATAGAATTCGTATTGTCGGCCATTGCGCCCCAACTTGAAACCACGCTGGCGCATCAGGGCATCGAAATTCCCCCAAGGACATGGTTCGTCAAATAGAACATTAATGCTTAGCTGAATATCACTATCGGCTGCCATGACATCTAACTCTTTAGCGCTTTCCAACATCGTATTGACGCTTGGCATATCAATTTGGGCGCCCAAGGTTTCAGCAAGGGCTTGCGCACGCGAACAAAAGTCGGATAACTCTAGAACACCTATAGGTCCACGACGGCTAGCCAACTGAATAGCCAATTGCAACTCTGAGTAGGCCGAATCAACCTTTAACTCTTCCCAATCTTCAGCCGCATCAATATCCGCGTTTAAACCTTCACACATCCATCTAGCGGTTGATTGCACCTGGGAGTCGTTCCAATCACTCATTTCTTCCAGAATTTCTGCTCCAGAAATGCCCTGATCAAAGCGCAAAGTGATCACGCAATCGATACGAGGATCAATGACAAACTTTTCCTGGGGTGAATAGGCTGATGGAAGATCTCCAAAACTCGGTTCGGAACGATCAGCACTTTCTGGGTCAGTAAAGCCTTGAGTAAAACTGGGTTCACGCCCAAAGCGATCATCAGCAAACTGTCCTTGCTCTCTAGCTTTACGGCGCGCACGTGCGTATTTGAAATTCAGTACAGCAACTAATATTAAAATGAGCAAGCCAATTGCGGCTAAAGCGAACTGCAAATCAGACAAACCCAACATCGTCATGATTTGTTCTACGTACACTTAAGCGGCCTCCACCATCGACACAGCCGAAGAGATATCCACCGCAACAATTCGCGATACACCCTGCTCCTGCATCGTGACACCAATCAGTTGATGGGCAATTTCCATAGTGATCTTGTTATGTGAGATAAATACAAACTGTGTCTTATCTGACATTTTGGCAACCATCTTGGAATAGCGCAAGGTATTTGCATCATCCAATGGCGCATCAACCTCATCAAGCAAGCAGAACGGCGCAGGATTGAGCAAGAAGAGTGAGAACACTAAGGCAATCGCAGTTAAGGCCTTTTCGCCGCCTGAGAGGAGATAAATAGAGCTATTTTTCTTACCTGGAGGCTGAGCCATGACCTGAACGCCTGCATCCAAAATCTCTTCGCCTGTCATTACCAGCTCAGCATGACCACCGCCAAATAATTCGGGGAATAATTTTCCGAAGTGCAAGTTCACCTGATCGAAGGTGCCTTGTAATAAATCGCGCGTTTCCGCATCAATCTTCGCAATTGCATCAGTCAAGGTCTGCATTGCCTCATTCAAGTCAGCCGATTGCGCATCCAAGAACTGTTTGCGCTCACGTGAGCTGGATAGTTCATCAAGCGCAGCCATATTCACTGGGCCTAAAGATTGAATTTCTGCATTTAATTGAGTAACTTCACTCTGCAAAGCGCCAACCTTCAGTTCGGTACTGAAATTTGCCTCTAAAGCACTCAGGTCAGCTTCTGCATCTGCTAGCAAAGTAGCAAATTGCTCGAAGTTCAAACGGGCAGCCTGTTCACGTAACTGTAAGTCAACCACTTTGTCACGCATAGGTTGCAAACTACGCTCCACTTGCATACGAGCCTCGTCAGCTTCACGCAATTGATGCAATAAAGCATCTTGTTCAGTACGCGCATTTGCCAGGGCAGCCTCACGAGCGCTGCGCGCTAGCAATAAGCCCTGCAATTTATCTTGCGCTTCTTCATCACTTAAAGTCTCTAATTCTTTAATGGCTGCATCATGCTTATCCTGAATTTCCATGATCTGAGTACGTGCTGTACTTTGATCACGCTGCAAATCAGCAATACGCTGTTGCAATGAACGGGTAGCAAATGCTGCTTCTTGCGCAGCCATCTCTGCAGTACGAAGAGCGTCACGTAAACGATCACGCTCTTGAGCAGCAACCTCTAACTTTTCTTGGGAAACCTGTAAGGCCGCTTGTAGGCCTTGTTTAGATTCTTCAGACTGCAACAGTTCTGCGGCGGACTGCTCTTGATTTAAGCTGGCTTGCTCCATTTGCTGACGCAGTTCACTTAATTCACCCTGAATCTGTGCGGCACGCTGACTGTACTGCTCTTCAGCCTGAGTCAATTGCATTCTTTCAACTTCAAATCCATGTGCTTCTTGCACTGCATGCTCCGCATTTTGGCGAGCCTGCTCTGCAGCCTGGTGCGCCGCTTGATAATTTGCTACACATTGGTCCAGTTCACTCTTGAGTTCACTTTGCATGAGTTGCTGTGCACGGAGTTGCTTCTCCAGACTTTCCATCTCTTGAGCGCGTGCCAACATTCCTGCTTGCTCTGAATCGGCCGCATAAAGCTGCACACCAACACGACTGACTAAATGGCCTTGTTGCGTAACAAAGGCGCCACCAGCCGGTAATTTTTCACGACGATGTAATGCATCTTCAAGACTGCTAGCGATATAGATATTGTCTAACCATTCTTGTAAGACTGAAGTTAGTCTTGGAGCGCCTGCACTCTGCACGCGACTCAACAATGGAGTGAAGTCCGCTGGGGCTGAGGTATGTGCCGGAGTGATGTCTTCAGTTAGCAAAATGGCTAAACGGCTTGGAGGAGCATCATTTGCTAAAGCCAATGTTTCTTGTACGCTCTTTGCGCTTACTGCGGCTAAACGCTCACGCAATACTGACTCCAAAGCAGTTTCCCAACCGCTCTCTACCTTTAGTTCTTGCCAAAGGCGCTTACTCTCTTTAAGACCTTTGCTCTCTAACCATGGACCAATCTTGCCTTGGGCTTGGACACTAGCTTGCAATGCAGTCAGGGCTGTTAACTTCGCCTCGGTCTGAGCGAGATCTTGGTTCGCAGCCTGAATCTTTTGTTGTGCTGCATTGCGAGCCTCATCAGCGGCTGGAACACGCTGTTGCGTTTCAGCAGCGCGTTGCTTCACTTCGTCAACCTTACGCTGAGCCATCACTTGACGATCAATCGCCATTTTCAATGCTTCCGCATCTGGCCTACGCATTCCCTCTAACTCACTTGTTAAACGTGTCTCACGGCCTTTTAACTCATCTGATTGTGCAGACATTGCCCGCATACGCTCGCCCAAACTGGCTAAACGTTGCTCAATAGTTGCAAGACTTTCACGAGCAAGATTGAGTTCACGAGATGAAGTTTGATATACCTCTTCACGACTTGGCATTTGCTCTTGCAAGCCACTTAAATCCGCCAATAATGTTTGCTCTTTTTCAGCTGCTAATGCAAGTTCATGCTCAGTAGTGCGTTGCGCTTGAGCTGCGTCTGTTTCTTGCACAGTCCAACGCTGTAACTGCGCTTGTAAATCTTGTGTTTGTTGCTGCAAACGTTGGCGTGCTTCTTGCACATAATGAATCTGTGACTCAACTTGACTAACGTCAGAGTTGGTTTGATACAAATCACCCTGCGCTTGAGAAACTCTATCCTGTAGGGCGTACTGTTGGGTACGCATGGTTTCGAGTTCGGCTTCCGCATGACGTAATTTGGCTGTTTGCTCTTCTAAGCTCACCTGAGTATCACGAATCCCGTTCGCATGACGCTCTTGCTCTTTACCGGCTTCAGTTTGACGCACAAACCAGAGCAACTGTTGTTGCGATTTCATTTGCGTAGAGAGCTCTGCATGACGCTCTGCTACGGTTGCTTGTTTTTCTAAGCGGGTTAACTGTTGATCGAGTTCACGTAAGATGTCTTCAACACGAGTTAAGTTTTCGACAGTGTCCTCAAGGCGTGAAGCTGTTTCTTTACGACGCTCTTTGTATTTTGAAACACCAGCTGCTTCTTCCAAGAACACACGCAATTCTTCTGGCTTAGCTTCTAAGATGCGATTGATCGTGCCCTGTCCAATAATGGCGTAACCTCTTGGACCCATACCAGTGCCCAAGAAAATATCTTGAATATCTTTACGGCGCACTACTTGGTTATTGACGTAATAACTCGAGTTACCGTCACGTGTCAAAACACGTTTCACACCCAATTCAGTAAAAGCACTCCATTGACCTTGTGCACGTCCATCTGAATTATCAAAAATGAGTTCTACGCTGGCACGTCCTGAAGGCTTACGTAAGCCCGAACCATTAAAAATGACGTCTTGCATGGATTCACCACGCAACTCGCTAGCGCGGGATTCACCTAAGACCCAACGTACGGCGTCAATGATGTTTGACTTTCCGCATCCATTAGGGCCCACAACTCCAATTAATTGGCCAGGTAGTTCAAAATGGGTTGGGTCAACGAAAGACTTAAAGCCGGAAAGTTTGATGGATTTCAGTTGCACGGCGTACTTTGCAGGGAAAAAAGAGGTTCAAATAAAGGATAAAAAAATTTACAGCTAAAGTGGGAAGATGATAGCAAGCTTGGGGGGCTTAGACGCGATTTTCCCCCATCTATATAATGATAAATCTACCTTCAGGGACAAAATCCCTTAACAATCTGATAGTTAACTAAAAAGCATGAGCCAATCACCACAAAACATCATTGAACAAGCCTGGGAAAACCGTGCAAACCTCTCCCCAGATAGCGCACCAGGGGACGTCCGTAATGCTGTAAACGCCGTCTTGGAAGGCCTGAACGCAGGCACCATTCGTGTGGCTGAACGCCGCAGCGTTGGTCAGTGGGAGGTAAATCAATGGGTTAAGAAGGCTGTTCTGCTCTCTTTCCGCCTTGAAGACAACATTCCCATGGGCGCTGGTGGATATACCCAGTTCTACGATAAGGTTCCTAGTAAGTTCCAAAATTACACCGCAGCGGATTTTGCTGCTGGCGGTTTTCGGGTAGTACCCCCTGCCGTAGCTCGCCGCGGGTCATTTATTGGCAAAAATGCCGTTCTCATGCCCTCTTACGTCAATATTGGCGCTTATGTAGGTGAAGGCACGATGGTAGACACTTGGGCAACAGTAGGCTCATGCGCCCAAATCGGTAAAAACGTGCATCTTTCTGGTGGCGTGGGTATTGGTGGCGTTTTGGAGCCAATTCAAGCTGGACCAGTCATCATCGAAGACAACTGCTTTATTGGAGCTCGCTCTGAAGTGGTGGAGGGCGTAGTGATTGAAGAGAACGCTGTTCTCTCCATGGGCGTCTATATCGGCCAAAGCACTAAAATTTATGACCGTGAAACCGGTGAAGTGCATTACGGCCGTGTGCCAGCAGGTTCAGTGGTTGTTCCTGGCTCACTTCCTTCTGCGTGTGGCAAATACAGTCTGTATGCCGCAATCATCGTGAAGAAAGTGGATGCGCAAACCAGAGCAAAAACCGCTATTAACGAATTACTTCGCGACTAAATAAAGAATCCATCATCCATGAGCGCCACGCTTGAGCTTACTGAAGCTCTCATCGCCTGCCATTCAGTAACCCCAGCCGATGGTGGTTGCCAAGAGTTAATTACGAAACGACTGCAAGCGATCGGTTTTCATACTGAGAGCGTAGTAAGTGGGCCTGAAAATTTTCAGGTAACGAACTTATGGGCAATCAAAAAGGGGAAGTCTGGCGATCAAGGCAAAGTCTTGATGTTTGCTGGACATACCGATGTTGTGCCAACCGGTCCGCTAGAAAAATGGGATAGCAATCCTTTTACACCTACCATCCGCGATGGCATGCTCTATGGTCGTGGCGCTGCAGATATGAAAACCTCTCTAGCTGGTTTTGTAGTGGCTACAGAAGAATTCATTATTCAACACCCAAATCACAAAGGCTCTATTGCCTTTCTCATTACTAGCGATGAGGAGGGTCCCGCTAAAGATGGCACCGTCATCATGTGTGAGCGTTTGCTAAAACAGGGTCAGCGTTTGGACTACTGCGTGATTGGTGAACCAACCTCTGTAGATCGACTTGGCGACATGATCAAAAATGGTCGTCGTGGATCTCTGTCTGGCAAGTTGAAGATTAAAGGGATTCAAGCGCATATTGCTTACCCACATTTAGGCAAAAATCCGATTCACCTTACTGCACCTGCGATTTCTGCTTTAGTAGAGACCGAGTGGGACAAAGGGAATCAATACTTTCAGCCTACCAGCTTTCAGATATCCAATATTCATTCAGGAACTGGGGCGAACAACATCATTCCTGGTGAATTAACCATTGAATTCAACTTCCGCTTCTCCACTGAAAGTAAGCCAGAGCAACTTCGTGAGCGTGTTGAAAAAATTCTCAAAGATGCTGGACTGGATTTTGAAATCGATTGGCACTTAGGTGGCAGCCCTTTTATAACTGGTGACGGTGAGTTAGCGGGTGCATTGCGAAAAGCCATCAAAGCAGAAACCCAGCTTGAAGCTGAGCTCTCAACTACTGGTGGCACCAGCGATGGCCGTTTTATCTCTAAGATTTGCAAAGAGGTTGTAGAGTTTGGCCCCTTAAATGCAACAAGTCACAAAATTAATGAATGTGTCATCATCGATAATGTAGAGCCCCTCAAAAATATTTATCGCAAAACGCTTGAGCATCTTGTGGCTTGAAGCTGAAATGCCCTTTTTCAATTAACTACACTCCATCATGGACCCTGAGCCTCAGCAATCTCTTACAGTGAATCAGTGCATTGATCAAATTGCACAAAAACTAGAGGCTGCAACATTGCACTATGGCCATGGCGCCATCGATGCGCATAGCGAAGCGTTATGGATCGTTAGCAAGCAATTGAACCTCAGCCCCACAGAGGCTTTAGATCACTTAGAAGTATCTTTGACAAGTGAACAGCTGCTTACAGCTCTAGCCGTAGCAGACGAAAGAATTTCCACGCGCAAACCGCTTGCCTACATCTTGGGTGAAGCCTGGTTAATGGGGGTGCCTTTTTTCTGTAGCGAGCAAAGTATTGTTCCGCGCTCTTGGATAGCAGAGTTAATAGTGGATGGCTCATTAGAGCCTTGGTTGCCTGCTGACGGTAAAGCGCTTGATCTGTGTACTGGTAACGGCTCATTAGCGATTTTATTGGCCCTGTCCTGCCCTGATATTCATGTGAGCGCTTGTGATATTAGTATGCCCGCCCTATCAGTAGCAGCACGCAATGTAGACCGTCATGGATTGAATTCGCAAGTAGAGCTATTGAGCGGTGATTTGTGGAATGCATTACCCGAACCCAATGAAGAGAATCTGTTTGATCTCATTATTTGCAACCCACCTTATGTGAATGCAAATTCAATGAATACGCTTCCAGCCGAATATCACGCTGAGCCAGCTTTAGCTTTAGCAGGTGGCGATGATGGCATGGATCTCATTCGACGCATTATTGCTTTAGCACCCGATTACCTATCTGAGCGAGGCGCCATTCTGATTGAGATTGGTAATGAGTATGAGAACTTCAAAAGGGCTTTCCCACAAATCCCAGCCATTTGGATGGAAGTGTCTGCAGGCGAAGAACAAGTATTACTGATTCAGGCAGAAGATCTGCATTAAATGCCTTGCCTAGCAATTAACCTAATTCTGCTGCCGCTGCAATCGCCTGGTCTATTCTCTCAACTGGAATGAGCTTTAGCCCCGGGATTTTTGTCTTAGGCATATTGGCTTTTGGAATGATGGCGACAGTGAAACCGAGTTTTGCTGCTTCTTTTAAACGCTCTTGACCTCGCGGACAAGGACGAATCTCCCCAGCCAAACCCACTTCGCCAAACACGATCAGTTCTTTAGGTAACGCACGATTCCGAATTGAGGATTGGATGGCTAGAAGAACTGCTAAGTCAGCAGCTGGCTCCGAGATTTTGACACCCCCTACCGCATTTAAGAAGACATCTTGATCAAAGCAAGCGATCCCTGCATGACGGTGCAACACAGCTAAGAGCATTGCTAAACGCGCCTGTTCGAGACCAACAGCTAAGCGACGGGGGTTTGGTACATGCGCGGTATCCACCAGTGCCTGTATTTCCACTAAAAGTGGCCTACTGCCTTCTTGCGTCACTAATACACAAGCACCCGGAACCATCTGCTCATGTTGTGACAAGAAAATCGCCGAAGGATTAGTAACTCCACGTAGACCCTTTTCAGTCATCGCAAAGACACCCAGCTCATTGACTGCGCCAAAGCGATTCTTAATCGAGCGAACTAGGCGGAATGAAGAATGGGTATCACCTTCAAAATATAAGACGGTATCCACAATATGTTCTAGAACTCGAGGACCCGCTAAATGACCATCTTTAGTGACGTGCCCAACCATCAATACACAGATGCCGCTAGATTTTGCCGCTCTTGTGAGTTGAGCGGCACACTCTCGTACTTGCGCTACAGAACCTGGAGCAGAGCTCAATACCTCTGAATACAAGGTCTGAATCGAGTCCACCACCAAGACTTGGGGCTTCACGGTATCCATAATTGAAATCAGCTTCTCCAGCTGAATCTCCGCCAAGACTTCCAGTTGGGGCGCATCAAGCGCAATGCGTTTTGCACGTAAGGCAATTTGTGCAGCAGATTCTTCTCCGCTGCTATACAGCACGTTCATACCCGCAGCACTCATCTCCGCACAAGCTTGCAGCAGTAAGGTAGATTTACCAATACCAGGGTCGCCACCTAAAAGCACTACACCACCGGGCACCAAGCCACCACCTAATACGCGATCAAACTCCTCTACCCCAGTACTAAATCTGGGTAAGTCCTCAGCAGTAATTGCAGAAAGCTTTTGCCTTGGTAGCGATTGAGCCAAGCCTTGGAAACGAGAATTCGAACTCACTTCAGGCAAACCCTCTTCCAGGGTATTCCAGGCCTGACAGGATGGGCACTGACCCTGCCATTTAGCAGAAGTTCCGCCGCATGACTGACAGATATAAATCGTTTTGACTTTAGCCAAGTGTGTGCCTAATAATTAAATGAGTAAATAAAAAATATTGAGTAGAAATCAATCTAGCTGTGTGCCAGCTTTATTTTCTTGAGCACGCTTAGGTGCATCCTTACGGCGTTGCTCTAAATCCGCAGCCCTTTGAGCTGCATCTTTTTGCTTCTCAGTAAACTCACGTTGATTATCAGCGCGTTCAGCCGCTTTCTCTGGAGAAGCACGCTCAGCAGCACGTTTCTGATCATCTTGGTCTTTGATGTTTTTACGTAATTTACGCTGCACTTCATGCAATGCGGTCTCTTGCTGAGTAATAGGATCAATCTCTTTGCGATATTGGGCTCTGGCACTACTGATGCAATAGTTGACCCAGTAATTTTTGTAGCACTCTGATGATGCTTTTCCCCAACGATATTTTGCCCAGTCTCGTTGCGTCTCTAGCTCCTGCTCAATCTTATCCAACTGCTCAAGCTCAGCCTCTTCCGCAGGGGTCGCCAAGACCAAGCCACTTAAAGAACAGGCTACCAAAAAGATTCCAAAGAATATTTTTGAGCGCATGAGTACTATCCTCAAATTTCCACCTTCGCGCCCAATTCAACCAAACGATTCGCAGGAATTTTAAAGAAGTCTGATTGACGTCCAGCATTTTGATACATCCAGCAGAACAATTTCTCGCGCCATATTGCCATTCCTGGGATTTCAGTAGACACAATCGTATCTCTTGATAAGAAGAATGAAGTATCCATAAGATCAAATTTGAGATCCGATGATTTTTCAATCAATCCAATAATTTGACCCATGTCTGGAGTTTCATTAAACCCATACACGGCACGAACTACATAGATTCCATTACCCAAATCCCGCAAAGTAATACGCTCACTATCCTTAACATAAGGCACATCCCAAATACTGACTTTTAAGAAAAAGACTCTTTCATGTAGCACATGGTTATGCTTTAAATTATGTAAGAAAGAAACTGGTACATAGTCAACATGTGCTGTTAGGAAGACTGCAGTGCCTTCAACGCGGTGTGGAGGGTGATGCATTAAGGCATCAATAAAACTCTTTAATGCAATACCATTATTCATTGCGTTGTGACGTAATATCCTGCGCCCTTGGTACCAGGTCATTAAAAGGATAAAGCAAACTGCGCCTAAGAGCAGAGGGAACCAACCGCCCTCCATGATCTTTAGTAGATTCGCAGTTAAGAAAGCCAGATCCACAATTAGAAAAGCGCTGATGACTAAGGTCACTAATAAAGTATTCCAGCGCCATACAACACGCATGACAATTGCCGCCAGGAACGTGGTCACAATCATCGTAGTAGTTACCGCAATACCGTATGCAGCTGCCAAATTCTCGGATTTCTTAAAAGCTAGAACTACCGCAATAACGAGCACTAACAAAACCCAATTAACTAGTGGCATGTAGATTTGCCCGATTTCTCTATCGGATGTATGGCGCACTTTCATGCGGGGCACGAAACCCAGCAAGATTGCTTGACTAGTCATTGAAAAGGCTCCAGAAATAACAGCCTGTGATGCAATGACAGTTGCAAGAGTTGCTAAGATCACTAATGGAAATACAAGCCCTTCAGGAACCATTAAGAAAAACGGATTACTAATGGTTTCTGGGTTACCTAAAAACATAGCACCTTGGCCAAAGTAATTCAGGAGCAAGCAAGGCATCACTATAAAGAACCAACCCATTCGAATAGGCTTCAGTCCAAAGTGACCCATATCGGCATATAAAGCCTCGGCACCAGTCAGCACTAGGAATACCGCCCCAAGAACAATAAAACCTTGTAATGAATGCTCAATCAAGAAGCGAATAGCAAATAATGGATTAATGGCGGCAAAAATTGCCGGGTTCTGAATAACCTGATGGACCCCCATCAACCCAATCGTAATAAACCAGATCATCATGATCGGACCAAAAAGTTTACCTACAACATCCGTGCCCGTTTTTTGAATAACAAATAGCGCTACCAAAATAAAAATGGTGATAGGCATCACATAGCGTGTAAGGTCACTTGAAATCACTTCAAGACCCTCCACTGCAGAGAGAACTGAGATTGCAGGAGTAATGATGGCATCACCATAAAACATGCATGCCCCAAATACACCAGCCATGATGATGATGAGTGAACGCTTAGATCCTGCTGGTGCAGTTCTTAAGGCTAAAGCCATGAGAGCCAAAATTCCGCCCTCACCATGATTATTTGCGCGCATCACAAACAAAACATATTTCAAGGAAACTACAATTGCAAAAGCCCAGAACACCATGGAGATCACACCATAAACAGCGTCCGTAGAAAACGGAATGCCATGCTCAGGACTAAAACATTCTTTCAACGCGTATAAAGGACTGGTACCAATATCGCCAAACACGATGCCAATTGCTGCAAACATCAAGGAAATTGAGGCGCCTTTTTTGTGAGGATGATCCTCTCGCGAGATATCCACCGGCCTTAACAAAGATGATTCTGAAAATTCAGGATTGCTAACTGACATTCTTAAACCTTAGCGTGTTGTTGCGTGGCAATATGTTACTCCTTATGGGGGCTCTTTAAATTCAGAATTTCCCCCAAAAAGCCGCTTGTTTAAGCGTCATTTACAGGAAAACCTCGACAGAGACCCCTAAAAAATGGTAGAATTTCAGCTTCAGACGCGGGGTGGAGCAGTCTGGCAGCTCGTCGGGCTCATAACCCGAAGGTCGTAGGTTCAAATCCTGCCCCCGCAACCAGTATTACAGCTCTAAGCCCTTAATCTTTAAGGGCTTTTTGCTTTTTTAGATAAAAAATCAATGCACTCAAGCAATGGCTATGTTGTCACCCATCTATGGAAACCCTTCAGTCACTATTGCCACCTAAGCCTTACAGATTTAACAACTAGCATTTACCTGATTGATAAAAGGCCTCATATTTTCAGTTCAGCGATGCTTTAGAGATTTTGTGCTGGTCAAAGATTCTTCAACACCAAACTTTGAATGTGCCTGTAAAAATTTAAATACTCGACTCTTTTTTGATTTACATAAGCTATTTTTAGTGCATCCATTTGGATTAGAGCTCCCATCTCTTCTGAAATTCTTGCGGGAGATAACGGCAATTTAAATGGGTCATAAGAACGCACAGTCCATTGGTCATCGACAGCCAAAATTAATGATGCAATTCTTTCAATTAAAAATGTTTTTATAGCTGCAGGACTGTCATGATCATCTGCGAGTCCATTTAATGCCTTTGAAATTGGTGTTTCATTGGCTTCAGCTAGCATCCATATCAGCTCACATTTTTCTAACCATGCTCTCCAAAATTTTGGTGTAGCTACAAAAAAATTGCAGAATATGGTGTTACCAGAATGCATTACTAAATCAGCGACCCTTACAGAGGGATCAATAATCTTAACCGCCTCTTCTAGAATGCTGGCGCAATTGGGATGATGGGATGCCGCCTGAAAAAAGATATTTTGAAACCATCCACTTGAGTCAAAATAAGGAGAAAACGAAAAAACATCGACATCACTAGATTGAGAATTAATAAATTCAAAGCAATCATTTGAAGAGAGCCCTGTTTTTGCATTAAATTTGGGTGAGAAAAAACCATATAGGCTTTTTTCATCAAGGTGGTTATTTAACAAATAAGTTCTGATTGGCCAGTATTCCCGCCAATCTGGCCTAAGATTATCCATATTATCAAGAGGAAAAAACCCAGGGTCTCTAGATTCTTGAGTCTCCGAGTTATAGCAAATTTGAAATATGTTTATGGTTTTCATGATCCAACTGTAGTTGATGAGTTAAGTCTTTTGTCTGCATTTTTCCCAGGTAATTCTGATTTAAAACTTCTTGAAAGGGGCTTAAACAAA
>SESA01001095.1_pt1 | contig 14711 bp, 12 predicted proteins | sample 3171451 | NCBI WGS metagenome assembly SESA01 (sample SAMN06051862, study PRJNA518727) | freshwater metagenome | biome: subpolar coniferous forest; feature: holomictic lake; material: water; isolation source: holomictic Lake 227, 8 m depth | place: Canada: near Kenora, Ontario | collected...
CAGGAGAAAGGCATCAAGATCCATTGTTCTGATGATTCCCGGAACTTTCGACAGGGGTTCATGAATGGTGGCAAGGGCGACCCTGAGCTCCGTGACCGGGTCATAGAACATCATGGTGGGTGCGGGTACGGCAAACATCCGTCCGAGAAATCCTGTATGTCCCTTTTCGCTGGAGCCTGCCAGTGCAATGGACTCCTTGTTGATCGGCGCGGTGACGAGGGCGTCGCACACTCCCTCGCGGCAGAGTTCAGCCGCCGCACGGAGCGACTCCAGGGCGATTCTTCCCGCCTCAGCCGACAGGGTGCCGGGGATGATGCTTTCGTGTTCAGCAATGCTCAGTACAGGGAGAACACCGCAAGGTACCTCAGCCGTTGCGCTTTCGACCAGTTCCAGCTCTACCGGCAGCTCAAGCGCATCCCGGTAATACTCCATCACGCGGTATGAACCGGCAACAAGAAAGGAGTGGCCGGAGCCACCAAGCTTCAGAAAGCTTTTCAGTATGATTTCCGGCCCTATGCCGTGGGGGTCACCGATTGACCAGACAATACGCATCGTTCAGAGCCGTTTGTATGCGTTGGCAATCTTGTCATCCTTTTTAACTCCTTTTAATGCCATCCAGAGGAGTACCGGTTCCGGAAGAAGGATGAATAATCCTGCTTCCGGTTTGTGGGTGAACGCCATGCAGGTGCACAAATACTGGTTGAGGAAATGTGCCGCAGCAAGGCCCGACAGCAGGTCGCCAAGGAAAAAGAGCATGCCAAGCAGAATAAGTTTTTGCTGAAGTTCTCTCTTTTTATAGAAAAAAATGGCTGCAAGAGAGACAAGAGCGGTCAGGGGAGAGAAGAGAGCGGCGGCATAGTTGCTGGTCACTTGCATGATTCCCGCATCGGGAAATGAAGAGTAGTCGGTGACAAAAAACAGCTTAGTGGTAGTGAAACTCCAGAACGGGAACATCATGCTCAATGCAGCAAGCAGAGCGACAAGAAAAAGGTACAGTGTCTGAATTCTGGCGATCATGGCGTTATTATATTAAAAGTCATTAAAGTTTATATAGCTTCAATATACATATTCAGGAGAAAAGAGTCATTCATCTCCTCCTCTTTGCTGCTGCCAAATTTTATGGTAATTTCATGAAATTTCTGTTGCCGTAATTCGCCAAAAATCAATACCCATAACTCGCTGGAGAAAAATATGAAGCGCATTTTTTACTTTCTTGTGACCAACCTTGCCATTATGCTGGTGCTCTCGGTCACCATGAGCATCCTTGGCGTACAACCCTATCTCAATGCCTCCGGCCTTGATCTTGGTAATCTGCTGGTTTTTTCCTCTATCATCGGGTTTGGCGGTGCCTTTCTCTCATTGGCGTTGTCAAAGTGGTCAGCCAAGCGCATGTCGGGCGCGGTTGTGATTAAAACTCCCGCCACGGCAACGGAGCAGTGGCTTATTAATACCGTGAGAAACCAGGCACAGAGGGTTGGTATCACCATGCCGGAAGTTGCCATATTCAACTCGCCGGAAGTCAACGCATTTGCCACCGGCATGACAAAAAACCGTTCGCTGGTCGCGGTCTCTTCCGGTTTGCTCAATGCCATGACCCGGGATGAGGCCGAAGGGGTGCTGGCGCATGAGATGTCGCACATCACTAACGGCGACATGGTGACGCTGACCTTGATTCAGGGCGTTTTGAACACTTTTGTTGTCTTTCTCTCACGTGTTATCGGCTATGCGGTCGACAAATATGTTTTCGACACCAGACGGGGTACAGGCCCGGCATCTTTTCTTGTCCGTATCGTCGCAGAGATTTTGCTTGGCATAGGCGCTTCCGTTGTGGTGATGTGGTTCTCGCGCCAGCGGGAGTTCCGTGCTGATGCCGGAGCAGCGGTGCTGGCAGGCAGAGAGAAGATGATTGCGGCGCTTGAAAAATTGCAGGCACCGCAGCTTCCCTCCGCTCTTCCCAAGCAGATTGCCGCTTTTGGAATTTCAGGCAGAGAGGGCCGCGGGCTCAGGAGGTTATTCTCCACTCACCCAACGCTGGATGAGCGCATAGCAAGGCTTCGCGGGCAGCAGTCATGAAAGCCTGAGCAAAAAAGGCCTCCTCTTTTTAGGGCATAAAGAATACCGCATTTGCGGGATTTCCTGGGAGTAAAAGCTGTTGGATATTGTTGTCTGGAAAAATTGGACACAATGATCTCAACAGGAATTACTCATGAGCAAGAACGATACACAACAACAAGCGGGTTCAAACCGGGGGAAAGAGTCCTACGGTTTGAAGTCTGCTACCCTTTCACCGCTGGAAACCCTTGGCCAATCGGTTGCCAATATTGCGCCAACGGCGACGCCAACCGTTGTCATACCTCTGGTCTATGCCGTATCGGGTGGTGGCACATGGCTGGCTTATCTGATAGCGACTCTCGCGATTCTGCTTGTTGCGTCAAGCATCAACCAGTTTGCCCGTCGTTCGGCATCACCCGGTTCATTCTATTCCTATGCGATTGAGGGGCTTGGTTCGTTTTGGGGTGCTGTAACGGGATGGGCACTGCTTATTGCCTACATTGGTTGCGCTTCGGCGGTAACCTCCGGCTTTTCCAACTACTCGAACGTGCTGCTCGAAAGTGTTGCCGGTGTCAAGATTCCGGCGGTTATTTTCATTGCAATCAGCGTGCTGGCAGCGTGGTATGTTGCCTACAAGGATATCAAGCTTTCGACGCGTCTGACGCTTATCCTTGAGTTTGCATCGGTCTCTCTTGTGCTTCTGCTCGTTGGTGTGACGCTCTACAACTACGGATTCAAACTCGATTTTGAGCAACTGGCTCTGAAGACGACCAGTCTCGATGCCCTTCGCGGCGGTCTTGTGCTTGCCCTGTTCAGTTTTGCCGGTTTTGAAAGTGCTGCAACGCTTGGTTCGGAAGCAAAGGATCCCTTGCACAATATTCCGCGAGCGATAGTGCGGAGCGCTGTGATTGTTGGTGCCATTTTTGTTCTCTCCTCCTATGCACAGGTGATCGGCTTTCAGGGAAACAGCATCACGCTCGACAAAAGCTCTGCGCCACTTAATGTTCTTGCAGACAAGGCGGGCCTCTCTTCTCTTGGCCTTCTTATCAACGTTGGTGCCATCATCAGCTTTTTTGCCTGTGTTCTGGCCAGTATCAATGCGGCTGCACGTATTCTCTTTTTGATGAGCCGGCATGGGATCTTTCATAACGCTGCCGGGGATGCGCATGAAACCAATTCGACTCCCCACAAGGCTGTGACCATTGCCTCCATTATTGCCTTTATTCCGGCGGCGCTTCTCTCCCTTAATGGCGCTGGTGATTTCGATATTTACGGCTGGGTTGGAACGGTGGCGACTCTCGGATTTATTGTCACCTACATCATCGTCTCTGTTGCCGCTCCGGTTTATCTCAAACGGCGTGGAGAGCTGAAGGTGCAGCATGTGGCCATTACTGTTGTCTCCATCGGTATTCTTGGATTGGCTATCCTCGGAAACCTCTATCCGGTGCCACCGGCACCCTACAGTTGGCTTCCTTACCTTTTCTTTGCCATTCTTCTGGGTGGTGTCGCATGGATTGTGGTCATCCATAAATTTCATCCGCATGTTGTCGATGAAATCCATCGCGAAACGCAGTTCAACAGCGCACGTTTCAGCGTCGAATCAGAGGGATGAACCAGCAGTAATCAATCGCAAAAAAGGTCATTATGAGTAAGCCATCACTGTTCAAGGCTTTAGCTAATGAAAATCAGGAAAAATCGGCCCTTGTTCTTGAGGATCGCAGCCATCTGATTCATCCCCAGCATCACCCGAGTGAACATCTTGATCCCCAGATATGGGTATCAGGCAAGGGGGTGATGCTGACGAATCTGGAGGGTCGCACTGTTCTTGACGGGCTCAGCAGCATGTGGAACGTCTATGTTGGTCATGGCCGCCAGGAGCTGGTTGACGCGGCTGCTGCCCAGCTCAAAACGCTTGCGTTTGCTACGGCTTATGCCGGTTCAACGCATCAACCGGCTATCGAACTTGCCAGAACGCTCAAACGGCTGGTTTATCCCAATATTGAGGCCTTTTATTTCACCCTTGGCGGTTCTGATGCGACAGATACATCCATCAGAACAGCCCGTTTCTACTGGGGAGCGAAAGGGCGTCCGGAGAAGTTCAAGATCATTGCCCGCAAACTCGGCTATCACGGATCGACCATTGGAGCCGCAGCCGCAACCGGGGTTGAGGAGTTTTCCGCCGTGTTCGGGCCGAGGGCCAACGGCTTTTTGCATATCGACTCACCCTATCCCTACCGGTTCAGCACAACGAGAACCGATGTTTCGCCGGGCGTTGCGGCGGCGGATCTGCTTGAAGAGGCAATTCTGCGCGAAGGGCCTGAAACGGTGGCCGCTTTTATTGCTGAACCGGTTCAGGGGGGTGGCGGAGGCGTCATTATTCCACCGCCGGATTATTTTCCGCGCATCCGCGAAATTTGTGATCGCTACGATGTACTCTTGATCAGTGATGAGGTTATCACCGGCTTCGGGCGCACCGGGCGGTGGTTTGCGCTGGAGCACTGGGGAGTTGAGCCGGATATTCTGCAGTTTGCAAAGGGGATTACCAGCGGCTATTTCCCGCTCGGTGGTATTGGCGTTTCGGGTGCCATCAAGGAGGTTATGGATTCAGTGGATGCCGGGCGGCGATGGATGCACGGCTATACCTGTTCCGCCCATCCCGTTGCCTGTGCCGTGGCGCTTGCCAATCTTCGGATTATCGAGGAAGAGGATCTTGTCGGGCGTTCAGCCATACTTGGTAAACGGCTTCTGGAAAAACTTCAGCCATTGCAGGGCAGTGCGCATGTTGGCGAGGTACGGGGCCTTGGTCTTCTTGCCGGTATTGAGCTTGTTGCTGATCGTGCTACCAGGGAGCGCTTCCCTGAGGCTGACGGGATTGGAAAAAAAGTGCGGGATGCGCTCTTCTCTCTTGGACTCTGTACCCGTGTGACCGACGATATTATCTGCCTTGCCCCTCCATTGGTGATCAGTGAGGAGGAGATTGATCGGTTGGCTGCTATCGTGCAGCAGGCAGTGGCCAATACAACAGGCATCTGAAAAAAATCATTATAAATCCTGAAAACGTAACGCTATGTTAAGAATTTCAAAAGTCATATATGAAGAGGCTCGCCCTGAAATCCGGCAGGAGTATGAGAGGGTAGAGAAGCATCATGGTTCAGTTTCAAACATGAAAGCTACGCTTCTGCACTCTCCTGTGGCCCTGAAAGCGGTGCTTGAGTGGTATACCCTTTTTGGCAAGGTCATGCCCGTGCTCGGTCAGCGGTTGAGTATTCTCTTTTGCAATGCCATTTCAAGAGAGAATGCCTGCACGCTTTGCGCCACCTACATGCAGAAAGAGATTGTGGATGGGGGAGAGGATCCCGAACAGTTGCAGCTTGATGATCGAGACAAGACAATTATTGCCTTTGGCCGTCAGCTTGCCGCTGATCCCAACAGGGTCTCTGACGAGCTTTTTGCACGCCTCCGCGGCTATCTGACGGAAGCAGAGGTTGTGGAGCTTACGGTTTTTGGAGCGTTGATGATTGTCAACAACGTGGTTAACAGCGCTTTGCGGGTTGAGGTGGACGAAGGGTTGCGGGCATACACCATCCAGCCCGAAATTGCTTTTGCCGGGTCATCACATTTTCATAATAACGGGGAGGCACTATGAGCGAGAGAGCATATCATTTTGACACCTTGCAGGTTCATGCCGGTCAGGTTCCTGATCCGACTACCGGAGCATGTGCCGTGCCGATCTATCAGACCACCTCTTTTGTTTTCAAGAATTTTGAGCAGGCAAAGGCCATCAGCTCGGTGGAGGAGTTTGGCTTTGATTATACGCGCATCACCAACCCGACCAATGAAGTGCTTGAAAACCGCATAGCCATTCTTGAAGGGGGGAGCGGAGCCCTTACGGTAGCGTCGGGTTCAGCGGCCACCGCTTATGCTGTGCTGAACATTACCCATGCCGGGGATGAACTTGTGGCCGCAAAAACGCTTTACGGCGGCAGCTTTAATCTTTTTCAGAATACCTTGCCAAAACATGGTGTACGCACCCATTTTGTTGATCCTGTCGATCCGGAGAATTTCCTCAACGCCATCAATGAGAAGACCAGAGCACTTTTTATCGAGACTATCGGTAATCCTGACATCAACATTATTGATTTTGAGCGTGTAGCGCGTATTGCCGAAGAGCATGGCATTCCGCTCATTGTCGATAATACCTTCGGAACCCCGTACCTCTTTCGCCCGTTTGACTACGGTGCCAATATTATTGTGCATTCTGCCACCAAGTATATTGGCGGACATGGTACCAGTATTGGTGGCTTGATTGTGGATGGCGGTAATTTTGACTGGTCACGAAGCGGCAAGTTTCCTGATTTTACCACCCCTGATCCAGCCTATAACGGCTTTATCTACTGGGATCGCTGGGGGAATTATCCGGGTGCGGGAAACATTGCCTACATCATCAAAGTGCGCCTTCAGTATCTGCGTGATCTTGGTGCCTGCATGAGCCCGTTCAACGCCTTTCTCTTTCTTCAGGGTCTCGAAACTCTCTCATTCAGGATCGCCCGCCAGGTCGAAAGCGCCCAGCGGATTGCTGAATATCTTGAGTCGCACCCGGATGTTGCATGGGTCTCTTATCCGGGCCTCAAAAGCAGTCCCTACCACGAACTTGCAAAAAAATACCTGCCCAAAGGGCCGGGAGCAATTCTTGCTTTTGGTGTCAAGGGCGGGTTTGAGCGGGCAAAAAAATTCATTGAGGCGATGAAGGTTTTCTCATTTCTGGCCAATGTAGGGGACTCAAAATCACTGGTTGTGCATCCGGCGACGGTCACCCACGGGCAGCTCACCGAGGCGGAACAGCGGCTTGCCGGGGTAAAGCCAGAGCAGATCCGTTTTTCAGTCGGTACCGAGCATATTGATGACCTGCTCTGGGATATAGCGCAGGCTTTTGAGGCATCTGCCTTGTGACCGGGAGCTGATTATTGAAGTTTTTCCACAATGAAGAGTTTTTTTGTTTCGGCAGATGGCTTCGTTTTCAAGAGATCGTTATGCAGGGATTTGGAGAATAACCGGTTTATGGTACGCAATATGCCGTTTAAGCGGGATTTACAAAGTGCTTGTTATTGTCGATTTTAGTCACATAAAATCATATCAATTAATATTTCCTTGATATATAACCATTAGAGAATAACCGTTGTCATGAAATCACCTGGTATGTCACATTTCACTTTTTGTTGTTGTTGCAGGCAAATGCATACAGTTAGAAAAGTTTTTGGCGCCATGTAGTGCCTGGTTATAAAAAAAATGTAATCAAAAAGCCGATTCTTGCTGTCCGAGAATCGGCTTTTTTCTTTGAAGATTCAAATCACATTGTAAATGCGGGTATAGAAATAATGAGTGGTATCGCACAAGGTTATTTGGCGAACGATAACCGCCCGGTGAAGCTGTCTATCAAGAATATTGTTGTGGGTTACCTTGACAAGCAGAGTGGCCATACCCTCGTGGCGGTTGATAAGGTGAGTCTTGACATTCGGGAAGGGGAATTTGTGACGATTGTGGGGCTGTCGGGTTGCGGCAAGTCCACCTTTCTCAATGCCATTGCCGGTCTGGTCAAACACCAGCATGGTGAAATCAGGGTCAATGACCGTCTTGTCAATGGGCCGGGAACGGATCGGGCTGTTGTGTTTCAGAAAGCATCACTTCTGCCTTGGCGAAAGGTGGGGTGCAATATCACCTATGGACTGGAGTTGAGTGGTATGAAGCCATCGGAGGCCAGAGAAAAGGCCAGCTATTATGTGAACCTGATCCGTCTCAACGGATTTGAAAACCATTATCCTCACCAGTTGTCGGGCGGAATGCAGCAGCGAGTGAACCTGGCACGCGCACTGGCCTGCGACCCGGAGGTGCTGCTGCTGGATGAGCCGTTTGCTGCGCTGGATGCCATTACCCGTGAACTGATGCAGAACGAGCTGCTCGAGCTGTGCGAAAAGGTAGGCAAAACCGTGGTGATGGTCACGCACCAGATTGACGAAGCGGTGCTACTCTCCGATCGCGTCATCATTTTTTCTGCCCGTCCGGCCTATGTACTCGATGATATTCCAATCCCCATTCCGCGCCCTCGCAAGGGTCATATCAAGGATTCGGAGGAGTTCCGGGAACTGATGAGCAAGATATGGAGAGTTATTGAAGGTAATGCAAATATTGGAGGCGGTATATGAGGCATGTAACGGTATTTCCTAAATCAAGTGTGGCGAAAAGGGAGAAGGTTCTCAATCTCCTCCTCGGATCAAGCGTCATCGTTCTTTTTCTTGTTGGCTGGGAACTTCTTTTTCAGTTAAAAATAGTCAATCCGCTCTTTATCAGCGCACCTTCCCGGGTAGTTCTTGCTGAAATAGCAATGATCAAGGATGGCTCTCTGCTCAAAAATCTGACTGTGAGTGCCAAAGAGTTTCTTCTTGGATATGGTGCGGCCGTTCTTATTGGCTTTCCCTTTGGTATTATTCTGGGATGGTTCAAGCTTGTCAGAGGCTCTTTCGGGCCATTCATTGCGGCCCTTCAGGCGACCCCCCGTGTAGCGCTGATGCCACTGTTCATCATCTGGTTTGGACTTGGTATTACCTCCAAGATTGTGGTCGTGCTGATGAGCGCCATTTTTCCGCTGATAGTCAATCTTCGGGTTGCCATGACGACTATTGATGCTGACCTTGTCCATGTTGCCCGTGCCTACGGAGCTTCACGCTGGCAAATATTCCACAGTATCGCTTTCCCGACCTCATTGCCGTTTTTGATGACCGGTTTGCGTCTTGCCGCAGGACGGGGACTTTTGGGGGTCATTGTGGCAGAGGTGTTCGGGGGCGCTGAAGGTATCGGCTACATGATTCAGTATGCCGGTTCCACCTTCCAGACCGACAAGGTTTTCGCCGGTGTGCTGGTTGTGGCGGTAACAGGGATAACACTTGACTTTTCGCTTGACCGGCTTGGGCGCCATTTCGACCGATGGCGCGGCGAAGTTCCTGTGCATTGAAATCATAACCAAAACTATTAAATGGACTTACTATCATGCAAATACTGAACAGAATAAAAATACTTTCCCTGTTTTTGCTTGCCTGGCTGGTGACCGGTTGCGCCAGTAAAGCTGAAACAGCAGCCGTGCAAGGCGAAAAGCCCAAAACCCTTATCAGGTTTGCTACAACGGCGGGCAATCTTCCCCTGAACTTCGGCATCAAGAAGGGTTATTTCGCAGAGGAGGGGATTGACCTGAAGATTGTAACGATTTCGGGCGGCCCTGCCAGTGTTACGGCGGCAGCATCCGGCGAAGCAGACTTTGGCGGCATGGGCTCTCCTATTCTTGTGGGAATTGCGGCTGGAGTGCCGATCACGATTGTCGCCTCGCCACCACATTCGGGAGAGAATTTTGTCCTGATAACAAAACCGCAATACAAGAGCTTTGCGGAGTTGAAAGGAAAAGTGGTCAGTCCCGGCAATGTCGGGGGAGGCTCAAGTGATGCATTTGTCATGATTGCCAAAGCCAAGGGGTTCAAAAGTTCTGATTTTCAGTTGATGAATGCCGGCCCCAGTGCGAACTCTCTGGCTGCCCTGCAGGCGGGCAGGGTTGAGGCAATCATTGCCGGGGAGGTTGTCGGGGTAAAAGCAGAGTTGGAGGGATTCGGCAAGATACTCGAACATGCCGTCGATTATTTCGGCCATTATCAGCACTCGTTCATCTTTGCGACGAACAGCTTTATCAAGGAAAAACCTGAAGCAGTAAGGGGATTTCTTGCAGCCTATCGCAAAACGCTTGAGTATATCAAAGCTCATCCGGATGAGGCTATCCAGTTTGCTGTAAAAGAGTTGCAGCAGGATGAGAAACCCTATACAAAGGTCTACCAAAAAGAGATTCCTCAGTGGGATACGACTGGCCGGGTTGATTTTGTTGGAACCGATAATGCTATTAAAATCCTCAAAGAGCTGGGTGATATCAATCCAGACGTCCAGATTACTGCCCGCCAGGTTGTTGATGAGCAGTTCCTCACGAAGTCAGCCATAAAAAAGTAACCTCATGACAGGATTACTGATTGTTGGTTCCTATATCAGGCGGAACTGGATCGTCTATGCAACCGGTATCAGTCTGGTTGCTGCCGGCAGCCTCTTTGCAGCACAGATTCCGCGTTTGCTTGGGCGAGTTACCGACAGTTTGCGGAATGGTACGCTTGGTACGTCGGAGATTGCCGGTTATGTCGGGTTGATTGTCACGATCGGTGTGGTACGGGTTTCCGCTGCCTGGTGCGGGCGCATTCTTGTCCATCGCAAGGGGCGTCAACTGACCTATCGGCTTCGCAAAGAGTTGTTTGAAAAATGGGGCACGCTTTCTCCCTCCTACTATCATAGCCACAGTGTGGGTGACATGATCTCCCATGCCTTGAGTGACGTGGAGGTTGTGCGTGAACTGGTTTCCCAGGGGATTAATCAGGGGGCCAGCGGGTTTTCCATGCTGATTGGTGCAACGTGGCTTATGGCTGTGCATGTTGATTGGCGACTGACGCTCGCCGGTCTTGGCCCTCTTTTGTTTATTCCGCTGCTGGTCAAAGTGCTTGGCCCCCGCATCAGGGTACAATCACAGCGTTCACAGGAGGCTCTTGGAGCCATGGCCCAGACGACCGAAGAGGTTATTGGCGGTATCAGGGCAGTCAAGGCGTTTGGAACAGAGCATGTGGTGATCAGTCGCTTTGAGCAGAGGGTTGATGCCATCGTCGAAGAGAAGATGCGTCTGGTTCGTCTCTCCGCGCTGTTTGGTTCACTGGTGCCGTTGATGGTCAATCTTGGTTTTATCTCCGTTCTTGGTTACGGAGGGTTTCTGGTGACCCTGAAGGTGATCTCCCTTGGAGATTTTGTTGCCTTTACCCTCTACGTGGCCATGTTGCGCCAGCCACTGGAACAAATGGGTAATGTGCTCAACGTTGTTCAGCGCTCAACGGCTTCCCTGAACAGGATTGACAAGCTGCTTCATGTTGTGCCCGAAGTGCTCGACAGGAAAGGGCCACTGCTGGATCGTCCGCTTCAGGGAACTCTTCGGGTGCAGGGGCTTTCCTTTCGTTATCCCGGAAGTGAGCGGGAGGTGCTGCACAATATCTCTTTCTCGGTGGAGCCAGGTCAAACCATTGGCATCATTGGAGCCATGGGAAGTGGCAAGTCCACTCTGGCAGATCTGCTTTTGAGGATGTATGAGCCTCCCGAAGGGACAGTCTTTATTGATGGAGAGGATATTCTGCACTATCCGCTTGCACGTCTCAGGGAGGGAATTGCCTATGTGCCACAGGATGGCTTTCTGTTTTCAACAACGGTGCTGGAGAATATCGGCTTTTCCGGTGATTATCCTGATCGACAGCGGGCTGAGCGTTGCGCACTCATTACCGCTGTTCATAATAATATCCTTGCGTTTCCCGAGCAGTATGATACCGAGATTGGCGAAAGGGGAGTGCGGCTCTCTGGCGGCCAGAAACAGCGCATAGCCATAGCGCGCATGATTTACAAGGATGCTCCTTTCCAGATTATGGACGACTCCCTGAGCGCTGTTGATACCACTACCGAGCGCCTGATTCTGCACAATCTGCGCGAATTGTCAAAGTCGCGTTCAGGATCGAAGGAGAGAGCGCTCAAGGCGACCATCATCATCTCCCACCGGTTGAGTGCGGTTCAGTATGCCGATGAAATTGTGGTGCTTGAAGAGGGTCGCATTGTTGAAAGAGGCAATCATGCATCATTGATCTCCCGGGGCGGGATATATGCCCAACAGTGGTTCATGCAGGCTGGAGAGCCAGAGGAGCGTGACCCGGATGGTGCAGGTACGGAAAGAGAGAGAGAGGCCTCTCCTCTTGATCTCGATGTTGAGATGGAAGCATTGGAAGCAGGCCGTCTGGAGGAGGCATCATGAACGCACCATCATCAACACGCGGGACGTTTGCTGCAATTTTTCCCTATATAAAATCGCATCGAACCAGGCTGGCACTTGTTTTTGCCCTGGTGGTTACCGTTGTGGTTATTGATCTGATACAGCCATTGCTGGTCAAGGAGGCTATTGACCGCTATGTGACGGTCTCCGAGCCTGATTCCGGAGCGGTGGTGCGCATGGCTTTAGCTTATATGGGACTGGTGTTGCTCGCTTTTGGTCTGACCTATTATCAGGATATTTTATTGCAGCGTATAGGGTTGTCGATTGTGCGCTCAATCCGCATTGACCTGTTCCGCCACATTCAGCGGCTGGCGTTGCGTTACTTCGATCAAAACAGTGCTGGTCGTATTATCACCAATGTGGTCAGCGATACCGAAGCGCTCAACAATTTCTTCACCCAGTTTTTGGCCACGACGCTCAGGGGTGCCTTCACGCTGCTGCTGATCATGTTCTTTATGCTTCGCTTGAACGTAACCATTGCACTCAACTGCTTTCTGCTGGTGCCATTGGTCGTTGTGCTGGCACTCTTTTTTCAGAGAAAAATCCGGTTGGTCAACACCGAGGTACGGCATCGGCTGGGTGTTCTTATCGGCTTTTTGGCCGAGAATCTCAGCGGCATGCCCATTGTGCAGATTTTTCATCAGGAAGCAAAACAACAGAGGCGTCTTGATGAACGGAACAAGGCTCTGCTGCAATCGACCATTCTGGAAAATCAGTTGTTCCTGCTCTTTTTCAATATCACCGAACTGTTGGGAGACCTTGCCATTGCGGCTCTCGTCTGGTATGGAGGAAGAGGAGTGCTTGGGGGAACCATCTCTTTTGGCGTTTTGTATGCATTTGTGGGCTATATCCGGCGCTTTTTCCAGCCAATCAATACCCTTTCGCAGCAGATGAATACGTTACAGTCCTCAATCGTTGCGACGGAGCGTATCACCCGAACCTTGCAGGAAATTCCCGATATCAAGGAGCTTGCCGGTGCACAAGCGCCGACGGTTGCCGGCAGGATTGAGCTGGACAGGGTCTCTCTGGCTTATCGTTCCGGGCACCCGGTGCTGCAAAACATTTCCCTGACCATTCAGCCCGGAGAGCGTGTCGGGTTTGTCGGGGCCACTGGAGCTGGCAAAAGCTCCATCATGAATCTGGTGACAAGGTTCTACGATGTCACGTCAGGCGCGGTGGTCATTGACGGTAAAGATGTTCGGGAGTGGCCGCTGGATGTGCTGCGTCGAACCATTGGTATTGTTCAGCAGGACGTCACCCTTTTTTCCGGAACGATTGTTGACAACATCCGTTTTTTCCAGTCCGATATTGCCGAAGAGCGGGTCAGGGAGGCTTGCAGGCTGGTGGGGGCAGAGCCCTTTATTTTGCGCCAGTCCAAAGGGTACGAAACCATCCTCTCCGAGCGCGGCAGCACGCTCTCGGCGGGGGAACGACAATTGCTCTCTTTTGCCCGTGTCCTGATTTTTAACCCGAAGATACTGATTCTTGATGAGGCGACGGCCTGCCTCGATTCCCGGACAGAAGAGGTTCTTCAGCAAGCCATTCATCGGGTATCGGCTGGTCGAACCCTGCTGGTCATTGCCCATCGCTTGTCGACCGTGCAGCAGATGGATACAATATGTGTGCTCGAACAGGGGCAGATTGTGGAGAGTGGCACCCATGGCGATTTGCTCAGGCGGCAGGGCTATTACTGGCGGTTGCACCAGGCCGGGATACTGGAAGAGGAACCCGCTGCATTGAGAGTCGGAAGTGAGCTGTGCTCATAAACGAAGCATCGCACAGTGCTCTGTGAGAGGTACGATACAGCATAATTTGCCGTCAGGATGGAGTATGCTCAAGGCCGAAATGAATAAAGCTCAACAAGAGTGGAAGCTGGCCTGAAAAAAGACAAAAAATGGAGTTATCATCATGGAATGTACATGCAAGCATAAGGAGTTTATGGAGGTGGAATGGTCAGTCCCTGCCATCGAATCGAAAGAGTGTGCCGAAAAAGTTGGGATGGCCATTGAAGAAATTGCGGAGGTTCGTGGTGTACGGGTGAATTTGCTGCTGAAAACCGTGACGGTATGCTTTGATGATGGCCGTATTGGTCTGCAACAACTCAAGGAGGCTATGGGTAACGCAGGGTTTGCGGCAGTTCTGGTTTAGCAATGTTAATCTTTTGATCACTATGAAGATGGCTCGATGTCGGCACAAAAACAAGTTGACCGGAAAAGATGCGGAAGAGCCCGTCATCGCCTATCAAATTCGTAACGCTCTTTACCTGAACATCACCAACAAATGTTCCAATGTCTGCATTTTCTGTCCAAAGTTCGGCGAGTACAAACTGTATGGCAATAATTTGCTGCTCGAAGTGGAGCCCTCATGCGAAGAGGTTATGGCTGCTGTTGGCGATCCAACGGAATTTGAGGAGATCGTTTTTTGCGGGTTCGGGGAATCGCTGATCAGGCTCGATCTGGTTGTGCGCATTGCACAGGAACTCAGGCGGCACTATAACGGCACCATCCGTATCAATACCGATGGTCAGGCAAACCTCATGCATGGCCGCAATATCATTCCGGAGTTGGCCGGGTTGGTGGATTGCATTTCCGTAAGCCTGAATGCGCCCGATGCCGACACCTACATGCGCTTGTGCAATACCCCTTTCGGTGCAGAGGGATTCAGCGCGGTTTGCGATTTTATCCGTTTGGCAACAAAACAGATACCCGATGTGATTGCGAGTGTTGTC
>SESA01001099.1_pt1 | contig 14672 bp, 13 predicted proteins | sample 3171451 | NCBI WGS metagenome assembly SESA01 (sample SAMN06051862, study PRJNA518727) | freshwater metagenome | biome: subpolar coniferous forest; feature: holomictic lake; material: water; isolation source: holomictic Lake 227, 8 m depth | place: Canada: near Kenora, Ontario | collected...
GAAGGCGGTCGCGGCGGCTCCGGTCGCCACACCCAAACCAGCCGTTTCAGCTCCCGCAGTGTCGTTCCCAAGTGTCACCTCCCCTTCAGCAACCGCCGCGAGTTCGTCAAGCGCCGCGGATTTCCTGGATGAAGAGATCTTCGGTAGCGACGACCTGCTGAATAAGAAAATCGGTAATTACAATATCGTCTGGAAGATCGGAGAAGACGAGTGGGGCCCGGTTTACGTCGCGGTCCAAACCTCGATGGCACGCCCGGTCGCCATGAAAGTACTCTCCGACAGTGTTGAGCGGAGCGATCCCACCGCAAAGGAGCACTTCCTGGCCACGGCCAGGGCCAAGGCGGCCGTTAAACATCCTTCGATTGTCTCTGTCTATGAAGCCGGAGAGGTCAGCGGCCACACGTATTATACCTACGAGTATGTGGACGGCCCTCATCTCGCCCAGATGCAAGCGGACGGGCAAACCATCAACGATCCCCTCGCGTTAAGGATCGCCAAAGCCGCTGCCGAGGGGCTCGCTTACTTGCAACAGCGCAATATCCCGCATGCGCCGTTACAGGCCCGCAGGATTTACATCGGCAAAGACAATCTCCCTCACCTCGCCAACCCGGCAAGGTTGCCCGACGAGCCCCAGCACGAGGTCCAGGCGGACATCATCGAACTGGCCAAGACCATCACCTCCGTGCTACCAAACGGCACCGCGACCGATCCGGGGCTCTGCTCGCTGCTGTCTAGAATGATGACGGAAGGCACCGATGGTTTCCTTTCCTGGGCGGCGTTGCTTCAGGCCATCAAGGCGCTGGAACCGAAGGTGATCCCGGCCGATGTCGTCAAACTCACCGCGCGAGATCAGGCGGCCATCCGTGCCGTGGAAGAGACCAAACGCCAGCAGAAGCGGATGCTCATCATTACCGCAGCCAGCGTCTGCTCCTTTCTCTGCCTGCTCTCATTTTTCCTGTACTGGAAGTTCCTTCGCAGCAACGAGCGCAATCTGACCAAGATGATCCACATTCCCGCCGGGGAATTCGTTTACCAAAATGGGCAGCGGGCGGCGACGGGCGATTACTGGATAGATCAATACGAGGTGACGATCGGCCAGTATGCGCGGTTTTTGGCAGATCTTACCGCGAATCCAACGACGGAGTTCGATCACCCAAATCAGCCCAAGGGCAAGTCTCACATTCCGAAAAACGAGGAAACCTGGAAGATCTATTACGGTCGTGCCCGCGCCGGGCTCCCGGCTCGTTACGTGCCGATCAGCCTCAACAGTCCGATTTTCAATGTCGATTGGTGGGATGCCTACGCCTATGCGAAATGGGCTCATAAGCGCTTGCCGACCGAAGAGGAATGGGAGAAGGCCGCCCGCGGACCCAAAGCTTTCATTTATCCTTGGGGCAACCAGTTCAACCCGAAAAACGTAAACAGTGGGTTGGACTATGATCCGACGCCGAACCCAAATTCCAAAGGCGCCATCGATGGCTATTTCTGGTGGGCCGACGCCGATGCCATCAAGGGCGATGTGAGTGGATACGGCATTGCAGGGATGGGCGGCAATATGGCCGAGTGGACCAATTCCTGGGACGAGAAGAACAAGCACCCAGTGATCCGCGGCGGCTCGTTCCACTCCTCAAAACCTGAGGAGCAGACAAAGACAACATTCCGGTTTACCACGGCTGAACCTGAGCTTAGCTTGGAGTTCATTGGGTTCCGATGCGTTTCGGACACGCCTGTTAAGCCATGATCCAAAGACTCCTGTTCGCCCTCCTGCTGCTGAGCGCCTGTGCCCAGTCGCTTCATGCCCAGATCCAAGTGGACCTGAAGATCAGCCGCCGACTCTTCGTCGTTTACGAACCGATCGTCGCTACCGTTACGATCACGAACCGATCGGGCCGGGACGTGCCGCTGGCCGATGCCGACAGCCAGCACTGGTTCGGGTTCGAAATCGTCCGCGCCAGCGGTGAGATTATCGGCCCGATCAATCCCAACTACGAATTGGACCCCCTGGTGATTCCCGCCGGGGAAACCGTGAAGCGCAGCGTCAACCTGAATGCGTTATTCCCTGTTCATGATTTCGGCATCAACCGGATCAGGGCAAATGTCTATTTCGCCCCGATGCAGAAGTACTTTGTGTCGCGCCAGGTGAATATCGAGATTACCGACGGCACCGTGATTTGGCGGCAAACGGTGGGTGTTCCCGATGGCGAGAAAGGCGCGGGCGGAACCCGCAATCTTTCCCTGCTTAAATTTCGCCAAGGCGACAAATGCACCCTTTATGTCCGGGTTGAGGATGCGAACGATGGCACCATTTACTGCACGATTCCCCTAGGCGCCTACATCGAAGACTCCAAGCCGCAGGTCCAAATCGATTTCAACAATCGGCTCCACCTTTTGCAGTTTATAGGACCGAAAACCTGGGCCTATACGCGGATCGGAACCAACGGCGAATGGCTCGGACAGGATATTTATACTTCGGCGAAAAACCGGCCGACTCTGCACCGCGACAGCACAGCGGAAATAAGCGTGAAGGGAGGGGAGCTTCAGGCCCCCAGGGAAAATGGCGCAACTCCTGCTCCGGGATTACCCATCCCCAAATTGTCGGATCGCCCAGCGGATTTGCCCAAAGACTAGCCCGTTCGGAAAAGCAGTCGTCACGCAAATTGAAGCAGCCGGTTTGCTGCGTCCACAGAGAAGCGGCCAGCTCTTTGGGGAGAACCACGTCCCTGCCCCTTGCCGTTCTATGATTTTTGCCCCTGCGCCTTTCTTTCGGAAGCGTAGCCCTCTTTGCCGCGCATTGCGGCGGGCGGGACGCCCACGCTCCTTTGTCTGCGTGCTCTTTTCCTGCATCTTAGGCTTTGGCGCCAACGCCCTTGCGTTCAATTCGGTCGTCATCGATGCCGGTCATGGGGGTCACGATCGGGGCGGCATTCCCGGCCAGCAGATCGCCGAAAAGACGCTGACCCTGGATGTGGCCCAGCGCCTTCGGACGATTCTGCGCGAAGCCGGCCTGCGCACCGTGATGACGCGCAACGACGACCATTTCATCTCATTGCAAAAACGCGTTGAGATCGCCAACGCCCAGCGGAATGCCATTTTTGTAAGCGTTCATTTCAATTCCGCGAAACGCCACGGTGCGGACGGCCTGGAAACCTACTATTATGCCAAATCCGGCATGAACCTGGCCTCTCGCATCCAAGCGCGCTTGGTCCGGGTTTACGCCACGGAGAATCGGGGGATCAAACGAGCCCGCTTTTTCGTTTTGAGGAAAACAAAGATTCCCGCGGTGCTCGCCGAATGCGGATTTCTGACCAATGGCCACGAAGGAGCGCTCTGCCTGAAGGCGGCGCACCGGCAGCGCCTGGCCGAAGCCCTCGGGCGGGCTATCCTGGCTTCGCGGTGAAATCGGCGGGCTGATAAAACTACTTGCCAGGCGGATTTACCTGGGGTAATGGTTCGGGGTTGTTGGGCCAGCCGGCTTAAGCCTGCAAGTTCGCGTCGCCAGAGTTCTCGAAGGACCGGTGTTTCGCATCACGCCTTTCTGCGGCCCACCCCTCGTCGCAGAGCAGATGATGCGCGCTGCTGCTGCTCTAGTAGGTTGCGTCCGACATGACCGGCGAAGTTTCAGCCAACGGTCGTTGTCCGGGAATCGCGGACGCCCGTTTCTCTGAACCGTGCATTCCAAATGCGCTTCGCCTTATTACGAAAGCAACACATCCGTACAATTAGAGTACGTTTTAGCACGTCCATGAGATCAGATAGTCAGCAGACCAGCCGCCGCCGTCGCGGAGGCCGTCGTCATCAACGGAGTCCTCGCGACTTCGCCAACAGTTCATCCAGCCCGAAGGCCCCCGCGAAGCTCGGCTTTTTCGCCCGCATCCTGGCCTTTTTCACCGGCAAGAAGCCGGCGCCCACGCCCGGCAGAGCCTATGGCAAGGTATTGGGAAAATCGGCCGATACAGCCGCTTCCACCTCGTCGGCGCCGAGCAACGGTCGCAAGATGAAAATTGAGTCCGAACCGAAACCCCAGCGCAAGCCGGAAACGGTCGAAGTCACTTCCTCGAAACTCTACGTCGGCAATCTGTCGTTCGACGCCGTGGAAAGCGACCTCTCCGAGCTATTCTCAGGGGTCGGAGCCGTTCAGAACGCGGAAATCGTCAGCCACCGCGAAACGCAGAAGTCCAAAGGCTTCGCGTTCGTGACCATGGCCTCGCTCGACGAAGCCAAGCGCGCCGTCATCGAACTCCACGACAAGGAGTTCATGGGCCGCCGCCTGGTCGTCAGCGGCGCCAAGACCAGCGACGTCCGGGACTCCCGGTAAACCGCTGGAGATAGTTCATTAAAAAGAGGCTCACCTGAGAGGGTGAGCCTTTTTTTGTGGAGAGCTTAACCAGATGGACTCTATGGACCTCTTCGTCCGTGAGCGTCCATTTCGTCCATTTCGTCCATGCACCTGCCGCCCCCCTCCGGCACGGAGTACAGTTTTATGACTCCATTTCTCCGGAAGGTGCTCAGCATGAACTGGCTGCTCATTGGGAGCATGCTGGCCCTCGCCGTCTTCGGGGTGATCGCCATCGATAGCTGCACGTACATGCAGCCCTCCCCGGCTTACTTGCTGATGTGGCGGAAACAGACGGTCTGGATCGGGATCAGTACGGTTGCCTTTATCGGGCTGAGCCTGCTCGATTACCGCTGGATTCGCCGGGGCGCCCTGCCGATGTACGTGGCGGGGATCGTGTTTCTGATCCTGACGCTTCTCATCGGCGTGAAAAAAGACGGCGCGCGCTGCTGGTTGCATCTCGGCCCGATCCAGTTTCAGCCGGCCCAGTTCGCGGTGATCGCGGGAGTGCTCATGCTGGCCCTTTTTCTCAGCCAGTTCCGCGCGATCCACCCCATGCTCAAGCTGCTCGCAGCGGGGGTCATCGTAGCCGCTCCCGCGCTGCTCATTTTGATTCAACCGGACTTCGGGGAATTCGCCGTCTGGATTCCAATCCTCTTCGCGATGCTCTTCATGGCCCGGATGCCGCTGCGATACCTGATCGCCGTCGCGATCATCGGGACGGGGAGTCTCCCGGTCATGTATTTTTTCAAGCTCAAGCCCTACCAACGGGAGCGCATCGTCGCGTTCGCCGATCCTGAAATCAATCCGCAAGGCGCCGCGTGGGCGGTGAATCAGACTTTAATCGCCGTGGGCTCGGGCCGCTGGTCCGGGAAAGGATTCAAGGCGCCGGACACCCGGGTGGAACAGGGCTATGTTCCGCGAACGACCGTCCCCAACGATTACATCTTCGCCGCCATCGGGGAGCAATGGGGGTTTGTCGGCGGCAGCATTTTAATAGCCTGCTTTGGGCTGCTGCTCGGCACCTGTTTTTACATCATGTCGCGGGCACGGGATCTATTGGGGTTGCTGCTTTGCGTGGGGATCACGACCCTGATCTTCACCCATGTTTTCCAAAACATCGGGATGACCATCGGCATCATGCCGGTTACCGGCGTTCCCCTCCCCCTCATCAGCTATAGCGGGTCGTTTGTACTGATGATCATGTTCGGGCTGGGATTGATCAACAGCGTCTGGGTCCACCGGGTGCGGGATTAGAGGGAGGAATGGGACTGATAGGACGGATGGGACTTATGGGACGGATGTGGTCAGCCTCCGGCTGTGCTTCGTAAGCGAGGGGGCAGTCTGGAGACTGACCTCTTCCCCCACTTGACCGCGAGTCACTAATGACATGGCAAAAACAGCGATACTCCGTACCCGCGTTGATTCCGAGAAGGTGATCGTCGCCGAGCGGGTGCTCTCGAAGCTGGGAATTTCGATGGGCGATGCGATCAACCTCTTTTTGGGCCAAGTCTGCATCCAGAAGGGCATCCCCTTTCCGCTCACCACCCGCCCGCACCTCGACTTGGGCAATGCGACCATCAAGGAGATTGAAGAGCGGTATTCGGAGCGCATCCCCAACCCGGAGACATCAGCCGCCCTGAGCGAAAGGCCGACCCGGCGTTACAAGTCCGCCTCGGAAGCTCTCCGGTCGCTCAAAGATTGATGCGCGAGATCACCTACACCAGCGGATTCAAGCGGGATTTCTGGTCTTCCAATATCCAGGGTTCCGGCTGGAGTGCATTATTGCGATGATATAAATGCCGTCCGGCTCTATCGAATAAAGAACGGCATACGGGAAAACGTGAACAAGCATCCGGCGAATATCCCCATCAAAAATACGCCATCTTTCGGGTGAATCGCAGATCCGACGGATCGCACTTTGAATGGCGTCGATAAACCGCAATTCCAATCCGGTCTGGCACTCAGCATAAAAGTCAGCAGAAGCTTCAAATTCAGCGAATGCTTCTGGATGAAACGCATATTTCATCGGGAAAATTTCGCCCTGAGCCGATCGATGGACTCTTCTCCGGGAATTGGATGCACTATGCCGGAGCGAAGTTCTTGCAAGCGCCTCTGACCTTCGACTGCCCAGAGTCGATGAATCACCCCGTCCTCTGCCGGATCGAGGCTCTCCACAAGTCGATCAGCCAGCAATGCTCGCGCCTCGCTTGGAAGAGAGAGCGCCGCATCTGTAATTTCTTCCACTCGTAATGGCATAGATGAATTCTACCCCGCAGCCTCCAGTTTGCAAGGATGCCGTTTTCCCTCCACTGAACCCGAAACTTACCCTCCGGCAGTAATCCGGAGGAACTCCAATCGGTCGCCGTCGGAGAGCTTCCGGTCGGTCCATTCCGAGCGGTGAAGCGCTAGGCCGTTGTGCTCGATGAGGAGCGACGGGGCGGGAAGGCCAAGCACCTGGAGCAGCTCCGGGATGGTGCCGGTCTCTGGAATTTCGCGGGACTCGCCGTTGATGATCAGGTTCATGCGGAGAGGATTCCTTTGTCCCAGTCTTTCCATACCGGCTCGTAGCCGATCGTCCGCAGGTAGGCCGCCACTTCGGCTGCGGATCGCGGATCGGAAATCTCGAATTGTTCGGCGGCAACGGCGTCGGCGGCGATGTGGTCGGGGGCCATCGCCCGGCCCTTGACGGTCTGGTGAAGCGCCTGTTTTCCCTGGCCGGTGTAGCCGCCCGGTTCGGTGTGACTGCCCGCGCTCATCAAGGTGATGCCCAAAGGAATGAGGGAGTTGCGGAGCACGGCGGATTCCCGGGTGCTCAAGACGATGCCCGCTTGCGGGAAACAGATGCGAACGGCGCAGACAAGCTGAACGAATTCCCGGTCAGGGAGCGCGAATTTTGGCTGAAATCCGCCCGCTGCCGGCCGAAGCCTGGGGAAGGAGATGGTCAGTTGCGCCTTCCAGCAGTGCTTGAAAAGGTGTTCAAGGTGCGAGGCGCAGGCGAGCGCTTCCTCTCGCCAGTTCCAGAGTCCATACAGCGCTCCGATGCCGATTCGGCGGAAGCCGGCTGCGTAGGCCCGCTCGGGGGTGTTCAGCCGCCACGCGAAATCTTTCTTCGGCCCGGCGGGATGCAACTCTGCATACGTCGGCTGATGATACGTTTCCTGATAAACCACCAACCCTTCGGCCCCGGCTTGAACCAGCGGCACGTAATCCTCGGTGGACATCGGGGCCACCTCCACCGAAACGGCCGGGACTTCGGGGGTCAGGGCTCGGATGCACCTCTCCAGATAGTCGGTCGAAACGTATTTCGGATGCTCGCCCGCCACGAGCAGGATGGAGCGGAACCCTTCATCCAGCAGATGCCGCGCTTCCTTGCGCATCTCCTCGACTTCCAGCGTGACGCGCAAGATCGAGTTCTCCCTGGAAAACCCGCAGTATTGGCACGAGTTGATGCACTCGTTGGAAAGGTAAATCGGCGCGAAAAGCCGCATCGCCTTGCCGAAGTGAGCCAGCGTGACGTGATGGGCCTGTTGCGCCATCGCCTCCAACTCGGCGTCGGACTTCGGTTCGAGCAGCTTCTCGAACCGGCGCAGGAGCGGCGACGGTTGGAGCCCGGAGAAAATATCGGCAAACATCGGCTTTATGATGGAATCGGGAACCGGCGATGACAAGAAGAGGTACTAAAATTCGCCGGAAAACAGGGTGTTTTAATCCTCGAAATGCCAAAAAATGTCCCTGTGCAGTCGATTTCGGCCTCGCAAAAACTGGCAAAAACTATTCCAAAATGGTCATTGGATGCGGGAGAGAGTTCATGTTAGTCTCTCCACAACTCAGAGCCCATGCCCAAGAATCCAGATAACCGACTGCTCCAGCAGCTCACTCGGTCCAAGATCTTTCAGGACTACGAGCGCGCGTTTAGCGAGGCGACCCAGTTGCCGTTGAGCCTGCGCCCGCTGGAGATCTGGAACATGGCCCAGCGCGGTAAAAAGTTCGAGAACCCGTTCTGCGCGTTGCTGGCCACATCAAGCCGCGCCTGCGCCGCCTGCCTGGAAATCCAGCAGCAAGTCGTCGAATCCACCGACAACAAGCCCCAAACGGTCACCTGTTTCGCCGGGCTCTCGGATTCCGCCGTGCCGGTGTTCCTGGGGGAGAAAGTGATCGGTTACCTGCAAACCGGCCAAGTCTTGCTGCGCCAACCGAGCAAGAGCCAGTTTCAAAAAGTCGCCAAACAGCTCATCGAATGGGGCTGCGCGGTGGACCTCACCCAGATGGAGGAGGCCTATTTTCAGTCCCGCGTCTTAACGCAGCAGCAATATCAAGCCATGGTTCGGCTGCTGGAAATCTTCGCCCAGCACCTGAGCACGGTTTCCAATCAGATCGCCGTCCAGGAAGCGAACTCCGAACCGCCGATCATCTTCCGGGCCAAGGAGTTCATCGAGCAACACAAGTCCGACCCAATCTCGCTCAGCGAAGTGGCCCGGGCCCTGAACGTCAGCACCTTCTATTTCTGCAAGCTCTTCAAAAAGGCGACCGGCCTTAACTTCACCGAATACCTCTCGCGGGTGCGGATCGAGAAGGCCAAAAATTTGCTGCTCAACCCGAATCTCCGGGTCAGCGAAATCGCCTACGAAGTCGGGTTCCAATCGCTCACCCACTTCAACCGGGTCTTCCTCCGGATCGTCGGGCGCTCGCCCACGGCGTATCGGGATTCGCTCCCTGCGTAAGGGGGCTTCGGGTAAAACCCATTGAAACCGCTGCCATGGCGCTCGACTCGATCGAAAGCCTGAATTCAGGAAATTACGCGAAGTAAGGCGCGGGCGGGATGCCGATAGTGTTCGGTATCGTTTTTTCTTAGGACCAAAGGTCCGTCCCCATACCAGCCTGGGGCAACGCCCCAGGGAAATCGAACAGAGAATTCAGGGCTGAAGGCCCGCGCCATTCCGGGCACGATGCGATGGTTCGGGCCTTCAGCCCTTGGTTTTTCTAAATCGAAAACCTGGGGCGATGCCCCAGGCTGATATGGGGCCGCGCCGTTGGCGCTGAGCTTCGCATTTCAGGGCAATTTCCACGCCGAACACGATGAGCGGGATGCCCACGCTCCTTTCCTCGTCGCCGCCCCGACTGAGCGGGGCGGCTACAGGAGAGTGGCCATCTTGGCCGCTCCGGGCGAGACGCCCGTGTCACCCTCTGCGCCTATTCCTCGTCCGCTTCGTCAAGCCCCTGCTTGAGGAGTTCCACGAGCTTGCGGTCGATCGGCAGGGCCAGGCCGCCCGGATTCACCACAGCCCCGGAGCAGTCGGCTTGGGAAAGCACCATGTCCCACGCATCTTCGGCGTTGAAAGCCATCGCGGAAACTGGTTGCTCCTTGGTCCATACCCGGAGTGATTCTTCATCGGTAAAGAGCGGCAGATATTCCGCTCCCTCCGGATCGGCGCAGACCAGCAACTGAACGAATTCATCGCCCTCGTCGGCGGATTCGGGGTCCTGCTCGGTCATGTAAGGCACGAGATAAACCGCACTCTGCAATTCCACGGAAAGCGCTTCGTCGGCCCCTTCGGAATTGCTGGACTTCAGCGCCTCGATGGCCGCAACCAGATCGGGATTCGCGATCGTTTCAGCTCCGGAAAAGGCGCCGTCCTCCTCGTCCTCTTCGAATTCAAAGTCATCATCGGAGGGCACCGGATTGACGTCCATTCCGTCGTATTCCACTCCGAGCTTGGCGGCCAGCGCTTCGAGTTCGTCGTTGCGGGCGCCGAGGCTTTCGGGCGTGTGTTTTTCCACTCGTTCAGCCTGGAGAATATAGGAATCTTCGTCCTCGCACTTGTAAACCCCATCGACCTCGTATTCGAGTTCTTCAAGGGCTTCGCCCACGGTTTCGAGCTTTTCCTCGCTCGGCGAAATGAAGAAGAAGCCCCAGAGCATCTCGCCATCCATATCCCACGGGGTTTCTTTCCGGAGACCGGCAAACATTTCTTGAAGCTGTTCGAGTGAAATCTTGTCCATAATTTGAAAACTCGCAGTCCTGCGGAAGAAACACAACCCGAAAAGGACGGGGTGGTCGTGACTAAAAGTGCGTGAGAAACGGAGCCAAAATCTTCAATGCGGCTTAGTTGCTGGCATGTGGGACTCGCTTGACGCTTGCCCGTTCCCCCGACGAATGATCCGGCAGGGCCCGGCGCCGGGGGCGGGACTACTTCGTATGTGGGCTCATTCCCAAACTCCCCCGGCGGAAGGAGGGGGGAACGCCATTGTCCCGACAACTCTATTGCCGGGATGGGCCTCCGGAGCGAGTCGGAGCCCCGCCCCCCGCCGCCGCAATGTGCGCCCGCAAGTGTGTTCCCAAATTTCGAAACGAGAAATTGGGAATGGGACCCATCGGTCCCATTCCTTTTTTTCTAATAATTGGGCCGGAATTAGCGCCAGCATAAGTTTTCGTTAGCCAAGCGCGAAGTGGTTCCCTATGTTTCATCATCCTATGCAAGTTGAGATTGAAAAAGCCGTCCAAGCAGGAAAACTGACCCCTCAAGCCGGAACCGCCCTGGCGCAATTCCCCGCCGGGTCCTACTGCTTGCACAAAAGCTGGGGTTTTGGCCGGGTGGCCGAAGTCAATTTTCTGCTTAACCAGATGACGATCGACTTCACGAGCAAGAAGGGTCACACGATGCAGCTTCAATACGCTGCGGATTCGCTGGCCTCGCTGCCGGCCTCTCACATTCTGGTCCAAAAGGTCACCCAGCCCGACGCGATCAAGGCGCTGGCAAAAAATGAACCCGGCAATCTCGTTCGGCTTATTCTTCAGAGCTATGGTGGAAAGGCGACTCAGGATCAGATCGCCCAAGCGCTCTCCGGCGGGATTTTCAACGAGACGGAATTCAAGCGGTGGTGGGATTCCACCAAGAAAATCCTGAAAAAGGACGGGCACATCGCCCTGCCGGCCAAGAAATCCGACCCGATTACGTTGCGCGAACAGGCAGTTTCCCACGCGGACGAACTGATCGGCGCCTTCTGCACCGCGCGCCAGACCAAGCATCAGATTGCCGCGCTGGACCAGATTTTGAAGAACATTGAGGAGTTCAAAGGCGGCGACCGGCTCGTCTCGGTGATTGCTGCTGTGGAAGACGCGGCCCAGAAGAGCCGCCGCCTCAACACCGCCCAGTCGTTGGAGTTGATCATCATTCGCGACGAACTCTGCCAGGGCACCGGACGCGCCGCCGGAGAAGGGGCGATCATGCTGGCCGACATTCTGAAAGAGGAAGAACGCCGGCTGCATGAGATTTTAAACGACGTCCCCGCTGCCAAGCAGCGGCGCGTGCTCCTGGCTTTCCCAAGCACCTGGGGAGACGCCTGGGTTGAAAAGCTGCTTGTATTAATGAGCAAGGGCAGCCTCCGGGTCGTGACCGAAGGGGCGCGGCTCCTTGTGGAAGAAAGCAAACAGGCCGAACTGCGCCGGGAACTCGAACGCTGGATCAGCGAACATACCACCTCCACGGAAATCCTGACCTGGCTGTGCCGCGAACGTGAGGGGATCTTTGCCGATCTCGTTGATGCCCGCGTGCTCAGCGCCATCCTTTCCGCCTTGGAACGCGACCAATTCAATGACGTCAAACGCGGCGGCAAGCTTCACGATCTGCTGCTCGAAGACCGCGAACTGGTTCCCGACATGCTCTCGACGGCCGAGCCGGAGGTGGTGCGCGACACCATCCGCAAGCTGATGCTCTCCGGGGTGTTCGAGGAACTCAACAAGCGCTCCGTTCTCGGGCGCATCGTCCGGGTGTTCCCGGAAATGGAGGCGATGCTCACGGGTGAAAGCGGCGAGAAACAGGAAGCGCTCATTGTCTCCTGGGAAAGCCTGGAGAAGCGCAAGGCCGAACTCGACGAACTCGTTAACAAGAAGATCCCCGAGAACATCAAAGAGATTTCCGTGGCCCGCTCCTATGGCGATCTGCGCGAAAATTTCGAATTCAAGGCCGCCAAAGAAATGCAGCGCGTACTTTCCCGCCGCCGCGCCGAGACCGAGCGCGAGTTGGGAATTGCGCGCGGCACCGATTTTGCCAATCCCGACACGGGGAGCGTCACCATCGGAACGATCGTGACCATCAAGGAACTCTCCGATGGGCGCGTCGACGTTTATACGATTCTTGGCGCTTGGGACAGCGATCCGAAGCGCGGCATCATTTCCTACAAGGCGGCGATCGCCCAGGCGCTCATGGGCCACAAAGTCGGCGAGCAACTCGAGGTGCCCACCGAACACGGGGATCGCATGGCCGAGATCGTTTCGATTGAGGCTTATCGGAAGTAAGCACGAAAAGATTTGACCCAAACGAGCGCACCAACAAAACTGCGCGCTCATTTTCAAAACAGACCAACTATGTCACTGACTTATATTTCCGAAATCCGCGCCCGCCAGATTCTGGACTCGCGCGGCAACCCAACGATTGAAGTGGACGTCGAACTCTCCGGAGGCGCCATTGGCCGCGCCGCGGTTCCGAGCGGCGCCAGCACCGGCGAACACGAAGCCTGGGAATTGCGCGACGGCGACAAAGCCGTTTACGGCGGCAAGGGCGTCTTGAAAGCCGTTGAAAGCGTCGAAAACGAAATCGCCCCGGCGCTCGAAGGTTACGATGCCCTCGACCAGATCACCATCGACAAAACGATGATCGAGCTCGACGGCACGCCGAACAAATCCAAGCTCGGCGCCAACGCCCTGCTCGGTGTTTCGCTCGCCACCGCGCACGCTTCGGCCGCGCAGATCGGCATCCCGCTCTTCAAATATCTCGGTGGACCCAACGCGAAAGTGCTGCCCGTCCCGATGATGAACATCCTCAACGGTGGCGCCCACTCCGACGCCCCGATCGATTTCCAGGAATTCATGATCATCCCGAAAGGCGCTGCGAGCTTCTCCGAAGCGCTCCGCCAGGGCACCGAAGTTTTCCACGCCCTCAAGAGCGTGCTCAAGGGCCGCGGCCTCTCCACCGCCATCGGTGACGAAGGCGGCTTCGCTCCGAAGCTCAACTCCGCCGAAGACGCCATCGAATCGATCGCCCAGGCTGTGAAAATGGCCGGCTACGAATTCGGCAAGGACATCTTCATCGCGCTCGACGCGGCTTCCAGCGAATTCTACGACAAGGCCTCGAACCTCTACGTCTTCAAGAAGTCGGACGGCTCCAAGCGCACCGGCGCGGAACTCGTCTCCTACTACAAAGAACTCTGCGGGAAATATCCGATCATCTCCATCGAAGACGGCTGCGCCGAAAACGATTGGGATACGTGGAAGCTCCTCACCGAAGCGCTCGGCGACAAGGTTCAGCTCGTCGGCGACGATCTCTTCGTCACCAACGTTGACTTCCTCCGCAAGGGCATCCAGCGCGGCGTAGCGAACTCGATCCTGGTGAAAGTCAACCAGATCGGCACGCTCACCGAGACCCTCGATGCCATCGAAATGGCCAAGGAAGCCCGCTACACGGCGGTCATCAGCCATCGTTCGGGTGAAACCGAGGACACCACCATCGCCGACATCGCGGTGGCCACCAACGCCGGCCAGATCAAGACCGGTTCGCTCTGCCGCACCGATCGCGTCGCGAAGTACAACCAACTCCTCCGCATCGAGGAAGAGCTGGGCGACAACGCCGTTTACGGCGGCAAAATGCGCTAGGTTGCATTGGTAATCAATTCGAGACGGGCGGCACTGCGAAGTGCCGCCCGTTTTGCTTAATAATTATTCTTTCCGAATTCGTGAAAATGTGATTAGCCTATCGTCTTAAGTTCTTTTTGCCCGGCATCCACGTAGGTGCCCGGCAATGACCCCTGGCCTATCCAAGTGAACCATTCTTTTAATGACGATCACGAAAGCCGACGCACCGCGGGCGTCTGGCATGTGCTCAATCGCCTGCTGATCACCATTATTGTGCTGATCCTCATTTCGGCGGGAGCCTTGGCGTTTATTCCACTTTTTCAGCAGCGCAACGAACAGACTTCCCGGATTGAGCAATTGCAAGGGGAAATCACCAAGCAGAAGGCGCTTCTGACCCGCCGCACCCGCGAGACGGAGTTGCTCAAAAACGATCCCACCTACAACGAGACGCTCGCCCGCGACAGTCTCGAGATGATGAAGCCCGGCGAGACGATCATCCGGCTGGAGCCCGCGGGATCTCCCGCGCCCGTTGCCGCGAAAGTGAAGGAATAGGACAGATGGAACGGATGTAAGGTTCATTTCTTGCGTCTGACTAGTGCCTTGTAACGAGAAAAATGGCGCATAGAGCGCAGGATTTTTGGTTCAGGGCAAGGCGGAAGCCCAAGGCGCTATCTGGAGATAACGACTTGGGCTGACAACACAGTTCTG
>SESA01001101.1_pt1 | contig 14666 bp, 12 predicted proteins | sample 3171451 | NCBI WGS metagenome assembly SESA01 (sample SAMN06051862, study PRJNA518727) | freshwater metagenome | biome: subpolar coniferous forest; feature: holomictic lake; material: water; isolation source: holomictic Lake 227, 8 m depth | place: Canada: near Kenora, Ontario | collected...
CGGGAATAACTGCCATTTCGGACTGGCCGACCTATAATAATTATAATCCATTCGTCACATCTGGCAATGGTAATACAATGGGTAATTATTCCGGCGATAACGCCGGCGCGACAACGTGTGCGGCGGAAAAGGCAAAATATAGTCGTTATCGCGGAATTGAGAATTTATATGGGCACATTTATAAATGGGTTGATGGTATTAAAGTTTCATCCAATAAAGCGTATGTGACAAATAATTATGCCAATTTATCAGATGCGTCCGATAGTACTAATTATACGTTTGCTGGCACAATGCCTGCAAGCAATGATTATCAACAAAAATTATTAAACAGTGCCAATGTAATGCTTCCGTCAGTTGTGGGATCACCGGGCACAGCATCGGCAAGAATTACCGACTATTATTATCAAGCAACAGGGTGGCGGGTAGCGTATTTCGGCGGGGCTGCCTATAATGGCGCGTATGCGGGCGGCTGGTCGTGGTATTTCGTTGCCGCTTCGGGTAGTCGCGATCAGCTTATTTCCGGGCGCGCTTCCTTCAAATAAAAACTTGCCGTGAAACGGCACATTATGCGAAGCGCTTTCATTTTTTAAAAAACAGGGTTAATGGATATGCAGTGGCGGGTAGCGAATTTCGGCGGGAATGCCAATAATGGCACGAATGCAGGCGGATGGTATTGGAATTTCAATAACACTTCGGGTAATCGCAATCAGAATATTTCCAGACACACTTACTTCTTAAAAATCAATAATATATCGTTAATCCCTGCCTCTTGGCAAAACATATGGGGCCCATTAAGGTGCTGGTAGCGAAAGCGACGGTTCCGGGCAAACAAGAAGGAAAATGAAAAGAGAAAGCCACATATTTGAACGAATTGTTAATTATGAAAACATTCGCCTTGCACATAAAAATGCAAGACGGGGGAAAACTCATTATGCTGAAATAAAACAGGTTGATAAATATGAGACTTACTATCTACAGAGATTGCAGCGAATGTTACTTGAAAAAACATTTAAAAATTCAAAATACGAAACATTCAAAAAGGTTGAAAGGGGAAAAGAAAGAGAAATCTTCAAATTGCCCTATTTCCCGGATCGAATAATACACCATGCTGTTTTACAAGTCCTTGAACCAATCTGGAAGAAAATATTAATAAAAGATACATACCAGTCTATAAAGGGGCGTGGCGTTCACGCGTGTAAGATAAGACTTGAAAAAGCATTACATACTTCTCAGTCTGGATTGTATTGTTTAAAATTAGATATAAGGAAATTCTATCCGTCTGTTGACAATGAAATTCTTAAAGGCATCATCAGGAAAAAGATCAAAGACGATGATGTATTGTGGTTGCTCGACGAGATAATAGATTCAACTTCCGGTATCCCGATTGGTAATTATTTAAGTCAGTATTTTGGTAATCTTTACCTGACTTATTTCGATCATTGGATAAAGGAAAAGATGAAGATTAGCCACTATTATCGCTATTGTGATGATGTGGTCATTTTGCATGAGGATAAAGATTATTTGCAATATCTTCTTGTGAAAATAGAATATTATCTTGAAAAAAATTTAAAGCTCGAGCTGAAAAATAATTATCAGATTTTCCCGGTAAGCAAAAGGAGAATAGACTTTTTAGGCTTCCGGTTTGATCAAGAAAGAACATATCTGAGAAAATCCATTGTCCGGGCATTTAAAAGAAAAGTTTCGAATATTGACAAAATTGAAAATAAGCGAAGTGCCATAATGAGCTATTATGGATGGGTTAAAGTTTCAGATAGTAAAAGTTTATGGAATAAATATTTGCCTCAATTTAAAACAAAAATTGCAGTATAAAAGCAATATAGGAGCTATTATGAAGATATCAGGAAGTAGTAAACAACAATTAGTCAATATTCATGGGCCCGGCTTTCAGATTTATTTCGATGAAGTTCAGATAGGCGACAAATATGAATATTATCAGTGCGAAGTTACGAACTCTCCTACACGACAAGAGGTAATTGAATCCATGATTGCCTCAAGGTATTCTTTTGGTGCGGAGTTCGCGGCGATAAATAACTTATTACTCGACCCCGATGGGTATAATCAATATCAGCAGTTCCGCGCATTGGTTAAGGAAATTGCCGATGAAGTGTTGAAGCAAATTTATCCATAATGTTATAAGGCATTTTTAAAAATTAAGAAATGACAAAAGAACAATTTTACCAGGCGGGACAACTGCAATTCCCAGAATTGCCAGTATCCGTAATGGACAAACTACTGTTCGATGCACCATATATCTTAAACAACGATATTTCGGTCAGGTGGGAAGCCGATGGACTAAATTGGAAAGCATGGTATGACTTTGACAATGATCCTATGCCGGTAATCATTGAGCCGCCCATTCCTAACATGGCCTTTAGCGGAAAGGTTATTCCGGTTTCAGCATTCGGATTGGCAGATGCTCAGATACAGCTAAACATAAAGGGTGGCTTGCCTGTTTATAAAATTGAGCTGAAAGTAAACGGTACGGCTTATAGAACTATCGAAAATATTCCGGCAGCGATAGGAGAAGCTTATAATTGCATAATCGACAATTTGCCTCCTGGCGAATATGGAATCAAAATTACTGATTCACAAACACCGCCTGCAATTAATAAGGCATCTACCGACTGGAATGCGGTAAGTCCTCCGTTTTGCCAGTTAAATGGAATAGTAAATGCCTTGGGTTTGGCGACAACAGTTTGGTTTGAATATGGCGAAACAGATAAATATGGCCATACCGCACAATACGGAATAGTTAATGGTATTACTCCGGTTAACGCACTGCTTAAGTTGAGTGCAGGTGGCTATAATGTGACTTCAATTTTAGTACCTGGTACAATATATCACTATCGCATTGCAGCCAATAACATCAATGGGACTGCCTATGGTGAAGATATGACATTTACAACCCCTGCCTTGCTGCCAGTGGTTAAAACATTACCAGTATCTTAAAAATAAATCATTGCTTAAACAATACTTTTAATATGATCGAAAATATAATCGAAATGTTTACACCTACAAGGGGTTTTATTGCAACATCTCTTTCCTTTATTTGTGGTATCATTCCGAGCATTGATAATGCGACTAAAAACAATGTTGTCTTTGTATTTCAGATTACAGCATTTTCTGTTTCGATAATAGTCGGGTTACTTACGATCTTAAACCTGTATTGCAAAATAACTGATCGGTCAAAAGCAAAAAGTAAAAACATCACGAATAATGATAATGATGAGTAAAAAAGCAGATATCGGATTCTTACAAGAATTACAGCCTAATGGAATGGTTGCCAATTCTACCACGCGACTCATAAGTTTCATATTTGGCCTCTTTACAATCATGCTGGTTGGATTCCTTGCATTTTGTTATACCCAAGCCATAAGCGAGCTATTTGTATTGGTTGATAAAAGAGCAATCGACCAGAGTTCTCTTGTTGTTATGATCAAATCATTAAACATCATTGACCCAATGTTATTGGTTATACTCGGCACGATGATTTTTGTACCGAAATATCTCCAAAAATTGGCCGAGCTTAAACTTGGAAAATTGTCAGATTTAACTGCTTCTGAGCAGCAGGCAGGGGATTTATTAAATACACCACAAGATGCTTCAGCAGGTAAGTAAAAATTTCATCATTCAGGAATTCGTTAACAAGGAATTGTTTATAGCCTTTGGCAATAATTCTATTTGGTTTGTTGATCATAGGATTATACAGTTTTGCCAATGGCTGAGGGATTATCTGGGCAAATCAATTACTATCAACAATTGGCATGTAGGAGGAAATTATAACGAATCATGTTTCAGGCTGCCGGATACCATGACCGGCGCAAAGCTTTCTCAACATAAATTCGGTCGTGCGGTTGATTTAAAAATTGACGGATATGCACCAGAGGAAATACGTGGAATAATTCGTAAAAACTTTGACCTGGTAAATGTTAATTATGGAATTACAACGATCGAAAAAGACACGCCATCATGGACTCATGTGGATTGTCGCTTTATAGGATTAAATAAAATATTTGAAGTCAATGGATAAGCCCTGGGTAAAATATGTATTAATCGCGCTGGCAATTGTCGGCGGATTCTTGGTGAGATGGTTTTTTGAACCTGCACCAAAAAATACTACGCAACTACAACAGACGGTATTGGAAGCAAAGCATGGCACAGATAGTACCGTTTATGTTGTGAGGATAGATTCACTCACCAAAATCGTTGATAAATTAAACGACCGGTTGAATCATAGTAATGCAAAACTGGTCGAATTAAAAGAGCAGGTCGCAAAGAAAAAGCAATCTATAGAGTTATTGCCCGCAGAAGAAACGGTATCATATTTCAACTGCTCGACCGGGGATTCTGCGAAAGTAATAGTTGTGGAACAAGACACAATGGCGATGGTTACCATCCCGGGCGTAAAGGCTGCAAATTTGTTGTTCGTTGATAGAAATAGTTGTTTTGAAATTCAAAGCCTATTGGATATGAAAATTAACGATATGGGCGAAATGATTACAACAAAGGATAAACTATTGTCAGTTAAAGATATATATATCAAAAATTTGAATGATCAGTATTTTGCTTCAAGTTCAATTATAAAAGATCAGGATATTCTTATTGGCAAGCAGCAAAAAAAAATCAGGACAAAAAACGTGATATTGGGATTATTAGGTGGAATTGCCGCCGCTTCCATTGTGATAATTGCTGTAAAATAATTCAAAAATGATTGGTGCGCTTGAAAAAAACTATCTTCAATATGTAACGGCCATTGAAACCGATCTTGAGGCTAAGAAAAGTCACAATAAGCGATCGGTTGAAAAAATTGCCGCGCACCTTGGCATTACCAATCAAAATATTATAAAAGAACTCACCGAACTGGCGATTGTGCGGGTAGCAAGACGCCTGGCCACTACCCCGGAATTGATCACCATAGAGCAGCGGTTTAAAAAAATCGTCGAACTATACAAAAATCAGGCAACGCTATCGCATCGCACAAGTCGTTCGATGAAATTTCAGCAATATTCTACACCTGCTCCGATTGCTTATTTAATGGGGATTTATATTTCAACTCCACGGAAAGAAAATTCGCTATATTTTGAACCATCTGCGGGTAATGGACTGCTTACAATAGCCCTGCCGATCAAAAGAACTTTCGTCAATGAGATTGATGAGGTTAGGCTGGCAAATCTTCGTACACAATCGTTTTCAAATATTTCAAGTCTGGATGCATCCAAGCCCTTTGAGAAATATCCTTACAGGTTCGACGGCATTGTGTCTAATCCCCCATTCGGACATGACGATCCTGTCTTATATGAGGAATATACATTTAAGTCATTGGAGCAGATAATGGTTCTACGTGGCCTGGATTGCATGAGAAATGACGGTAAGGCGGCAGTTATCATCGGGGGACACACCGAGTGGGATAAAAATGGCAGAATCCAGGCTGGGAAAAATTTGATATTTTTTAATTACCTGTATAATCACTATAATGTTGAAGATGTCATAAATATTGATGGTCATAAACTTTATAGCCGGCAGGGTACCGAATTCAATGTTCGGTTGATTCTGATAAACGGGCGTAAAAATAAGCCTGTTGGTTATTCACCATTAAAAGATGGTCATGATACTGTCGTGAATACTTTTGATGAGCTTTTTCGCCGTATAGGCAGCCTTGTCCCATCTATTAACACTACCGATATCGCCCCGAAGATTAATCCTGAATTACCATCTGTATCACAAAGTCAAAAAGGCATTAACGATGCTATTGAGCATCCAAAAGAACGCGAAAGATTTTCGCCGGTGCGTAACATTGATCGTAGCGAGATCATCACCGATCCCAAAACATTTCAGGGAAGGCAAAGTTCGTTTGCAAAAGAAACAGTTGATAAGATCGTTTCCGAGGGATTTGATAAAAGCCAAGATCCAATAATCGTATGGTTTGACGAAATGGCCAGAAAATATGTCGTTATTTCTGGCCATTCCCGTTGGGAGGCCAGTGAGATACTTTATAATCGCGGCGACGTTTCATTAAAAACAATGCCGGTCAAGGTATTTATCGGCGACAAAGATGACGCTATTGACTATGCAATTATCGAAAGCAACCGGTCGGGAAAATCAGAAGGATTGATTAGCGACGTCCTTGCATTTAAAAAGGCAGCGGAAAAAGGCATGAACAAATCAGAGCTTCTGCGCTATTTTAAACCTGAAAGCTATTTGTCGCTGTTAAAAGATTTATCGTTATTAAATATCAGCGGCAGGTTTTTGGAATATCTTTCTTCGGCTTCGGAACAAAGTTTCCCATATTTGAAACGTAATGCGCAATGGGTTGGTAATTTGCGAAGAATTTACCCACAACTTTCAGATAGTCATGAGACAGAAATGTTCGATTACCTGTATAAAAAAGGATCAACGGGGTTAAATACGTCAAAAGATACTCTTTATAATCTTATCGACCGAAAGGTTATGGCCATTGATTTTGATTCATCTGCGCCGCTTAATCTTTCGAACATGCCGGCGGTAAATGTTTATAGTGATCCTATCAGGGAGCAGATTAAGGACGTTGAAAAAATAATTACAGACCTTTCGCGGCAGCGTGCGCAAAAAGAAGAGCTTATTGCCAGGGCAAAAACTGAAAATATGCGGGATGCAATAATACGAATTACCGATCAGGTCAAAGACATCAATACAATAATCCTGCGTAAGATCGAAGATAAGCAACGGTTGGAGAAAATGATCGGCAAGGTTGAAAGAGAAGTAGTATTCGATTTATTTAGTATACCTGAAGAAACGGCAAGCGCCGACATAGAAAAGAAAAAAGCAAAATTAAAAGCCAGGGCGAAATTTCTTTTCCTTGCTGCTCAATTTTAAATCACAAAAATTGTGAAGAATGAAAAAACACAATAGTCGCACAGAAATATATTATGCTAAAATTCAATGGGAAAAAAATAAGCCATATTGGGTTGAAATTGTCGATGAAAAAATAAACGCATATAAGGGAAAAGTTTTCGATCCGTCCAGTAGGAATTATGGCAAGATTGTCTCATTTACGCCAGAAAACATCATAGGGTACCATGTTATTAAATTATCCAAAAACGGGTTAGGATCGCCTTATATTCCTGCATCAGAAAGCTGCACTATCCTCGATACGATCGTCCCGGATAGCATGAGCTACGAGACCCATATCGCTATCCGAAAGATAAAAGAAGCTGTTGGGGGCGACCTTTCGGGATATGTATCTGGAAAGTTACAATATACCAACCTGCAATTATGTAAAGCGCTTGCAGCCGAACAGGTTGATGCTGTGGCTATGGCAATATATAATATTGAGGCCAGAGGCCAGGGTATGATAATTGGCGATCAGACAGGTATCGGTAAAGGTCGTGTTGCGGCTGCCATGATCCGCTATGGTTACATGAGCGGAGTGCAGCCTATTTTTATGAGCGAGAAACCGAATTTGTTTTCAGATATTTACCGTGACCTGGTAGATATTGGCAGTTCTGACCTGATTCCTTTTATTATCAATAGCCAGGAATCAAAAACGAACATAAAGGATAAAGACGGCAATATAGTATTTCAGGCGCCTATAGTCTCTGTACAGACGAAAATTATTGCTTCCGGGAAGATACCAAAAAATTACGATTATGTACTTTGTACATATACGCAGTTTAATGCGATAGAGCCAACGGCCAAGAAGGCGTTTTTGCAAAAAATTGCGCAAAACAATATTCTCATCATGGATGAAGCGCATAATGCTTCAGGTGCATCGAATACCGGTAATTTTTTACAAGGGATAGTTGCAGATTGCAAGGGGGTATTATTTTTATCCGGCACATTTGCCAAGCGTCCTGACAATATGCCGATTTATGCCATGAAAACCTGCATGAAAGAGGCAAATATGAGTTCCGACCAACTTGTAGAGGCAATTACGCGGGGCGGTGTGGCATTACAGGAAATCTTAGCCTCGCAATTGGTTATGGAGGGACAGATGCTTCGCCGGGAACGCAGCTTTGATGGTGTGGAAGTTAATTTTTTAACCCTGGACGATCTTGCCCAGGAGCATAGGGCAATCAGTGACAACATAACCGAGATCATCCGGGAGATGATCGTATTTCAGCGGGATTATGTGAATCCTGAAATTGAAAAAATGAATAAAGTCGCCGCTGCGGAAGGAAAACAGGTTAAAGAACGCGGCGGCACTTCCCAGGCAGGTATTAAAAATTCACCATACTTCTCCAAAGTATTCAATATTTTTAATCAGATGCTTTTTTCAATCAAGGCAGAAGCAGTAGCCGATCGGGCTGTTATGCGCCTTCGTGAGGGCAAAAAACCTGTTATTGCCTTTTCTTCCACAATGGGTTCTTTCCTTTCTGAAATGAAATCAGAGGGCGGTGATTTTGTTGGAAACGGGGATTTAATTAATGCTGATTTTAAAACCGTTTTGCAAAAAGGATTGGATGGATTACTTCGTTTTACGGAAACTGACCATGCCGGTCATAAGACCTACAAAGAGTTTAGCATTTCTGAATTTTCGCAACAGGCGCAATCGCAATACTATGGAATAGTTGATAAAATTAAATCTGCCAGTACTGGCATAAGTATTTCTCCTATTGATATAATTATTCAGAAGATAGAGGCTGCGGGGTTTTCCGTTTCAGAGGTTACGGGCCGTCAGTTGGCAGTTCAGTTCGACCAGGTGAAAATAGATCGGGAGGCAAAGACGATCGCTGAGAAAAAAATAAAAGATGCGGAAAAAACAGGTATAGCTACCACGCTTGGGCGTGTAACTTCCTCGACCGTTGGCATGGTCATTACGCGCAAAAAAGAGAATGTCAATGATGCATTTCGCAGGTTCAATAACAATGAAATAGATGTTTTACTTATCAATCAGTCCGGGAGTACCGGAGCTTCTGCCCATGCGGTTGTGACAAATAGCGTAAAGCCAAACGATGTAAAGCAACGATGCATGATCATATTGCAGCCTGAGTTAAATATTTCGACAGAAGTGCAGAAGCGCGGCAGGATCAATCGTACAGGACAGTTAAGCTTGCCGATTTATGACTATATTTCGTCTGCCATACCTGCTGAAAAGAGACTTGTAATGATGTTGCAAAAGAAGTTAAAGTCTTTGGATGCAAATACAACCAGCAATCAAAATCAAAGTGAGCAGGTATTGTCTGTTGACGATTTCTTGAATAAATATGGCGATAAGGTTGTGCATGGTTATCTGAATGAACACCTCGAATTAAACACCCTGCTTAATGATCCCCTCGAGTTGGAAAAAGAGAATAAGGATGGCAAGGACATCCCGGAGGATTTAGCATATAAGGTATCAGGCAGAATCGCAATACTTTCATGCCAGGAACAGGAAGATTTTTACAATGCTATAATCGAACAATATAAGGCAGAGGTTGATTATCTCAAACAAACGGGAGAATATAACCTTGAGGTGCAGACAATGAATCTGGAGGCAGAAACTGAGCAGGCGAAGGTATGCGTGGCGGGTACCGGTGGAAAAAGTTCGTTTGGATCTGCCAGTGTTCATGAAAAATGCATGTGCAATGTTTTAAAAAAGCCATACACGTTAACGGAGCTTCAAAATATTCTTAAAGATTCATTAAAGGATAAGACGCCACAGCAACATCAGGCTGATCTTTGCCGCGATTATAAAACTTTTGCCCTGGATAAAATGGCTAAAGACGTTGCTGATATTTATGAAAAATATTCAAGATTAATAGAAGAAATTAACCAGGAACGCGGATATAAGAAAATAGAAGCCGGTAATGATGCGAATGCACTAATTGAATTTGTCAAAAATCGCACAAACGAGCTTCAATCGGCGCGTGATGGCGCAATTGCGAGCGAGAAAGAAAAAGCAAACAACCGCTGGAAGTCAATGAATAATATTTTCAGCTACTTTTTAATTGGAAATGGATACAAATACCCGTTTATGGTTTATGGCGGCACAGACCCCGTTAACATACCTGCCGTATTCTTGGGCTATAATATTGACATGGGGCGGGCTAATCCATATATTCCAAGCAATGTGAAGCTTCGTTTTGCATTATCGGATGGACATAAATATATTGCCCTGGCATCCTCTGGTGATCAGGGCCTGCAAATCCGGGCAATTATTGGATCGTCCTATAATTCCGGGCGACTTGATTTTATTGCACAATGGGAAAGCTTGATAACAAAATCATCCGTCAGTCGCAAAATACGGCATATAATTACCGGCAACTTATTACAAGCTTCGGCATTATACAAGGGAAACCTTATTTCCTATACCTCAATGGATGGGGGAGTTAAGAAAGGAATTTTAATGCCTGACAACTGGAATGGTGAGAATAAGCGGGGAGAAACGGAAGTTGTACTTCCGATTTCAAAAGCAATTAAGATTATTTTGGAAATGTACCCCGGTGAAACTGTTTCGACCATGAATGGAATTTCATTTCATCGTCCTCCTTATGGAATGTCGGGGCGCATTGAAATGTCGGTTCCTAAAACAAAAGCGTATGCAGTATATTTTCAGGATCAGGATATTATTGCCCTATCCTCCAATCCCGTAGATGGTTTTGAAATGCGAAGCGGCCGTATGCTTGCATATTTTGAAAAGGAAAATGTGAATCGGTTGATAGATATTCTGCAATCCAGATACTCTGTATCAATGAAGGTTAATTCGGAAAATTCCGATCTTAATCTTGATGTTGATCACGTTCTGATAAGTAGAAAAAGCCCGGAAACACAAAGGGCGGAATCCCAATATGCCGATGATCGTCAGAAGTTTGAAAAGCGCCAATTTGATGCCAATCAAATAAAGCAAGCCTCCAGAGGTGGCCCCATGACAGACGATGCGGCAATAAAAGCTAAGGCAAAAGCCAAAGCGCGGGCCAGATTTTTGTTTTTATCTGCACAATTTTAACCAACAGTGTTATGAACCCCAAAAAAATAATTGGTATGAGCCTTATTCTCGGTGCGATTGGTTATGGCTTATATTACCTGTGGAATAAAACCAAAGAAATAGGCCTACTCGAAAAAAACAACCGGTCAGTAAGTTTTGAAACAAGCTATTGCTTGTCGGGTTTAGGTGGAATGTCTATTTCTTTGCCTGCGATCGAGACAGCATATTATCTTGAATCAGAAATAGAACAAATCCGTTCTAAAATATCGCAAATCAGGGTGCAATACGGGTCGCTTGTAAGCAATATCGCCGCAGCAACCCTGGTACCCGAAAGTATTATTTATAGTTTCATTTACATTGAAAGCTCCGGCAGTCCAAACCAAGTAACGGGTAGTAATTACGGACTTATGCAAGTGGGCACAAACAGTGCCACTGATACGATATTCAACGAATATAAAAAAGGCCGCCTCGGGGCAACAGAACAGGCAATTTTAAGGATCTGCATTGGCACCAGGCTCGATGACATATTTGCCATGCGGTCCCTGGGCACAGCTCAATATATTTATTCATCTGACCTGCTGGACCCGGAGTTAAATATTCTGGTTGGCACAATCGCCATTGGCCAGCTTATGGATGAAAGCATCAAACAGGATGGCACCTTGAGAATGGACAAGGTTGTGGTTCGTTACAACATGGGCTATTATGCATACAATCGCGGTAAAGACCTACCGGTAACCGTTCAGGATACCATAGCGACGGTAAATTCGACGACCTCGAATTATATCGTAAAGATGATTGGAAGAAATGGGGTGCTGGAAATATTAGAAGCCGAGCATTGTAAATAAAAAAGAGCTATGAAATACAAAACAGTTGATGAGATTATGATTACCGGTACCGCCCTTGGTAAGATTGAACCGGCAGTTGACGAAATAAGCATACATCTTTTACGCAATAAATATATTTTAAATCAAAAAATATTAAGCGCCGCCGATACCGTACAGTTTTTGCGAAATGTTTATTTTGGTGATCGTCTCCATATTCTGCCACATGAAGAATTCTGGATTATGTATCTAAATTGCGCCAACAAAATAATTGGTATCTACAATTTAGGAAAAGGAGGAATTACTGCAACCGTTGCCGATCCTATAATAGCCTTCTCAATTGCATTAAAGACACTGGCCGTAGCAATGATTCTTTCACACAATCATCCAAGTGGCAATGCATTTCCAAGCGTAGCGGATAAGTCATTAACTAAAAGATTCATGGAAATGGGCAAAATTCATGGAATAAAAATATTAGACCATTTGATTATTGCAGAAGATAGTTATTACTCATTTGCCAATGAGGGAGACGATTCGTTGAGTGGAATTACGCATGAAATTACAGCACTAACTAACATAAACGACCATATCATGATCACAAAAGAAAACATTGCACAAAACATAGCTTCCATTGAGGAAATGAAGTTACCGGAAATAGTGAAACAAACCTTTGACCAGGTTAAAATATTAACAGACGACTTCACGGATTGGAGTGATTTTAACGACGACAAGCAAATGAACGAAAAGCTTGAACATTTACTCGACACAATCAATAAGGCCGATAAAAACCAAAAGCCAGTACCAGTACCGGCAATCATTCCGGCGCCGGTTGCCGTTAAGGTAAAAAAAGAGCATGTAAAAAAGGAACGGATAAAAAAAGAGCATGTAAAAAAGGTTAAGTCGCCTAAGCCGGTAAAGGAAGATGCTCATGAATATGTTGAAGCAATTGATCCGGCTGTTCGATTTATAAAGCGATATGTTCGATTGGATGGAAAAACACTTCACAAGGAAGATATTTTAAGGATCATTACCCCACTTCAGCGGGCAATTCGCACTCATCAGATAAGGCAACAAAGTAAATATGCTGACAATATTATATACATACAGCATCAGTTATTGCGGATATGGAATAAGCATAGGAATAGCGGAGCGGCTTTCAAGTTAGATTTTGACGCCAAGGATCAAGAGATTGTTAATACACTGAAAGATATTTCTGTTGCGATGAAGGTTAGAACTGACATATCGCTGATTAAGAGATTTATTTCTCTTGAGGGAAAGTCAGATAATAAAGTTACTGCCAAGAAGTTGTATGCAGATCTTGTAAAAACAAAAGTAAGTCCAATGTCTAAATATTGGGCTGAGCTGAATGAGATAAAAGACATCCTGGATAGATATCTTAATGGTAGTTCTGATTTTGATCCAATCAGAACAATGTCTTTTACGTTGGATGGCCTAATGGGATTGGGTATGCTGGATTATGACAACGAAGTAAAAAAAGGCGACCTGGTTAAGACTTACGACAATGTTCGTGGCCGGGTTGTTAAAATTCACGAAAATTCCATTGAAATAGACACAAATCCCGGCCACTACTACGCAAAGAAAAAAGTAAAGGTTTTGGAAGAAAAGCAGAAATTTGGTTGTAAAGATTTAGATTGTCTGAATGGCCTTGAAGATGGGCAGATCATGAATAGCACTGAACTTGTAGGCATGGAGTTTCATCCGGTAGGTTTTACCGGCAAATGGTTAGAACTCATTGGCGATCCCGTTGAGCCGTGGAAATTGATGTGTTGGAGTAAGCCAGGAAAAGGAAAGTCTACCCTTATGATTGAATTGGCAAAATACCTGGCCGAAACACACGGACGTAAGGTTTTGTTTGTGGCAAAGGAGGAGGGGTTTAACTCGACGTTAAAGGATAAATTTGTCCGCCTGGATGCAACCGACCCGTTAATCTCGATTTCGTCTGAGCTTCCTTTAAATTTACAAGATTACAATTATGTGTTCATTGATTCTGTGACGGCATTTAAGTTATCGTCGGAGGATCTGTCTGAGCTTATTAAGAAATATCCGTCAACATCTTTTATGTTTATCTTCCAGGCTACCATAGATGGCGGTTACAGGGGCAATAAGGAGGTTGAACATATTGTTGATGTTTCTATCTACATCAATGAATCGGGATATGCCACAGCTCAGAAAACAAGGTTTGGGGGTAGTGCAACGATCAATATATTCCCTGGGAAAGAAACTCCTGCTGTTTATAAATTTACCAATCTCCAGGATGCTGAAAAATTTATGCAAAAACCGGAAAATTCCGGCGGGAGAATAGTCTTTGGCGACGATGGCAAGTATTGGGTTACCAATGAGAAAAATGCTATAAAAATGCGTCAAAATGGATTCGGGTCAGTACCTTTACATCAAAAAAAAAAATGGTAACAAAATTACAAATATTAGGCGCAAACTCAGCCGGATTAAAACACAGAAATACCAATCATTTTTGGTCGTACCATACCCCAACACTACAGGTTGCATATAATATGGGGTTAGATGGAATTAATTTATCAGAATCAAAAGACGTGATTGGTTATAGATTTGGAAAAGCCCCGGATACTTTTATATCATATAATTATAGTGATAATAAATTAGAAAATGGATTGTCTGTATATACCGAAAAATCAATCGTAAGAAGCGAATTTTTAGGCCGTAAAAAATATGAATATAGTGGAATTGTTAGCGGAATCGGCGGCGATGGAGAGGTTTTAATTCTGAGCTACGAAGCTGAATATTTAGACTAATAAAAATACTAAATTGATGAGAATATTAGCGACACAATCAGTATCGTCCATTAAAAACATTATCACATACTATCTTGGTATGATCGAATATACACAACCATTGGGGTTTGGTTTGTGCATCCGGGCTGGCCTGGGTTAGGTTTAACAAATACC
>SESA01001103.1_pt1 | contig 14582 bp, 17 predicted proteins | sample 3171451 | NCBI WGS metagenome assembly SESA01 (sample SAMN06051862, study PRJNA518727) | freshwater metagenome | biome: subpolar coniferous forest; feature: holomictic lake; material: water; isolation source: holomictic Lake 227, 8 m depth | place: Canada: near Kenora, Ontario | collected...
GCTGAATCTTGCAATAGTCTGGGAGCTGCTGATGCTGACGGCCATTATTACCATTCCCTTTTTTCGTACTCCGTTCGGGACATTTTGTCTCTCATCTGAGGACTGGGCAATTGCGATTGGTTCGGCTGCGACGGTTGTGCCCATCATTGAACTCTTGAAATGGTTTCTTCGCAGGGGACTTTTTGGAAAGGGGCACACAGGAGGTTTTTGATGGCCATCGTCAGGGAGTGGATTATTACTTCTCCTGAATCGTTGCTACATTGAGGGACGATTTGGATTTTGCAATACCATTTTTAACAGTGGGAGAGTGTCATGGCCATTGATTCAAAACTGCGGCTTGCTGTAAACGCCATTCAGGATGCCAAAAAACGCATGGAAAGAGCAAAAGATGATGCTGATGACGATTATGAGATTCGCCAGGCATTGAAAATGCTTGATGAAGCGGCAGAGTATATACGGGGCGCGATTCAGGAACTTCCAAAGTGAGTTGAACAGGATGACAACTCCATCGGCGCAGCCCTTGGGCTGCGCCGATGGAGTGGAGAAGAAAGGGGGTGAAGCGTGACCTGTTTTGGTTCAGCGTGTCACATAAAAACAGGCAAATTTGAGGTAGCCTGTTTCGGGCATGGCAAGCAGGACCGGATGGTCGAAGGGTTGAGAGTTTTTGTGAATCAGTCTGAGCTGGCAGCCCGCAGAAAGTGCCGCCTGATGGACGCTTTGCAGGAAGTCCTCTTCTGAAACATGGTGGCTGCATGAGGCGGTGGCCAGAAATCCTCCGTTTTTGATAAGTTGCAGTCCGAGTTTGTTGAGCCGTTTATAGGCCTTGAGGGCACCGGGCAGGTTTTTTCGGCTTTTGGTGAAACTTGGGGGATCAAGGACAACAAGGTCAAACGACTCTTTTGACTCAACCATCTGGTCGAGGGTATCGAAGGCATCGGCAGCAACGAGATTGTATGCTGAAAATTTGTTCAGTTGCGCGTTGCGATCCGCCCGTTGCAGAGCCTCTTTGGATGCGTCGACCAGAATGGCAGAACGGGCCCCCCCGTAAAGGGCATTGAGAGCAAAACCGCCATCGTTGGTAAAGACATCAAGCACCTCGGCATCAGCAGAAAACTTTCTGACAACCCTGCGGTTTTCGCGCTGGTCAAGGAAAAAGCCGGTTTTTTGTCCCTCAAAAAGATCGACCTCATAGGTGATGTCGGCATCGAAAATAGTCTGTTTCGTTTCAGCGCGATCGCCCCTGACAACATCCTTGTACAGTGTCAGCCCTTCGAGTTCGCGCAGGGGAGATTCGTTGCGCACGATAATGACGGCAGGATTCAGCAGCTCCTGCAGGGCATCGCAGATAATCGGCAGGTGTACATCCATGCCTGCCGAAAAGGCTTGCAAAACAACAGCCTTGTTGAAGCGGTCTACAATGAGCCCCGGCAGTCCGTCCGATTCACCATGCACAAGACGATACGCGTTGGTTTCATTACTTGTGTAAATTTTTTCACGAAGAGTGAGTGCCTCACGGAATTTTTTAAGGAAAAAATCTCCGTCAGGCTCTTCATCTTTACGGCTGATCAGCCTTACCGAGATTAGGGAGTGGGGGTTGTAGAAGCCGGTTCCGAGGAATTTTTTGTCGTGGGTAAAAAGTTTTACCGCTTCACCGGAGGCGATATCCCGGGGAAGGCTCGCGAGTTCATTGCTGAACACCCAGAGGTGGCCTTTCTGTATCCTGTGGTGTTCTTTTGGTTTGAGGTAGAGTGATTGCATAGCTTGAAAAATGTGTTGTTGTTTTGATAGCTCTGCATTTTACCTTAACATAAGCGTAGCGTGTAAAATGCGTCGGTTCCGCTTGTAGGTGAACGGCATTTTCAGCCGTGAATTGTCCAACCCGATGCTTTGCGGTACTGTTGCAATGTGCAGCAAAAGCGGTGAATCTCAAAGGAAATAAATGCAGGTGCGGCAGATGGTGCGGCCACTAATTAAACGAATGGAGAGATGAACGCAAAAAGAGTGGTACTGGTGGCACTGTTTATGCTGGTTTTGCTGGGCGGATGTGCCGATTTCAGGACGGTTGGCAAGCAGGAACTGCCTGCTGAGCAGACAGCGCTGGTAGCGGAATACGCTGATTTGTATCGGGAAGTTGCCGAGGCATCACCCGATATTGAGTCGCTGGATGGATACGCTGACGTCTGGATAAAAACCCCGAAACGGCAGAACCGGGTTTTTTGCAATATCCTGATCAATCGGGGAGGTGATGCAAGAATGATTGTCAGTGCGGGTCTGCTCGGATGGCCGGTCGCGGATATATTTTTTAACCGCGACTCGCTTTATGTGCACGATATGCTCAATAACCGGCTATTTACGGGCAGTAACAGTGAGATAAATGTTGAAAAAATTCTTGGTGTGAATTCAGGATACAGGCTTCTGTCGGAGTCGCTTTTGGGGCTTGTGAAAATTACAGAGCCGGTGAGCGCCATCAGATCGGTAAAAAAAGGTTCCGGCATGTTGCTTTTTACGCTTGGAACATCTTCAGGAAGCAAGGAGGTGGTCATTGATCCCTCCAACAGGACACTTGCGGCTCTTCTTCTGAAAAATCGGCAGGGAAAGACGCTGACCGAGATTCATTTCAGGAATTTTGAAGCAATAACCATTGGTGGACACCGCACGCTTCTGCCGAAAGAGATTGAGATGGTACTCTATAACAGCAGTGCTGATAGTGCGGGTGAACATCAGTTGGTGATAGCCTATGATGAACGGGCCTTCAACAAGGAGAATCGGTCACTGAAATTTTTGATGCCGAAAAAAGTAACGGTGGTTAACCTTGATGATGCTGAAATTCTGCCCTGGATGTGACGGGCCGTGATGCCGGGGGTGGGCCATCCCGTACCGGAGAACGGCGATGCAAGCCCGATCTCCGGTGGGGTGGATGAGGTTATTTTACTGTGCAGCGCGGAAATTCTCTGCGGCAAACTCCCAGTTGAGCAGGTTGTCGATCACGGTTGCGACATAGTCGGGGCGTCGGTTCTGATAGTCGAGATAGTAGGCATGTTCCCAGACATCAATGGTCAAAATTGGTTTTTGGCCGCTGGTTGAGGGGGTTTGTGCATTGCCGGTTTTTACCACCTTCAGCTTCTCTCCATCAAGGACGAGCCATGCCCATCCACTGCCGAATTGAGTGGCGGCAGCACTTTTAAGTTCATCCTTGAACTTGTCGAAACTGCCGAAATCCTCGGCGATCTTTGCGCCAAGCTCTCCTGACGGTTCGCCACCGCCGTTGGGTGTAAGGCAATTCCAGTAGAAGGAGTGGTTCCAGGCCTGAGCACCGTTATTGAAGATCCCGACTTTCTGTGGGTCTGCGGCTGTTTGGGTGATAACCTCTTCAAGACTCAGACTTTCCAGAGGGCTTCCGGCGACAAGGTTGTTGTAGTTTGTGATGTAGGCAACATGATGTTTGCCGTAGTGAAAGCTGAGGGTTTTTGCGGAAACGAATGGTTCAAGGGCATCTTCGGCATAAGGAAGTGCGGGTTGCTTATAAGCCATAAAGCAATATCATTTAGAGTTTAACAGGATGCTTGAAATAGTGTTGTCTTGAAAGTTTAAACTTATATTTCAGTGATTTAGTTTCTCTTGATCTTCAAAATCGACTTTTATGTCCGAAAAGTTTGTCAAACGGTGCAACAGGTGGCGGGGAATGAAATGCTGCAATACCTTCAGGAACTTTTTTTTATGTTTTGTGTTTTTTGGCGCGCTTTCAGGGTGTGGCGAAAAGAGTTTGTCGCCTCTTGACCGTGATGATGTTCATTTTGCCGGATTTTATAGTGATTATCTTCTGGTATCGGGAGTGGTGGCTGGAGATGAAGGTGCCCGGCTTTCGCGACTTGATTCCGCCACTATCAACGAGCTTCTTGCTCGTCATGCCCTTAATCGAGAGAGTCTGAATCGCAAAATAGCGGTGTACAGAAAAAATCCCGAACTCTGGCGTTCGATTCTTGTGCAGGTTCGGGCAAATATTTTTAAAAAAACAGGTGCAGGGCAATGATGTGTTGCGATCCTTTTCTTGTGGGCATAACGGGCGGGCTTGGCAGTGGAAAATCAATGGTGTGCCATTTTCTTGCAGAGATGGGTTGCGCTCTTTTTGAATCTGACCGGGTGGCCAAGGAGTTGCAGCTTCATGATCCGGACGTGATAGAGGGAATTCGGGCGCTTTTTGGGCCTTCGGTTTATGCTCTTGATGCTTCAGGTAATCTGGTGCTCGACCGAAAAAAAATAGCCACGACTGTTTTTTCATCAGCCGAAAAACTTGATGCGCTCAACCGTCTTATCCATCCGAGAGTGTCCGGAGAATTTCGTAAAGCGGTACTCAATGCACGACAGCAGGAAAAAAAAATTCTGGTGAAAGAGGCCGCAATTCTTTTTGAATCGGGTGGAAATGAGGGGCTTGACGCTGTGGTTGTGGTGGCGGCTGATGTTGAAGAGCGGATTGCGAGGGCGGTACAGAAAGGGATGGGCAAGCGTGAAGAAATTATGCAGCGCATTGCCGCGCAGTGGCCCCAGGACAAGTTGATGGCCAAAGCTGATTATGTACTGTTCAACAGAGGAACGCCGGAAGAGCTGAAAACGGAGATCGAGGCGCTCTACACCATACTCCTCAAGGCAGCACAATCACGCTGCCATCACCAGTGAATATGGAGTGCCGCACTCCTTTCCGGCAAGGGCGATTTCGGAGATGGCAACCTGTCGTTCCTCTTCTCATTATCGCAGTGCAGCATTGTTCCGGTTTACATGGGCGGAAATCAGAATACTGAGTTCATAAAGAAGGATCATCGGCAGGCCGATGATGAGCTGTGTGACCAGATCGGTTGAGGGTGTAACTACCGCAGCAACAATCAGCAGGAAAACAATGGCATGTTTACGGTAAAATTTCATAAAGGCCGGTGTCAGCAGTCCTGTTTTTGAAAGGATGTAGGAGATGAAGGGAAGTTCGAATACCAGGCCTGCCGTCAGAAGGGTGCCGATAAAAAAACTGACATAGTCCTGGACGGAGATATTGTTTTTAATCAGGCTTGTGCCGAAGCCCGCAAAGAATTGCAGTGAGATCGGCAGAAAGACAAAATATCCGAAAGCGATTCCGGCAAAGAAGCAGAGAGAGATAAAGAGAATGGAAAAACGGCTTGCCTTTCGTTCATGTTCATGCAGGCCCGGAGCAACAAACTGCCAGATCTGCCAGGCCATAAAGGGAAAGGAGATAATGAATCCAGCAAAAAAGACGACCTGAAAGTAGAGCGAGACCTGACCGTAGGGGACAAGGTTTTGAAGCACCAATCCCTCGCTGCTTCTCCTGAGCGGTCCTATCAGAATTTCGTTGACCAAAAAATCGGCGTAGGTGGCACACAGGGCGGTAACAACAAGCAGTGCGATGGTGGTTTTGATCAGTCGCGACCGTACCTCCTCAAGATGCTCCATAAAGTTCAGAGTGCCTTCCGGTTCGTTCTCTGTTGCCGAATGCTCTCTTTTTTCCGCAATGGTTGCAATCTCGCCGTGCTGGTTTTCTTCCGATATCTGCGGTAAGGGTGTCGGTTCGTTATTTTGGTTCATTTCTTCGTTTGAGGCTGAAAATAAGAGAAATTTCCCCGAAGATGGTTTTCACTGTCGATTGATCGGGATTATAATAGCTTTAAAACATAGCAACAAAGATCCATGTAGCCAAGATGATTTTTTTTGCTCTCTGAAATGTTTACTTTTCACTCTTTTTCAGGAGCTTTGTACCGTAAGGTGAGCTTGTCACGTAATTTTCCGGGGAATTGGTGAATATCAAGGATGTTGTTGCATCGGTAGCCGATGAGATTGCGATTTTTCAGCAGAGGTATAAAGTGGTACTTCATGCCCAGAATACGCTTGTCGACAAGGTTACCCGTTATGTGCTCCGCCAGCAGGGAAAACAGATTCGCCCGGCAATGGTTTTGCTTGCCGCCCAGGTGTGTGGAGGGGTGGGTGAATCGAGCTATCGGGCAGCCATCATGGTCGAGTTGCTTCATTCGGCAACACTGATTCATGATGATGTTGTGGATGGTGCTGAAATGAGGCGGGGTATTGCCTCAATCAATGCCTTGTGGAAGAACAAAATTTCAGTGCTTATTGGCGATTATCTTCTTTCCAAGGGGCTGTTGTACTCCCTTGAGTACAAGGATTATGGCTTTCTCCACATGGTTTCTGAAGCGGTGCGTCGTATGAGCGAGGGAGAAATTCTCCAGATACAGAAGACCCGAAGCCTTGATATTTCTGAAGATGACTATCTGAGCGTCATTGCCGATAAAACCGCATCACTGATCTCTTCAGCTTGTGCAATGGGAGCTATGAGCGCGACCACCGATGAGGGAAAAATTGCCGCACTGAAAAGTTATGGTGAGTATCTCGGGCTTGCTTTCCAGATCCGTGATGATCTGCTTGATTATACGGGGGATTCAAAAAAAACCGGCAAGCAGATGGGTATCGATATCAAAGACAAGAAAATAACGCTGCCTCTTATTTTCGCGCTTCGTCGTGCGTCGCCGACTGAACAGAGGGCGATCCGCTCTATTTTGAAGAGTTCCCGCAAAAGGGCGGTGAAAAGCGGCGATGTCGTCGCGTTTGTTACAGCCAGTGGAGGGCTTGCCTACGCATCTGAAGTTGCAGAGGGGTTTGCCGCAAAAGCGGTAGCCTCAATCAGCACGTTTCCGGACAGCGCAGCAAAAAAATCGTTGTTGCTCCTGGTGGATTTTGTTATGAAACGAGAGTATTGATGCTCTCTCTCTGCCGCCGTTGAAGGCTTTTTGCATAAAAAAATGGTAATCGAATAAATTACAAGAGGTTTCCTTCGACATGAAAAAAGCCGCTTTTATCGTTCTTTTGCTCTTCGGGTTTGTTGTGATTTTTGACAGGGTGATTATGCCCATCTATATCTCACAGGGGAGTGCGATGGTTGTGCCCGATGTGCTGAACATGAAGTTTGATGATGCTTCGGAGCGGTTGCGGCAGGCCGGGTTTGAGGCGATAAAAAGCTACCAGGTCACCTACTTCAGCCGGATTGATTCCAATGTTGTTCTCTCACAGATGCCTGAAGCAGGAACGGAGGTCAAGCCAGGCAGAAAGGTTTACCTTGTGGTCAACAAGCAGCAAAAGCCCGCCCTCCCCATGCCTGATTTTCTGGGACGGGCAGAATTTGATGCCCGTCAGATGGCATACCGCATGGAGATGGTGATTCAGGAGGTACAGAGTACTCCCGTCACCAACCCCGAGATGGACGGAAGGGTCATGAGCCAGTCGATTCCGGCCAATACCGTCGTGCAGTCCGGTACGGCCTTTTCACTGGTTATCGGCAGGTATCAGTCGGCAGTTGAAGGAGCGAAAACAATTGTTGTTCCCAATCTCCTTGGCATGTCCCTTGTGCAGGCACAGAAGGTTATTGCCAATGCAGCCCTTCCGGCAGGCAAGATTACGACCCAATATTCGACCTTTCTGGTGCCCAATACGGTTATTAGTCAAAGGCCCGGCGCAGGCACCCTTGTTGCGCCCGATCAGCCGATTGAATTGAGTGTTGTCATCATGGAAAAGTAGCTCTTGTCACTTGTAATTGGCTTTTTTGTACTCTTCGCGAAGATCCTTGATTCCCGTTGTCCGGTCGTTGCCGTCGCTGATAATGCCGAAATATTCAAGAATGATGCGAACAACCAGCCAAAGGCCGGCAAAGAAAATGGTGAAAGATCCCCAGAGAGTTTTGATGCCTTTTGCCATAAGTTTGTGTTGATAATCATAAAAAAAGCCACTCCAGGCGAAAGAATGGCTTTCCTGCGTTGAAAAATGGTCATAGCCGATTCAGTCGGTAAGGGAGTCCTCTGCTTCAAACCAGTCGTCGGCATCCGATCCCTCTTTTTTCCCCTTCTCCAGCCACCGATAGTACGCCGCAAGTTTAACCTGCTCCTCTCGCCTCTTTGCTCTTCGTTCAGCCTTGTCAGGCTTGCCCTCTTCTTCCATTTCCCGGTTTCTCTTTTCCATTGTCTCCCTCTTTTGTTTAATCGCCCGGGGCAAACTGCCCCAGGCTTCGCTTCGTGAAAGAATCGATGAAAAACAAAGATAAAAAATATTCTTCTCTTTCTTTAACCCAACCGCCGTCCAAGAGCGTTGAACGCAATGACAAGGATGATGGTCAATGCTTCGATGATCATGAAAATATCTTTTGGAATCAACGCGTTGACCGTCAGTCCGCCATATTCAAGCACCCCGAAAAAAAGAGCCGAAAGAAGTATCCAGAGCGGCCGGGCACCGGCAAGGAGTGCTACGGCGATGCCTGCAAATCCAACACCTCCCGTCATTCCTGCTTCATAGAAGTGCCGGTAACCGAGAACGATGTTTGCCGCACCAAGACCCGCAGCAGCGCCGCCGATTCCCATTGCCGTCAGAGCGTGCATCCCGGCATTGATGCCTCCGTACCGTGCGGCATCAGGTTGCAGCCCGACGGCCCGCATCTCATAGCCGAACCTTGAGGAAAAAAGGAGCATTCGGAAAAGCAGTGTCATACCAATCGCAAGAAAAGTGCTGAGATTAGCCGGTGAGTTGGCAAACCACCCGGTGAGGGCAGAGAATGAGGGTATGATGGCGGCATCCGTGATCGGGGCGGTATGCACCGTTGAGGGAAGTGCAAAGTGCCAGGTCAGAAGATATCCGGTAATACCCTGGGCAATGAAATTCAGCATGATGGTGCCAATGACTTCATTGACGCCGAAGCGAACCTTCAGCACTCCGGCCAGAAGCGCCCATGAGGCTCCGGCTGCCATCGCCGTCATGATGCAGAGTGAGATGGCGGCTGTTGAGGGAACCCAGGGAGGAAGCAGGGTACCGGTCATTGCTGCTGCAAAGGCACCCATCAGCAGTTGCCCCTCAGCGCCGATATTGAAGAGCCTGACCTGAAAAGGAAGGGCTACGGCCAGAGCGACAAAAATGAGCGTGGTCATTCTGAAGAGTACCTGACCGGATCCATAGGCAGAGCCAAAGGTTGCATGGAACATTTTCCCGAAAATCATGAGCGGATCGCGCCCCGCAATCACAATAATCATCGTGCTGACAACAAGGGCAGAGAGTATCGAGAGAAGGGGTACAAGCAATTTTATGCTCTTTCGATTCATGGCGCGGGGCTGTTCAGGTGATGTGAAGACCGATCTCTTTCTGGAACGCCTCTGCCGAATCTCTTTTGAGCTCAACCTCCTCCTGACTGAATGTATGGCGGATTGAGCCCTTGTAGAGGCAGGCGATACGTGTTGAAAGCGCAATAATCTCTTCAAGTTCAGAGGAGACAAGAAGGATGGCTACGCCGTTTGTGCGTGCCTCGATAATCTTTTGATGGATCGTCTCGATTGCGCCGATATCAACGCCACGGGTAGGTTGGGCAAGGAGAAGAAGGGAGATGGCGGGGCGGCTGAGTTCACGGGCAAGCACGACCTTCTGCTGGTTGCCTCCCGAGAGTGCCCTGAGTGGCTGGCGATTTGGAGAGTTGCAACTGACTGCATAGTCGGCGATCATCTCTTCTGTGTAGCCGTTGACGGCGCTGCTATTGAAGCCTGTTCCCTGGTGAAAAGAGCGCTCCCGGTGCCGTCCGAAGAGAAAATTTTCAGAGACCGTGTAGTTCGCAATAACAGCATGGCGCAGGCGGTCTTCAGGGATATGGGAAACACCCATGCGAGCTATTTCGGCAGGTTTTTTTCCGATGAGCGAGCACCCCCTGAGCAGTGCTTCGCCACCGACGCTTGCTCCCTCGGGCGCAAGTCCCCAGAGCACCTGCAGCAGCTCGCTTTGTCCGTTCCCTTCAACTCCGGCAATGCCGTAGATCTCTCCTGCCCTGATGGTAAAAGAGAGGTCGTGGAGCCGGTCAACGCCTTTTTTGGTGCGAAAACAGAGCTTGTTGATGCCGAGAATGGTTTCGCCGGGGGAGGCTGGCGGATTGGTGACCCTCAAGAGGAGGCTGCGCCCCACCATCATCTGTGCAAGCACTCCTTTTGTTGCCGAAGCAGCCGGTATGGTACCGACAATTTCGCCCTTTCGCATCACGCTCACCATGTCGGCCACGGCAAGCACCTCATCAAGCTTGTGGGTAATGAGAATAATGCTCTTTCCCTTGTCGCGAAGCGAGCGGAGCGTCGCAAAAAACCGCTCCGTTTCGAGAGGGGTGAGCACTGCGGTCGGCTCATCAAAAATCATAATGGCTGCACGACGGAAGAGAAGCTTCAGGATTTCAACCCGCTGTTGCTCTCCGATGCTCAGGCTGCCAACCAGTGCGTCGGGGTCAAGCGCCAGGCCGTAGGCTTTCGCATCGTTAAGGATAAGATCCTTGCTTTTTTTCAGGGGAATGCGCTGAAAAATCTGGCACGGCTCATTGCCGAGGATGATGTTTTCGGTTACCGTCAATTCTGGTATGAGCATGAAATGCTGATGAACCATGCCGATGCCCGAATGAATGGCGTCGCGCGGAGATGAGAAGCAGACGGCCTTGCCTTCAATGAACATCTCGCCCGAGGTCGGGCGGAACATGCCATAGATCATTTTTGTCAGGGTGCTTTTTCCGGCACCATTTTCCCCGACAAGCGCATGAATGGTGCCCTTCTCCACCGAAAGCGAGATATTGCTGTTCGCAGAAAAGCTTCCGAACTTTTTTGACAGAGCGCTCAAACGGACGGCAACAGTCATGGTACGACAATTTTCAGGAGTTAGAGCCAGCTCAACACGGTCTTGATGGAATCTTTGCTGTCAAGAGCCCTGCGGTATGCCAGTTCGAACTGCTCAACAGGAAAGACACTGGTAAAAAACTTTTCACTCTCAAGCCCTCCACTCTCAAGCAGGGCGGAAGCTGCCTCAAGGTGGGAGAGTGCGGTAATGACGGAGCTTATGATTGCGGGCTCCTTGTGCTGTATCAGGCGATAATCGTAGGCCATAACCTCATAATTGCCCATCAGCAGAACCCTCGCTTGCGGCTTCATCAGGCGAACAGCCTTTTCTATCAGCAGGATTCTTCCGGTTGTTTCAATAATAACATCATAGCAGTTGTCGAACTCCGGTGTGAAATCGTCGATGGCAAGGGCAATATGCTCGGCATGGGAGAGTTGCCCCCTGATGCTGAAGGTTTCGACGGCATCAATGTGCTTGTAGCCGAGAGCGTGCAGGTACTCTGCAACCATAAGACCGACCGAACCAAGGCCGAGCAGCAGAATTCGCGATGAGGCGTTGAGCTGTACTTTTTCAACAGCGCTGATTGCGTAGGCAAGCAATCCGGTGAGCAGATCACGGTGAACAGGAGGACGGCCAAGGGCAAAAAGGTTCTGGCGCGATGTCGGAATAATTTCGGCATGGCAGCCAGCATAGGATTCGATTCCCGTCCACCGGTCACCCCTGAAGGCATAGACAAAATCACCGGGATGCAGGTCACTCACTCCCGGGCCGGTTTCGAGAACCTGACCGATAGCCTCACTGCCCGGCATGATGGGATATTTGAACACCCTTTTCGATACCGCCTTGTTGGTCAACAACAGCCGGTCAAATCCCGGCGTTATGGTACTCGCAATGGTTTTTACCAGAACATCGCCGGGTTCAGTTGCCTGATATGCTGCATTTTGCAGTTTAAGCTTGTTGGCCTTCTGCAAAACAATTGCCCTTGCTTCTCCCTTCATGGTCATAGGTCGGCAGTTACTTCGTGAACAGTTCTTTTCAGTGAATGAATTGGTGAAGATAATCAGGGAGGGGGAATATGTAAAACAGAAAGCAAAACGGATTCCGATCATCCGTGTCTTACGGAATCGAATTGTTGTTCTCTCTTTCTTTTCCCTGGATGAGCACAAGCGATACAATATTTTTGGTTCATTTTCTGTTGCACCAGACCGACCGACTGACACGATGCCTGGCCTTGCGCAAGGAGTTCAAGCTGATTCAGGAGAAGCATGGCGATTCCAACATCGACGCGGCACACCGTTCTGCCTGATGGGGTCAACTGTATTTGAGGAAGGTGTTTGCGCATGTTTGTGTGAATCGATTGATATTGTCGCAAAATTCAATATTGATATGGGTATATTTTGCCATTGTTGGAAGCGGATTGCTTTATGCGGTATTCAAAAAAAATTTTTTCTGAAACAACGATGCTTGATTTCGAAGTACAAAAGGAAAGTTGCACCCTATGTGGTGAGTGTGCAGCCGATTGCCCTGCACGTATTATAGCTGTTGGGGATGATGGCTATCCCTTCATTGCCCCCGAGAAAGAGGCAAGCTGCTATAAGTGCCAGCACTGTCTGGCGATTTGCCCGACAGGGTCGATCTCTATCCTTGGGCTGGATCCGGCAGGGAGTATTGCTCTCACAGGCGGCTATCCCGATCCTGTTACACTGGAGACACTGATCAAAGGGCGACGCTCGGTGAGGCGCTACAAAAATGAAAATCTTGATCCGGAGCTTTTTCAGCATCTCCTTGATGTTGCCTGGCACGCTCCAACCGGAGTGAACTCACGCCAGGTTCGGTTTACGGTGCTCGATAGCAAGGAGAAGATGGCACAATTTCGTGATGCAGTGATGGCCGGGTTGGGAAAACTGGTAAAAGAAAGCACCTTGCCTGCCGGGATGGAGTACTATACCAATTTTGTCAAAATATGGGAGAAGCATCATGTTGATCTCCTCTTTCGTAATGCTCCTCATTTGCTGGTCGCTTCGGCACCAAAGGGTGTGGCATCTCCGGTGCAGGATTGTTTGATTGCCCTCTCCTACTTTGAACTCTTCGCCCAGTCCAATGGGGTTGGTACGGTCTGGAATGGTCTGGTATACAAGGTCATCAACGATCTGTTGCCCTTGAATCGCCAGCGTCTCGGCATACCGGATGATCATGTTATTGGTTATGCAATGGTTTTCGGTAAGCCGGATGTTCATTTCGTCCGTACGGTGCAGCACACTCCGGCGCTGATACATCGGGCATTGGATGAATGACATTTCAGGAGCGGCACGGTTTTTCGATATATTTGTTCCTGCTTTGCTACTTTGAATCAAAAAAATACTGATGGAAAACCTTTTTTCACATCCCGGGCATCTTTACTCAAGAACGGAAGTCCTTTCAAATCCATGCCCGGTTCCCAGGGTACATGGTCTCTATGCGTGGTTCTTCAGAGAGGTGCCGAATGGTGTTCCTGTTGAGGGATGTCTTATCCATGAAGGGTTGAGCTTGCTCTATGCAGGAAGTTCACCCGACAAAAAAGGGAAGGCCGATTCCACGCAAACTCTTCAGCAAAGGGTGCGTTACCATTTCCAGGGGAATGCCGACAAATCAACCCTTCGACGTTCGCTGGGCATCCTGCTTGCCTCACAGAGTCACTTTCCCCTGAGAAGGGTCGGAAGTGGAAAAAAAATGACGTTAACCAGTCAGGGTGAGCAGTGGCTTGATTCATGGATGGAGAACAATGCGTTTGTGACCTGGGTTGAACATGATGAGCCCTGGACGCTTGAAAATGAACTGTTTCAGAGCGTTGCACTGCCGTTGAACATCCAGGGCAATAAACATCATCCTTTTGCGGCGTTGCTGCTTAAAAAACGTGAGGAGGCAATAGCGATTGCAAAAGAGGCACCTGTTGTTCAGGATATCATCGTAAAGCGATAACCATTTTTATGCGCGTTACCTGCAATGGGGATTGCTGTCGGAGAGAAGGGGAGTTTGTCCTTTTTTGGAGTTTACTATAAATTGTCTGTATATAAGGGAGGTAGTGATGTATGGTAATGCTTTTCCTGACGTTCTGCTTTCCGGTAGTATTCACTTCCGTCTTTGCTGGTCGTTTCTCTTCGTTTGTATCCTGTTCAGTGGATTCAGGTAGAGTCTGATGCGTCAATACTGCCAGGGTTAGCTACTCCTCCCGGCAGTGTTTCGCCACTCTTCAGACGGTTGCCGTGCTCTTTCAGGCGGTCGGTAAGTTTTTGAATTTTCTTGTTTTTCCTAATAACGCTAAAGTGTGGTTTATGCGTATCTTGACTTTCACAGGCAAAGGTGGGGTGGGTAAGACCAGTGTTTCTGCGGCGACGGCTGTCCGATTGTCGCAACTGGGCTATCGAACCCTGATACTCTCAACTGATCCTGCACATAGCCTGTCGGATTCGTTTAACCTGCCTCTTGGCATCGAACCGACCAAAATCAGGGAGAATCTTTATGCCATCGAGGTCAATCCTTATGTTGATCTCAAGAAGAACTGGCATGCTGTCCAGAAATTCTACAACGGGATATTTCAGGCACAGGGCGTTTCGGGAGTTATGGCTGATGAAATGACCATCCTGCCTGGCATGGAAGAGCTTTTTTCACTACTGAGGATAAAGCGCTATAAAAAATCCGGCTGTTATGATGTTCTCGTCCTTGATACGGCACCGACTGGCGAGACCTTGCGGCTTCTCTCCCTTCCCGACACCCTTTCGTGGGGGGTGAAGGCGATCAAAAATGTCAACAAATATGTTGTCAGGCCGCTCAGCAAGCCGCTTTCCAAAATGTCGGATAAAATTGCCCAATATATTCCGCCTGAAGATGCTCTTGATTCGGTCGACATGGTTTTTGATGAG
>SESA01001104.1_pt1 | contig 14569 bp, 8 predicted proteins | sample 3171451 | NCBI WGS metagenome assembly SESA01 (sample SAMN06051862, study PRJNA518727) | freshwater metagenome | biome: subpolar coniferous forest; feature: holomictic lake; material: water; isolation source: holomictic Lake 227, 8 m depth | place: Canada: near Kenora, Ontario | collected 2013-06-25...
AATCATCCACAAACAAAGCCTGTGCGCCGGGATACCAGATATTACAAATAAGTTCGTCGGCGGGATCATACAGTTGCGGGATCACATAATCCAGTTTAATATAGTTCCACTTTCCCTTCTCAAGTTCAAGTTCGTTAAGAAGCAGGGGCTTGTACCTGTATAGTTGTGCTTTATGCCTTAAGGTAATTACAAAGCTTGCCGGATTGTTTTTAACCTCCGAATCAGTGTATACAAAAGCCGAAAGCCTTATCCCAAGGGGCCTTTCGGGCGGAAGAGTTCCAAGCGGGATGATCACGGCCGGAGTAAACATCAACGCATTGTCGAGCCTGAATGCACCCTTCCCGTTACGCACACGATCCGACTGAACATGTCCTCCAAATTCGCCAATGCCATTATCAAAATTATTATCCACCAGGGTGGATATATTGAAATCCGCCTCATTCGAGAGATACGAGCTCATATCCATGTTCCCGAAATCCTGCAGCAGCCGGGTTTTATGATCAGCATGGGCTTTCATGAATACCGCCGCATAGTAATCCGGAGTCATAAACCATGGATTCAGTATCCTTGAGCGGTACTGCCAGGTCTGGAATATGTTCATTGTTATAAGCGCTGCAAAGACCAGTGAAAACAAGGTCTTGCGAAACCATCGTCCTTCGTAAACCCAGCAAATGAAAAATGCGATCGGGATGATAAGAACAGCGAGAAGTTCAGTCAGTTTCGACTGGGAAAAATTATCGGGTCTTGCAATTTCAGGGGTTGATGCAGCAAGGATAAGGAACACCAGGGAGAAAATGAACGTTCCGAAAAAGATCTTTTTATTGCGGGCAGCGAGGATGTTGAAACCCGGAAGCGCAAGCAAGACAAGCGGTGTATATATCAGCCAGCCGTTTTTAATGGAGCAAAGCACAAGCCAGAGCCATGGAGCGAAAAGGTAAACCGCACGCTGGTGTTGCATATAATCGCTGAACCAGGTTCCTTCAAAAGCCTGGGGGAAGATCAGCCTCAGCGACAGCCCGAGAATAAAAAGGCTGAAGACGAGTATAAGGTGTTGAGTATGCTGCCTGAAAAATCCCCATTTTTCATTAAACGTTGGTTTATTATATGCACCCCAGAAGAAGAAAAGAAATATCGCAGCAAGTCCGGCAGGCCTTATAAACACAAGGCATCCTGCAGCAAGACCGATAAGAATGGCTTCAACCCAACCCGGTTTTTCGTACCACCTCTGTGTCATCCACAACACCAGTGTCATCAGAGCCAGTAAAATACTCGCCTGCACCGCCCCGCTATATACCGACATCAGGAAGAAGTTGGTCCCCAGCGCCAGAAGAAGTAAGCTAACGAGCGCAACCCATGCTGTGAAGTACTTCCTCAGGACGAACCACAGACCGAGGAGGGTTAGTATGCTGGAGAGGGCGACAATCATAAATTAAAAGCGAAATCGCGAAATCGCGAAAAGCGAAATCGCATATGAAACAATCTTGGTTTAATTCTCATGAAATTGTTTTGAATTAAAAACTCTCAGTAAATTATATATATATTGTTTATGTAATAAAACTAAATTTCGCTTTTCGCCATTTCGCTTTTCGCCATTTCGCCATTTACTGAATTAACACGTCTTTGATGCGTGCTTCCTCCTGGTACTCAACGTCGGTATTGATCTTCCAGAGGTCGGTATCGAGTCCCTGGGTGATCTTATCCGCAGCCAGGATGCCCATTAAAATCGAATGATCCTGGTTGTTGTATTTGAAAGCTCCGTAACGGCCGATCGGAAGCAGGTGTTCAACTGTATCAAGGTAATTCTCAACTTTCTTCAGGTTCACCTGGTAACCGGTTTCATATACCGGGTAACACTTAGGAACTCTGAGAATATGTGTATTCAAAATTTTTGTCTGTGGCGGAACAAGTTTAAGAAGGTGGATCTCCTTTTTCGCAAGTTCAGAAATATTTTCGTCCTTGTCGGTCCATATAGGATCGTTATCAAATGCCCAGAACTCCATGCACAGGATGGTGGTTTTTTTATCCCCGTAAAGGTCCTTGCTCCAGTTGCGGAAATTCGTAATACGTCCGTGTTTCACCTCAGGTGAATGCACATAGATCCAGTTGTCCCTGAACAATTCAGTGGAATCCACCTCCAGGTAAGCCAGTATCGTATTACGGAAGTAAAGCTTCTCAGCCGCCGCCTGAATATCCGCAGGCACATCCTTAAGACCCTTCAGCAGCAAAGTCAGCGGCATCGTCGATACAACGTAATCTGCTTTCACAATAGTCCCATCCATCAACTCAATCCCTGTAATCCTGCATCCTGCATCCTGCATCTTGCATCCTGCATCCTGCATCCCGGATCCTGCATCCTGTATCTTGCATCCTGCATCCTGCATCACTCTCTTAACAGGACTCTGAAGGCTAACCTTCCCCCCATGACTGCGGATGAAATCTGCCGCGCGCTCATACAGTGTTCCGGTTCCAAGGTTCGGATAGGCGAACTGGTCGAGCAGGGTTTTGTGCTTGTCTCCTTTGTTTCCGAACACCGCGCTGATCAGGGCTTCCCAGAGCGACAGCGACTTGATCCTCTGTGCAGCCCAGTCGGCATCGATCTTCGAGCAGGGTATCCCCCAAAGTTTTTCGGAATAATGTTTGAAGAAAATTTCGAACAGCTTCCGCCCGAAACGGTTCGAAACCCATTCCTCGAAAGTCGTCGGGTTCTTATAAGGAAAAACCTGTATCCTCAGGAACTCCCAGAGAATACTTACAATGGTGAAAGGCGGAAGGTTCCGCAGAACATTGAAGAGCTTGATCGGGTAATAGAAAAAACGGTTACGGTAATAGATGCGGGTAAGGCGGTTCACAAGGGTATAGTCGTCTTTCACCAGTGTGGTGAAAAATTCGTTGATGTGTTTTTCTTTGGAGAAGAAGCGGTGCGGACCCATGTCAACCTTCTGTCCCCAGAGCTCGAAGCTTCGGGCCATCCCGCCTACATATGGCGAAGCCTCGTACACCTCAACCTCCGCACCTGCTTTAACAAGCTCGTATCCGCAACTCAGCCCCGCCGGCCCCGCGCCAATGATGATTACCTTCATTCGTAAATCAAAATTCGATTATTCAATTATTCGATTATTCAATTATTCATGATAATAAACCCTCTTGACTCTCCCCGAGATCCCCGTCATCACTTCGTACGGGATAGTTCCAATAGCTTTCGACAGCTCGCTCAAAGGATGAATATCGCCAAACACAACCACCTCATCGCCTTCTTTAACCTCCATGCCCGTGACATCGATCATGCAAAGGTCCATGCACACATTCCCGATAATCAGGGTGGCAACTCCATTAATAAATACACGTCCGGCTCCATTCCCCAGCCTGCGGTCAAGTCCGTCGGCATAACCGATCGGGATTACAGCAATGCTGCAATCCTTCTCCGCTTTGCCTTTACGGTTATATCCTATAGTCTCACCTTGTTTTATATTTTTCACCTGGACGACGATGGTGCGCAAAGAGCTTACATTCCTCATCCTTTGCTGTTCATCAGCATTGATACCAATTCCATACAAGCCGATTCCAAGCCTCACCATATCGAACTGAGCCAAAGGGAACCTGCTGATCCCGGCTGAATTCAGGATATGCCTCAGCACAGGGTAGCCAAGGGCATGAGTAATACGTGAACTCATTTCGTCAAACTTCCTGATCTGGGTGTTCGTGAATTCGTCCTCCTCAGGATCCTCGCTTGCTGCGAGATGGGAGAAAATGGAAACGACGGTGAAACAGGATGCAAGATGCAAGATGCTGGAGTCAGTATGACTCTTATCCTGCATCCTGTATCCTGCATCCTGAATCCTGCATCTCGCATCCTGCATCCTGCATCTCGCATCTTGCATCCCCCCAATCTTCCCAATCAACTCGTCCAACTCCTCCTCCTGAAACCCAAGCCTGTGCATCCCCGTATCCAGCTTGATATGCACCCGCACCGATTCCTGGTTCGAGGTCTGGTTGCGCTTTACGGCTTCTTCGAGAAGCTTCAGGATATGCAGGTTGTAGATCTCCGGTTCGAGGTTGTATTTTAACAGTGTATCCAGGCTTTGTTCCTCGGGGCTCATCACCATGATCGGCAAACGGATCCCTGACTTCCTTAGCTCCACCCCCTCATCCGCATACGCTACAGCAAGGTAATCGGCCCTGTGATACTGTAACAGGTTTGCTATCTCATAGCTTCCGCTTCCATATGAAAACGCCTTCACCATCGCCATCACCTTAACACCCGGCTTGAGCAGGGAACGGTAATAATTCAGGTTATGCACCATGGCATCGAGGTTGATTTCAAGTACCGTTTCATGGGCCTTTTTCTGAAGCACATTGCTGATCCTCTCGAACTCGAAGATTCGTGCGCCTTTCAGGAGTATGGACTCGTCCTCGAACGAGGAAACGGGATAATGCATCAGGAATTCGTCGGTGGTATGGAAGAAATTCTTTTGCATGCTGAACTTCCCCGAATACTTGTTCATGTCGCGGCCGATCCCGATAAGCTTGCTGATGCCCTTGCTTTCAAGCAATGCTGCGATCTCGTTGTAGAGATCGTTTTTATCTCTTCCACTCTGCAGTATGTCGGAGAGTATGACTGTCTTTTTCTTATGCTGGTTCTGCTGGATGAGGAAATCGAGCGCGATCCCCAGTGAGCTTATGTCGTTATTGTACGAATCGTTGATGAGGGAGCAGTTGTTCACAGCGTCTTTCAGCTCGAGACGCATGGCGATGGGGGCCAGGGTCGTGAAACGCTCTATGAGCCTGGGGATTGGGGATTGGGGATTGGTGTCAGAACCAAGAGCCAATTTCCAGGAACCAACAACCAATGCGAAGCAGTGGATCGCATTCTCTATCGAGGCTTCGTCGGTAAAGGGGATCGTAAACGAAAATTCCTGTCCTTTGAATTTTCCGCGTGACATATAACATGTGATCTGTGACACGTTCAACGTATCACGTTTCACGCTCTTCACCACAAGGTCTGCATCTTTCTTCCTGCTCCAGCTGAAGGGTGTGAAGGTACGGTCTGGATCGCAAAGCCTCACACAGCGGTCGATCACTTCGTAATCGGAACAGTAGACAACAAGTTTGGAATGCTTGAAAAGCTTCAGCTTCTCATCGGTCTTCTGGATCTCGCTCGAAAAATGCTCGTCATGCGCATGGCCTATGTTTGTAATGATCCCGTAATCGGGACGGATGATCTTTTCAAGTTTTTCCATCTCACCGGGCATGGAGATACCCGCCTCGAAGATCGCGATCTGGTTTTCAGGCTCCATCTTCCATACCGAAAGCGGAACCCCTATTTGGGAATTATATGATTTCGGACTGCGGATGACGTTATACTCAGGACTCAGCAGCTGGTAAAGCCATTCTTTCACGATGGTCTTCCCGTTGCTGCCCGTAATCCCAATCACAGGAATACTGAACTGGCTGCGGTGGAAGGCTGCGAGTTTCTGGAGAGCAGCTAGAGTGTCGGAAACCTCAATGAAAAAAGTGAAAAGCGAAAAGCGAGAAGCGAAATTTTCGCTATTTCGCCATTTCGCCATTTCGCGATTTAATACAAGAAAAACTCTGACCCCTTTCTCGTACATCTCGTCAACGAAGAGGTGCCCATCATTCCTTGCTGTCACAATAGCCACAAACATCGTCCCCTCAGGCCTGATCAGGCGGCGGCTGTCGATAAGGATATCCCTCACCTCCGCATCCCCGGCCCCCCCAGGAAGCAACTTCCCTCCGACGATCTCAGCTATTTGTTTTACAGTGTACATTCTGGGTGACTGGGTGACTAGGTTACTGGGTTACTGGGTAACTAGGTGTCTGGGTTATTCTTTGCGATGTTCGGGGGTTTTCAGCGGATTCGCCACCAGCTCATCATACCTCTGCCTGTTCTCGAAAATATCGCAGGCCATATGCACCGCTGTTCTGAAACCTTCGGCCGAAGCGATGTTCTTGCCAGCCAGTTCATAGGCCGTGCCGTGAGCCGGAGAAGTTCTTATGATGGATAAACCGGCGGTGAAATTCACGCCTTCCTCAAACGAAAGCAGCTTGAACGGGATCATTCCCTGGTCGTGGTACATCGCAAGTATGCCATCGAAATGACTGAACTGGGCTGCGCCGAAAAAGCCATCCGCAGGGTACGGACCAAAAACAAGGATATTGTCACCGTAGCATTTTGCAATAGCAGAGCGGATGAAAGTCGTGTCTTCGTCACCAAGGAGTCCGTCGTCACCGGCATGCGGATTCAGCGCCAGCACAGCGATCTTCGGTTTTACGATCCCGAAATCCCTGATCAGCGAATGATTCATCACGCGGATCTTCCTCATGATAAGGTCCTCGTTGAGGACTTCCTTTATTTTAGTCAGAGCCACATGCCCTGTGATCATTCCGATGCGGATGTTGCGGCTCACCATCAGCATCAGGTGGTCGGGACTGTTGAATTTATGTGCGAAATATTCAGAATGGCCCGGGAACTGGAAGTTCGGCGATTGTATGTTTTTCTTGTTGATGGGTGCAGTCACCACCACATCTATCTCGTTCCTTGCAAGGTCAGCACATGCGGCCTCCAGTGAAAGAAGGGCAAGCTCTCCTGCAATGGGCGTCGACTGCCCGATATCGATCTTCACTTCTTCGTCATGAACATTCAGAATATTCGGCCTCCGCGGATGTGCCAGTTCGGCTTTATGGATCACGTTGAAGTTGAAATCGGCTATGTTCAGAGTCTTGCGGTAATAACTCGCGACCTTCGAAGATCCGTACACAATGATGGTCGATGTTTCAAGCAGCCTTTGGTCCTGCAGGGTCTTTATAATGATCTCGTAGCTGATCCCGTTCATGTCGCCATGCGTGATCCCTACTCTGACACGTTTTTCTTTTTCCTGTGATACTGGTTCCATTGTTTGGGGATTAGGGATTGGGGATTGGGGGTTAGGGGTTAGGGATTAGGGATTGGGGATTTGGGATTAGGGTTCAGGGGTTGAATAATTCGCTATTCGAAATTCGATTATTCTATTATTCGATTATTCATTAATCTTCCTGACTGCAAATTCAAACAAAAGCCTCACCCCAAATCCCGTCCCGCCTATTCCGCGGTACGAATCGGCTTTGTCGAGGAAGGCGGGGCCGGCGATGTCGAGATGGATGTAAGGATAGTCGGTAAATTTCTCAAGGAATTTCCCGGCTGTGATGGTTCCAGCGTCACCCGGACCGATATTCTTCATATCGGCGAGTTCCGATTTCAGGAAATCAGCATACTCATCCCACATCGGGAGTTCCACGATACGTTCGTTGGTGCTGAAGCCGCAGTCGGTCAGCTCAAGAAATTCTTCAGCAGCTTTCACCTGCATCCCGGCACATGCGATTTTCCCGATTGCACGAACGGCTGCACCTGTAAGCGTTGCCATGTCGATCACCAGTTCAGGCTTGTATTTTTTTGCATACGAAAGTGCATCCGCAAGCAGCAACCTGCCTTCAGCATCAGTATTCAGCACTTCCACCGTCATCCCGTTATGCATTTTCAGAATATCGCCTGGCACAATCGCCTTCGTCCCCGGACGGTTATCTGTCGCAGGCATCAATCCGACAACATAAACGGGAAGCTTCGCCTTCGCAATCGCATACACCGCCAAAGCCGCAGCCGCAGCCCCGCTCATATCATCCTTCATGTTCAGCATCGACTCACCCGGTTTCAGGTTCATCCCGCCGCTGTCGAACACCACGCCTTTACCCACAAACACAAGAGGTTTGGTATTCACTGCATCCGCAGGTTTCCACTCCATCACAGTAAACGTGGGTGGTTCGTGGCTTCCCTTGTTCACACCGAGAATACCTCCCATCTGCAATGCCTCGAGTTTCTTCTTGTTCATCACCTCGACCTTGGCACCGCAGTCTTTGCCAAGCTTCTCAACTTCCTTCGCAAACACCGTGGCAGTAAGGTAAGACGCCGGTTCGTTGATGAGGTCACGGCATTTGTACACGGCTTCGTTGACGATGTTGATCGTATTAAATGGCGAAATGGCGAAATGGCGAAATGGCGAAATTTCTAATTCAGTATTATTTGAGTTGTTTATTTCGCTATCTCGCATTTTCGCTATTTCGCTTTTTGCAGAGTATATCTCAATCTTCCTCAGCGTATTCTTCCTATCATCCTTACTCTTATACTTGAGGAACTGGTAACTCCCAAGTGCCATGCCTTCTGCGAAAGCAAGGGTTTCGGCCGGATTATCCTCATGATCGAAGATCACGACCTTTTCAGCCTTCTGGGCATTCAGCAGTCCGCCTACAGTATTCCCTGCCTTGCGGCTATCTTCGAGACGTTTGTTCAGGGATTGCTCATCCTTGATCACATAAATGAAAATCCAGTTTTCAAGTCGGTTGTATGGGATGATGTCTTTTTTCAGTTCTTTATGCTGCTGGCGGATGAACGTGAGTTCGGATGCCGTAAATACCCCTTCGGGCAAGGATTTCAGCGATTTCACCACAAGCACAAGATGTTCGATCTGCTGCGAGCGGTTCGTTATGGAAATTTTCGGAAGCATGGTTTTATTAACTTTGGTGCGAATTTAACGTGCAAAGGTAGGAAATTACGTGTTACGTGGCACTTGGTAATTGGTACTTGGTACTTGGTACTTGGCAGTTGGCATTAGGCATTAGGCATTAGGCACTTGGCACTAGGCACTTGGCACTTGGTGCGTAACATACGTGAATCACCAACAACCAACCACCAATCACCAATCACCAATCACCATCAATGGACTCACTTATAACCAAGTCTCTATCCTCTGAATTCCTCACGATCGATGAGGGGAAGACGCTTTACGGGGAGCTTCCGCTTGCCTCGCTAATGTGGATAGGGAATGAAATCCGCCGTAAATATCATCCGCAGAACATAGTCACCTGGATCATCGACCGCAATGTGAACATCACCAACGCCTGTGTTTCCGGATGCAAATTCTGTAATTTTTACAAGCCTGTCAGCAATGAATCCTGTTATATCACAAGCATCGAAGAATATGTTCAGAAGATAGACGAGATGATGAAACTGGGCGGGAACCAGTTGCTGCTGCAGGGCGGGATGCATCCCCACCTCGGAATTGCCTTCTATACCAACCTTTTCTCGAACCTGAAGAGACTCTACCCTTCTCTAAGGTTGCATGCCCTTGGACCACCCGAGATCGTTCACCTGGCGAAGATGGAAAACATTTCGTTTCGCGAAGTGCTTGAACATCTGGTCTCTTCGGGGATGGACAGCCTCCCGGGTGCGGGTGCTGAAATCCTTGTTGACCGGGTTCGTAAAGAGATTTCCCCTGTAAAGTGCAGTACCGGTGAATGGCTGGATGTGATGAAGGAAGCACATAAAATGGATCTGACGACTTCGGCTACGATGATGTTCGGACATATCGAAACCCTGGAAGAACGGCTCGAGCATATGGTCAGGATAAGGGAGGTTCAGGCTCTGAAACCTTCCGGACATAAGGGTTTCCTCTCGTTTATCCCCTGGCCTTTCCAGGATGAGGGAACGGTGCTTCAGAAAAAGTTCGGGGTGAAAAATCATGTTACTTCTGAAGAGTATATCCGCATGATCGCCATCAGCCGCATCATGCTTCCGAATATCCCGAACATACAGGCTTCATGGCTCACGGTGGGCAAGGAAACGGCACAGCTTTGTCTGCATGCAGGAGCCAATGATTTCGGCAGCATCATGATCGAAGAGAACGTCGTTTCTTCCGCCGGGGCACATAATTCCATGGATGCTGCCGGAATTCAGCAGGCGATAAGTGAGGCAGGTTTCACGCCCCGCCTCCGAAACCAGGATTTCATTTTGCAGTAATCGGTCGCAGGTTTACATCGCTGCTAACTTGGAAGCGTCACTTTCGGTCGCAAGTTCACAACGCTGCTAAGGTGCAAGCATCGCTGTCGGTCGCACTATCACAACGCTGCTTTATGCAAGCATCGCTTTTGGTCACACTATCACAACGCTGCTACGATCTAAGTGTGCTCGCCATTTCTATACCCTTAATCATTCTCCAAATTTCCGTTCGCACACTTAGCCCTGAGGCAGCTTATGTGAAGTGCGCCCTTCGCTCATTGCATCTGATTCAGCTTATGCGAAGTGCAGCAGCATTGATGAAAGCTTTTTTGCGGTTAGCAATTTAGGCCCGGTGTATTGGATACTAAACCGTAGATTTTGATTTCTTGTGGAGTGAACGTTTCTTGGGGGAAGGTTTAAGTTTTGAGGATTTCTTTTGATTTTTAAAATATTCACTTAATGCTTTTTCCTCCTCAACTGTAAATGGACCTAATCCACCTATATAATCAACCTCCAATTCAATTTTTTTTGTTGCCATAAAATCATTTTAAAAATATCGGTTGATAAGTTGAAGTGCTGCTTGAGTATTAATGATCATAATCCTATTCCCAAAATGTATGGCACCAAGAGATTTTTCATAATGATCTACGAGTTGTGATTTTGATTGAAACGATACATTGCCCTCATGACCTCTTTGAAAAGAAAGTTTACATGCAAATGCAACAAGATTGCCAGGAACTCCTGAATACATTTTTGTTTTACCTTTATTGAAAGGTGAGCTCTCAACAAGATGCATGTAAACATGGTCTGATCGAACCTCAAGACTTATTAATCCTTGAATTATATTTGAGTTATTTGGAATCGTCAACTTGAAAATTTCACGAGCTGGCGCTTTAAATTCATTTCGCCAATTAAAGAGCCAACCATTCTTTTTATTAATCAATTTCACTTCATTAAATGTCACAACTGAGATCTCGGTTTGAAAACTATCACCAGTAATAACATTTTCTATTGAATTTGTGAGCTTATCAATATGAAAATCAAGACCTTTATCAGCTTTTCCTCTCATTTAGCTAAGTTACGAAAAAAAGTAATTTGATCGAAAAAAGTTTGAAAATTGTGCAGACTTGCAACGGGCTATTGCGAAGTGCAGCAGGGAGCATTTTGCTTCAGCTTCATCTGGTAATGGTCGAGAAGGGTGCACTTCACATAAGCTGCATCAGGGCTAAGTGAGCGAGCAGAGATTTGGGTAATGAATAAGGGTAGTGAAATGGCGAGTTCATTTAGACCGTAGCGGCGATGTGAATGTGCGCCCTTCGCAACGCAGCAACCGCAGCGGCGCTGCAACAATGCTTACTTCACCACCACCGAATACGTAACCTTGGCACCAGACCTGAAGTACAGCGTCAGCAAATACGTCCCGGCAGGTCGCGAAGACAGATCCACGGTAAACAGTCCGGAAGAAAGAGCAGGCATCGCATCATACACCGCACGGCCATCCATCGAAGTAACAATAACCTTTGCAAGATCATCCCGCAATCCGCGCTCCATACTGATATTCACGATGCCTTTGGTAGGATTGGGATACAGCCTGATCCCGCTCGCGAGTTTATCATCCACGCCACTGCCGTAGATGAACCTGCCCACAAGATTGCGGCTCGAGCTGATGTTAAACTCATAAATCTTGTCGGCCGAAACCTTCGTCCCGTTCTCATACCATCCGTCAAAACTCATACCTGCTTTAGGCTGGGCATTCATACTGACTTTTGCACCAGACTGGTAAGTTCCTGCGCCCGAAACAGTTCCTGCGTTTGCAGGCAAACTCACCGCGTTGACCTGGTAAGTCCCGGATGCAACATACAAATCCGACTGCCACAAACCACGTCCGTAAGTCGCAGCCCGTATCACACCTTTCATGTATTGTATCTCCAGCTCGGTCACGACCACATTCGGAAGTCCGCCACTGAAGAGCACCCAGTCACTCATCCCTGCATTCCTGTAATACACTCCCACATCCGTGCCGATATACAAACCATCGTTGGTATTTTCCTGGTATTCTATACAATTCACCGGCAGATTCGGCAGTGTTCCGGAGATGTTGTCCCAGGTCCGGCCGCCATTGTATGAACGGAACACCTTGCTGCCAGCGGTATATCCCGAGAAAGTGATAAATATTGTATCAGGATGTTGCGGGTGGATGGCAATTCCCGTTAGCATGATACCCTGTGCCGGAAGGGCGAGCACTTCATGGTTCACCCAGTCGTTGGCCGTCCTGAAAAGGACAAACTTCCGGGCAGCAAACATCACCGAAGGATTGCTCTTTGAGATACTCAGCGTTCTCAGCGTATTATCACTTGGAACAGGAACCGGGAGGTTCGAGGCTTTCACCCAGCTGTTCCCGCGGTCGGTCGTCTTATATACATCTTCATATCCTGCATAAAGTATCGCCGGATTCACAGGATGGAGAAGATAAGGCGTTACCCAGGCTCCTTTTACATAATCGGTAATATTTTTACTGATCACCACTACACTATCCCTCAGCCAGTTCAGATCGGTGGTCCGCTTAATAAGCCCGTTGGAGTATGAAGCATATTCAATACTCGGATTGATGTAATCGATAAGGCATTCCATCCCGTCACCGCCAATAACGCTTGGCTCCAGCCACTTTCCCGAATTGTACTGCTGGGAGCCATTGTCCTGGAAGCCTCCCATCACAAGATCCGGATCTGAATACGAACTCCCTATCTTATAGATCTGACCGATCACCAGCCTCTGCGAAATATCTTTCCAATTAGTCCCTCCGTCAGTCGTGTAATAAATACCCCCGTCATTGCCGTCAAAGAAAGTACCCGGCCTTAGAGGATGGAAAGCAAACCAGTGTTTGTCGGCATGTGTCACCGGCAGGTTTCCCGGGTTCTGCGAAGAATTCGCGGTCCACATGGTTTTTGGCGCCCAAACCAGGCCCGCCGGGTCATTGGATTTCCAGGTGTTCACCCCGCCAAGCCAGCGCTCGTTATAATCCGCCGGATTAATAAGATAACAAAGATCATAATTCCCCTGTCCCCTGCATGGGTTTGGCCATTGGGCCGGCTCTGTATAGGCATGCAGCATATTGTTGCTGCAATCGGACTCAAGACTGAGAAACTTCACAAAGTTCAAACCATTCTCCTCCGAAATATACAAACCTTGCATTCCGTTCGAAGAATTCGCGGCAATGGCCTCGACCCTTGCAGGTTTTTGCGGACTCACAGCCAGCTGGATCCGGCTTATATTCGAAAACACGGTCACCGAATCCCAGGTATCACCCCCGTCAATAGAACGCCAGATCTGGGCCGACCTCACAATATAATAATTGGTGTCTTTAATACAGGCCGTAGCGGCATAAAGGATGGTGGGATCGCCCGGTTTAAACGCAATGTCAACAAAATACCCGTCCTTTTTCTGCGCGAAATTCGTCCCGCCATCAGTGGTCTTGTAAATGCCGTTAGTGGTCGCTGCAAATACCATCTGATGGTCCAGCGGATTCATCACCAGCCTGCGGATCAGGTAAGCCGAACTGTATTCCCAGCTCAATCCGGTGGTGTTCCAGCTCTGCCCGCCGTCGATCGACTTCAGAACGCCCAGGCTCTTGGTATCTCCCTTCCCGCTGGCAGTCATTGCTGAAAGACTTCCGAAATCCCCGTCCCCGGTGGCAGCATACATGATCTGCGGATTGTTCTGATCGATTAAAATATCACTCACCCCCAGCACCGGCTGGCTGTTGAAGTTCGTAGTCCATGAAAGCCCGAAATCAGTGGTCTTCCAGATTCCCCCTGAAGGTGTGCCTACCCAGAAGGTATTCGGATCGGTCGGATGGAAAGCGATGCAGTTGACACGCCCCAAACCGGCATACCCGCTCTTTGTCGAATCCGGACCCATACTCGTCCAATTCCCCGTCACTCCAAGCTTCCCGTCGGGCGAATGTTCCGCAACATACCGGTTCCATTCCCTTACAACCACATCGTTCGATGGGAAATGCCCTTCACTTCCAACACGCTGCTCCCAAAACCATTCCCAGCGTTTGAACACAGTATACCCCGTTCCCTTGCTCACCGTCTGGCCTTTCCACGAATCGTTGAACTGCTTCTGGATATCATAAAAATTCGGATTTTCAGTCTTGTTACTGACTGCGGATGTGGACTGGGCGCTGGCCGCTCCTGCTGCCAGGAACAAGGCCAGCATCAGGCTGATCGCGAATACAAACATTGCAGATCCGCGGTGGATCGAGCGGGTTAAGTTTTGCTTCTTCATAGATTTGGGATTTTGTTAAATGATGCGTACTTCTACAAATATACTAAATTGCTCCGGACATTGCAAGCGTCGCCTTCGGGCGCACCTTCACAACACTGCTAAGATGCAAGTATCGCTGTCGGCCGCACCTTCACAACGCTGCTATGATTGCCACGTCGCTTTCGGGAGCATCTTTGCATCGCCGCTACGGTTGCTGCGTCGCTCACTTCTATATTCTCCAGGTACTTAAAGCAGAGTTTGTTCGCTCCTTGAATCCTAATGCGGCTTATGCAAAATGCTCCCTAATCGCACTGCAGATGATGCGGCCTGAGTGCGATGCAAGCAGCGAAGGGCGCACTTCACATAAGCTGCATCAGGGCTAAGTGAGCGAACAGAGATTTGGGCAATGATTAAGGGAAGAGAAATGGTGAGCACACTTAGACCGTAGCAGCGTTGTGAAAGTGCGCCCTTCGCTCC
>SESA01001107.1_pt1 | contig 14504 bp, 8 predicted proteins | sample 3171451 | NCBI WGS metagenome assembly SESA01 (sample SAMN06051862, study PRJNA518727) | freshwater metagenome | biome: subpolar coniferous forest; feature: holomictic lake; material: water; isolation source: holomictic Lake 227, 8 m depth | place: Canada: near Kenora, Ontario | collected 2013-06-25...
ATTTAACGTTATCTCTCTTTTTTTTAACAACATCTGAACAACACTGCCAACAAACCTGTCAACACACACGGGATTTCAGCAAAACGCAAGCCGGGTTCAGTTGCCAGGAATAACAAATCAGACAAATACAACCCCAAGCCATCCGTCAGGCAACTAAAAATTTTGACCATACACATGCTTATTTCTTCACTTCATGCCACACATTTTGATTGAATATATACCAGATATATTCTATCTATATAACATATATTTCGCCTACATTCATCAAGCCATTTCTGCGAAAATACACACAGATACACACATCACATACGCTCAATAAAATGCACTTAATGCGACCTATGTTGACCGACTTACAAGCAATAAAAAAATCGTATCTACTATATAAATAAGGGCTTATAAAATAGTTCACAATATTTTTTACATGCGCTATTTTCAAAGACAAATATAGAGAGTTATCCTTTTAATAATAACAAGTTAAATGGTTGTAAGCGCGTATCATTTTGTTCATATATCGATCAACTTGGGCAAGAATAAATGTTATGGTTTTTAATACAAAAAAAGATTATATTTTTTTAGTGGTTATTTAAGAAAAAATTAAGGATTCTTTAAGAATAGATTATCGAAAAGATCCTAAAAAAAAACTTGAAAAGGAGCAAAAGAACGTGTTTATAAAAATGAGAACATTACTTGCTGTTGGAAGTCTGCTTTCTGCAGCTTCTCTTCAGGCAGAAACTATTCCGGATGCTGGCAGCATACTTCGCCAGCAGCAGTCCCAGCTTCAACTCCAAAACCAGTTATCTGCTCCTCAAAAAGAGAAGGTTACAGCCCCACCAGACAACAACGGCATTCGGGTGACAGTCAAGAGTTTCACCTTCATTGGCTATGAGGGTCTGGTTACAGAGATGGAGCTTCAATCTGTCGTGGCTGGTTCCGTAGGCAAAAACATCTCCTACAACGAGCTGCAAGCCCAGGCCGACAGGGTGGGCGCGTATCTCAGACAAAAAGGATGGTTTCTCGCCCATGCCTACCTGCCCAAACAGGATGTAACGGCAGGTACCATCGAAATCGTCATAACCCAGGGCAAAAGCGATGGAAAGATCTCCATTAAGGCAGATAAAACCGTCCGAATCAATCAAAGCATCCTGCAGCGCATGGCCAGGCATGCTGCTCAAGTCGATCAACCGATCAATAAAGGGCCTCTGGAACGCACCATCCTTCTCATGAATGATCTGCCTGGAATCACTGCTCGCTCTTTTGTCGCTCCCGGAAGCCAAACGGGCAGCAGCAGCGTGGAAATTACCGTCACCGAAGGATCACTGCTCAAAGGCATCGTATGGGGTGACAATTATGGCAACCACTATACTGGTTCATGGAGAGCCAATGCCATGCTTTCAGTCAATGACCCGCTCCACATTGGTGACAAACTATCGCTGATGATCATCGAATCCGAAGGGATGACCCTTGGTCGTGCCGATTACAGTGTTCCCATCGCCAGCAACGGCTTGAGCGGCACTCTCTCCTATACCGGTATGCGCTACAAACTGATCGGCGATCTCTCTTCATTGGAGTACAAGGGACACAGCAACAGTATTGATGCCGGTCTGAGTTATCCAGTGCGCCGCAGTCGCACATCCAACATTACAACAGCCATTACCTATGGCTACCAGGCACTGATCGACAACCAGTTCTCTGTTGACATTCACGACAGGAAACTCAACACCGTTACCTTCCGCGGCAAGGGCGACAGCTACGACACCATGCTGGGAGGCGGTTACAACAACTGGAATGTCAGCGCTACGACAGGCGATTTCCATGAATCCATTGCCGATATAAGCACCACCAAAACCGAGGGGCAATTTACCCGCTTCAATTTTGGACTCTCCCGACTGCAACGTCTTGCCAAACGCGCAACCCTTGATGTTTCATGGAATGCCCAGATGGCGCTCAACAACCTCGACAGCAGTCAAGAATTCTCTCTGGGGGGACCAAATGGCGTCCGCTCCTATCCTGTTGGCGAGTCATCCGGTGACGAAGGCCATATTATCAACACTGAACTCCGCTATAACCTGCCTGTTCCTGCAGCATGGGGCAATTTGCAACTTTGCGGTTTTTATGATGCCGGCCATGTCACCATCAGAAAAGAGGAGACCGCCATCCCCCTTGGCACAGCTACAAACCTCAACAGTTACTGGTTACAGGGCCTGGGAGCAGGGCTCAGCTATTCTTCTCCCGGAAGTTTTACTCTTCGAGCAAGTTGGGCACATGTCATTGGTGACAATCCCGGAAGAAGCGTGAAAGGCAACAATTCGGATGGCCAGAGCAACGATGACCGCTTCTGGCTCGAGTCAAGGATATTCTTTTAATCGAGATCTGTTACCGAACAACAACATAGCCATTTTCACGATCTAACCGTACAGGGACATAGTATGAACAAGATATTCAACATCATCTGGTCGAAATCAAAAGAGAGATGGATCGTCGTTTCCGAAAAGGTCAAATCGAACGGCAAGGTACCCAAGTCTTTGCTTCTCAGTTTTGCCCTGCTTTCAGCAATGATGACCGCAGGCGTTCCACTCTACGCTCTCGACCCCGGCACACTGCCCACCGGAGGCCAGGTAACCTCCGGCAACGCTGTCATTGCCACCAGCGGCAACCAGATGCGTGTTGATCAGTCGAGTCAGTCGATGATTGCCAACTGGCAGAGCTTCAACATCGGAGCCGATGCCGGGGTACGCTTTAACCAGCCTAACAGCTCATCCACAGCGCTTAACCGCATTACTGACCAGAACCCGACACAGATCATGGGATCGCTGTCGGCCAATGGCAAGCTCTTTTTGATCAATCCTTCGGGCATTCTTTTCGGCAGCAGTGCACGGGTTGATGTTGGTGGCCTTGTCGCGTCGTCACTTGACATGCTCGACCATGACTTTCTGGAGGGAAAATACAGCTTCCGAAACCCGGGGAATGCAGGAACCATTCTTAACCAGGGAACAATCAATGCGTTTCAGGGCGGAGTGGTCGCACTGATCGCTCCAAAAGCAACAAACGAAGGAACCATTGCAACACCCGGCGGCAGCACCGCCCTTGGTGCAGGAAACCAGGTATCGCTTGACTTCAATGGAGACGGCCTTATCAGCCTGACCGTCGATGCAGGAGCCGTCGATGCCCTGGCAGAGAACAAGGGAATTATCAAAGCTGAGGGCGGCCTCGTCATGATGAGCGCCAAAGCTGCCGATGCCCTGATACAATCCGCCGTCAATAACAGCGGCGTCATTGAGGCAAAGAGCTTTGAACAGAGAGCCGGGCGCATTATCCTTGATGCGGCGGAGGGTATGACGACCATCTCCGGCACGCTCGATGCATCTTCATCAGGGAGCAAGGGCGGACAGATTGTGGCAACAGGCAACAGGGTGATGGTGACCTCCGGTGCACACCTTACCGCTTCCGGTGCAACAGGCGGAGGTGAGGTACTGGTTGGCGGCAGTTGGCAGGGAAAGGATAGCTCCATCCATCAGGCTACCGGTACCATCATTCAACCGGGCGCACTGCTTGAAGCCAACGCCACCGACAACGGAAACGGTGGTACGGTAGTTGCCTGGTCAGACGTAACCAACCCGCTCTCCGTCACCCGCGCTTACGGAACCTTTGAAGCACAAGGTGGCCCGAACGGCGGCGACGGCGGCAGGATTGAGACCTCCGGCCACTGGATTGATGTGGCGGGGATTGCAATTAATGCCGGTGCATTGGCGGGCAGTGCCGGGTTGTGGCTTCTTGATCCTTACAACATCACAATCGGTGTGGCCCCAACTTCTGGCACTTCGTTCAGTAACTCATTCACTGCTGGTGCAACCAGCGTTATTTTGGCATCTGATGTAGGAACAGCTCTCGGTTCAAACAACGTTATCATCAACACTGGAACCACCGGTACTACGGATGCAGGTGACATCACTGTATCCAGTCCCATTTCAAAGACGACAGTCAACAACACACGAACCTTGACGCTGAACGCTAATGGCAGTATAATTATCAATGCCGCAATCAGTAACAGCATCGGCATACTGAACCTGACCATGAACGCCAACGGCGGGACCATAAGTGGTGACACGAATGGCACTATCAGCGTTAACGGCAAGACGACCTTCAACGTCGGCAGTGGCAGCGGCACCTTTCAGGGAGTCATCAGCAATAATACAAACCTTGCCAAATTGGGTGCAGGGACACTGATATTATCCGGTGCGAACACGTATACTGGTACCACCACCATCAACGACGGGGCGCTCAGGGCAGCTCACTCGACAGCATTGGGCACGACTGCCGGAGGCGTAACCGTGGCTTCGGGAGCAGCACTTGAACTTGAAGGAGGTATTACCATTGGTGCCAAAGCTTTATCTCTCTCAGGCAGTGGCATCTCCACAGATGGTGGCATCACCAAAGGTGGTGCGCTCCGCAACATCAGCGGCAACAACAGCTACGGTGGCCTTATCACTCTCTCATCCGCAACCTCTATCAACTCTGACAGCGACTGCCTCACCCTTGATGTTGCTTCGGGCGATGCAGTCTCTGCGATTAATAAAAGTATAACATTTGGGGGAACCGGAAACATTTCTGTTGCCGACCCGATTGCTACGGGAACCGGTACACTGATTAAAACCGGCTCCGGGACGCTGACGCTTTCGGGTGAAAACAGCTATACCGGCAGAACCACAATCAGTGATGGCACCTTAGTTTATGGAGCCAATAATGCTCTTTCCACTGGACCAGTGACCGTCAATGGCGTTGCTGCCGTATTGGATCTTGGCACCTGGACTGACAGTGTCGGGGCAGTCACGCTGACTGATGGAAGTATAACAGGAACAGGCACTGGAACATTGACCAGCACTTCAGTTTTTTCGGTCGTCAATGGTAGCATCAGTGCTATTCTGGATGGTTCAGTAGGGTTAATCAAATCTGGCACTGGCACGGTGACACTTTCGGGCGCAAACACCTATAAGGGAATCACCACGATCAACGAGGGAACGCTGAGTGTGGCCACAATCAATAATGGCGGGACTCCGGGAAATCTTGGAGCTGCCAGCAATGTGGCTTCAAGGCTTGTGCTTGCTGGAGGTACGCTGCAATACACCGGCGCTACGGCTTCAACAAACCGAGCCTTTACATTGAAGGACGGTACAACATCGACCATCGATGTCACAACCAACAACCTGACCATTTTAGGAGCAAGTGCAAATACAACCGGTGCTTTAACCAAAACCGGTGCCGGAACGCTAACGCTTTCGGGCGCAAACACCTATACTGGCGCAACAATAATCAGCGAAGGAACGCTCAGAGCAGCCAACTCGACAGCATTGGGCACAACAGACGGAGGCGTAACCGTGGCTTCGGGAGCAGCACTCGAACTTTTCGGAGATATTGCAATCGGTGCAGAAGCTCTTTCCCTGTCCGGCAGTGGCATCTCCTCAGGTGGCGCGCTCCGCAACGTCAGCGGCATAAACAGTTACGGAGGCCCTGTCACGCTCTCAGGCGCAACCTGGGTCAACTCAGAGAGCGAAATGCTCACCCTGAGCGGCACTATCGATGGCACTTACGCACTAACTATCAATGGCTCCGGTAGCGTCAAGTTTGAGAGGGCTTTAGGAAGTACAGGAGTACTGGATTCATTCATCGGCGATGCGGCAACGACACTTTTTATCAATGGGGGTTCAGTGAAAACCGTTGGGACACAGACCTATAGCGGCTCGACCACTTTTGGTGCACCAACAACACTCACTACCGCGAACAAGGATATCACCGCTTCAGGATCGGTAACAGCCACCGCAGGCACACTGACATTCGCATCTGGTTCCGGTAATGTGACGTTCAGTAATACCTCTAACGATTTTTCAACGGTTAAGGTGACCACGGCCGGTGATGTTTCGCTTACTGATAACAATGAACTTGTTGTTTCCGGAATTACCGCATCAGGCCCGATCGATGTAGCCACACTGAGCGGCGACTTAACCATCTCCGGCGATGTTTCAACGACGTATTCCCCACTGATAACGTTCATTCCCACCAAGCCATCAATCATTTTCAACGCTGGCAAAAATGAGGCGGCAGGCACAGCAAGCGGTGGCAACATCATGGTTACTGGATCTCCGGCAATCACAACTGGAGATGGTGGAATTGCAGCCTTCTACACCGGAAGTGTCTCTGGAAGTACGGGCTTGACCGATCTAATCGGAACAGGAACAGGTAATTTCCGATACAACAGCGATGAATCAGAGACGCATTACACCACGCCCTTATCGGCAGGCCTGAATGCCATCTACCGCGAACAACCGACCTTAACCGTTACAGCCAATTCAGAGGTCATCACCTATGGCGAAGAGCCAGTGCTTTCAACCATTTCAACCGGCTTCCAAAATGGTGATACTCCCGGGCAGACATTTGCAGGAGGTGTCGATGTATCTGTTGATGGTCTTCAATCATCGTCAAACCACTACACGGCAGGGTTGCACACCCTGACTCCATCAGGGGAAAGTCTGCTTGGCTACGCACTCTCCTATGCAAGCCCCGGAACTCTGACGGTAGACAAAAAAGCTCTCACCATGTCAGGCGTGAAAGCAGACAACAAAATCTACGACGGCAACACCAATGCGACAATCAGCAGTTATGGAACTCTGACCGGCGTGATTGTCAACGACGCAGTTGGTCTGGATACGGGCATTGTCTCCGCACAATTTGACACCAAAAACGTCGGCACCGGCAAAACCGTAACACTGGGCAATTTGAATCTGACCGGCATTGACGGGGGTAACTACAGCATCGAGAACCAGACAACAACGACGGCTGATATCACCGCAAGGGCTCTTGCGCTCACGCTCATTGGCCTGACAGCAGACAACAAGGTCTATGACGGCAGCACCAACGCGACAATCAACAGCTATGGTATCCTGACCGGCATGATTGGCAGCGACGCAGTTGGCCTGGATACAGGCAGTGCCTCCGCACAATTTGACAACAAAAACGTGGGCAAGGGCAAAACCGTAACGGTGAGCAATCTGAATCTGACTGGCGATAACAGGAGTAACTACAGCATCGCGAACCAGACCACTACGGCTGATATCACCGCGAAGCTTCTTTCGCTTACTGGCCTTACAGCAAACAACAAGGTCTACGACGGCAACAAAACTGCGACAATCAGCAACTATGGTACCCTGACTGGCGTGATTGGCAGCGATGCTGTTACCCTGGCTACAGCCAATGCTTCAGCAGAATTTGACACCAAAAACGCAGGCACCGATAAAACCGTAACGGTGAGCAATCTGAATCTGGCAGGCAGTGACCGTGGCAACTACAGCATTGCGACACAGGCAACAACAACGGCTACTATCACCGCAAAGCCCATCACCATAAGCGGTCTCACGGCATACGACAAGGACTACGACGGCAACGACAAGGCGATAGTCAACACCTCCGCTGTCCTCTTCAACGGCTGGATTACCCCTGACGATCTCTATCTGTCGGCAACCGGAACATTCAACAATGCGGATGTCGGTAACGACAAGGTTGTTACCTTAACCACTACCTACGGAGGCCTCGACAGGAATAACTACACCATTACCGGCCAGGCAACGACCACGGCAAGCATACTGAGTGTCGGAACGTTGACGCCACCACCACCTATAGTACAATCACCGGTATCAGCTCTCGGGCTTATTGTAGAGTATGTAGCGCCTCCATCAGACAAGCACGCAGGGCTGATTGTTGTCACGATTCCCCAGTCCGTACTTACGTTCGGAACGACCTTCACCATTCCGCTTCCTGAAGATGTACAGACGGCGATAGCTAAAGGGACTCCTGACATCACCCTTGAAGGTGGTGCTGATCTGCCAAACTGGTTGACCTATGATCCCAAAACAAAGTCTTTCAAGGTAGACGGTGCCACTTCGGAGTCACTTGCGACTCCGGTTAACGTTGTCGTGCGTATTGATGACAAGAGCTGGACCGTAGAAATTACCTCAACCCAATAACGCGATCGGTCAGGGAGAGCTTCGGGCTGGAAGAGTACGGTATGACGTTTCCGTACACTTCCAGCCCTTCTCTTGCAGGCACGGGCAAGGGCTTTATGGCTTCTGCTTGCCCAGATAACGCAGCTTTGCGGTATCGAAACCGAGAGTTGCCGCTTTGGCCACCAGCGCCTTGAGCTGCCCCGGAGCCATCACCGAATCTTTCGACAAAATCCAGAAATAGGATTTATCGCGGCCGCAGACCATCGCCCAGCGGTAGCCCGCCTTGTCGAGATCAATCACATTGTAGCTCGCATAAAAAGGGCCAAAGAAGGAGACCTTCAGGGCACCCTCTGTGGTTTTTTTATCGTCGACAAAAACGCCGCGCCCCTGAATGGTTTTCCATTTTTGTTCTTTCCGGTCATAACCCTTGTTCACCACCTTGACGCTGCCATCCGGGGCCAGCGAATAGGTGGCCGAGACCGGATCAAGCGTTTTTTCAAACCGGTTATCGAGACGGACAATTTCATGCCAGGTGCCGAGATAACGATCAAGAGAAAAATCCTCCACAACCGTGATTCCCTGCGGAACACCGGTGCATCCTGCAAGCAGGAGAAAACAGAGCAAAAACAGTTTTTTCATGTGACAGACTCCAATGATGTTTGTTTCAAAAAAAAATTCCCTTTCAGAGTTCCAGAAAACAGAAAGACAGAAAATCAGGAAGAGGGACTGGAACGAACTACCCGAAAGCCGAAAGTGACGTCCCTGACCGCCGGACGATAGTCGTTCCGGGCAGAGCAACGCAGACACTCGGGAACATAGCTCCACGAGCCGCCGCGCAACGCACGGGCGGATTTAAAATACTCATCCGACGTATTGTTTTCGTATAAATCTTCCATCCACTCCCACACATTGCCTGCCATATCATATAGCCCCTCCGGTGTAGCACCATCGGGATAGCGCCCTACAGGAGTTGTGGCGCCTTCATTACTATCATAATTGGCTCTAGTGGTTGAGGGCTCTTCCTCGCCCCAAGGGTATGTTCTGCTCTCTTTGCCACCTGCGGCATATTCCCACTCCTTTTCTGTGGGCAAATGATAAAGGGTGCCATCCTGATCATTGCTCTCAAGCAGCGAAAGCCAGAGACAATAGGCCTTGGCAGCATACCAGGTTACACCCATCACCGGTTGATCTTCCTTGTTGAATCGCTTGTCGTCATCATAATACGAGGAAAAAAGCTTTGCCCACGATTTTTCTCCCTTGAGATAGTCGCTGAATCCGTCAATGTTCCCGACAAAAGCAAACAGACGCTTTTTATAGGTTTCAACAGTAATAATATCGGAAAATGCACTCTCTTTTGAGTCAAAATATCCTATAAACTGCCTGTAGAGCTTATTAGTAACCGTGTATTTAGCCACATAGAGGTCAGGCACTGTTTCCTGCTTCCCGGTCACGGAGAAGGTAAAAGTGCCGCCATCGACAAGGATGTATTGCGCATCAAATTCATAAGAATTACATCTTACAGAAATTGCCTTGGCACTCACGATCACTTTACAGGCGATGTCAGCGGTAATGTCAGATACAATTTTAACCCCGGGAATTTCATAAGCAAGACGCAGAATATCACGATCATCGGTAAGCTTCGGTTCAGCATAAACAAACTCCCGTACAGCATCAACGGCTTCCTGACTGCCGATAATTTCAAGGCATCTCAAAACATATCGCTTCCTGTTATCCGCGACTTTCAAAGCCTCTTTGTTTTTTTGTCCGTCTGCAATATTCGGCTCAAGCAGCTTTGCTTTCAGTGCATCAATTTTTTTCCATGGCGCTTCTTCGACAAGAAGGTAGAGCAAATCCTGCTGTTTCGGCGACAACGTTTCACTGACTGGCGAATCAAAAAGCTTCTGCATAAAAGCATCAAAAACTTTGGCATCAACCTGCCAGATAAAAAACCTCAGGGTCTCCTGCCACCAGTCAAAACGGTCACTTCCGAAATGAAGTATCAGCTTGTTGATCTGATCATAAGGGCGATCTTCCCTGAGCTGAAAAGCTGCAAGATACTCCCGAAATGTCTTATGGCTGAACCGGTACTCGTTACCAACATATTCTACGAGCAACCCTGCCCGATCAACAATATTTTCAAAAAATTTATCTGCGGAAGGCGGATTGTCCAGATCGCTCAATACCTTCTGCATCCTTTTTTGCATTTCTGCCTGATCAGCCTCATCCTTTGTCAACTCTTCCTGCATCCATAGAGCAACAGGAGAAAGTACCTTTTTAGCTTCTGTTGCCGTAAGCAAAGGCATCAAACCTCGTCGCCGATCACGATAATCAAGCAAATAGCCCAATGCGACATCATAAAGTTCTACACGGCTTTTGGGCAGAGATTCACGTTCCTTCCACAACGTGGCCATAATCTGCAACAAGAGCGGAATCCCTGCCAATTCGCGTAACTGCTCATTTTTTTTATCACTCAAAAAGGCAATGAGAGCATGTTCTTTTGCCTTGGCTGCTTCCTGCTGTTCAAAATTCCACTCCTCCTCTGTTTTGGATGGAGGGCGCACTTCACCCGAATAACTTGCAGAAAACCATCTCCCAATAAATTCGTCCTGCATCTCGGGCGTGAAATTTTCAATTTCAGCTTTTGAGTGCAGCGACCGCAGCTCAATCCCGTCACCTTTGCGATACCCCGTGGTTCTTGAAGAGACTACCACAAAGGCCTTTGTATGGGTTACAATACGATCAATCCATTTGCATGCTTCAATTCTATCCTGCACGTCACTGATTTCATCCAGTCCGTCAAGCAGCACCAATGACTGTTCATCCTCAAGCCATTGCGAAAAAAGTTCCCAGGAGAGCTTTCCCTGAGTCCATGCACTCAAATACATGTCAAGCGTCTGATAGCTGTCTCCCTCTTTTTTTAGATCACGCAAAGAAAAAAAGAATACTTTCAGAGGCTCGGTGAAGCCGAATTCAGCATAACACTTATCCTCCAGCAATCTAAGAACATAATGGCTGAGCAGTGTAGTTTTTCCTGAACCGGGATCACCAAGTACCAGCAAAAGACGATGGCGCTCAAAAGCCTGCTTCATGACTTGTTCCGGTGCAAGATGACGTCCCGCATAAGCTTGAGAGGTCTCAAGTTTTTGTTCTTGTCCTGAAATGGAAAGACTTAATGAAACAAAGGTATCACTCAGCTTTACCATAAAACTGGTAAATGCCGAAGAGGAGGGAATCCCGCACTTGTCACGATCAGTGATAAGCGCAAGCCTATACCATTCCTCTTTTTTTCTGGCTTCATCCTCTTTTTGCCGTTTGCTATGCTCATTTTGTGCATTCAACACTTCGGTCGTAGAACTCGTTATATCAGGAATTCTTTTTCTTCGTTGAAAAGCAAAAATTCCCAATGTCGTGAGCACGCCCAGTAAAACCCCAAAGAAGGCCAGCACTTCTGTTCGAGAAACTCCTTTTTCTTCAGAATCTTCCCCAACTTTTTTCTTGCTTGCCAATGCGCTATCCGGCTTTACTGGTGCAAGCATTCTGGCATTGCCATGCAACGAACCATTCTGCACCATCTTGCCAGAAATCGAGTTGCCTGCAAGTCCGGAGGTTTCAACAGAAGAGGGTTTACGGTCAGGAAATTCCAATGCATAGACCTTACCTGCATCACCCAGGAGGCATAAAGCAACAAGAACAATCTTGTCAATCATGAAGAAATGTGAATGCTTCATCAAACAAAAGAATAGTGTATTCACCGATAATCTTTTTGAGCCGCCAACGACCACAACATCTTGAGATGTATAGAAGTTGTGGGCACGACCAACTCACCCGATCAGAATCTGTTTCACCGTTTTTGGCATAGAACGCAAGACTGCATTTCTTTCATTACCAACCCCCACCCCGAAAACTGATTCATCGCTTCAGAACTCCTTCTCCTGATCGTGAAGCCTCTATAGCCTCCAGAATATCTTGCGTTGTCGCTCTTGTTTTCACCCCATAGATATCAAAAGGTGAGCTTGATGCCTGTCTATACACAATGGCAAAGAGAGCACAGACGGCACGTTCCAAAAATTCTCTCATCATCTCTTTTCAGCTTCAGCAATGATCTTTTCAAGTGAGGCAAAAACATCCTTTGCCGGTAGGGTGCGGTTGCTCCAATAATCTTCAAGCCCTTCAGTAACCGATTGCATAAATGCTATTTTATCAAGCATCTGTTGATATAATTCCGCATCAAGCAGCACAGCCGAACCTCTCCCTGACCGCGTTAGCAACAGTGGTTGCTTACTGACGCTCAGCTCCTCCATATACCGTTCGATATTGTTTCCGAAATCAGTTGATGAAGCAACGTTCCCTACCTGAATGGTATGCATGACATTCACAAGAAGTAATAACGTGAGACTCTCTTGTACAAGGTAACGCCATTCATACAAAAATCATTACCCGTTTTATGAGAAACAACCCAACCCCAACGAGCGCAAAAGGTTGCGGATATCGGCCTGCCAGGCGTGACTCTGTTTCACCGGTTCAGGCCTGGCTTACAATCTGAGGATGTGAAGCGAACATTGTTTTTACAGGTTGCCGCTTTTGTCAAGCAATTTTGGGAGGCTGGCTCGCTGAGAAGTTGAAGGCGACGAGTTTGTTCCAGTTGATGGCCCCGTTGTTGTCGCAATACTCGATACTAAATTGGCGGGTAAATTTATTGACCATCCGGGCATAGGAGTCCTGAAACTCTTCGTTTTTTTATTGGGCCTTGTGACCCAGCGGGTCGATCAGCTCGGTATAGAGGTTTGGATCGCACGAGATAAACTCCCAAAAGGTCTGACCGCAATGCCGGATTTCCAGCCGCCATAGACTTTTTCATTGATAAAAATGGCAAGTCCCTCAAGCCAGTCACCAAAAACAGTCTCTTCGTTTGATGAGATATGGGCATCAACCAGTCCCTTGACCATCTCGCCAACAATCTGGACAGGTTTAAAACTAAAGAGGCAGGGATTTTGCAATTCCAGCAACCCCGGGAGAGTCAATGCATTGAGAGCAGCAACTCTTTTCTGATTCAGGGTGCCGATGGTCTCTTCGATAAAGAGCGACAGGTCACTCATGGCAAACGGGGTCATTATTCTAAACTTCCTGCAGGGTTACCATCCGTTCTTGTTTCCGTACGTATGAGCGTTCAAAGGCATAAGATGTTCATGTGTCACAGTAGTTGCGTAGCATGCGATACCGCACTGGCTGAAACTTACACTATTTTTTAATTTATCCTTTAGAGCGGCGCACCCCTGGCGTGTCGAGGATGAAAGAGCTTTACAAGCCACATCATCCCTGCCCGATAACATTGGCAGGCAAACAAATGCGATAATTCCGTATACTCCCCTTTTTATGAGACCAACCAAAACAGGAGACCCACATCATGGCAATGACTGTAGAGATCAAGAACAACAAGCTTTGTATTGAAATCGACCTCGAAAAACCTACCCCTTCGGCTTCAGGCAAAACCCTTGTTGTTGCAAGCACGCATGGCAATACGACTACCACCGCAGAGGTGAATGGCAAGCCGATCATCATCGGTCTGAACGCCTATATCAAGCCTTGAGGTACAATCCGGCTCTCTAAGAGAAAACGATAACGAGCAGGCAGGGCAACAATAATGAGGCCCTGCCTGACTGACGGGAAACGATGGCCGCTATGCCGAGAGCACGTTCCGGCAGGCCTCGCCGGGATATTCGATTTCAACGGTTGAGTGATAGAGCCCGTACCGATCAACCAGTGCCCTGATCCGCTCCTTAAGCTGCATGTAGGCTTCGGCGTCGAGCAGGGTATCGACTTCAAGGTGGGCGGTAAAGACGGTATGAACACCATCGAGTGACCATAAATGGGCATGGTGAACGGCATGAATACGCTCCATCGCCTCAATCTCTCTTGTAATGAGGGCGATATCAAGCTCAGCGGGTACCGCCTGCAAAAAGACCGGCAGCATCGCTTTCAGATTTTTGACGACACCGGAGAGGATGTAGAGCGTGATAATAATGGCAAGAAGCGGGTCGAGCACCGGGATATCCCAGAAGTAGAGCACAACGGCAACAACCAGCACAGCTACCCATCCGAGCACATCTTCGAGCAGGTGGAGGGCAACAACTTTGGCGTTCAGTCCGCTCTCTTTGGAAAGTTTTGCCATCGCAATACCATTGACAAGAACACCAACAATGGCCAGAAGAATCATACCGCCGGCATCAGGTTTGTGCGGTTCGAGAATGCGGGGTATGGCGTGGACGAGCACAAAGAGTGAACTGGTAAGCAACACCACCGTACTGATAAACGCCCCGAGCAGAGAGAAGCGCTTGTAGCCATAGGAGTAGCGTGCGCTGCTCTTTTCGCCGGATATGCTCTCGAAATACCATGCCTGGGCAAGGGCAAAGCAGTCGCCAAGATCGTGAACGGCATCGGCGAGGATTGCCGTACTGCCCGTTATCATTCCCCCGACACCCTCGACAAGGGTAAAGCCGAGATTGAGGAAAAAGG
>SESA01001113.1_pt1 | contig 14470 bp, 15 predicted proteins | sample 3171451 | NCBI WGS metagenome assembly SESA01 (sample SAMN06051862, study PRJNA518727) | freshwater metagenome | biome: subpolar coniferous forest; feature: holomictic lake; material: water; isolation source: holomictic Lake 227, 8 m depth | place: Canada: near Kenora, Ontario | collected...
AGCATTAGGTCAGGCAGCCTCAGAAACCGGGTCGATAGCAGCGAATAAGGCTGCCGATCAAAAAGCTGCGCTAGCTAAAAAGGCGGCGGATAGACAAAAAGCCGCTGAGGAAAAAAAGGCTGCTGAAGCACAAAAAGAAAAGGCAGTTGTTAAGTAATTAGCCTGCAAAAGAAAAGTAAAGATAGTGTCAAGTCTGGAATTATCCAGACTTAATTTGAAGTGTTTTTATAGTTGCTTAAGTCCGCTTCCCTGCGGACTTTGTTATTAAACCAAGACAGTTTTTATATTTAAGCCGATGAGGGTTATCGGCATCACTGCCTAAGCGACGATGGCGAACGGTTTCATAATCTTCATAGTTGCCTTTAAACCCACCCATATCCTCGCCTTCAAAGGCGAGGATATGGGTAGCAAATTCTATCCAGAAACCGGTGAACATGGGAAAATCAGGTCTTTCATTATTAATTTAATGTAATAATGAAAGACCTGTCCCCCAAAGTTTGTCCCCCAAAGTTCCGGTGTTCGTTTAACCCCTCAACTATACAGTTTCGCGGCCCCAACCAAACACTCTCTCCGCTAGACGGGCATTATCTTGGCAATATTTCAAGGTCATCGCAGCCTGGAAAGCTCGGCGTTCTGCTCCTTACATTTTTGAACTCGCTAATTTCAAGTCTTCGATTTGGTATGCACTCAAGGGCAAGAGAGAGGTTTTAGTGGTGGATTACAAGTTCATACTCAATAGGTGAAATGATAATGAAATTCTATCCTGAATGGGTAAAATCTTCTTCGGAAATCACCTAAGTTCAGGGGTTTGCATCATTACTTTTACAAACACCCCTTGTCCAACCAAGCGCAAATTGATTTTTTTGTTTTTGGCAAGCAATTATCTGCTGTACAAACAACAGCACCCAATGTCCAACTAATATCCACTTTTTCAGCCGCTCCGGAAATAGGTAAGATCTCTAAATATTTTTCAATATAAACGGCCTGAAAACAAGCGTTTGACTTATCCTTACACTGACCTTTATGAACGCAACAGGTGTCAATCTGGTTGTCACTTATATCATTAAATTTTTCTGTTAAATACCACTCGCTGACATCCGCGCGGCTCACTGGAACTTGACGATAAGTGCCTTGCTGACTGCCATTAAAATTATAGGGGTCACGAATGCCCCGAATATCTGAAATAACTATCTGATCAGCGCAGTCACTCTTCTTCCAGTTCGCTTGGGCTGTTCCGGCACCGTAATGACAAGAGCCCGGCAACCCTAATGTTTTAGGGGCTTCATCGAGTCCCAAGCCCAGAAAAGAATAACTGTACATTTGTAGCGTGCTTCCGTTAACCATAACGAACATGCTTGTATCATCGGCGGTATTACAGGTTGAACAAGGAAAGGCGATTTGCGAAGACGCACCACCCATAGCGACGATGCCAAAGTGATTATTTTTTTTCTGCTCTCTAATGGCTAACCAGGCATAGAGACCTTCTTCGTAACCGGTTATTGTACGTGTGCTGACAACCACTGATTCGCCAACTTTTGCTTGCAGTTTTTGTTTTAAGTTACGCCATAGCTCGATGCTGTTAGTGCGATTTTTCTGTTCAGCGATGCGCATTCCAGCTGTCGCATAAACCATTGCAGAAACAACATGACAGTGTGATGTCCAATTAAAAGCCGTCCATTCGGCTTTGCCTTTTTTCAGAGGACCATCTTGTTTAATGGCATCCAGAGTAGAAACCACTTCAGTGGTTACTGCATCAATATCGGTATGTTTCTTACCACGAATTTCGCGTATGGGGTCTGCCAGTGCAGTGACCTTAGGGCCTTGATGGCCTATCCAATTAGTGCCTTCTTTTTCGTAGATGAATAAACGGGTTGCACTACTACCCGCATCAAATAAGATATGGCAGGATGATAAGGTTGCAGCGGGTGACTCACGTTCAGCAGGCACCAAGCTTGAACAACTCATGGTGATAAAAAGAACAATAAAAAGAAAACACAAAGTCAGGTCTTTCATTATCATATTTATTCAAGTGTTGCATAGCGCCCTGCGGACTTCATTATTTGATGCGCAAACAAGCGTCCGGCCTCGTCACACGCAGCTTGGAAGATATTTAACGCGTGCTGGCTGTTCATTGCCGCACTGCATTTCTTGTGGTTATATGGGGGCTAAACAGGTTCGTGTACATTTGATCTATCAATGCGTTTTGCGGCATTAATCATTTTTTTATCGAAAGTAAAAAAATCTTTGCAGTGCTGACTATTTGCTAAATGAAGTGCATCGGCAAAATCAAGTCCTTTACTATGCCAAGCAATAGCTTGTGCGACACGTTCAGGATGATTAATATGTACATTGGGTAATCCAAGTAACTGGATCAAAGCATTGGTAATTTGATTGACCTTATAATCATAGGCAAATCTAAGTACCCATTCCGTTTCCAGGATAACCGTATCTGTGATAAAAACCTCATACTTATTGAGCAGATTGTAGGCTTTTTTATATTGACTTAAATCATCTTGGGTCAACAATCGAACGATGATATTAGTATCAATTGCAATCATGAAATTGTGCCTTAAGACCTTTGGCAATAGCATCATTCATTTCATCAATTGTTTTTGCATGTCCTTCATACTTTAAACATCCAGCGACTTCACTAAGACATGTTTTTACAAAAGGAGCTCTTGGTTTTAATAAAATACCATCGCCTGTGTCTATAACAATCAATTCTTGACCCGCCTCCCAATGATATGAAGAGCGAATATGTTTAGGTATGATGACCTGACCTTTACTGGATAACTTGGTTGATTCCATAATGGCTGCATAAAGTTGTAAGATTAAAGTAAGACTTTAAGGGCGCGCTAATTATTTGTCAACAGCTTGATAACAAGCAAGTTCAAACACATAAATCCAGGTCTTTCATTACCATATTTATTCAAGTGTTCCATAGCTGCTTAAGTCCGCTTCCCTGCGGACTCCGTTATTGAACTAAGACAGCTTTTTATATTTAAGCCTATGCGGATTATCCGCATCACTGCCTAAACGGCGATGCCGGTCGGCTTCATAATCTTCATAGTTGCCTTCAAACCAAACCACTTGGCTATCACCTTCAAAGGCCAGTATGTGCGTGGCGATTCTATCCAGAAACCAGCGGTCATGGGAAATGACCACGGCACAACCGGGGAAAGCCAGCAGGGCTTCTTCCAAGGCACGCAGGGTTTCTACATCCAAATCGTTAGTCGGTTCATCCAGTAACAGGACATTGCCACCGGTTTTTAGCAGTTTGGCCAAATGGACACGGTTACGTTCGCCCCCGGAAAGATCACCGATGCGTTTGCCCTGGTCGGCCCCTTTAAAGTTAAAACGCCCGACATAAGAGCGTGAGGGCGTTTCATATTTCCCTACGGTAATGATGTCCAAGCCGTCAGAAATTTCTTCAAAGACGGTTTTCTTTGGATCAAGGTCATCACGCAATTGATCAACATAAGCCAGTTCAACCGTTTGCCCCAATGTTAAGGTGCCGGAATCCGGTTGTTCAAGTCCCGCCATCATGCGGAACAGCGTCGTTTTACCGGCACCGTTAGGGCCGATAATACCAACGATGCCGCCAGGTGGCAGTTTAAAGCTCAAGTCATTAACCAATAACTTGTCCCCAAACGCTTTGCTGATGTTGTTCGCTTCAATGACCACATCGCCTAAACGAGGGCCGGGCGGGATATAAATTTCATGGGTTTCGTTACGTTTTTGCACATCCGATGACGATAATTCGTCAAAGCGTGCCAGCCGTGCCTTGCTTTTGGCATGGCGACCTTTTTGGTTGGAGCGTACCCATTCCAGTTCTTCTTTCATGGCCTTTTGTCGGGAAGATTCCTGTTTTTCTTCTTGCAACAGACGGTTACTTTTTTGCTCTAACCAGCTTGAGTAATTGCCTTCCCACGGAATACCGGAGCCTCTGTCCAGTTCCAGAATCCAGCCAGCGACATTATCCAAAAAGTAACGGTCATGGGTTACCGCGACCACGGTTCCGGGATAATCGTGCAGGAAGCGTTCCAGCCAGGCGACTGATTCGGCATCCAGATGGTTGGTGGGTTCGTCCAATAACAGCATGTCGGGATTGGATAATAACAACCGGCATAAAGCGACGCGGCGTTTTTCACCGCCTGATAATTTGGTGACATCCGCATCCCAATCAGGCAGGCGTAAGGCATCGGCAGCGACTTCAAGTTTACGCTCCAGATTATGGCCGTCACAGGCATTGATAATGTCTTCCAGACGCGCTTGATCCGCAGCCAGTTTATCAAAATCAGCCTCCGGGTCGGCGTAAGCGGCATAAACGGCGTCAAGCCGTTCCAAGGCGGTTTTGATTTCAGCGACGGCTTCTTCAACATTGCCACGCACGGTTTTAGTGGGGTCGAGTTGCGGTTCTTGCGGCAGATAACCGATGTTAATCCCTTTTTGCGGGATCGCTTCGCCTTCGATTTCATTATCGATGCCCGCCATAATTCTAAGGAGCGTTGATTTCCCGGAGCCGTTTAAACCCAGTACACCAATTTTTGCACCAGGAAAAAAAGACAATGAAATGTCTTTAAGGATATATTTTTTGGGAGGAACAATTTTGCCGACCCGATTCATTGAATAGATGTATTGCGCCATAGTCTTTAGTCAATCAGTTTAAGGTGGGTAGAGATTACCAGAAATAGGCGGTTTAGGTCACGCGATGTTGGTTATTAATCACTGATTAATTAGTTAAGCGCAAGTTGTTAAAAAAACTGGAGTGCAATCGCTTCAGCTATTGCCTGTAAAAACAGCTAAAGCGGTTTTATTCCCGTTGTATGGGGGCGAACCCTGTTATCGGACAGCTTTTTAGGTAATCAAGGGTTTAGCGGTTATCATATAGCGTTACGCATATCAATTTTTACAGCCATTTATTGACTTGATCGGCGTAATCTTTATTGGTTTATTTTCTTGCCCGGTCTTTATAGTCGTGTGGTTTGGCGGCTTTGGTGAGGCAGTCGGGTATTAATAGTTAACCAATCATTTTATATAACTTTAATAATAACAGGAGACACTCATGGCAATATCACTTAGTAAAGGCGGTAACGTTAATCTCAGCAAAGAAGCGCCGGGATTAAATAAAATCGTGGTGGGTTTAGGTTGGGATGCACGCGCTACTGATGGCGCGGCATTTGACCTGGATGCCAGTGCGTTTTTGGTAAAGCTGGATGGCAAAGTTAGATCCGATAGCGATTTTTGTTTTTATAATAATAAAGTGGTTGGCGATGGTGCGGTTCAGCACACCGGTGATAACACAACGGGTGCTGGCGATGGCGACGACGAAACCGTTAAGGTTGAATTGTCTAAAATACCTGCTGACTTGGACAAGGTTGTTTTCGCTGTGACCATTCACGAAGCTGACATCCGTAAACAAAATTTTGGTCAGGTAAATCATGCGTATATTCGTGTGGTTAATGAAGACGGCGGCCAGGAAATCGCCCGCTATGATTTAAGCGAAGATGCTTCAATTGAAACAGCGATGATCTTCGGGGAAATATACCGGGTAGGCGCAGATTGGAAATTTAAAGCGGTTGGTCAAGGTTTTGCTGGCGGTCTTGGGCCTTTGGCATCCTCTTTTGGCGTTAGTGTTTAAACCAGCTTATCCTTCCTCCCCTCAATGTTTTCGGGCTATTATGCCCTGAATCCTGCCGGCGCTCTTTGAGCAAATCAAGCCGTTTTTGGCGGATTTTGTCCGGCAGGTGAGGGCGCTTTTCAACTTAATTTAAGAGTATTCATATTTATGGCTATTAATTTACAAAAAGGACAAAAAATCTCGTTATCCAAAGAATCGGGTAGCGCGTTAAGCAAGGTTGTTATGGGGCTGGGCTGGGATGCTAAAAAAGCCAGCGTAGGCTTATTGAAAGGGATGTTTGGCGGTGGAAGCAGCAGTGCAATTGATTTGGATGCCTCTTGTGTGCTATTCAACGAGCAGAATGCAGTGGTTGATACCGTTTATTTTGGACAATTAAAAAGTCGCGATGGCAGTATTGTACATACCGGCGATAATCGTACCGGTGATGGTGACGGTGATGACGAACAAATTGTTGTTGATTTGGATAAAATTCCCGAGTCGGTTAAATCACTGGTTTTTACGGTCAGTTCTTATACCGGACAAACGTTTGATACCGTTGAAAATGCTTATTGTCGCATCGTTGATAACAGCAATAAAAATGAAATTGCCCGTTATACCTTAAGTGCGCAAGGTTCGCATACGGCACAAATTATGACCAAGCTGTATCGCCATAACGGTGAATGGAAAATGCACGCGATTGGTGAAAATGGAACCGGTCGAACCATAGCCGATATGTTGCCGCAAATTGTTGTTCATTTGTAATGAGAATTTGGTTTAATCAAACATTTTCAACCATTAGTGCCGTTTTTAGAGATCTTCGTCAGTCAGTTCCGGCTGGCGAAGTTACTTTGGTTTGTACGCACTCGCTCGCAACGGCATCGGCTTTTTTGGCCGCTGACGAAAGTTATCTTGAGCCTACCGGGTTAACCGGGCAAGCCTATCTTGAATGGTGTGTTGATTTTTGTCATCAGCATAACATTGGCTTGTTTTGGCCTGGCAAAGAAGCCGCACTCATTAGCAAGCATCATGTATTATTTCAGGCGATTGGCGTTCAAGTGCTGTCTGTTGCCGATTATGACACACTCACTTTGCTGCATAACAAAGCCGATTTTTACGCCGACTTAAATCCCGATGTCGCTATGATCATGGATTTTATCGCAGTCAATAACAGTGATGAGTTTGACCGTGCGGTGACAACTTTATCGGAAAAACATGAAAGCCTGTGTGTTAAACCTGCGGTATCAGTATTTGGTCTGGGCTTTCGGGTTTTAGATACAAAACGCGATAGTATTACCCAATTACTCAAGGGTGTTGAATACCAAATTCCTCTTCAAGAGTTGCGACACGGTATGGCTAACACGTCGCAATTTGATACGCTGTTGGTTATGGAACATTTGGGTGGTCATGAGTGGAGCGTCGATTGTGCCGGACGACACGGTGTCTTACTGTGTGCCGTGCAACGAAAAAAATCGATGTTGGCGGGGATGGGGCAAACGATCGATAATAATGCCGAAATACAAGGCATGGTCACCCGCTTAACCACCCATTACCGACTTAACGGATTATTTAATATCCAGTTTAAAGACGGTGTGAATGGTCCGCGATTACTGGAAATAAATCCGCGTCCTTCAGGTGGTTTTGGCATGGCCTGTTTATCAGGTGGGCATTTGGCCTATATCGCCTTGCAGAGTATTAAAGGCAAAACCATCAGGCAACCGGTTATTCAGTATGGGCTTAAGGTGACCGAGATTAACACGCCGGTGGTGTTGCACGATTTGTGATGACCAAACGATTGCAAAAAGGAAGATAAAGAATGGCTAAAATTGAAGGCATCAGGGTACAAAACTTTCGTGGCTTAAAAGATGTTATGTTGGGAAAGTGGATGGCTGAATCGGAATCAGAGCCACTCACCGCAATGACAGTTGTCATTGGTAAAAATGGCGTAGGCAAAAGTACTTTATTTGATGTCTTTGGTTTTCTGGCGGATGCACTTAAATTTGGTGTAGAGGAAGCCTGTGATTTACGCGGCCGGGGTGGCTTTGAAAAAATACGCTCTCAAGGTCAGACGGAGGCGATTAAGTTTGAGATTTTTTATAGAGAAGATGAGAATGCCTGTTCTATAACCTATTCAATATCTATTAATGCTGATGTTTCTGGACGACCTTTTGTAGCGGCAGAATATCTATTGCAACACCCAAAAAAGCAGACACAAGAACAAGCAACTGCTTTCTTGGTGTTGGCTAAGGGACAAGGTGTTGTTTGCAAAGGTGAAGGTATACATATTGAGGGATTTAACTTTTCAAAGGTTATCAAAGAGCGCCAAAAAAAAGATGTAGTGCAAACATTAAAAGCAATGGCGATGGAGCCAGGAGCCGAAGCAGTGGAGCTTGCCGATAAAAGAAAACTTGGCATTGCTACGCTAGGCGCATTGAAGCAACACCCAAGAATATCTGCCTTTCGCGAATTTATAGAAGGCTGGTATCTTAGCTACTTCACACCCGATGCGGCACGAAGCCTTCCGCAAGCCGGAGCACAACAACATCTGAACAGCACAGGCGACAACCTTGCCAATGTCGTGCAGTTTATGGAGCGTGAACACGGAGACAGCTTTCAAGGCATTTTGAACCGTATCGCAGAAAAAATTCCGGGCATTGACAAAATTGACACCTATCGTGACCCTATCACCAACAATTTATATTTACGATTCAATGACAAGGGCTTCCAATCGCCGTTTTATGCTCCGCAAATGTCCGATGGTACCTTGAAAGTCTTTGCTTATTTACTGTTGTTGGAAGATCCATCGCCACCGCCTTTTATCTGTATTGAAGAGCCGGAAAACGGCTTGTATCACAAATTGCTGGAAACCTTAGCGGCTGAATTTCGCGCTCATGCAACGGGCAGAAAAGGTGGCACTCAACTTTTTATAACCACGCACCAGCCTTATTTTGTCGATGCCTTAGATCCGGATGAAGTCTGGGTGTTGGAAAAAGGTGAAGACGGCTTTGCAACAGTGACTCGCGCCAGTGCAATTCCCTACATTCAAAACATGGTCAACGAAGGGTTGCCATTAGGCGGGCTTTGGTACAGTGATTATTTAGACGTACGGTAAATCTATGCACTTTGAGATTCTTGTCGAAGGGCAAACTGAAGTTACTGCGCTGTCTATTTTAATGAGTAAAATTATTGGTGAATATAAAAATCCTCACACCTGGAAAATTCATAAGCACCAAGGTATTGGGGAAATTCCTGATAATCCGGCCGAAAGACCCAACATAAAAGACAAATCGTTATTGCATAATTTGACCGCTAAATTAAGAGCCTACGGTGCGGAGGAAGATTCCAATTTGGTTGTTGTCGTTTTAGTTGACCTTGATGATAAAGTCGATTGTATTGCTTTTAAAAATGAACTTGTCGGGCTGCTGAACTATTGTAATAAAGAACCGCGTGCTCTGTTTCGTATTGCTGTTGAAGAACTGGAGGCTTGGTATTTGGGTGATTTAGCTGCATTGAAATTCGCTTATCCAGATATTCAGCAAGACATTCTCGATAACTATGTTCAAGACTCACAAATAGGCACATGGGAAATATTGGCTGAGGCGGTTTATCCCGGTGGTTTGGATGCGTTACACGCAAAGGGTAAGCGGTCTAGCTTGGTGCTCCAAGAAAAGGCCAACTGGACAAAAAATATCTGTCCGCATTTGAATGTTGAGCAAAACCAATCACCCAGCTTTCTCTGTTTTCGGGAGGGCTTAAGACGAATGGCGATATAAAACCGGATTTGACGATAACCACACAACAGCTTTACCTTAACCCATTCAAATAATGCCCTTCAATAAGATAAATTTTTTAGTTATTAAATACATCAAACCCATCGAAATGATCGGTGTACTCATGCGGATTTTCAGTTTCTCGTTGGTGAGTTGGTTGGGTGCAGAAAGTCCGTTCTTTTTTGTCTGGGCTTTTAATACGACCGATGCCGTAATCCTTTCCTGGTGCTCCATTCTTAAAAAAGATAAGGCCTATACCTTGCTGAATGTCTTTTGGATTCTGGTGGGTATCGTGGGTATGCTTAGAGCCAGTGCTTTTTCATTTATGGACTTTAAAATTGCCGTATTGCATGTCCTGGTGCAATTCGCCACCCTTTTCAATTAATAATCCACCCAACAGAGTCACATAGAATACACCATGCAAAAAACAGTCACTATCAAATTAGACACCGGCACACTTCAGCTCGATGTAGTACCCGGACACATTCCACTGAAGCGTTTGCTGGGTTTTGCGGCACGAGTTAGCAGTAAACGTAAATTTTTGCTGGTCAGCAAAGTATTGGGCAAACATTATCCGGTTTCACCCAAACTTATGAGCTGGTCTTATCGAGCCTTGGCAAGAGCGGTGTTAAAAAAGGGGGCAGGGGAGTCATCATTGTGGATAGGTATGGCAGAAACCGCCACCGGTTTGGGTTATGGGGTATTTGAAGCGGCTTGCCATGCGGGCGTGCAACAGGCTTTGTTTATGCAAACAACCCGTTATCACCTGGATGAAATAGACCGGCTTGAGTTTGAAGAAGCGCATAGTCATGCTACTGACTTTTTTCTGTATTATCCTATGTACGCGGATTACCGAAAGCAATTTGTAAATGCAGAAACCCTGGTATTGATTGATGATGAAATCAGCACGGGCAAAACCTTTTTGCGCCTGATTAAAGCCTATCAAGCGGTTAATCCAGCGGTGCGTAAGGTGTTTATTGTCAGTCTGGTTAATTTTGCGCATCCTGATGACCGTGCCGCCTTGGAATTGCAAGCGGGAGTTGCGGTGGAATGGATCTGTTTCAGGCAGGGTTTGTTACATTTTGAAGACAGTCAAAATGCCGCTATTGATAATATTACTGTTAATGTCTCAGGTAATGGCAGCTGTAAAAAACATTTATTGGCTTGGCCGGGGCGACTGGGAATGGCGGCACCGATTGGTTTGGATGCTGATATCGTTGAGCAATTAGTCCAAAGCGGTTTTAACTGCGAGTCTAATGATAGTCGGCCCATTTTGGTATTAGGCACCGGCGAATGCAACGCCCCGGCTTATTTGTTGGGACGGGCGCTGGAAGCTAACGGTTTTAAGGTAAAGGTGCAAAGTACCACACGTTCACCTATTCATCCGGGCAACGATATTGGGTTGGTTTGTCAATTTGAAGATAACTACGAAGATGCTATTCCCAATTTTATTTACAATTTAAATCCGGATGATTATCGCGACATTATTTTGTGTCATGAAACGCCGCTTAATCAAGCATTAACCGACCGACTGCACGCATGGCAAGCCATTAGTGCACGGTTTGAACTTAAACAACCACACTCAAACCATGCAAAGCTACATTTTTTTAGACCTTGATGACACGCTGTTCCAGACCTTGAGAAAATGTGCCTTGGGTGCAGATGATCCCAAGTTGCAGGTTCGGGCTTGTTTGCCTGATGGTACGCCCAACTCTTACGCGACCCACAAACAGCAATGGTTGTGGCATTGGCTGACCTTAGGTTTTAAAATTGTGCCGGTTACCGGACGGGACGGCCATGCTTTTGATCGCGTTATGTTGCCTTTTCAGGAAGAAGTGGTCTTGAATCATGGTGCCGTTATTTTGGATAAAGACCGTGCTATTGATCGCGTGTGGATGGACGGCATGATGCAAGCTTTACCGGCATATCATGATAAGTTACTCGAAGTGTGGGCCGAAGTTGAGGGCTATTGCCAGCGCTTTACCGGTTTTAAAACCCACTTGGTTAATGATTTTGAAGTAACGTGGTATGGTGTTATCAAGCATGTGGACGGGACTGAAACGATATTAAAAACAGTGCTGGACAGCATTATAAAAACGCATCCGCATATTCTGGACGGCAGTTTGTATTGGCATTTAAATGGCAATAATCTGGCGGTATTACCCAAGATTATCAACAAGGAAAGTGCAGTCCGGTATTTGATTAATGGCTACAAACAGCAACATCCCGAATTAGTGACTTTTGGGGCGGGCGACAGTAACACCGATGCGCCTTTTATGGGGTTGTGTGATTACGCGTTAATTCCAAAAAATACGCAGTTGTATCAAGCGCTGGCTTTTGCTTAATGAAAAACAGGCACCCTTTCACCGGCAGTTACAGAGCTGACGATGTACAATTTTTATTAAAACCGATGACGCTGGTTGATACGCCGGTACATCTTAAAGAAGTGCTGATTCAGTCCGGTCAAAAACATTATTCCCAAATGCTGACCCACGAATCCTTGCCACCGCCTGACTATTTGCCCTTGTTTTATCGGGCCATGACCTTAAATCAGGATCGAATGGCTGAGCATTTGCTGTTGTTGGCAGAGGGTATTATCGCGACACGTCCGCAAGGCATTACGTTAGTGTCGTTGGCTCGCGCAGGAACGCCGGTGGGGGTGTTGCTCAAGCATGTTTTAAAGCGTTATTTTAATGTCGACGCTGAACATTTTTCTATTTCCATTCTTAGAGATGTCGGCATAGACCCAAATGCTTTGCGTTATATTTTACAAAAGCACGCGCCGGAGTCATTGGTTTTTGTTGATGGCTGGACAGGAAAAGGCGTTATCGCACGGCAGTTGGCAACCAGTTTACAGGCTTTTTCAGTCAGTGACGGCATCGCTATTCCGCCTGAGTTATATGTGTTAACCGATTTGTCAGGGTGGGCGACGGTTGCGGCAGCTTCAGAAGATTATTTAATGCCTTCATGTATTTTAAATGCCACCATATCAGGCCTGGTGAGTCGGTCGGTTTATGACCCACACACCGCCAGCCCTACTGATTTTCATGGTTGTCTTTATTACGGGCAGTTTGCCGAACACGATTTATCGACTTATTTTATCGATACCTTACTTGAGCGAGTGGCTGTTATAAGACCAACTTTTGACGGTCGATTTACCGATCATTCAGATCATTGCCAACAATTACAGGCGACTTCGCTAGCGTTTTTAAACTGGGTTGCCGAACGTTACGGCATTACCCATCACAATTATATTAAGCCCGGTATTGGTGAAGCAACGCGTGTGTTATTGCGTCGTGAAGCACGGTTATTATTGTTACAGGATTTGGATTGTGAAGCGACCCAACATTTACGCTGGTTAGCCGAGTCCAAGTCAATTCCGATAGCGGTTTTTAAAGATTTACCGTATCGTGCAGTCGCGTTAATCAAAGAGATTGAATTATGAACCTACAATTAAAGTCGTTTTCACCCTGGATGTTGGGGGCGCCGCTTTATATGCCGGGAAATCGCCGCGACATTATGGAAATCGCCAATGGCGAAAAGTATTCCATGTTGCGCTCAATGATTTTTTGTACGGAGGATGCAATATCAAAGTCTGAGGTGGATAGTTGTGTGCGCCACATCGGCTTATGCTTGCAAGGTTTTAGAGAGTCTTCCACTCGATTCAGGTTTATTCGTGCCAGAAATCCGGAAATTTTGGCGCGTTTATTGGAACTTCCCGATATTGAAAAAGTGGACGGGTTTGTACTGCCAAAGTTTACCGAAGCCGTATTTCATGCGTATTTTGATCAATTGCAAGGCACGACTTTTAAGGTGATGCCCACGCTTGAAACCAAAGAGGTTTTTGATGTTAATGCCATGACGGCACTGCGTCAGGGTTTGTTACAGGATGATATTGCAGAGCGCGTGTTGATGCTTAGAATTGGCGGCAATGACCTGATGAATCTTTTAGGTATTCGTCGGCCCCGCTCTTTTACGATTTATGAAACGCCGTTGGGCAATGTGATCTCACAACTGGTGACTATTTTTAAGCCTTATGGCTTTTCACTGTCCGCCCCGGTGTTTGAATATCTGGATGATTCGACTACTTTACAAAAAGAAATGCAGCTGGATTTGGCCTATGGTTTGCTGGGTAAAACCGCTATCCATCCTACACAAGTACCCACTATTGAAGCAGCCTACGCAGTTGATATTGAAGATTACGAGATGGCGCTAAGTTTAAGTGACACAGAAGCGCCGGCGGTTTTTAGAATGCACGATGCCATGTGTGAAGTGGCAACCCATCAAAATTGGGCAACCGATATTATTAATCGACAACGCTGTTATGGCATTAAAGACGCCTTGTTATTGAAAGAATACGCTGAGTTGTCTGTTTAAAGATTTAAAAATGTTAAAATAATAATAATTACTTAGCCGTTAAAAAATAGAACACAGATGAGACGGATTTGGCGGATAGACACGGATACGGGGCGTTTCTTAATCTTATGAAATCCGTATAATTCAGTGTCATCGGTGTTCTATGATCGCAGCCAATAGCTACTGAGTAGTTACCAATAATAGCCGGTAAAATTTAAAACACCCATACCTAAAATCAGGAGAGTACACATGAGTTTCGATAGTTTTCTTAGCCAACTTAAGTCCAAAGCCAATGAATTAAAAACAGAGGCCTTGAAATATAAAAACAAGGATTTTTTAAATGCAGCGATGGCGGGTTCCGCTCTGATTGCCATGGCTGATGGCAGCATCAGTTCTGAAGAAAAACAAAAAATGATCAAGTTTATCGAAAGCAATGATGCGCTGTCGATTTTTACCACCAGTGATGTTATTAAAGCGTTTCAGGATTTTGTTGGCCAACTGGAATTTGATAAAGACATCGGTGAAGCCAAAGCCTATCAAGCAATAGGCAAAATGAAATCCAACATCGAAGCTTCGCGCTTGCTGGTTCGGATGATTATTGCCATTGCCTCGTCTGATGGTCTTTTTGATAACGATGAAAAAAAGATAGCCATCAAAATAGCCAAAGAATTAGCGATTAATCCGGCTGAATTTGAATTGTAAGTAGGTCATAGAAATACATAAAAAA
>SESA01001118.1_pt1 | contig 14432 bp, 5 predicted proteins | sample 3171451 | NCBI WGS metagenome assembly SESA01 (sample SAMN06051862, study PRJNA518727) | freshwater metagenome | biome: subpolar coniferous forest; feature: holomictic lake; material: water; isolation source: holomictic Lake 227, 8 m depth | place: Canada: near Kenora, Ontario | collected 2013-06-25...
ACCAGCGGTGGCCGACGAAGACACCTTCTGCGTAGGCGTTATCCCAGACATAACCTTGGGTCTTGGTTTCGTTCGGAAACAGATCGTGCGCAAAAGGAACCGACGTGAGCTCAACCGCTGGCCCCGCGTTGGGTTTCTGCAATGCCTTCAGATCGCCGCCTGGCGCGTCCTCAACCCGCCGCTCGATCGTGAAGGGCAACCGCCCCGAAGGTTCGGCACGTCCCGTTAGAATATCCATCAGCGCCGCCGCGCCGGTCTGGCCACCGAAGTAAGCGTGGACAATCGCCGCGGCCTTGTCGGCCCACTCCATCTGCACGCCGCCGCCGGTGACGAGGCAGACCACCGTTTTCGGATTGTTCGTCACACACCGGGTGATGAGATCGTCATCGGGCAAGGCGAAGATGCGGTCGCGCCCCTCGCCCTCGGCCATGCCGGGAAAGAGCAGCACGAGGTCCGCCGCGCGGATCTGTTCATCGGTCAACTTGTCAGGCCGTAAGGGGTTCAGCACTTCGGCTCCGGCAAACGTCTCGGTTACTGCCTGCAGATAGGTCTTGTTAGCGTAACCCGGAACATGTCCAGATCCAGATCCGCCCAGTTCCTCCGTAGTGGCCCGGTTGCCGGCGACGACGATCTTCTTGCCCTTGTGCGTTTCGGTCATCGGCAGCAGACCGTTGTTCTTCAGTAGCGTGATCCCTTCCAAATTGGTGTCACGCGCGACCTGCTCCCATTGCCGACGATGCTTCTCCAGTTTGGGCAGTTTCGCCGGCCGGTCATAGAAGCCGGCCTGGAGACACGTGGTTAAAATGGTCAGGGCCATGCGGTCGATCGCCGGCGTACCGAAGACCTTCGCGCGATCGCGCGTGAGCGAGAAACCGCCGGGCATCTCCATGTTGGCTCCCGATTCGGCGAACTCGACACCGTCACAGGTCGCGATCCAGTCGGTCATGATGATGCCCTTAAACCCCAGTGCGCCGCGTAGCAAATCCGTATTGACATAGCGGCTCTGTCCAGCCCATCTGCCGTTCAACTGGCTATAGGCGGTCATCACGCAGAAGGCGCCCGCCTCGATCCCCTGACGGAAGGGCTCCATGTAGACCTCGTGCAAGGTGCGCTCGTCCATGATGGTGTTGACCCCATGGCGGTGAAACTCATATTCGTTACCGACAAAGTGCTTGACCGTGGCAGCCGTGCCCGCGCTTTGCAGACCTTTGATATACGATGCAACCTGATGCCCAGTGAGTTGCGGCTCTTCGCCGAAGTACTCGAAATTGCGTCCGCCAACAGAGGATCGATACATGTTCATGCCGGGCCCCAGCAGGATGCCCGTGCCACCTACACGGCACTCCTCGCCGATGGACTTTCCGTAAGCCTCCGCGAGTTGCGGATTCCACGTAGCCGCCAGCAGCAGCGTGCAAGGATAAGCTACGGTGCGTGGGAACCGTCCGCGATTTACTGAATTGCCATTGTTAATTCCGCTTCCGGCGTCGTTCACCATGACGGGCTGGATCCCCAGCCTAAGAAATCCGGGAACCCCTTCCGTGGAACCTCGGACCATCTCAAAGCGCTCCTCGGGTGTCATGACCGCCAGCAACTCGCGGGCCTGTTTCTCGGCCTGCTCAAGGGTGTCCGGCTTCTTCAACAAATGGGCGTATTTTTTTGCCTCTGCATCCAACTTGGCTTTCCAGTTCTGTGTCGCTTTCTCCGAGATGGGAATGCTCAGGTTCTCGCCGCCGTTATCCACGTAGAAATCGTCGATGAAGACATCAGTGAGCGGACAGTTCGGCGCCTTGATCACACCAATCGTTTTCCAGATGGACGGCCGGTAGTTCTTTTCGGAAACGACATACCCCGGAATCGCCACCGTCTTGCCATCTCCTCCCTCTTCCTGGAGGTAGGCCTTAGACTTATTCTCTTCGCTGCCGGGCGCATTCTGCAGGACGATCCACATTCGATACCAGCAGTTGCGTTTGACCTGAGGCGCGGGCTCCTTCTGGTCGGCCTTGCGCTTGCGTCCATAACCAAACGCCGTGACAGCCTTGCCTTCCAAAATCACCCCCGCCCGCACACCAGGAGAAGACAAAGCTCCTTCGTTCACGACGATGCAAACGTGCGCCCCCTCAACTGGCGCGGGACCTCGGACATGGCCGAGGTTCTTGTCCAGTCCACTCTCGATCAGGAACCGCATGAAGACCGTCGCGGTCCCGCCAGGAGGGATGTTGAGCGCGCCCCGATGGTAGAACACGTCGTGCTTGAAATTGTGGTTTTTTTCGATAGAGTCGTCGCCATGAACGATCTTGGCCGCCTGATTACCCACCGCCAGCACGTCAGAACAGACGGTAGCAGTTGTGATCTTATCGTTGTAGCACCTCCAGCCGTTCTCGCCACTGGTCAGCTTGGCCTGCGAATAGCTTTGAAAGTCGTCGATCTTGGTCCACTCGCCAAAACCCAACACCGGCAACAGTAGCCCCAGCACCATCATGTTCGCTCTTGTCATCGTCCCCCCCCTGTTTTGATTTATTAACTGTCTATTAAACCCGCTTCATTGATAACGTTAATTTATCAGAAAATAACGTTGGGCGCTATCCCCCAAAACAGGGGGTATGGGGATATGAGAAGTGCTAAAGTTCGAGAGTGCTAAAGTTCTAAAGTTATGCGGTGTTATCCGAATATGGGAAGTTCTAAAGCAATGCCGTGCTATGCACGCTGAAAAGGCTTGAGGAAGGACTGAGTGACGAATTGACGGATTGATTTATCTGGCCTGCCCGTTGGAGACCTATTGGCGAAGGCGGGCCAACCCAGTCAACCCGTCCTTAACGATCAACCCGTCACTCGGTCAATCAGTCAACCCGTCCTTAACGATCAACCCGTCACTCGGTCAATCAGTCAATACGTCCTCAACTCAACGCTTCAGCGGGCGAGGTCATCCCTTTGAATTTGATGACAGCCTGTGTGCGGCTGTGAACATGGAGTTTCTTATAAATCGTTTTGAGATACCAGCAGACCGTCTCTGGAGTCAATCCCAGTTTGTCAGAGATCTCCTTGTTAGAGAAACCCTGGCAGAGGAGATTCATGATGTCCTTGTCACGGGGAGAGAGACTATACTCCGCTGATACATTCTTGATTGATTCCTGAAAAACAGCGACCACTTTGCGGGCAATCTCGCTGGTCATGGGCGCACCGCCGCGCGACACTTCTTCAATCGCGTCCCGAACTTCCTTAGCCGTTGACCGCTTGAGGAGATAACCGCAGGCACCCGCCTTCAGAGCATTGAAGACGTTGTCCGCATCTTCGTAGACCGTGATGACGATCACGTCCAGATTCGGCAGTAGTTCCTTTAATCCCGCCGTAGTCTCAATGCCGCTAATTCCCGGCAGGTTGATATCCATGAGCACAACATCCGGCACCTCTTGCGGAAGTCGTTCCAACGCCACTTCACCCGTCGGGTACAAGCCCGCGCAGATGAGATTGTCAGAAGCTCGGATCACCTTTGCCAGCGAGTTTCGCACACCCGCATTGTCTTCGACGATTGCCACTTTAATCTTTGCCATATTGCTTTCTATTGTTTCTGCTGTTCAATGGACACCGTGAACCTGACGCTCGTGCCCTTGCCAGCGCTACTCGTAATCTCGCATTGTCCTTGGATGCTCGCGAGGCGCTCCTTCATGCCATGCAGGCCACTACCCTCTGTCACTCGGAGTGCTTCCGGATCAGGGAGTCCTTGCCCGTTGTCCTCAATGACGATCTCCAGTCGGCTCTCTTCCACACGCAAGCGAACCCATACCTCTGTCGCCCCGGAGTGGCGGACCGCATTGTTGAGCGCTTCTTTAAAGGCTAGAAAAAGGCTGTGGCGCTGATGCGCCGTCAAGGGAACGTCTGGTAAATCGGTGGGGCGATCCAATCTACACGCGATCGAAACCGCTTGGAGAAACCGCTGTGCATAACCGCAGAAATAATTGGCAAGCGAAGAGGCGGAATCATAATGCGGGTTCATGGCCCAGACAATCTCATCCAGCTTCTGCACCAGTTCCCTCACCTTGCCAGTCATCTCTCCCACCTGCCTACGCTGCTCGTCCTGCGGCAGATCTTGAGCCGTCACCAAATCGCCCAGAAAACCGATCTCTGTCAATGTCGCACCGATATCATCATGAATATCCTGAGCGATCCGCGCCCGCTCGCGTTCAAGTACCTGCTCATGCGCCATGAGTTCCAACCGGCGGCGGTTACGCATCACTTCCACCGTGCGAGCAACTAGAGCCGCAATCGCAATTGCCAGCGCCACCAGCACCCACCAGAACTCGCTTCGACGATAGAGCGCGGGAGTCACCACCACCGGCCAGGCGCATTCGACCCCGGTTGCCTCGCCATTCGACCGGAACGCGGCAACACGAAACGTATAGTTGCCCGAGTTCAGTGATGTGTAATGGGCTTCTCCCGGACCGCTTGAACCGATGCTGTACGCGATCAGGCATTCGACCGTCAACCGATCCCCGGGGCAAATCGGAAACGCAGCAGCGAGCGACCAGTTACCATAATTGACCGCGTCGTCATCATCGAGCACCAAAACCGGATGCGGTACCGGTCTCAAACGGGTATCCATCCGAGCGATATCCAAGCGCGACCCTTCCCGCATCCAATTCTGATTGGTTTCCTTGTCTGCTGGTCGGGTGGCATCCGTTACCTGAATAATACTCAAGTCGTGGATCGCGATCTTCTCCCCAAGACGTTCGACTTGAACTTTTATCGCATCCACGCAAACAATCCCCACAGCCACAACACCACCATGGGAAACAAACGCGATTTTGACGCTGTCCGCCCGCTCAGGCACCACAACTTGGTTACGTCGCAACACATAGTCGGCTGTTTGCGGACTGCCCGTCCACCCTGGCGTCTCACCTTCCAAGGGAAACTCGGTTTGAACAATCAGTTGATGCTTCTTGTCGTAGAAGTGCAGCAGGATGCGCATGGTCTGAGGAAGATCATGCCACCCTTTATCAATCCCTTCGAGTTTATATCGCAAGCGTGCAGCAGGAGCTCCGATGAATGGCTCTTCTGCAAATCGGAAGGTCAGCTCCCGTGCGGAATCCCGTATGCGCAACGGTCGTAATGCATCACCTGTCGCGTCTTGTACACCCACAGGTGCCATTGTCTTGCCGTCGACAGTCACCCCGGTGATCTGCACGCCAGCCGATATACCACACGCGTATGTCAGAATGCACAGCCCTGCGACCCCTCTCAAGACGCATTCAATAGACCTCAAAAAGTTGAACGTACTCATAGTAGTAAGGATACGCATTCATTCACTGTCTGTCGAGCCAGCAATTCTAATTATGGACTGAAGTCCTGCTAAGATTCCGCCTAAAGGCGGTACTCCGAACGGTTTTGGGCAGGACTTCCCTCGTTTGGAGTTCCGCCTTTAGGCGGTCTTGCTCATAATTAGAATTGCTGCTGTCGAGCCCGTTTTGTAACAAGTCACATTACCGAGCCGATGGCATTATGGGTGCTACAAACGTAAGCCCATTCCACTCCGCCAGGATCTTCAAGTATTGATAGGGATCAGCCCACGATGACGAGGGCTCGACGATCGTCGTCTCTTGCCATTCGTTGAAGCTGGTCAACATAATAGCATCCGCACCCGCATCCTTCGTCAGTCGCAAATATCCTTTCAGTGTCTCGCCGTTGTCGCGAGGGATGACGAAGTTGTCGTTCGGACGGAACCCGCTGTTGTCATGTCCTGGATGCACCGGAAGACAAATCTTCTTGCCCGCCGTATGCGCCGCCTCAACAATGCGCGTGTAATCGGGCAACAGACGATCATATTTCCATTCACGCTTGATGCTAAAGGTGCCGTAGAACCCGAACATCTGGATTTCTTGAACAGCCAACCACTCTTTGGGTATATTCATCTTGTTACCCGCATTCGTTGCTTTGTCGAACAGCCAGTACATCGGCCCGGTCTCTGCCTCAACACCCCGCTGCAGAATTCTGAAACGCTCAATTGTCAATGTGGGATCATACGGAACCTGATAGAGATAAACCACCGGCTTGCCCTCCATGCGCAAATAGAAAGGGTTCGCAATCATGCGCTTCAGGGTTATTCCCATCTCTCCCGCAAGCTTCGTTGTGTTCCCGTGAAACTGTGCCAACTCGCTGCACATCGCCACCTTGAACTGCTCGGCTTCCGCAAGCGGCAGGATCACCTGTTCCATTGAAATCCCAGTGATGTGCTTGCTCCCCCACCAGGAAACAAGGAAGGCATCGATCCCCGCCGCCTTCGCGCACTGGATATGCCAACGCACAACGTCCTTATTTCGACTGTCATAATACCCGATCAATGGCTCGGCCTTGGAACGTGAGACAGCCGGCGCATTCGTTGCAGGTTCCCATTGCCAAAGATTATATTTTCCCTTGACCTTAAGTGCCTCCAGATCGTACCACGCATAATACACAGCCCATACCGGCGGTTTCTTCACTCCCCGTGGTGAAGTTTCTGCAAAAACAACACTGCCGATCAGCACACAGGCCACCACACTAAAACAGAGTCTATTTGTCATCACGTCCTTTCGGGCAAGGCCGACACCCTACCGTTCTCACATTTTTTTTCACGGGTAAAAATCAAGCTGTACACGCTTCACGGGAAACGGCTCGATGCGGATTTTGTTCTCGCCTGCCTTGAGCGATTTAGAAATCTCGACACGCCAGGGTTTACCGATAAAGCCGCCCGCATACGCGCCATTTACGCGGATGGCCGCAGCCGGTTCCATCGCCTCTGCTGGAAGTTCGCACACGAGATAGGCACGCATCCCCGTCTTTATATGACTGGCTGGCACTGTGACGATGCCCTGAAATGCAACAGGATCTTTGCAGGGACTCCTTTGTGATTTCTCTGGAGGTACCGGATAAACAACGGACACTGCGTTAATATCTTTTTCAACCGGCAAGGTCGCACTCGGTTTCGTTTCAGCAGTCAAACGTGCCGGGCATTTACCGTCCCCTCCAAATCTCAACAGTACGCTCTCATTTGCCTCAAGCGTTAAATCGAACGTCACGCCGTCACCATCCTGCCGCGCAGCCACTGTGGTGAGCTCATTACGGAGCGCATCCATTACCTGTGGCGTACCTTTCACCTCGGGAATCCGCATCGTAACGGTACGTGCCGCATCATTCGTGTTTTGGTTGGTGACAAAGATCACCTCACGTCCTTCACGATCCATCCGTCGCAACGCATGAACCCAGCCATCGGTCTCGCCTTGCACTACGCGCACCACGGGCTCCACGCCTGCATCCATCAACACAGTGGCAACCTCCTGCCGCGTCGGCTTTTCAGCCATGAAGTAGGCTCGTCCGCTTTTTTTGTTTGTTGCGCAAACGGTTGTCCCCGTCTTCACTTCGACTCCCCAGACCGTCTTACGCAAGGCCATGACCTCTGCATCTGTTTTGCCCATCGTTAGCGAACGTGACGGTAAGCGGCCATAACCGATCACCACGCCACCCGTTTCATAAAATGCTTTGACCTTTTCCAGCGCATCAAACGTGATCGCTTCCGCCGCAGGTACGACAACCACACGATACGATTCCTGTTCGTTTTTGAGCATCGTCCTGCGCGTTCCGTTCACGCCTGACTTTTGGCTCCTGACCTCTGCCTTCTCCAACAATTCAAACGGCAGCCAGTCACAATCATAGAGTGCATCCTGCAGTACGGTTGTGAAATCATCCGGCGGCGTATAGGCCCCTACCTGTTTCGTGTTGCCGCTGAAAAGCACTGCTACGGGGCAGATATGACGGCCTCCCGTCAGCATCAATGTCAGCCGGCTCGAATAATCCGCCCAGACGCGGAAGAGCGGATAGCGCGGCTCAAAGCCGCCATTGTAGAAATAGGGAGGACAGTCGGTGTCGAACGGCGCGCGAGGATTGAACGAGTGTGGAATCAGGAAGTTGATACCCGACACCTGGACATGATCTGCCCACCACTTCATTTCAGGATAGGTTAGATTTTGTCCACGTGCACCGAAGATCTCACACATCGCAAGATCATCCTTCTTCCCATACACATGGGAGATTGAACTCGCCAGTTTCGGAGTCTGCCAGCAGGCAGAGTCGCGCCTGGCCTCGCGCGTCCCCATCACAAACTGAGCGAAGACCGCGTCGATCCCGCCCATGGCGGAATACTTCTGGAGCAACATCATGTCACCTGCACAGTAATCCGGATTCAGATAGAGATGGCCATGTTCCATGAAATGGCCGATTGACTGGACGCCCCGGGCCTCACACCATTTCGTAATTCCGCCGAACATTACGCGGCCCCACGTCTCGGCCCGCGCCTCAGCATACTGATAAAAGGCGGCGGATTGCGCTTCACCCGCGAGTTTAAATTTCCAGGCGACGTAACAGGGTAGCCAGTCAATTCCGCGCTTCTTGAAGGTTTCGTTCAACGCGGTACCCCAATCGCCTGGCGTTTCGGGCTCGTCATAGAAATAGCCAGGAATTGTCTTACCAAAATCTTTCCCGAAACGCGCATGATGAGGCTCGTAGACGGTCTTGATATACCAGTCGACACAAGCAGGGCTCATGCCATCCACTGCCAACCGATGCCCCTGCTTAAGGCGTGGCGCGGTCTCCCACGTGAAGGTCATGACCTGCCAAGGTTCACTGCTTTCCGGCGCAGTCCACTGAAACGCACCTTTCTTTGCCTGCCGCGTTAAGTCCTTCAACGACTCCGCGATCACCGCGCCCGACGCATCTAGCCTACCCGCCACAACAGCGATGAGGTTACTATTTGTAGGAGACGTGCCTTTATAGACGCTGCCCGGTGTGACCTTCTCACCTTTTCCAACCAGTTTTTTTGCCGCGTATTCCGCAGGTACTTTTCCGGCGATAGTCTGACTCGGCCACCAATCCTCGTCAAAGAGCCACATTGTCATATCCAACCGCTTGGCGGCATCGAGGCAAACGGACAGATCACGATACCACCCCTCGCCCAGCCAGTCCTTATGCGGACGCGACTCCGCCGTGAACGTGCCGTTACCCGACTCCGCAACCTTATCAAGTATCGTGTTCAGCCGTTCCGGAGACTCATCACCATGGAGCCAGAAGAGCGGACCTGTATAACGTTTTGCCTCCATGGGCAAGGTCTTGAACTGCTCCTCGAGCGTGGAGGCCCCCCCTGTTAAAGACCAGCAAACACCAGCACATAAAATCCATACGATCTGTTTCATACTTGCACTCCCCCAAAGATGAGATTCATTTAAAGCGCAATAATAACAGATAGGGGAAAATATATCTATCCCCCAAAACAGGGGGTATGGGGAAGGTAACGAAGGAGGAGGTAACAGGGAGGAGGGAGAAGGCTTGAGGAAGGACTGAGTGACGAATTGACTGATTGACTGATTGATTCATTTGGCCTACCCAGTCAATACGTCCTCAGCGATCAATCCGTCACTCGGTCAATCAGTCAATACGTCCTCAGCAACCAATCAGTGATCCACCGTTAGAAGCTGACACTGCGCGACTTGCCCGATGTTGGTACCGCTGATTTGCCAGACGATGCGCTTGTCCGGCGTCACCTCGAAGATGTGCGCACCAACTCGACCGCCGGTGTCACGTGTGTTCCAGTTGCAGACAACCGTGTTGCCATTCGACCGACGCTGGATACCCGCGAGCGTACCGAATTGAATATCCGGAAACCACTCGGCATCTATCCGCCAAACGATGATGTCCTTCGCGTCATACTCCGTGACCGCGCCCCCGGCTGAAATAAGCGTGTTGCCGTTGGGCAAACGCAAAACACCGACCGGACAGGGCACGCGCGGAAATTCGTGGAGCATCTTTCCAGATGCGTCGTATTCCCGGACCGCGCCTTCGGCGGTGAAGGGCACGAGATAGGTGCCTTCGGGCGTTTTACGGCATAAGCGGAACTGCGCATGCGGTTTCTTTTCGGTCGTCTCTAATTTCACCTCATGGACAATCTTGCCTTCACGGTTGACCTCGACCAGGCGGCACTCGCCGACAATTCCGATGAGCACGTTGCCGTCCGGCAGCGGTTGACAAGTGGGCACCTCGTTCGGGGACTCGACCTTGAATTCCCAGACGACCTTCCGATCGCGGGTCACCTCCTGAACACCGCGAAGATGTGTGGTGAGGATGTTGCCGTTGGTCAGCATCCAGACATCCTGTGGGTTCGCGACTGGATAGTCCCAGACCATCTCCCCCTTTTCATTGATGATGTAAATCTTCTTGAGCGAGTGGCTGGTCGCGAGAAAGGCGTGAGGCCCGCGCTGGTTCTCATGCCAGAAGTTGCGCGCCAACTTCGGCACGGTAGTCTCTGTGCCCAGCACGTTGCGCGGGTCCACGTCAAGGACGGGCCACACCAATTCGCCACGGAGTTGCGCGGCCTCGTTCGCGTAGGCACCCAAGCGAAGGGAGTTGGAATCGAGCCAGAGTGTAACCGTGTGGCGGTCCTCCGCCGACACGGCTTTCAGATGCACGGCATTGGTCAGCGCGTTTCCGATTTTACAGTTGCGTGCGCCGAAACGTCCAGGGATTGTTCTCGACCCGCCGTGAATACCGCTATAATCGCTGGTCATACCTAATCCCATGGCCCCCGAAAACCAGAAGGCGGAATCGCGCAACGCGGCATGGCTCATGTCCTGCGGACCTTTATGCTCTTTCGTGTGGCAGGGCAGGCAGGATTTCTCGAAAATAGGCTTAATCTGCCGGTAGTAGCTGATCGGCTCGATGCGACCGAGTTCGGGCTGGAGTTTAGATGGGGCCCGCTGCATCGCCAGCGGCGTGCGTTCGACCTGCGGAGCCTGCTTTGTTTTTTCGTGACACCCCTGACAACTCAACTGCTCGCCAGGGTGCGTGAAGGCGACGGACCGCATCGACTGCACAGCCCGGAACTGCTCATCCAACACCTGGAAGATGAGTTCCTTCGCCACCGGCGCTTCGAAATAGACGCTGCCATCCGCCTCCACCGGTACAATGCCCAGCGGAATACGCGGCGTGTTCTCGCATTCGTAGCCGATCATGGGCAACCCGATCTGATGGTTCTCCTTGAGAATATTCTGTGTCACGCGCAGCCATTTAATTTTCACGTCAGAGGGGAACGGCAAATCGGAGTCGTACACATTCATCACGGCAATAGTCGCGGGGTGCTGGCCAGCGGTCGTTCCAGACATCGTTCTGTGCGGCGGAATCACGGGCGGCTTGGGACGCGCACGCAGCGGAATGGGATCAATGATACGTAGCCGTTCATCCTGAACGCAGGGCAAAAGCGCATGTTCCGCCAGCAGCTCCTTGTTCCCGAAACGATCGAGCAGCACCAGGTTCTCCCAGGCGTTGCAGAGCATGAAATCCTCGCTGAGCGGCCACGGCGTGCCGTATTTGTAGTGCCGCCGCGCATACAGTTCCGTCTCTGGGAAAGGCTCGTCCGGCGTGAAGCGCTTGACTTGCGACATGTGCCCGTCGTCAGCCGGGCTGAGGTCGAGCAGACCGATGGAGCCGTAAACAGAACCATGGTGGGGTGCACCGGTGAACACGTAGCGAGAGGAATTCGGGATCGCACGGATGCCGATCTCGACCAACGGCGTGCCGACGCGGATATCGCGGCCGCCGCCCTGCCAACGTTCAAAACCGGGGAAGGTGTGGTAGGGTTTCGGATAGTTGCCGTGAGGCGCCCGCGGGTCAGTACCGTCCGGACCGGAAATCCAGAAACGCGTACCCAGATTGTTCTCCCGGTCCGTGTAGTCCCAGCGCGTATAGACGAGTTTTCCCTCGTTGTTCACGCTCGGATTCCACTCGGAGGTTTCGTAGTAGCTCAGTGGCACGATATCCGTGCCGTCCGCCTTCATCGAAAAGAGCGTGTAGTTGCGCACCTGCAAGTTGCCGAAGCAACGGATAAAGCCGCCGCGCCGCTCGGAAACAAATGCGATGCGTCCGTCTGGCAGCCAGCACGGGTCGAAGTCCCCCTCGTCGCCATCCGTCAACTGGGTCAGATCCGTGCCGTCCGCGTTGACGCTGAAGAGATGAAATACCGTACTCGCCGCATAGATCCACTTGTGCTCACGGTTCGCCGTCCAGGCGAAAACGATCCGTTTTCCGTCAAACGACAGATCCGGCGTGGCAAACGCGCCATGGTCCAGCTTGCGTCCCTTGAGCCGCCCGCTCTGTACGACCGAGTTTTCCAAAAGGTTAACCAGCCGGGGCGAGGTCTTGAAATCCTTAAGCGCATAGAGGCCGCCGCCAGGCAGCGCGTTAAAGCCGAAGTACTGAGTGGTGAAGTGTCCGCCTTGAACATCCCCTGTTGACGGGTTCGAACGCGCCGAACCCTCAAACGTGCCGCGCGCCACACAGAGGAGCTGATCGAAATTCAGCAGTGGATTGCGCAACGCGATCTCGCGGCGGACGGCGCAGACGGCCAGATAGAGCGCGATATCCTCTGGGCTGCCCGGTTTTGTGGCCTTGCTTGCCACACGCGTTTTCAATGCCGCGTAGTCCCGAGTCAGTGGTGCTAGGTCTAAGGTCGGGCTGGTCTTGTCCAGCCAGTCAAGTAAGGCACCAGTCCGACGCAGGGCCGTGCCGAGCGCCCCGCCGTCGGAGGGCCAGATCAAGGCCTGTTTATCGTATGCCTGTTCGGCGACCTTGTCCCGGTTGATTTGACCGCTGCTCGGACGTGACTGCGGGTATTCCAGTTGTCCGGGCGCGAAGGGGTCGCTGCGCCAGCTCTCATACTCGGCGAGCCAATGGCGTAGCACACCATCACGTGGTCCCGTCGCAGGCACGCCTTTTAAACCAATTTCGGCAATGACAGAGGCCAGCAAGCGGCGCTCCTCGCCCACCTCCTTCGCAGGCGGCATCGGCATGAATGCGGCAGACATGCCTCCCTGCATCATGTTGGGCCAAATGCCTTTTTCCACAGGCGCGGGCTGCGTCGTGATCAGCACAGCCTCTTCCCGGCGGCTGGAAAGGTCCGGCACCCGTCCTACGCAGCCTTGATCAAACCGCCACAGTCCGATGGTTGCAGCGTCAACCGGTGGCACCGCAGCCGATAAAGCCCCGATCTCGCGCACGGCGTTGGACAACCGTACCCAAACAATTTCGCCATCGCAACCAGATCCGCCGCCATCTAGCGAACCGATAACCAGCGAGCCCGCCACACGCTCGCCGTTGCGTCGCGTGAACGCCAGCTCGCCGGCTAATTTACCATCCGCAAACAACCGGGCCCGCTGTTCCTCCAGCACCAGTGCGAGGTGATGCCATTTTCCATCCGTCACATTCACCGTTGTCCGCACATGGTCAGGCTGGCACCCCGGCAGATAGGCGTACAGCAACCCGCTTTTGGGCAACGTGAACAGCTCCCAATGGGTAGCCGACTTCTTGGACTCATTTCCGAAAAGGATATTATATTCTTTGCTGCTGTTCAGCCGCGCATAGCATTCCGCAGTCAACGGTCGCTGGCCATAGAGCGGTTCCGCCATGACCTTTGCTTTCGCTGGGATTCTAGCGAACTGCCGCGTTGTCACCAGACCCGAACCGTTGGTCGGCGCAGGATTCTGCGCCAACACAACCGACTGTTGAGTCAGGATCAGCGCAAGGAAGAGCAAGAACGGTAAACTCAATTTGTCATTCAATTCCATCATGGATATCACTTTCTTTAAAAAAACCGGATAAGCGTTCCCCGCGAAATCACAAGAAGCACCTGCATCTTGGCCTCATCAACCTTCAGCGACAACATCCCCGTTTTGCTGCTTCTATTCAACGTCCAGCCCTGTAGGCTGGGAATCATCCCCTTTGTCCCGTATGAGAAAAGAACCAGACTGTTTGTCACCGTTCCCGAAACATTGACCGTGCCTGTCGCGGGCAGCGAGAGCGTCCCGGCAACATTCACGCGGGTCGGATTCGCCACGTCCGTGCAGATCGCTATCCCGCCATTCACAATCAGAGACCCGCTAAAAGCTGCAACCGTGTTCGAAACCAGAAGACTACCCGTGTTGCCAATAGTGATGTTGCCCGTGCTGATGCCTGTTCCTCCATTCACCAACTCCAGCCCGACATAGTTCCGAGGATTTCCACTGTCTTCTATCGTGTAGGTGGTCGAGGCGTTCGCGCAGATGCCTGTCGCATTGTTAAAGCGCAGCGTGTTTTTACCCTGCCAGTCAAAAGAACCCACGCCTGTAGTAGCCTGATTGTTCGTCAAGATCACGCCGCTCACGCCGCGATAAGTAAGCACGCCATTCTCCACGAGCACCTTGTTGCCGAGTGACAAGTTATTACTGAGACTGTTGATCGTAATCGTCGGTGCCGCAGTGGTGAACTGCAACACGCCGCCGTTCGTACAGGCGAGGTGATTGCCGTTATCCGTCCGTCCGGCGGTTCCGATTACGAGCGACGACGACAATTCCAACAAACCGCCACCCGTGACAACGACACGGTTACTG
>SESA01001120.1_pt1 | contig 14418 bp, 17 predicted proteins | sample 3171451 | NCBI WGS metagenome assembly SESA01 (sample SAMN06051862, study PRJNA518727) | freshwater metagenome | biome: subpolar coniferous forest; feature: holomictic lake; material: water; isolation source: holomictic Lake 227, 8 m depth | place: Canada: near Kenora, Ontario | collected...
TCTCCATTCGATTGCATCAGTCGTTGCCGAAGTCGAGGGTTCTGTCGGCCGCCAGATTGTCTCAACAGCAGAAGGCTCGCAAGATTGCCTTATCTTTTGCCCTCCCGATTTGCTCCAAGGCATCCATGACGCGTTTTGCTCGGAAGTATATGCCGATCTCATTGTCGCTGCCACGTGCTGGGAAGAACAATCGGTGTCCAATCTGTGTTCAATCGGAGTGTTTAACGATGAGGCTTTTTTTGAATCAATGGTGCAGATCAACGATCGTCTTCCGATATTGCGTCCCGGCGCATCGACATCGGAAACAGAAGAGCGCTGGCAAAACCTGTTTTGTAATTGCGACGCGGATTTCCTTATTTCCGGGATTTCCGAAAAACGGAAACAGGAAATCGAAAAGCAGCTTGATCAATGGACCGAAGCCGTTACGGCGCTTATTGCCGAAGCCTACACTATTTCCGGCAGTGAAACTTTGAACGTGATTAAAGTCGCAGGGGCAGCGCCGGCGGCCATAAAAGGGGCTTTAAATCGTCAGATCGATTTCAGCGACTGCTTTCAGGGTTGTATCGCATCATTTGCGACTACTCAGCGCAGAGTCGTTCGTCGGGCGATCGAGACATGCGCCAGGATGGCCATCGCAGGCTTGCCGCCGTTGGCCATCGCAATCGTGCCCATAAAAGAAATTTTGGCTCAATTCCGGCGTGAACTACGCTCGCATCTCCGGGCTGCTCGCTCTGGCACTGCTAAACAATCAATCGCACCCCTCTTGGAAGAGCGGGCTAAAACAGCATCCGAAGATGCTGCCCCGGATATAGCCGAACTACTCGTGGAAGCTGGCGAGATGCTCTCTAATCCGACGTCGGCAGAATCATTTTGGGATCAACTCGATGAATTGTCATCAGCTGGTCGCAGCGTCTGGGAATACGCAATTGATCTCTTGGAAATCGACGACCCCGGGCAGGGGCAGATTCAGGCACTGGAAAAGGTTGCCAACGCAACGGTTCCCCATCGGACCAAAGTCTCCGAACCCCCTTCCCACGTCATTGACTGGCAAACGCCATTTGAAAAAGTAATCTTTGCTTATCTGGATGCCGTCGCCATCGTAAGGACGTTTGACCGGATGCAAAGTTCAGCCCCAGAGGATTTGCCTCTGTGGGGGGGATTGGCTGATCGCCAGAAGCAACGAGCAGAGCGGGGAGTGGCGGCCCGCCGAGCCGCGATCCCCGAACTCCGCCAAGCGCTGGCTGCCTCTCTGGGCGGGCTCAATATTTCGATGCCTCATTGAACCCGGTGTTTTGTTCCCCCGGATCAATTATCTGGCCGGACCTCAAATAATTTTTTGAAGCAGGGAAGATTTTTCTTTGCGAATCGGACTTTTACGCCATTAGGCTCTAAATGGCTACAAGCACCACCGCATCATCGGCCCAAGGCATCCTTGGGGGAAACCTCACTAAAAACGTCGCCACCGCAAGGTTGCGGTTGCAGTCAACTGGCAAGTCTCTGGGCGAAAGTGTCCAGCAGCTCAAAAAGACCATCGGAAATAGGCTCTTCTCGCGAATTGCATGCCTCGACGAGCCACCATCGAAGAGGGAGCTTGCGGAGATCATCGCCTCGGTAAAAAACCGGAAGAAGCTCTCTATTTCGAAGGCTTCTGGCTATATTTTAGAGTTCCTGGACAGGCGGAATCGCTACCGGCAGGCGAAAAAGCTTTTAGGGGGAACTTCCCACATGTGGTACGCCGGGGCTACCCGAGGCAAGAAAACCTCATTTTGGGACGTAGCCATCGGTGTGCGCTTTGCGGCTTACAAGCATGACAAAAGGGAAAAGCTTATCGCCGAAAACTATCGGCAAACGCAAAGTCACTGGGTCGGGGGAGAGCGCAGTATCGAAATTTCTTATTCCGATGAACCTTTTGCCGAAGGGTGGAGCGTTACGGTCTGGCATAAACGAAAAACTCGGAGCGGCACGAATTCTTTCCTAAATGTGGCATTCTCCCCGACTTGGCTGGCCGACGTTCACGCCAAGGGTATTGCGGTCATCGCTGGAATGGTGACCACCCACGCGACTGAAACCGCCCCCGGCGTATTCCGCGCATCGTGGGTGGAGCAGGGGCGAGGTTTTGAGATTCGAGACGTTTCGGGCTACATCGTGCTTGCTGCGGACGACGCGGTTCATGGAGCGACCGAGTTAGCGGCCAAGCAAACCCTCCGCCGCAGAAATCCGGATTACAACGACGAACAGTCTCGCCGGGCGACTGAACGTGCAGGGCGAATTGAAGCAAAGGTAGGCCCCATTCGAGCCTTGCTCGAATCCGGCAATGCCGGCCCGTTCGGCGATATCCTCGTGTCTTTGAGCGACAGCATCCGGGCTGGCAATTGCGAAACCGGAACCCAGCATTGGAGTAACAAGTATTTTCCCGGGCGGGAAAACGTCAGTATTCAGGAAATCCTGGCGATCAATGACGAAAAGCCTTTGGCCATTGCAGCGTGCCTGCGGGCAATTCGGCGTTCGCGCGCCCTAAGTCGCATGAGAGCCGGTCAGGTCAATAACTCAGGATCCCTGTAATCCGATGAGAGGCCCGTGCATTGCGTGGGGTTTCTCCAAAACGGATTCAAGCTTTTGTTCGACACGACAAAGGCCACGCTTCTTACCCGGAGTTTCTTGCCCTAACAGCAGCTTATCCCAGCGGTGTAATTGCAGTCACCATTTCGCGAAGGGAAGGATGCAGAAGATGACCTCATTGAGGGCGAGGCAGCTTGCGCGTCCCCGTACTACGCCGAATACAAGCTTATCCGCGATTCCGTGATCGTAGAGGCCGCCCAGCATAACCCAAATTGGCCCTGCCAGCTTTGGGCACAAGAGCGATCCCTGTTCGATGTGCTCCAATTATCCGCCCCCATTTAAGTCACAGCGCCAGCCATGGGTGACTTCGGGCTGAAAAAAGATGAGCACGGAAATCGGCTCTCCGAAAAATCTGGGGGCGAGTCGGCCCAATTGGGGACAAATGACGGTCGCAAATCTGCACAAATAAAGCACAAACATTAATCCTGTTTTTTGTCCCTCGCTTTGTAACTCCCTGATAATCAGGGAGCCGATGACGAGACTCGAACTCGTGACCTGCTGATTACGAATCAGCTGCTCTACCAACTGAGCTACATCGGCGTCGAACCGTCCTTGGCAGTGATGGGGCGCTTTCCGGGAAAGGGCCGATACATTTCCCATGCTTCCGGAGGAAAGGCAAGGGTTTTCGACGCGACTTAGTGGGCCAAATAGAGGATGCGCCCGCACTGCTCGCAGTGGGTGATTTCCCGGCCCCCTTTGACCCGGACCGCCGTCTGGGTGGTCAGCTTCATGTGGCACCCCATGCAGACCTCGTGCTCCAAGGCGACGATGGCGTCACCCCCTTTGGAGGCAAAGAGGCGGTTGTATTGGTCGAGGACGTCTTCGTCGATTCCCTTGGCGAACTCGGCCCGCTCGATTTCCGCCTGGGCCAGGGTCTGCTGCAAGGACTTGGCTTTGGCGTCGAGGTCGGCCAATTGCGCGGCGACCACGCTCCGGGCGGCTGCGGCGTTTTTCTCGGCCTCGGCAAGCACGGGTTTCATCTGCTCGATGGAATCCATGATCTCCAATTCCCGGTCTTCAATGCGCTGGATCTCCCGCTCGGCATGGGCGATCTCGTTGGCCAAGGCCTGAAATTCTTCGTTTTTGCGGGTCTGCATTTGCTGGACCTTGAATTTCGCAATGGCGTCGCGCTTGGCCTGGGCTTCGACTTCAAATTTTTTCTTGGCGACCTCCAACTCCTGCACCTTACGCTTGGCTTCTTCGGCCCCCGTATTCGCCGTGTTGCGGCGGCTTTCGAATTCCGCCCGCTCCAACGGAGCGTTCTTGAGTTCGGTCTTCAAAGTGCGGATTCGCTGGTCGCGATCTTGTAAAATCAAGAGCTGTTCAATTTCAGGGAGCATAGGACACGGTAGCCGGGGAGACGTTAAGCCGTCAATAAGTGTAGCGAGAATTCATTTTGATTGCTGTCCAACGACGTTTTCAAGGAACCACCGGTAGGTGCTTGCGATACCTTCGCGCAAAGAAATCCGGGGGGTCCAGCCCAGCCGGTTGATGCGGGAGGTATCGAGCAGCTTGCGCGGGGTGCCGTCGGGTTTGGTGGTGTCGAAGACGAGTTTTCCCTGAAACCCGACGCTTTCGCACACGATTTCCGCCAGCTCGCGAATGGTGAGGTCCTCGCCGCAGCCGACGTTGACGAGGTCCGGCGAGTCGTCGGTTTCCAGCAGAAACCGGCAGGCTCTGGCGAGGTCTTCCACATGAAGGAATTCGCGCCGGGGGGTGCCGGTGCCCCAGATGGTGACCTCTCCGATGCCGGATTCTTTGGCCTCATGCACCTTGCGCAGCAGCGCAGGCAGCACATGGCTGGTTTGCAAATTAAAGTTATCTCCCGGCCCGTAGAGATTGGTCGGCATGGCGCTGATGAAGTTCCGGCCTTCCTGTCGCGCGTAGGCCTGGCAGAGTTTGATCCCGGCGATTTTGGCAATGGCGTACCATTCGTTGGTCGGCTCCAAACTTCCCGTCAGCAGGCACTCCTCAGAGATCGGCTGCGGGGCGAGCTTTGGGTAAATGCATGAACTTCCCAGAAAAAGCAGTTTCCGCACGCCGGACCGGGCGGCATGCTCGATGATGTTGTTCTGGATCTTGAGGTTCTGCAGGAGGAAATCCACCGGGTAATCGGAGTTCGCCTTGATGCCCCCAACCTTTGCCGCGGCGAGCACGACCAGCTCGGGCCGGTTTTCATCGAAAAAGCGCCCCACCGCAGCGGCATCCAGCAGATCGAGCTCCGAACGGGAACGGGTCAGGATTCGGCTATAACCGGTGGATTGAAGTTCACGCACGATGGCTCCGCCGACCAATCCCCGGTGACCCGCTACAAAAATTGATTCTGAATTCATGGAAAGCGGGATCTTACACAGGTCGTTCGAATTTTGCATCGCTCATTTTCCAAACTGATTTACGGAGCCGCCAAGCTGGGATATGTTGATAAGGACATGGCAGCGATTATCAAGTGCCCCATCTGTGGACGTGAGAATGACTTCTTCGCCGAGCCGCTAGGCCCGTTTTGTTCCAAGCGGTGCAAGCTGGTTGATCTTGGAAAATGGTTGGGGGAGGACTACCGCATTTCCGAGCCGCTGCGACCGGACCAGCTGGAGGATTACGAAGAGGGGACAGGGGAGGGGGATAGCGATGCCGATAGAAGCTAAACTAAAGGTTCCGCGGATTGCCTGCTTTCATGTGAAGTCGAGCCGAAAAGGTTAGTTATTGTTGAACTGTTTCTCGAATGCCACAGGTGATAGGAATCCAAGGGCGCTGTGGCGGCGCACCGGATTCTAAAAGGTCTCGATGTAGTCAGAGAACATGGCTCTTGCCTGGGCTCTGGTGGAAGGGATGGCGTTGTCATAGCATTCACTTTATTTTTCCTTCACTCGCTCGATTCCCGGATTCGTGAAGCGGATTCGGTGCTCCCTGTAAAGGGCGCCTATGGCCTGCTTGAATGCTTTTTTGCTCGTGCCGAAGGCGTCGCGAATGGCTTCCGGCGTGCTTTGATCGTCAAACTCCAGGCACCCGCCATTCTCGTCGAGCGCTTCCATGATTTGTTGGGTGAGTGAAGCGACCCGCCGGTATCCGGCCTGGTCGAGGCTCAGATCGATCTTGCCGTCTTCGCGGACGGCGCGCACATACCCTTTCATGGTTTGTCCAATCCTGAGTGGAGCCCCGAGGTTGGAATGGTAAAGCAGCCCCCAATGGGCGTTGTTGACAATGGCTTTGTACCCGAGTGGCGTCTCGTCAACGATGAGCAGGTTGACGCATTGGCCTTCCGCGTACGCGGGTTTCACGAGGCCGAGGTGCCGATTGAGGCGGGTCGTGGCGACCATTCGTCCCGTGTGCGGATCCACGAAGACATGGGCAACGATCCATTCCCCGGCCGTCACTCGGCGCGCCTGCTCGCGGAGCGGAAGCAGGAGGTCTTTGGACAATCCCCAATCGAGGAACGCTCCCATCCGGGGGGAGGCCGTCAACACTTTCAGATACGCGAGCTCGCCCGCCATGGCGTGGGGAACCTCCGTAGTGGCGACCAACCGGTCTTCGGAGTCGCGGTAAATGAACACGTCGAGCTTGCCCCCGACGACGGTCCCCTTTGGGATGTAGCGTCCAGGCAGCAAAATCTGCCCCAACTCCTCACCGTCAAGATAGAGGCCGGATGGGGTGTCTTCAAGGACGCGGAGGGTGTTTCGTTGACCGATGGCTGCCATAAATTCCCCTCAGCATAACCGAGACCAGCCCTGCTATCGAAAGGAATCTCAGGAAATAGACTCGCGCAGAGGCGGAGGCGCGGAGATTTCTGCAAAAAGGGGAGAGGATGCTCTGGGTAAGTCTCTACCGTCTCTGCGGGAGATCCTCTGTCTGCGCTTGCTGGAAAGCCAGAAAGTTCTTTACGCATTCTTAACAATTCTCAACCCGGGTTCAAATCCGGACTTAACAATGGCGGCGTATGGATGAAGAAGCTGCGAGTCCGATTTTCGAAGCTCGCCGCGCTTAAACCATATCGCCATGCAAACTACCAAACTGACAGCAATCACCGCCGCGATTGCGGCAACGCTCCTGTTCAACACCTCTCGCGGATGGACGCAAGACGCTCCGCCGCCACAGCCTTCCGCAGCTCCCGCCGCTGAGGTCAAGTCGGGACCGGGCGCTCCGTCCGGCGACCGGATGAAACAATTCCGCCAGCGCATGGCGGAACGCCTCAAGACGGCGCTCAAAGCAAGTGACGAGGAGTGGAGTGTAATCCAGCCGCTCTTGGAAAAGATGTATGCGAAACAACGGGAAGTCGGCGGTGCGCGTTTCGGCTTTGGCGGTCGGCGGGGTGGGGGAGGACCCGGCGGTGAAGAGCGCGGCAATCGCCCCTCAATGTTCGGTGGCACCCCGCAAGCGGATGCTCTTGAGATCGCTCTCAAATCGGAGAGTACGTCTCCGGCGGAAATCAAAGCGAAATTGGACGCTCTTCGTGAAGCGCGCAAGAAGGCGACGGCCCAACTCGATCAGGCTCGGGAAGATCTCCGCAAGGTGCTCACTCAACGCCAGGAAGCCACGCTGGTGCTAATCGGCATCCTGCAATAGCCGGTTGCAGTGACCCACCCCCGAATGTCCGCTGTCCCACTCATTGGCCAGGCGCCGGAGCTTTTTGCGCGCATGATGGAGAGCCGTCAGCTCTCCGCCATGGACGCAGAGGCTCTGGCGCGGGCTTTGCGCGTCGGGCGAACTTAGGGCGGACACCGAAGCGCAAGCGCTTCAATGGCTGGCGGGCGAATACGGCCTCGGTTATACGGCGCTGGAGAATGTCGAGCCGGATCGCGCCCTCTCGTCGATAGAAATGCGCGGGTATGGGGTTCGGCATTTTCAGCACCGACGGTGCGGCGCATACCAGCCTGGGGCATCGCCCCTTGAAAATGATTCGGGGCTGAAGGCCCGAAGCATTGGATGGCAAAAGCGTGCGTCGGGCCTTCAGCGATCCGGCAAAATCTGGACACACTGGATCTGATGCCACTCAGCGACCCGAAAAATGCGGCGCCTCCCTGCGTCAAGCGAGCCGCTGCGGTGAACGGTAACGCATCCCCACGAATCGAAGATTCCCCGATCAGGTTGCGCTTGTGTTCAAACGGAATTCCAGAGAATCATTGCGGCTTATATGAGCAACAAACGTTCCGGGTGTCTTTGGGTGGCCCTTGCAATCGTCCTTGGGATCAGCCTGTTGATGAACTTGGTTCTCGCGGGACGCGGCAAGGCAATGGCGGGTGGGATGGGTGATAGAGCCGAACGGAAACCTGAGCGGCTCGACGAACGGGTTGTGGCTGGCGGGTCCGGTTCGTCCCGGATCGCCTTGATTCCCGTGCGCGGGATCATCAGTTCCGGGGTAAGCGGGCGGATGGGCGAATCGATGGTCGAGGACATCAGGGCCCAACTCCGGCAGGCCTCCGAGGACTCGAAAATCAAAGCGATCGTGCTTGCGGTGGACTCGCCCGGGGGAGAGGTGACCGCTTCCGACATCATTTATAATGCCGTGCTTCGGGCCCGCGAACGCAAGCCGGTGGTGGTTTCCATGGGGTCGCTCGCGGCATCCGGCGGCTATTACATCTCGTGCGCGGGCGACTATCTTCTGGCCAACGAGACGACCTTCACCGGCTCCATCGGTGTGATCATCCAGACGTTCCGCTACAACGATCTGCTCGGGAAAATCGGCGTGATGCCAGTCACTTTCAAGAGTGGCGAGTTTAAAGACATGCTCAGCGGCACCCGCGAGATGACCCCGGCGGAAAAGGAATACATCCAAAAGCTGGTGATGCAGACCTACGGAAAATTCGTGGGGATCGTGGCGAAATCCAGAGGGCTTCCAGAGGAACAACTTCGCTCTGGAATTGCCGATGGCCGGGTCATCACCGGCAAAGACGCTCTGGAAGCGAAGCTGATTAACGCTATTGGCGGAATCGACGAGGCTTATGCGAAAGCCCGCGAGCTCGGGAAAGCTCCGGACGCTTCTGTCGTGGCTTACGAAGCCCAGTTTCATCTTGGCAAATTCTTCCGCCTCTTCGGGGGCGAAGCGAGCCAGGGCAAAGTGGAAATCAACCTGACGCAACAACTCCTGCCGCAGCTTGAGCCGGGGAAGGCTTATCTGCTCCCCAGCATTTGTGTGCCGTAGGCGCCCATGATTTCTTTTGCGCTGGCAAATCCCACAGCCGAATTGGCACAAGCTCAATCGGCTGAATCCCTCGCAACCACCGTGTTGGCGGCAGCGATCGTTGCGGTTTGCTTCTGGATTTACTTGCGGATCTTTAGACCGCTTCTGGCCGGTCGCGGCAAGGTATCCTCCGAGGCCTTCGGGATTCCGGATGCAATGTTGGTCACGCTTCTCGTCACCTGGCTTGGCGGTCTGGCTATGCGTGGCTTCATGAGCGGCGCGAAGGCGCGTCCGATGACCAACGCAGACGTAATCCAGAGCGCTATCCTGTTTGGTGTCATTGTGGGTGGCATCGCCGTATTCCTCAAAATCCGGCAAGTCGGCATCCGGGAACTCTTTGGCTTTGGGAGGGTGAAGCTCCCTCGCGCCCTCGGGACGGGGATCGTGCTTCTGCTGGCCGCTTATCCTCTCATCGCCCTATGCAGCGCGATTACTCAGAGCGTGCTGGGCGACAAAGCGGAGCCGCAGGAAATCGTGAAATATTTTCAGGAAGCCGCCAATCGATCGGACCGCTGGAGTCTCATTCTCACTGCCTTTGTGGGGGTTTTCGTTGCCCCGTTCGCCGAAGAGTTCATTTTTCGAGGCTACATTTATGGGGTAATTAAACGCTACCTGGGAGTGCCCGTGGGATTGGTTTTCAATGCTTTGCTCTTCGGGGCGATCCACCTGAACGCGCCCGCGTTGCCTTCGCTCTTCGTGCTGGCGCTCTGTTTTACCCTTGCCTATGAAGCGACGGGTTCGCTCCTGGTGCCGATGATCATGCACGGACTCTTTAACGCCGTGATGTTGGGAGCTATCTTTTACAGTTCATGAAGCTCTCCGATCTCGGTGAAGACCGCCTGGTGGCCCGCCTCACGGATGGGTTGCCGCGCAATGCCCGACTGCTGGTCGGGCCCGGCGACGATTGCGCCGTGGTCGGTCGCCGCTCGGATTCCGTCTGGACGCTCCTCAAGACCGATTGCGTCATCGAGGGAATTCATTTTGAGCGAGCTCCCGGCGTGGCGGAATGTCGCCGCATAGGCTGGAAAGCGGTGGCTCGCGCGGTAAGCGATATTGCGGCCATGGGCGGCGAACCCGAACAGGCGCTCATAACCGTCGCTTTTCCACCAACGCTGGACGTCAGCCGGGTCGATGCGCTTTACGCCGGCATGAACCGATGCGCCCGCGAGTTCGGAATGGCCATCGCGGGCGGGGAAACCGCCCGTAGTCCGGGCACCGAAGCTGCGCCCGGCCCCATATTTATTTCGGTCGCCCTCACGGGCCGGGTGGAACGAGACCGCTGCACCGTGCGTTCCCGCGGGCGGCCTGGAGATCTCTTGTTTGTGACCGGTCAACTGGGCGGTTCCCTGGCCGGCAAGCATCTCGATTTTATGCCGCGCCTCGCCGAAGCCCGCTGGCTGACCGAACATTTCCGGTTGCATGCGATGATGGACCTCAGCGACGGGCTCGGCGCCGATTTGCCCCGGCTTGCGCAGGCGAGCGGCTGCGGGTTTGAGCTCGGCGAAATCCCGTGCTCGCCGGGCGTTACGCGGGAGGCCGCTCTCAGCGACGGCGAGGATTTCGAGCTTCTTTTTGCGATCTCCCCGCGGCATGCCGCCCGGCTGGAACGGGAGTGGCCTTTTTCAAATTTGCGCCTGACAAGGATCGGACGTTTGACTCTCCTGGGCAAACCGGGCAAAGCTTCCGTTCCTGTCATCCATGGCTTCGATCATTTCGCATAACCCAGAAGAAACCGCCCAAGTGGCCCGCCACCTTGCCGCTGAGTTGCGTCGCGGCGACGTCTTGGCGCTGGTCGGCGATCTCGGAGCCGGCAAAACGCAGTTCGTCAAAGGCCTCGCCAGCGGATTGGGCATCGAGAGCGAAGTTACCAGCCCCACCTTCACGCTGATTCACGAATACCCGGCGGGGTCGGGCGGATTGCCCCTGTTCCACATCGATCTTTATCGACTGGAGTTCGAGGACGAAGTGCTTCGAATCGGCATTGATGATTACCTCGACAGCGAAGGGGTGACCGTGATCGAATGGGCGGATAAGTTTGAGTTATTGATGCCACCTGAAGCCCGCTGGATTCGCCTCCGCCCGCTGGATGGCGATTTGCGGGAAATCTCTTACTGACCCGACATTCAAGCTTGTGACCACTCTTGCCATCGATACCTCCACCCCGCAGGGAAGCGTCGCCATTTTGACCGACCGCAAGCTGATCTTCTCTGAGTTGATTCAGGCCGGTCGCAGTCACAGTTCCCAACTCTTCGCCTGTTTGGAACGCGCGCTCGTTATCGCTCCGTCCATCGATCAAATTGCCGTTGGACTCGGGCCTGGATCGTATGCCGGCGTGCGGATCGCCATTTCGGCGGCGATCGGCTTTGGAATCGCTACAGGGGCGAAACTGCTCGGCCTGGCATCCATCGTTGCGTTGGATGAGGGCGATTACATCTCATTGGGCGATGCCCGCCGCGGTTCATTTTACTTTGCCGAGGTGCGCGGCGGCGAATGCCTCGTCGGGCCGATGCTGCTCAGCGCTGAGGAGTTGTGCGAAAAGCTTGCCGAATCGAGTGGTTTGCCCGTGTACGCCTCCGAAATTCTCCCCGATTTCCCGCAGGTGGAAATCCGCTATCCGAGCGCGGAGCGCCTGGCGCGTTTCGCGGAAATCGGGCGCTCGGTGTATTCGCGTGAGGACCTGGAGCCGATCTATCTCCGTGACCCGCACATCACGCAACCGAAGCCCCGGTGACCGCCGGAGCCGGAAGGTTTCACGCGAAGTTGCGAAGTCGCAAAGGGGAGGGGTAAACTGGCGAAGATTCATCCTTTCAACCTAAATCCGGCAGAAGAGTCTCGTGCCAAGGACGCAAAGATCGCCAAGGTGAATGTCAGAAGAATAGAATTCTTCCCTTCATAAAGCTCTGTCTTGGCGAAATCCAACGGTTTTTTCTACGTTCAATTTGCGCGCGCCCCGTTCCCGTGTTCCCTCCAATGAACCGGCGACACGCCGTGGGCTTCCTTGAACTGCAAAGAAAAGTGACTGCCCGAATGATAGCCCAGACGGGCGGCAATCTCTTTGACGCTCAGATCCGTGCCCGCCAGCAGGTCCTCGGCCCGGGCCCGGCGCACCTGGTTGGCATAATTCTTTGGCGCCAGGCCGGTCGCCTGTTTGAACTGCCGGTAGAGCGTCGGATAGCTGACGCTCAGCCTTTTGGCCACTTCCCGCACTTCCATTCCGTCCAACAAGAGATTGCGCGCGCCACGAACCAGTTCCGGAAGCGCGTCCTTGTCGATGCCTGAGGCCTGTTCCGATGCGGAGACCACCTCCGCCAATAAAGTCATTGCCATCCCGGCGGCGATTCCGCGATAGCCGAGCGGCCGCCCCGAGCAGACTTGGTGAAGATCGGCAAACCGTTGCCAAAACCGGGGATGCGAACTGAGGTTGACCGTCGAGCATTCCAATAAGCCGGCCTGCACCCAGGCGTCCATCGTCGCGCCGCGAAGCTCCACCCAATCCTCGGTCCACCCGCTTTCAGCTGCCGGTCGGTAGCGATGCCAAACGCCCGGCTGAAGCACCAGCACATCCCCCGCGTGAATCTCCGTTGCTCCGGTGCGCCATTCAAAGATCCCGTGCCCTTTGGAAACCGCCACCAACTGCAACGCGGAAAGCACGCGCCCCCGGTCCCAGGTAAAATCCCTGTCGTGAGGATGTTTGGGAGGCGGATAAGGATGCCCGGCCTTGATGCATGCATGGCCCACCGAAGAGACATGGACTGTCCAGGCTTCTTCGTGCGGACCGGCAGGGAAATAGTCGAAGTAACTCTTGATAGATATTTGTATCTCACAGGAAGGTCGTTGCATGCAAGCCTTCGTGCAATGGCGCGCCGAAGCTGTAAGTTTCTTGTACGACACCACCCAGTCTTGAATGCCGCTGGCTCAGTGCATCTTTCGTTAGAATCCAACCAACCCAGACTATGACGACTTCCTATACTCTCGCCCAGGAACAATACGCCGCGCTCGGAGTGGACACCGAATCCGCCCTGCGGACCCTCGAATCCGTCCCGATTTCCCTGCATTGCTGGCAGGGTGACGATGTGGGCGGATTTGAAAAACCTGATGCGGGGCTTTCCGGAGGCGGTATCCAGGCCACGGGAAACTACCCCGGCAAGGCCCGCACGCTCTCGGAACTTCGGCAGGATCTCGACAAAGCCTTGTCGCTCATTCCCGGCAGCCATCGGCTCAACTTGCACGCCTGCTACGCCGATCTCAACGGGCAGAAACTCGACCGTAACGAATATACCGTTTCGCAATTCCAAAGCTGGATCGACTGGTGCAAACAGCGCGGAATGGGGATGGACTTCAACCCCAGCTATTTTTCGCACCCGCTGGCCGATGACGGACTGACCCTCTCGCATCCCGATGCCGCCGTTCGCAAGTTCTGGATCGAGCACGGCATCGCTTGCCGGAAAATCGCCGCCGAAATGGCGTGCCAGCTCGGATCGCCAGCCGTCACCAACTTCTGGATTCCGGATGGTTCGAAGGATCTTCCTTATGACCGCAAATCACCGCGCGAACGCCTGGCCGCTTCGCTTGATGAAATCTTTGCGGCGCCGGTTGACCGTTCGCTGAATTTGGATGCGGTCGAAAGCAAACTCTTCGGCATCGGTTCCGAATCTTATGTCGTCGGCTCGCACGAGTTTTACCTCGCCTACGCCGTGAAGAACCAACTCATCTACTGTCTCGACGCGGGTCACTTTCACCCAACGGAAAATCTGTCCGACAAGATCTCATCCGTGCTCGAGTTCCTGCCCCGGCTGCTCCTGCATGTGAGCCGTGGCGTGCGCTGGGACAGCGATCATGTCGTCCTGCTCGACGATCCGACCCGGGCCATCATGGAGGAACTGGTGCGGGGAGGCTTCCTCGGGCGCACTCACATCGGCCTGGACTTCTTCGACGCCAGCATTAACCGCGTCGCGGCGTGGGTGATCGGCACGCGCAGCGCTCTCAAGGCCCTGCTTTGTGCCCTGCTTGAACCGGCAAACCGCCTGCGCGACGCCGAGCAATCCGGAAACAACACGCTGCGCCTGGCCCTCTTCGAAGAGTTGAAAACCCTCCCTATCGGCGCCATTTGGGACGAATATTGCCGGCGCAAAAATGTGCCCGTTGGCATCGCCTGGATGGAGGAAGTCCGTCAATACGAAGAAAGCGTGCTGAGCAAACGGTAACGCTTTTTGAATGGTGGTAAATCTTCGAGCGCGGTGGTAGATTCCTCCGCAAATGATAGAAGATCGCATTCAGAACATCGAGGCGCAGATCAGGGATTCGAAAACGATTTCGGACGATACACGGTCCGAATTGCTTGAACTTCTGGCTGCGCTCAAGGGCGAAGTCGCGGGCCTTTCCGAGACTCACGCCGACGACGCGAGAAGCATCGCCGGATTCGCCGACGCCTCCGCCCACGAGGCCACGCGTACGGAGAAGAAGCCGCAGTCGATCGAAGCCGCCGTCAAGGGGCTTACGAGTTCCGTGGAGGATTTTGAAACCTCCCATCCCACCCTGGTTCAGGTGGTAAACCGGATCGCTGTCATTCTCTCCAACATGGGAATGTGAGCGGAGGGAACTGGCGTATTTCCCATGGTAGGATGGCA
>SESA01001121.1_pt1 | contig 14403 bp, 9 predicted proteins | sample 3171451 | NCBI WGS metagenome assembly SESA01 (sample SAMN06051862, study PRJNA518727) | freshwater metagenome | biome: subpolar coniferous forest; feature: holomictic lake; material: water; isolation source: holomictic Lake 227, 8 m depth | place: Canada: near Kenora, Ontario | collected 2013-06-25...
TTTTCTGCGCTGGTGGCCTTGCGCTCGACGGCCTCTTGTTGCGCCGCACGCGTAGCGTCAGCCTGTTGGCGCGCGCGCTCCTGCTGCTTGGCCTGCAGCGCTGCGGCCTGCTCCTGGCTGCGCTGCTGGCGCTGCTGATCAACCAGCCGGTCGTCCTGGCGCTTGAGTTCGGCGAGCAGCTTGCGCCGCTGCGAATGCACGGCGTTGACGCAGTCGGTCACGGCAAAGCGGCTCGCGCAAGCCTGCTCCTGGGCATCGAATTGGGCCGTCTCGCGCTGGCGTTGCGCTTCGATCCGGCTGCGCGCAAGCGCCAGCGGATCCTCCTGCGCTGCCACCTGCGCATTGGCGCACAGTACCAACAGCCACAGCGCCAGAGCGTGCCAGCGCGTGTTCATGTCAGCGCCGTTTCGACCACGCGCCGCTCAAGCTGCAGGTATCCATGCGACTGCATTTCCTTGAGGCGCGAAACGGTGCGGGGAAACTCGTGTGCCATGGGGCCCTCCGTGTACAAATCTTCGGGCACCACATCCGCCGACAGCACCAGCTTGACGCGCCGGTCGTACAGCACATCAATCAACCAGGTGAAACGCCGCGCCTGCGAAGCCATGCGCACGGGCATATGCGGCACGTCCGACAGCATCACGGTGTGAAACTGGGTGGCAATTTCCAGGTAGTCGTTTTGCGAACGCGGCCCGCCGCACAGGGTCTTGAAGTCAAACCAGACCACGCCACCGGCGCGCCGGCGCGCGGTGATGTTGCGCGACTCGATGTGCAGCACCGGGTTGTCGTCATGCGCCTCGGCCAGAGCGGCAAAGGTCTGCTCCAGCGCTGCGTCAGCGGCAGCACCGGCAGGCACATGGTAGAGCTGCATTGCCTCCAGCGTGCGCTGGCGGTAGTCGGTGCCGTTGTCCACATTGATCACCTCCATGCGCTCGTTGAGCAGCGCAATGGCCGGCAGGATACGGTCGCGGTGCAGCCCCCCGGGGTACAAATCGCCAGGCTTGAAGTTCGAGGTGGTAACAAAACCGACGCCGTTGGCAAACAGCGCTGTGAGCAAGCGGTGCAGGATCATCGCGTCGGTAATGTCGGCCACGTGAAACTCGTCAAAGCACACCAGTCGGTAGCGCCGCGCCATGCGCTTGGCAAGCTCGTCCAGCGGGTTGACCGTGCCCTGCAGACCGACCAGCTCGCGGTGCACCTCGCGCATGAACTCGTGAAAATGCAGCCGCGTCTTGCGCTTGAGCGGCACGGCGTTGAAGAAGCAGTCCATCAGAAAGCTCTTGCCCCGCCCCACCCCGCCGTGCATGTACACGCCCTTGGGAATATCGGGCCGGTTGATCAGTTTCTTGAGTGCGTTGGAGCGCTTTTGCTTGAACGCCGCCCATTCGTTGGCGCAGCGCTCCAGCGACTCGATGGCACGCAGTTGTGCCGGGTCCGCTGCGTAGCCGCGGGCTTGCAGCTCCGCCTCATACAGGGCCTTGACACGCTCTTGCACAGATCAGAAGTTGAGCGTGCGCTTGTCCACCGCCAGGGCGGCTTCTTTGGTCGCTTCGCTCAGCGAGGGATGGGCGTGGCAAATGCGGGCAATGTCTTCCGCGCTGGCCTTGAACTCCATCGCCACCACGGCTTCCGAAATCAGTTCGCTGGCTTGCGGCCCGACAATGTGCACGCCCAGAATTTCGTCCGTCGCCGCATCGGCCAGAATCTTCACAAAGCCGGTGGTGTCGCCCAGCGCGCGCGCGCGGCCGTTGGCCAGAAACGGGAACGAACCCGCCTTGTACGCCTGACCACTGGCCTTGAGCTGTTGTTCGGTTTGACCGACCCAGGCAATCTCGGGGCTGGTGTAAATCACCCAGGGGATGGTGTTGAAGTTGACGTGCCCGTGCTGGCCGGCAATGCGCTCGGCCACGGCCACGCCCTCTTCCTCGGCCTTGTGCGCCAGCATCGGGCCACGCACCACGTCGCCCACGGCCCACACGCCCGGCAGGTTGGTGCGGCAGTCGCCATCGACCTCGATTGCGCCGCGCGCATCGAGCTTGAGCCCCACCGCTTGCGCGTTCAACCCGGTGGTGTTGGGCACACGGCCAATGGACACGATCAGCTTATCCACTTCCAGCGCCTGGGCTTCGCCCTTGGCGTTGGTGTAGGCCACCGAAACGCCCTTCTTGCCAGCCTTGACCGCACCCACGGTGACGCCAAGTTCAATCTTGAGACCCTGCTTCGTAAATGCCTTATGCGCCTCCTTGGCCACCTGCTCATCCACCGCGCCCAGGAAGGTCGGCAGGCCTTCGAGAATGGTGACTTCTGCGCCCAGACGACGCCAGACCGAACCCATCTCCAGACCGATCACGCCCGAGCCGATCAGGCCGAGCTTCTTGGGCACAGCACCGATGCGCAAGGCGCCGTCATTGGAGAGAATGTTCTTCTCATCAAACGGTGCCTGCTCCAGCGCACGTGCGCTCGAACCCGTGGCGACGATGATCTGCTTGCCCAGCAGCGTCTCCGACGCAGCGCCGCTGACTTCGATGGTGTAGCCCTCGCTCTGCGCCTTCACAAACGCGCCACGACCGTGGAAGAAGCTGACCTTGTTCTTCTTGAACAGGTACAGGATGCCTTCGTTGTTTTGCTTAACCACCGTGTCCTTGCGCGCCACCATCTTGGCCACATCGATCGACACCCCCTCGACTGCAATGCCGTGCTCGGCGAAGTGGTGGTTGGCGTGGTGGAAATGCTCGCTCGACTGCAGCAACGCCTTGCTCGGGATGCAACCAACGTTGGTGCACGTGCCCCCCGGCGCCGGCCCGCCCGTGGCGCTCTTCCACTCATCCACACACGCCACGCTAAACCCCAACTGGGCCGCACGAATGGCCGCGATGTAACCACCAGGGCCCGCGCCAATGACAATCACGTCAAATTGTTTGCTCATACTTTTCTCGCTTCAGTATCCAAAAAGGGCAACACGCAGCGCGCCGTAGCCTGGCGGTGTTAAATGTCGAATAGCAGGCGTGCTGGGTCTTCCAACGCCTCTTTCATCGCCACCAATCCCAGCACCGCTTCGCGCCCGTCAATGATGCGGTGGTCGTAGCTCATGGCAAAGTAGTTCATGGGGCGCACCACCACCTGGCCGTTTTCCACCATGGCGCGGTCCTTGGTGGCGTGCACACCCAAAATGGCGCTTTGCGGCGGGTTGATGATCGGCGTGGACATCATCGAGCCAAACGTGCCACCGTTGCTGATGGAGAAGGTGCCGCCGGTCATTTCTTCCATGCCAAGCTTGCCGTCGCGCGCCTTGACGCCAAACTCGGCAATCTTCTTCTCGATGTCGGCAAAACTCATCTGGTCGGCGTTGCGCAGGATGGGCACCACCAAGCCACGGGGCGAGCCCACGGCGATGCCGATGTCAAAGTAGCCGTGGTAAACGATGTCGGTGCCATCGACCGAAGCGTTGAGCACCGGGAACTTCTTGAGCGCGTGCACCGCAGCCTTGACGAAGAAGCTCATGAAACCGAGCTTGACGCCGTGCTCTTTCTCAAAGCGGTCCTGCATGCGCTTGCGCATCTCCATGACCGGGGCCATGTTGATTTCGTTGAAGGTGGTCAAAATGGCATTGCTGCTTTGCGATTGCAGCAGGCGCTCGGCCACGCGCGCGCGCAGGCGGCTCATGGGCACACGCTGCTCGGGGCGCTCGCCCAGGTTCAGCGTGGGGGCTGCCACTTGCGGCAAAGTGGCGGCGCGCACGCCGGTGGGAATAACCGCAGCAGTAGCTACCGCCTTGGGTGCGGCCACGGCTTGTAGCACGTCGCCCTTGGTGATGCGTCCGTCCTTACCGGTGCCGCTAACCGATCCCGCCGCAAGGGCGTTGTCGGCCATCAGCTTGGCAGCGGCGGGCATGGCTACACCGGCTTTGCTGGGGGTTGCTGCAGCGGTGGCGGTGGCGCTGGCGGCCACCAACGCGGCAGCAGCAGCCACCACCGGAGCCACCGGCGCGCTCACGCCGGTCTTGCCTTCGGTGTCGATGCGGGCGATCAACTGCTCGGCGGCGACGGTGGAGCCGTCTGCCACCAACAGTTCGGTCAGCACACCCGCGGCGGGCGCTGGCACTTCCATCACGACCTTGTCGGTTTCGACTTCGATCAGGATTTCGTCGATGGCCACGGCCTCACCGACTTTTTTCTTCCACTGCAACAGGGTTGCTTCGGCCACGGATTCCGACAACTGCGGCACTTTGACTTCTACGATTGCCATAACAATTCTTCCTTATTTGGTCAGGACAAAGCCCTTGAGTTTCGCGAATGCACCTTCCACCAGAGCCTTTTGCTGCTCCTGGTGCAAGTGCGAGTAGCCCACTGCGGGGGAGGCCGAAGCGGCGCGCCCCGAGTAGCCCAGGCGCTGGCCTTCGGCCATGTTCTCGTGCAGGTAATGCTGCACAAAGAACCAGGCGCCCTGGTTTTGGGGCTCGTCCTGGCACCACACGACCTCGGCCACCTGCGGGTACTTTTTGAGCTCGGTGGAAAACGCCTTGTGCGGGAACGGATACAACTGCTCGACGCGCACGATGGCCACATCGTCAATGCCCTTCTCTTCGCGCTTTCTGACCAGGTCGTAATAGACCTTGCCCGAGCACACCACCAGGCGCTTGACCTTGTCGCTCTTGAGTTCCCTGGCTTCGGGAATCACGGTCTGGAAGCTGCCCTTGGTGAACTCGGACAGGGGCGAAGCCGCATCCTTGGCGCGCAGCAGTGACTTGGGCGTCATGATGACCAGGGGCTTGCGCAGCTTGCGCACCATCTGGCGGCGCAGCACGTGGAAGATCTGGCTGGCGGTGGTGGGCTGCACCACTTGCATATTGGCGTCGGCGCTGAGCTGCATGAAGCGCTCCAGGCGCGCCGAGCTGTGCTCCGGGCCCTGGCCTTCGTAGCCGTGCGGCAGCATCAGCGTGATGCCGTTGACGCGGCCCCACTTGACTTCGCCCGAGGCGATGAACTGGTCAATCACCACCTGAGCACCGTTGGCAAAGTCGCCAAACTGCGCTTCCCAGATCACCAGCGTGTTGGGATCGTTGGAGGCGTAGCCGTATTCAAACCCCAGCACGGCTTCTTCGGACAGGATCGAGTCGATCACCACGAACTGACCCTGGTTCTCGGCCACGTTTTGCAGCGGCACATAGGTGCCCACGTCCCATTTTTCGCGCTTCTGGTCGTGGATGACCGCGTGGCGGTGGGTGAAGGTGCCGCGCCCACAGTCTTCGCCCGACAGGCGCACCGGGTAGCCGCTAGCCACCAGCGATGCAAACGCCATGTGCTCGCCCATGCCCCAGTCCACATTGGTTTCGCCCCGGCCCATGGCGGCGCGGTCGTCATAGACCTTGCGCACCAGTTGGTGCGGCGTCACACCCTCGGGAATGGTGGTGATTTTTTCGGCCAGACGCTTCCACTCGGACATGGGGATGGCGGTGTCAGCGGCGTCGGTCCACTTCTTGCCCAAAAACGGCGTCCAGTCGACCGCGTACTTGCTCTTGAAGTTGGTCAGCACCGGGTCCACCGTGTGGCGGCCCACGTCCATGGCGGCACGGTAGGCCTTGACCATGTCGTCGCCCAAGGTGTCGCCCAGGCCCTGCGTGGCGAGCTTGTCAGCGTATAGCTTGCGCGTGCCGGGGTGGGCGGTAATCTTCTTGTACATCAGTGGTTGCGTCAGGCTCGGCGTGTCCTGCTCGTTGTGGCCGAGCTTGCGGAAGCACGTGATGTCCACCACCACGTCCTGGCGGAACTCCATGCGGAACTCCAACGCCAGTTGGGTCGCCAGCACCACCGCTTCGGGGTCGTCGCCATTGACGTGCAGCACCGGTGCCTCAACCATCTTGACGATGTCGGTGCAAAACGCACTCGAGCGCATATCGCGCGGGTCGGAGGTGGTAAAGCCGATCTGGTTGTTGATGATGATGTGCACCGTGCCGCCGGTGGTGTAACCACGCGTTTGCGCCAGCGCCAGCGTTTCCTGGTTGACGCCCTGGCCACCAAAGGCCGCGTCGCCGTGCACCAGCACCGGCAGCACCTGGTTGCCGGTGGTGTCGTTGCGGCGGTCCATGCGCGCGCGCACCGAGCCTTCGACCACCGGGTTGACGATTTCCAGGTGCGAGGGGTTGAACGCCAGCGACAAGTGCACCGGCCCGCCCGAGGTGGCCACGTCCGAGCTGAAGCCCTGGTGGTACTTCACGTCACCGGAAGGCAGATCTTCGGGCGCAGTGTGGTCAAACTCGGCAAACAGGTCGCCGGGCATCTTGCCCAGGGTGTTGACCAACACATTGAGGCGGCCACGGTGCGCCATGCCAATCACGATTTCCTGCACGCCGCGTGCGCCGGCCTGCTGGATCAGCTCGTCCATGGCGGCAATGAAGCTCTCGCCACCTTCGAGCGAGAAGCGCTTCTGGCCGACAAACTTGGTGTGCAAAAAGCGCTCCAGGCCTTCGGCGGCGGTCAGGCGGTCCAGGATGTATTTCTTCTTGTCGGTCGAGAAGTTGGGCTTGGCACGAATGCTCTCCAACTTTTGTTGCCACCAGCGCTTCTGATTCTGGTCAGTGGTGTACATGAACTCGGCACCAATGGTGCCGCAGTAGGTTTCGCGCAGCGCGTTGAGCATCTCGCGCAGCGTCATCGACTCTTTGCCGAAAAAGGTGTTACTGGTGTTGAAGCGCGTTTCCTGGTCGGCGTCATTGAAGCCGTAAAACGACAGCTCCAGCTCAGGGATCTTGTCGCGCTCGATGCGCTTGAGCGGGTCCAGATCGGCCCAGCGTGCGCCCACGTTGCGGTAGGCGGCAATGAGCTGCTGCGCGGCGGTGCGCTTGCGTCCCACCTCGGAGTCGGCTTCGCTGGCCACCACCACGCGGGCAGGGCCCTGCTTGGCGCGCTCGGCAAAGGCGTTGATCACCGGCAGGTGAGCCACGTCCTTGGCGGAACTGCCGTCCACGGCGGGAACATTTTGCAAGGCGTCAAAGTAATCGCGCCACGAGTCGGGCACGCTGCCCGGATTGGCGAGGTAGTTCTCGTACATTTCTTCAACGTACGGAGCGTTGCCGCCAAACAGATGGGTATTGCTTTGGTAGGCCTGGTAAACCGTCGATTGCACCGACGCGGCCTGGCTCGCCCCTTGGGACGTGGATTGACTCATATTGCGCTGACCTCCGTTTCCCTGAAGGAAACTTAGCTTGGTAAAAACACCTTCCGCGACACGGCTGAACCGTCTTGCGGATGCGACTGTGGCATGGGAAGGACCGACTGATCGACGCGCGATTGTGCCACCGAACGTCCGATGCCAGCGCGCAGTGTCGGGCAATGGCCTTACAAAAGACTTGCGAAGGCGCAAGTCTGAAAAGCGGCCGTTAATGCCACTGTCGTTGTGACGGGCAGCTCGCTGGGTTGCAAGGCCAGTAAGGCGTCCATCCCACCACGCGCCTCGACTTCGGTCTCTCGCTCCACTGATCTACCGGACCTCTCTCTGCTGGTATATTTTATTGTTGTTACAATAAATTCCATGCACCTCGACTTCGACCCACCCAAGGATGCTGCAAATATTCGCGATCGCGGTTTGCCGTTCAGCTTGGTAACTGCTTTTGAATTCGAGACCGCTGTGATCTGGCAAGACACGCGCAAAGCCTACCCTGAGGTACGTTTTTCGGCGCTGGGCTTGATCGGTGGTCGGGTGTATTCGCTGGTATTTACCGAAATGCCCAAGGGCATTCGGGTCATCAGTTTACGAAAAGCCAATCCGCGAGAGGTCAAACGCCATGAACAAGAAACCCAATCCTGAATTGACGGACGCCGACAACCCCGAATGGACCGATGAAATGTTCCGCCAGGCCGTGCGACTGACTGACTTGCCAGCAGCGCTGCAAACCAAGCTGCGCCGCGGGCGAGGGCCGCAAAAAGCGCCGCGAAAAGTTTCCACCACTATCCGGCTTTCCCCTGAAGTAGTGGGCTATTTTCAGGCTAGCGGCGAAGGCTGGCAAGCACGCATTGATGCCGCGCTGAAAGATTGGGTAGCGCAGCACGCATGACATCGGACTGCACAAACAACAGCGTGGTTCGAAGTGAAGGCCTAAGTTAGTAGATCTCCGCAATCCGCTTCAAGCCGCGCAGGGTGCGCGGCATGCTTTTGCGAAGGGGGCCGCCAACAAGCAGCCCTCGGAACACCACACGGTGCACGACCGTGGTTTTGCCTGCGCCTGCGTTTTCCAGCAACTCGTGTTCCACGCGCATGGTGCACAGTGGCAGCTTCCTTTGAGCCGTAAATGCGCGGTTGGTCTCGACTTGGGTGATAACGATCTTGGCCTTGGGCCCATGGGCGGGCTCCAGCGTACCCGTGGCACCTGCGGCAAACGCCCCGTCAATGGAGGCCGCTTTCACTTCCGGGTCCCAGATCGACCAGCTACCAACGGTGGCGTACATGGCAAACACTTTCTGCGCCGGTGCGAAGATGACAATTTGCTCTTCAAATTGCATGCTGACCTCCAACTTGATCGTTGTACTTCACCAAGTCACCGGCATTGGCACGCGAGCCGCGCCAAGCCCTGCTGCGCTCAGGTGGAGAGTTGCAGCCAGGCTTTGTCGAGGCGTTTGACGCTTACCGGCTGGGGGGTGCGCAGTTCTTGTGCGAAGAAGCTCACGCGCAGTTCCTCGAGCAGCCAGCGGAACTCCTGCATGCGCTCGTCCACCGCGCCTTTGCGCTCGGCCACCAGGCGCCAGTAGCGCTGCTCCTGGGGGCGCAGTTCGGCCAAGCGGGCGGCGTCGCGCGCCGGGTCGGTGCGGTGCTTGTCCAGGCGCAGCGTGATCGCCTTGAGGTAGCGCGCCAGATGCTGCAGCCGCTCCCATGGCGTGGCTTGCAAAAAGCGCTTGGACACCAACCGCTGCAACTGCTGCGTGGCATCGGCCACGGCCTCGGGTGCGCTGCGGGTGTCCTTGATCTTGCGCGCAGCGCTGGCGTACTCCAGCAGAATCACCCCGGCCAGACGCGCCACCTCGTTGGCAATCAGCGTCAGACGCCCACGCCCCTCGTCGATACAGCGCTTGAACGCAAACTCGTCGGTGGGCAACGGCTCGAGCAAAAACGCCCGCTCCAGCGCTACGGCAATGATCTGCTCGCGCAGTTCCTCCAGCGTGCCCCCACCGCTGCCGTTGTCTGCCTTGCCAACCGACATGAAAGTCACGGCCATCTTCTGCAGGTCAGGTATGCTTTTCTCCAGGTACTTGATGGCGTCCTTGATCTGCAGGGCGAACAGGCGGCGCAATCCGGCGCGGTGCCGTGCAGTGGCCACCTCGGGCTCGTCAAACACTTCGATGGTGACGGCATCACCCGCGTCGATCAGCGCCGGGAAACCAATCAGCGTCTGGCCACCCTTGCGGATTTCCAGCAGCTCAGGCAACTCGCCAAAAGTCCAGGCCGTATGGCGCTGCCCCGGCTGCACAGGCTCAGGCGTCGCTATGGGTTTGCTCGCGCCGTGTGCCTGCTGAGGCGGCGTTTTCGCCTTGTCCTGCTTCAAGTCCGACGCTGCGGACGGGGTGGGCGCTGGAGCTTCCACGCCGGTGTGTTGCGCCAGTTTGAGCTGGGCCAGCGCCTGAAACGCGCCGCGTGCTTGCTTGCCCCATTCGGCCTTGAGCGCCCCCAGGTTGCGCCCCTGCGCGAGCTGGCGGCCGTGCTCGTCCACCACCCGAAAGTTCATGAAGAAATGCGGGCTGAGCATGTCGACCTTGATGTCGGCGCGCACGATGTCGAGCGACGTGGCCTCGCGCACCAGCTTGAGCACGGCGTCCACCAGCGAACCCGCGCCAAATTTCTGCGCATCGTTGAGCAGCTCGGCAAAGCGGGTGGCAGTTTCGGGCAGCGGCACCAGGCGCGAGCGTGGCCGCTGGTGCAGCGTCTTGAGCAGGGCCTGAACCTTCTCCTTGAGCATGCCCGGCACCAGCCATTCGCAGCGCTCGTCGTTGACCTGGTTGAGCACAAACAGCGGCACGGTCACGGTCACGCCGTCGCGCGCGTCGCCGGGCTCGTGCAGGTAGGTCGCAGCACAGTCCACCCCGCCCAACCTCACGGTCTTGGGGAAAGACGCGGTGGTGATGCCCGCCGCCTCGTGGCGCATCAGTTCTTCGCGCGTCAATTGCAGCAAGCGCGGTTGGCGCTTGACCTCCTCGCGGTACCAGCGCTCCAGGCTGTAGCCGCTGCACACGTCCGCCGGAAGCTGCTGGTCGTAAAAGGCGTAGATCAGCTCGTCGTCCACCAGCACGTCCTGGCGGCGCGCCTTGTGCTCCAGGTCTTGCACCTGTTTCACCAGCTTGTGGTTGGCCGCAAGAAACGGCAGGCTGGTCTCCCAATCCTGAGAGACGAGCGCTTCACGAATGAATACCTCGCGCGCCGCGTGCAAGTCCACCCGGCTGTAATTGACCCGCCGCCCGCTGTACACCACGATGCCATACAGCGTGGCCCGCTCCAGCGCCACCACCTCGGCCGCCTTCTTCTCCCAGTGCGGGTCAAGCAACTGCTTGCGCAACAGATGGCCCCCCACCTGTTCGATCCACTGCGGCTCGATATTGGCAATGCCGCGCCCAAACAAACGCGTGGTCTCCACCAACTCCGAAGCCACAATCCAACGCCCCGGCTTCTTGCTCAGGTGCGCGCCCGGATGGGCAAAAAACTTGATCGATCGGGCCCCCAAATACTCGCCGCTCTGCCCCTCTTCAAGCTTGCAGCCAATATTGCCCAGCAACCCCGACAGCATCGACAAATGCAGTTGCTCATAGCTGGCCGGCGTAGTGTTCAAACGCCACTTGTGCTCCGCCACCACCGTATGCAACTGACTGTGAATGTCCTTCCACTCGCGCAGCCGACGGATGTTCACAAAGTTCTGCCGCAGCAGTTGCTCGTACTGGCGGTTGCTCAACTTATGTGAAGCTGCGGGGGCAGGGCCTGGGGCCGTGGGCCGGGGTGCGGGGGGTGACGAAATTGAGCTACGCGACGAGGACCCCCCCGCACCCCGGTTCGCGGACCCAGGCCCTGCCCCCGCAGCTTCACTGCCACCACCGCGCCCATCGTGAATCCACTTCCACAACTTCAGATAGCCCGTGAACTCACTCTTGTCGTCATCAAACTTGGCATGCGCCTGGTCGGCCTGCTGCTGCGCGTCCAGCGGTCGGTCGCGCACATCCTGCACGCTCAGTGCCGAGGCAATCACCAGCACCTCATCCAGCGCATTGCGACTGCGTGCCTCCAGAATCATGCGCCCCACCCGCGGGTCCAGCGGCAAACGCGCCAACTCCTGCCCGGTGGCAGTCAACTCGTTGGCATCGTCCACCGCACCCAACTCGTTGAGCAACTGGTAGCCGTCGGCAATGGCGCGCCCGGACGGACGCTCCAGAAACGGAAAATCCTCGACCACACCGAGGTGCAGCGACTTCATGCGCAAAATCACGCCTGCCAACGAGGAGCGCAGAATCTCGGGGTCGGTAAAGCGGTCGCGTCCGGCAAAGTCCTTCTCGTCGTACAGGCGAATGCAAATGCCATTGGCCACGCGCCCGCAGCGACCGGCGCGCTGGTTGGCCGCCGCCTGGCTGATGGGCTCCACCAGCAACTGCTCCACCTTGCTGCGAAAACTGTAGCGCTTCACCCGCGCCGTGCCCGCGTCAATCACGTAGCGGATGCCCGGCACCGTGAGCGAGGTTTCGGCCACATTGGTGGCCAGCACCACACGCCGACCGGTGTGACTGTCAAAAATGCGGTCCTGCTCAGCCGGACTCAGGCGCGCAAACAGGGGCAGCACCTCGGCACCGCGCGTCACCGGACTGTGGCTGAGGTGCTTGCGCAGATGGTCGGCCGCTTCGCGAATCTCGCGCTCGCCAGGCAAAAACACCAGTACATCCCCATGCAGAGCTGGCCCCCACGCTCCACCGCTGCGCGGGTCGCTGCCCCCCGAGGGGGCCACTTCCGCCTTGGGGCGGCCCGGCGGCGCAAGGTGCCCCCACGCTCCACCGCTGTGCGGGTCGCTGCCCCCCGAGGGGGCTAATTTCCCTTGGGGCGGCCAGGCGGGAAAGTTTGATGCAAAGTGGTCAGCAAAGCGCTGCGCGTCGATGGTGGCGGAGGTGACGATGATCTTGAGGTCCGGGCGGCGCGGCAGGATCTGTTTGAGGTAGCCCAGCAGAAAGTCGATGTTGAGGCTGCGTTCGTGGGCCTCGTCGATGATGATGGTGTCGTAGGCTTGCAGCAGCGGGTCGGTCTGGGTTTCGGCCAGCAAAATGCCGTCGGTCATGAGCTTGACCGAGGCGTCGCGGCTGAGCCGGTCCTGGAATCGCACCTTGAAGCCCACCACCTCGCCCAGCGGGGTTTTCAGCTCTTCGGCAATGCGCTTGGCCACGCTGGTGGCAGCAATGCGCCGCGGCTGGGTGTGACCAATCAGGCGCGCGCGCTGCCCCGGCGCGTAGTTGAGCTTGCCCCGCCCCATCGCCAGCGCGATCTTGGGCAACTGCGTGGTTTTGCCCGATCCGGTCTCGCCACAGACAATGATGACCTGATGCGCCTGCAGCGCAGCCATGATCTCGTCGCGCTTGCCCGACACCGGCAGCGATTCAGGAAAGTCAATTTGCAAGGGGCAGGTAGTCAAAGGTCAAACTTCGTGGAGAATCGCAGATTATCCCCGCCAGCGAGTTGATTGCCCCACACCATGACCGCCGTCTTCAACTTTACCTTTGTGCCCTGGTTCCGTTCGGTCGCGCCCTACATTCACAAGTTTCGCAACCAGACCTTTGTGGTGGGCATTGCCGGTGAGGCCATCGCGGCGGGCAAGCTGCCGCATCTGGCGCAGGACCTGGCCATGATCCAGAGCATGGGCGTGAAGATTGTGCTGGTACATGGCTTTCGGCCCCAGGTCAACGAGCAACTCAAGGCCAAGGGCCACGCCGCCAAATACTCCCACGGCGTGCGCATCACCGACGAGGTGGCGCTGGACTGCGCGCAGGAGGCGGCCGGCCAGTTGCGTTACGAAATTGAAGCCGCGTTCAGCCAGGGCCTGCCCAATACGCCCATGGCCGACTCCACGGTGCGCGTGATCTCGGGCAACTTCATCACTGCGCGCCCGGTGGGCATTGTGGATGGCATCGACTTCCAGCATTCGGGCCTGGTGCGCAAGGTCGATATTGCCGCCATCAGCCGGGTGCTCGACATGGGCGCCATGCTGCTGCTCTCGCCGTTTGGCTTTTCGCCCACGGGCGAGGCGTTCAACCTGACCATGGAAGAAGTGGCCACCTCGGTCGCCACGGCGTTGCAGGCCGACAAGCTGATCTTTCTGACCGAAGTGCCGGGCATCCGCGTGCGCCCGCTCGAACCCGCGGGCGAAGACAACCCGATTGACACCGAACTGCCGCTGGCCCTGGCAGAAAAGCTGCTTGCCGACCTGCCGCGCGCCACGCTACCCACCGACACCGGTTTCTACCTGCAGCACTGCGTCAAAGCCTGCAAGAGCGGTGTGGAGCGCAGCCACATCATTCCGTTTGCGGTGGACGGCTCCATCCTGCTCGAAGTCTATGTGCACGACGGCATTGGCACCATGGTGGTTGATGAAAAGCTGGAGAGCCTGCGCGAGGCCACGGTGGACGACGTGGGCGGCATTTTGCAACTGATCGAGCCGTTCGAGCGCGACGGCACCCTGGTCAAACGCAGCCGCACCGAGATCGAACGCGACGTGGGCAACTACACGGTGATCGAGCACGATGGCGTGATCTTCGCCTGCGCAGCGTTGTACCCCTACCCCGAAGCGCGCACCGCAGAAATGGCCGCGCTTACGGTGTCACCCCAGTCGCAAGGCCAGGGCGACGGCGAGCGCGTGCTTAAGCGCATCGAGCAGCGCGCCCGCGCCATGGGATTGGAGAGTATTTTTGTGCTGACCACGCGCACCATGCACTGGTTTCTCAAGCGCGGCTTTGTGCAGACCGACCCCGATCACCTGCCTGAAGCGCGCCGACGCCTCTACAACTGGGACCGCAAGAGCCAGGTGCTGGTCAAGAAACTCAACGTCGGCGGCTAGCGCACACGCCCGGGGCTAGTGCGCGCGCCAGCGCCGCCACAGGGTGGTCAACGCCACCAGCGCCATGGCGCAAAACCACAGGAACGACCAGTTGGCAATCGTGCCACCCAGAAAGGTCCAGTCGATGGCGGTGCAGTCGCCACTGCCCTTGAAAATCATGGGAATGGCGCGCTGCAGCGGAAAGGTCTCGATCATGCCGTACAGGTCGCGCCCGCACGACACCACCTCGGGCGGATACCACTGCAGCCAGCTTTGGCGCGCAGCCACATAGGCCCCGCCCAGCGCCCAGCCCACGGCAATCAGGCCCGCGCCGATGTGCCAGCCGCGCTTGCCCATCGCGCCCG
>SESA01001122.1_pt1 | contig 14399 bp, 9 predicted proteins | sample 3171451 | NCBI WGS metagenome assembly SESA01 (sample SAMN06051862, study PRJNA518727) | freshwater metagenome | biome: subpolar coniferous forest; feature: holomictic lake; material: water; isolation source: holomictic Lake 227, 8 m depth | place: Canada: near Kenora, Ontario | collected 2013-06-25...
GGTGAGTATCGTCCGGATTATCCCAATCGTACATCCACTCCTGCAATTGTCCCCATTTACCCACCTGAAATGGAGCCATTTCTTTTAATCGATTTTGTAAATGAGTAGCAAAATCAGCATCAGTATTCAACGCTTTGGAACTGGCAATAATAATATTCCAAAGACTTGAAATCAGCTCATTATCCATAGTCACGCCACCAGAAATAGTAGATTTCCCACCGCTGCCGGCATGCGTATTTTCCGGCGAACTACTCGGGCAAAGTATCAACCAGCTACTTTTAGGCTCTTTTACCATTACCTGATCGAAGAATAGAGCGGCATTTTTCATGATTGGATACACCGATTTCAGAAATTCCAAATCGCCGGTGTACAGATAATGTTCCCACAAATGACGGCTCAACCATGCACCACCGGCTAGCCACATGCCCGAAGGCGATTTATCGATAGAACCCGTTACGCGCCAGATGTCTGTGTTGTGATGCAACACCCAACCGTCAGCACCGTACATGGTTTTGGCACTTTCGGTACCTGTTTCACTCACTTCTTTGGTCAGTTTAAACAAAGGTTCGTTGAGCTCGGTCAGGTTAGTCACTTCTGCAGGCCAGTAATTCATTTCCAAATTGATGTTGGTGGTGTATTTACTGTCCCACGACGGAAGCATTTTGTCGTTCCAAATTCCCTGCAAGTTTGCAGGTTGTCCACCCGGTTGCGAGCAGGAAATAAGCAGGTAACGGCCATATTTGTAGTAGGTTGCCACCAAATGAGCATCGTTGGTTTGGGCAAAGTTTTCAACACGTTTATCGGTGTTTTCTTTCGACAGATTTGAACCTAAATCCAACGACGATTTATCCATAAACGATTTAAAATAAGCAATATGTGCTTTTTTTGTGTCAGTGTATGAATGTTCCAACGCTTTACTCAAGTAAGCTTTGGCGCGTTCCTGTGCGTCGCCGGTAATGTCCTTATAGTTATTGAAATTAGTAGCAATGGAAACGTACAGAATGGCTTCGTCGGCATTTTCCACCGAAAGCACACCGTCTTTGCAGGTCAGTGTTCCGCCCTGAATGTTGGCTGTTACACGTCCCTGAAATTTTATTTTTCCTTTCTGACCTTCGTGGTTGGCAGCTATTCCATCTAACGTTATGCAATTGCCATCAGTAGCAATAAACACATCCTGATGTGGGGAGGTCAACATAGCATTGAATGTGATTTTGCCTTTTATTAAAGCGGTCAGCCGAATCACGACCACCTGATCGGTAAACGAAGTAAATGTTTCGCGTTGGTAAGTCACACCATCCACTATGTAGCTGACTGTCGTGCAAGCCGAATCGAGATTCAGGTCGCGGTAATAATCTGTATATCGGGCATGTCCGGGGAAAGAAATTCGTAAATCGCCAAAAGGTTGAAAAGGCATTCCCTGATTGGTGGCCGACATTACTTTCTGAGTAGCTAACGCTTGTGCTTCCACGTATTTTCCTTCAAAAACAAGTTCGCGAATCTTGGGGATATTGGTCAACGCTTCCGTATTGGGGTTGTTGTTCGGACTGCCTGCCCAAATGGTGGCTTCGTTTAATTGAATTTGCTCTGATGCCGGATTGCCAAAAACCATAGCCCCCAATCGTCCATTTCCTAATGGCAAAGCTTCTGTCCATACCTGAGCCGGACGGTCGTACCAAAGTTTGTAATCGTTGGGTTGAGCCAGAAATGAGGATGTACTGCAAATGATTGAGAAGACAAGTATGCAGATTTTTTTAGTTTTAGATGTCATTTACAGGTGTTTTTTTACTTTCCAAAAGTAATATAAATGACGTAAAAAACAGGGTTTTGTACCCAAAAAGAAAGGGTCTGACTAAAAATAAAAAAGCAGCATAATGTGACTTCATGCTGCCTTTTCAATATTTTGGATAAATATTCTTTTTTATTGCTCTGCTATAATGAATTGAACATCGTAGGTTTTGAGCCATTCAATATCTTCAGGTTTAATTTTCGAATCGGTAATCAGGTGATTGATAAGTGATAAAGCTCCAAGACTGGCAAAGGCATTTTTTCCTATTTTGCTGGAATCGGCAACCAGATATACCTCATTGGCCGATTCAATCATGGCACGTTTTACACATATATCGCTTATTCCGGGGTAAGTGAGCCCGGATTTGAGTGCAATACCGGCCGTTGCCAGAAAAAGTTTATCCACATGCAGATTTTGGAAAAAATCAGCCGCTTTCTGACCCGTAAGCGAAAGTGTCGGAGCTTTAAACTCGCCACCGGTTACAACCACGGTTATACCGGCCTGAGCTCCCAAAATAAGCGCGATATTCAGTGCATTTGTAATGACAGTGAGGTTGTTATAAGTTGTCAGCAACTTTGCTATTTCGGTTGTTGTAGATCCCGAATCCAGAATAATTGCTTCTCCATCGTGAATATATTCAACGGCTTTACGGGCAATCATTATTTTTTCGGTGATGTTTTCCTGGTTTTGCAGACTGAAATTGCGAACGTTCAGATCAATGTTTTTGAGATATGCTCCGCCGTGTTCCCTAACGATAAAACCATCTTTCTCCAAAGATTCCAAATCCTGTCGGATTGTTACTTCGGTAACTTTGAAAATCCGGCTTAGATCCATTACTTTAGCATGACCATCTTCGCGGATGAGTTCAAGAATTTTATCGCGGCGTTGATTCTGAAGCATAGATTTTTAGATGATTGATTTTCGGTATTGAGCCAACTGAGTGATTGAGATAAGCTTAATATTATGCTCTTTAGCTACTAATACCAGATCGCTCAGGCGAGCCATGCTGCCATCGTCGTTCATAACTTCCACAAGGATTCCACATGGATTAAGCCCGGCAAGCATTGGTAAATCTACCGAAGCTTCGGTATGCCCCATACGACCTAAAACACCGTCAGGATTGGCTATCAATGGGAAAATATGTCCGGGACGACCTAAATCTAGGGGTTTTGTAGCTTTATCAACAAGTGCTTTTGCCGTTTTTGCACGATCGGAAGCCGAAATACCCGTAGTGCAGCCATGACCAAGCAAATCAACCGAAACGGTAAAGGCAGTTGCTAAAGTTGCTGTATTGTTTTGTACCATTCTTTCGAGCGAAAGTTCCTGCGCGCGTTCTTCAGTTATGGCAGCACAAATCAATCCACGACCAAACTTAGCCATAAAGTTTATGATTTCTGGAGTAATCAAATCGGCAGCTGCTATAAAGTCGCCTTCGTTTTCGCGGGCAACATCATCAAATACCAACACTACTTTTCCTTTTCGGATGTCATCAATAGCTTCTTCTACCGAATTAAATTTTTCAGACATAATATGTTTTATTGCTCATTTTCAGGCATTTTTAGTTTTTTATGCCTTCTATTTATTTTGAGTGCAAAGATAGCAATAAATTTCAAAAGAAATTCTGAATTATATTACCCAAAATTAGCTTGAAATCGGTTGAATAAGAACCTTTGTTTTCCATTCCATCCAACACCTTCAAAGTAAACTGAAGATGAAAAGTATCGAAAAGCCCTGAATCTTCCAGTTTTAAAGAGTCAGGGCATGAGAGATTTATTTATGACGATACAAACTCCAGCCAAGGTAGTTGTCTACAGCTTCTTCGAGAATTTCAACCACATTGCTACGAACCATAGCCACGTGATGTTCGTAACCATTTTTACAGATATATTTCAATAACTGTTGTAGATTATCTACGTGAGAAACGGCAATACCTCCATCCATTGCATAGGGGTCTTGTGTAAATGTACCTTCACCTACGTAGGATTTGATGATTCCTTTTGGGTCGTCGGTAGAGATACGGAAATACGAGAATTCACCCGGAGCAACAGCACCTTTCACAGCTCCGAAAGTATTATCTTGTCCTAAAACTGTTCCCAAAACATCAAGCGAACCAATGGTCAGCTCATTCTGCATAAAGCTTTTAGGATAATTACTGCAATGTGTACAAACGCATTTATTACGGTCTGTTCCAAAGTTGTTGTTCCAGTCGAGCAATGCAGGAGCTTTACCCGAAGCAAGCATCAACGCATACATCGAAACCGAACCGGCAATGTCTACTTCGCAAGCACTTGGCATTAATTTTTCACCCAACATGCTCATAGTCAAACATGATGCGCAACCGTAATTATTTTGTAAAGAATCCCAACATTCAATGGTACTGGCATCTATATCATTGGCGGTAATCCAGTTTTCAACAGCTAAACCAAACTTAGCCTGACGAATAATTTTGTCTTCGTGAACGGTGGTGGCAATTTTACCATAGTCTTTAATCTCGGCTAATTTCCATTTCAATTCAGCCGATTGTAGGTTGACTTTGTTAGCAGCTCCCAGAATTTCGGAAAGATCGACAGTAACTACTGTGATACCTGAAGCCTGAAGTATTTTTTCGCTGGCACGAACAGTCTGAAAAGCAGCCGGACGAGCACCGATAGCACCAATACGGGCATTGTGCATACCGTTTACGACGCGGCAAACCGAAGCAAATTTTTCAACATCTTTGTCGAACAATTCGCTGTCGAGCGGATAAGTATGGAAAGTGGTATCGGTAAATGGAATTCCGTATTGATAAAAGTTGTTGCAAACGGAAATTTTACCGCAAAATGCGTCACGACGGCTATGGACATCTACTTTATCATTATCGTCGTCCATGGCCTGAACCAAAATAGGCACGTTCAGATTAGCCAGTTTGATTGCATTTACAATGCCCAATTCGTTGCTGAAATTAGGAAGAACGATAATGATACCGTCAATTTTATCGCGGTTTTCGCTAAACAATTTTGCACATTTTTTTCCATCTTCGTAATTGTCAACACTTCCTGAAACAGTTTCGTCAACGGGAAGAATCACATAATCGTGTCCCAATGATTCAATTTTTGGAAGTAAAATATCACGAGCAGCTAAACCTAGTTTAGCACTAAATATATCCCTTGTTCCAATGATTAGACCAAAGGTAAGTCTTTGTTTGTAAGCCATGTTATGGTATTTTAAGTGTTTGTATGATGATTTGTTTTATTTCAAAGTAGTTCGAAGAACCGCTTTTTTCCATTGCTCATACAGTTCATTTACTTTAGCAATGTCCATTTTCGGCTCAATGTAATCGTTTTGTGTGCGAAGTGCAGCTGCCGAATCTAAATCGGCCAGTCGGTTGAGTGCAAAGCCATTCATCAGTATAGCTCCCAAAGCTGATGCTTCTTCAATGGGACTGCGATTTATCCGTGCCTGGAGCATATCGGCCTGAAACTGCATCAGGAAATTGTTTTTTACCGGACCGCCATCAACCCGGAGTTCCAACAGTTTTACGCCTGATTCCTGAATAAGATTTATCAAATCTTTTACCTGATAGGCAATTGATTCCAGTGCGGCACGAACAATATGTGCTTTGCCGGTTCCACGGTTCATTCCACAAATAAGCGCTTTGGCCTCGTTATCCCACCAGGGCGCTCCAAGTCCAGCAAATGCCGGAACAAAATAAACACCATCGGTACTGTTTACTGAACTTGCCAGCGCTTCTGTTTCAGCAGCCGACTCAATCAGTTTCAGGTCGTCCTGCAACCATTTGATGGTTGCTCCAGTGCAATGAATATTACCCTCGAAAGCGTAATAAACCTTTCCTTTGGCAGCAAAACCGATTGAAGTAACCAATCCTTTTGGAGCTGTAAGAGCTTGTTGTCCAATGTTTAGCATAATGGATGAACCGGTTCCGTAAGTTGCTTTACCCATTCCGTCGGAGAAGCACATTTGTCCCACCAGAGCACCGTGCGAGTCGCCCAGCACGCCGGCAATTGGAATTGGTTGTAAAATGCCATCCATTGTTGTGATCCCATACTGACCGTCGCATGGAAGTGCTTCGGGAAGCATGTTTAAGGGTATTGTGAACAGATTAAGCAGTTCTTCATCCCAACTCAATGTGTTGATATTGAAAAGCAGCGTGCGTGAAGCATTGGTATAGTCGGTGGCATGAACTTTTCCGTTGGTGAAATTCCAGATCAGCCAGCTATCCATAGTTCCCATCAGTAAATGACCATCCTGCGCCGCCTGACGGGCTCCGGAAACATTGTCCAAAATCCATTTTACGCCACTGGCTGAAAAATAAGGATTAATGATTAAGCCGGTTTTTTGAGTGACCATTGGCTCATATCCATCAGCCAGAAGCTCTTCGCAGATTTGTGTTCCACGATTACATTGCCATACTACCGCATTGTAAACCGGATTTCCGGTTTGCTTGTCCCAAACCACTACTGTTTCGCGCTGATTGGTTATAGCAATTGATGAAATATCTCGGTGATCAACATCAACAGTAGAAATCAGTTGTCTTAGAGCATTATAGGTATTTTCAATAATCTCAACAGGATCGTGTTCCACCCAACCCGGTTGTGGATAATATTGCTTATGGTCGATAGAAACACGACCAATCAATGTTGTTTTTTCATCAAACAACATCGCTTTTGTGGCAGAAGTGCTTTGGTCGATGGCAATTGTGTACTTCATGCTTTTTGAACTCAGAGAAATTTAGGTTTAAGAATAGAATTAAAAGGAATTCAACCGTATCAATAAAGAAGACGATTGAATCCTGAATATGTCACCAATTTTAATAAGCTTTTATTTGCAGAATGAGATTGCAGTATCGAAAATACCATCAACATCAATTCCATAATGCTTGAAAATTTGAAGCGGCGTGGCATGTATAGAATTCTCATCTGGAATTCCCAAAATTCGCATGGGTACCGGGCAAGTTTGCGATACAATTTCTGCCACGGCACCACCCAGTCCGCCAAATGTGCTGTGTTCTTCCACCGTGATTATTTTCCCGGTTTCGCGCGCCGCTTTTTCTACTATTTCCCTGTCAAATGGTTTGAGCGTATGCATGTCAATGACACGGGCTTTAATTCCTTTAGCATGAAGTTTTTTGCCGGCCTCAAGGCAATGGTAAACCGTTTCGCCTGTTCCGATAATTGTCAGTCGTCACCATCAAGCAACAAATTCGCTTTTCCAATTTTGAATTCGCAATTAATGTTTTCATACACATTCGGAACAGCATTTCTGCCCACACGAATATAAACCGGATGTGGATAATCAATGAGCTCTTCTACCAGCTTTTGCGTTTGATAAATGTCGCAGGGAAGTACTATGTGCATTCCGGGGAATGTTCGCAATACGGCAATGTCGTGCAGGCTGTGATGCGAAAATCCCAACGCTCCATAACTTACGCCACCGCTAACACCCAGAATCTTGACCGGATTAGCCGAATAAGCTACATCCACTTTCACCTGCTCCAGACTACGAGCCACGTAAAAACAGGCAGGACCGCAAACAAAGGTTTTTTTGCCCGCCGATGCTAAACCAGCTGCCACGCCTACTGCGTTTTGTTCGGCAATTCCGAGTTCCACAAATTGTGCCGGAAGCTCATTGGCAAACGAGTCAAGTGTTACCGAACCGCGGGCATCGGTTGTTACTGCTATAATATTTTTGTCTTTTTTTGCCAACTCTACCAGTGTGTCAGTAAACATTTTACGGCATGGGATGGTATTTTTGTTTTCAGTGCTCATAGTGGTGTTTTCAAATTTTTAATACGTTCGTCAATTTCTGCAATTGCTTCGGTGTATTGCTCTTCGGTAGGAACACCGTGGTGCCATTTGGCCACTTTTTCCATGTACGAAACTCCACAACCTTTGATGGTGTGCGAAATCAGAAGTTTTGGTTTTGCATTGTGATGATCCATATTTTCAAAAGTTTCCACAATTTCCTGCATGTTATTTCCATCAATATCAATCACTTCCCAACCAAATGCTTCCCAGCGTTCACGCATGGGTTCGAGCGACATTACATCTTCTGTTTTACCGCTTATTTGTAGCTTGTTACGGTCGATAACAGCAACCAGATTGTCCAGTTTGTAGTGACTGGCCGACATGGCAGCTTCGTAGATTGACCCTTCGCCCTGTTCACCATCGCCCATCAAAATATAGGTCTTGTATGGCTTTTCGTCCATTTTGGCTGCAATTGCCAACCCGACACCAACCGACAAACCGTGTCCCAATGCTCCGCTATTGAGCTCAACGCCGGGAATCTTATTGGTAGGATGTCCTGCCAGTTTAGAATTGAACTGACCGTAAGTTTTTAGTAATTCTTTGTCGATAAAGCCTGCCGATGCCAGTACAGCATACAAAGCTTCTACACTATGTCCTTTGCTTAGAATGAAACGATCGCGACCATTCATTTGAGGATTTTTCGGATCAATATTCATGACATGAAAGTACAGTGCTGTTTCCACATCGACTGAGGACAACGATCCTCCAATATGTCCGGATTTCGACGAATAGACAATGTTGAGCACTATTCTTCTGATTTCTTCGGCTTTCAATTGTAAAGCGAAAATAATTTGTTTGCTTGCTTTTGACATATAATATAGTTTCGAATTGTTTCGATTACAAAAGTAAATGAAAATAAACGAAAGAAAAAAGTTTCTGAAATAAAATGCTTGATATTAAGAAACAATAACTTAAATCGCTGATAATGACGTTAAAGTCAAGTTTTTCCAAAGAAAAATGGGTAGTCAGAAGCAAATTCCAACTACCCTTTTCAAATTTGTTAGAAATCTATTTCTTAGCTTCGGCATCAACCTTCTTTTTGGCTTCTTTCTCAGCTTTTAGTTTATTGCTAAAATCTTTATACATTTGGTGCCAGCTGCGACCATTTTCATTGAAGTATTTTTCGCATTTATCTTTGTAAATCTCAAAAATGGCGGAGATTTCAGCTTTCATCGATTTATAATCCACCGCTTCCTCGCGTGCCTGACGCAATTGACTTACAACAAACGCTTCTTCCTTTTCAGTCATATTGGGCACAATGGCTTTGAAACCTTTGAGTGTAAACTGAAATTTACCAATGGTGTACAAATCAAGCACTTTTTCCACTTGTTCTTCTGTCAGGTCTTTACGAAGTCCGGTCATCAGATTTTCGTGCACCGATTTGGGCTTGGTGGAGCAGGCAATTACATCGCGATGTACGTCGGTCATAACTTCTGCTGTTCGTGGATTTATACCTTTCGGAACAATACTGAACGGATGATCGTTGTGCCAGTCGCGCACGGCTTTCATGTGTGCCGCAATCACCGCTTTCACGCGGGCTTCTTTTTCTTTATCGTTCAATTTTAAAGAGTCAACAAAGCTTTGAGCACGCTTTTCCACATCAATGTCCGAATGGAGTTTGGCATCCGCTTTCTTGTTCATATATTTCTCTACCTGAGCAAAATCACGAATGGCACTGGCAGGCATTTTTTCGCCCTTTTCGCCAAAACTGTGCATAGCTACTTCGGGTTCAATGGTCACTTTCGATTCATCCAGTTTAGAAGCATCCAATCCAAAAGTCGGGATAAAAAATTCGTACACCGCCTTGCGTTTGTTTACACCAAAATCATGTCCTTCGGCCAATAAATGCACGTTGGTAAGCTTGCTATCTGCGTTATAGAAGCCCCAAATACGCTGTAAATATGGAAATTCCAGCTCAGGAACCGAGGCTGTCCAGTCTTTGCCATCCGAAATCACGCGAACAGGTTTGGGTGCAAAAGTCGCCATTAATTCCGGGTTGCAAGTACCGCCACAAGCCAGCATGGTCGGCATTCCGCTTTCGCAAGGACAACCGCCGTCGAAGTGGGAAGCCAGATTCACCGTTGGACAAGCGGCCGTAAAGCGGTCGTCGAGTACAGAAAGCTGCACCACCTGCGTGCCACCACCCGAGCCGCCGTTGGTAGCGATCCGTTTTGTGTCAATATCTTTGCGGGTAAGCATATAATCGAGGATGGTCAATCCGTTCATCAGTTGAATTTGTTCGGCTGCCGTGGTGCGGTGAGCTGCCGCTGTTACCTGATATTCCGATTCGCCCCAACCAAACAAATCGTAGCTGACGCAGGTTGCACCCATGCGTGCCAGTGTGCAAAAACGGGTTTGTTCGTCCTTGTTGTAGCGACCGCCACCCCAGTGCCCATTTGGACAAAGAATCAGGGCATGTTTTCCTTTCGTCAGTGGGTTGTATATAGAACCGCAAACATACAATCCGGATAATGTTTCGATAGCGAAATTTTGAACCGAGTAACCATCGTAATTTCTGACTTTCGATAAGATTGGTTTTGAATGAACCCGTTTGGTAAGAACAGAATCAATCTGCAACAATTGACGGAATTCCTTTTTCAAGGCCACGCGACGAACACTCCAGGCAGCTGAATCGGGATATAAACCGTTCAGATAAGTCAGCAGTTTTTTTCCATCTTCGGGCACACGGCGAGGATATTCGTAAGTCTTTATTTTGTAGGTTCTTTCGTCCTGTTTAGCAAACTTATAATCGAAAAGCGACAGTACGTTGTTCAACGACTCTTCCACCGAATACGGACGAATACGGAAATCGGCAAACGGAACCACTTTTCCGGTAGTATCAGCGTCGTATTTCAGCTTCACATTGAAACGAGTACCGATTTCGCGCAACACCTGTCCCAAAGGCTTGGCAAATTGTGTTTCGTAAGTTTGGGCAGAAAGGGAAACGCTGATAAATAAAAGAAACAGCCCCCTAAATCCCCCAAAAGGGGACTTGAAAAATGTGTGTTTCTGATTTTTCATTTAAGTATTTTTAATTTAGACTAACTAAAAGTCCCCCTTTGGGGGATTTAGGGGGCTGGTGTTTCTAACTTTACCCCATTCACATATACATCCGTCATTTTGATATTCTTGTAATTTTGGAAAACGCATTTATGTTTGGCTTTAATGTTGACGTTCGTAAATGTGATATTTGAAATAGGAGATTCTTCCAATCCACGGATTTTTATAGGAATAAGCACGTCAGAACCGGTCACGTTGTTGATGTTGATATTGCGGAAAATGGGTGTACGCTCACTCAGCGGCTCGGCCGGCATTTTGGTATAAAGCATATCCAGCGTAATCGCTTCCTCTTTGATGTTTTGCATCACAATGTTATCCACCTGAATATCTTCCACCACACCACCTCGTCCACGGGTGGATTTGATGCGGATGCCGCGGTCGGTTCCGTCGAATACGCAGTTACTAATCGTCACTTTTTTCACGCCACCACTCATTTCGGAGCCAATAACCACGCCACCGTGTCCGGCCAGCATGGTACAATTGGTAATGGTAATGTTTTCGTCGGCCCAACCTAATTTGCGGGCTTGCAAGTCGCGACCACTTTTCAGTGTGATACAATCATCACCCACAGAAATATGGCAGTTGGAGATATGCACATAGCGGCAAGATTCAGGGTTGATACCGTCGGTGTTTGGCGACAGTGGATTGGCAATGGTTACGCCATCTACCACAATATTTTCACAAAACTCAGGATTAATAGTCCAGAATGGCGAGTTGATAATGCGAATTCCCTGAATACGAATATTTTTACAACGAAGTGGTTGGATAAACGGCGGACGGAAAAAGCGGCGTTGCAAAGCGTCGGCATAATCCTGATTGATTTCTGCACCGATAGCTTTTGCATCGTTTACCTTGTCCCATAGGAGTTGATATTTATTGATATCGCGTTTGCCATTATCTTTCAAATCAATGATAACACGGAAAAATTCGTCCCACCATTTTTTACCCTGACCGTTGATGGTTCCTTCGCCTTTAATCGTGATATTTTCGGCATCTACCGCATAAATCAGCGGCGAAAAGCTATTCATCATTATACCTTCGTGGCGCATTTCTACAAACGGCAAATAATCGTCGAAATTATCTGAAAACAACAAGGTTGCACCCGCTTCCAACTCAATGGTGATATTACTTTTCAATTTGATAGAGCCCGTCAGGTATGTGCCGGATGGAAAAAACAGCGTTCCGCCACCGTGTGCGTTCAATCGGTCGATGGTGCTGTTGATTAAGATCGTATTGATTTTTGAACCATCTGTACATGCTCCGGCAGCAGCCATATCAACGCGTTCGGCACGAGCTGTGGAACAGGAAATTTGGAATAAGGTAATTAAAACGATAATTAATTGTTTCATATTTTTTGTTTCTTTTATCTGACTAATTAGTTGGATGAATGTTTAATTTCTTTCTCAAAAGTATAATTGCCAGCGGCTACTTTTTTTGGTTCTTTTTCTCCGGGTAAATAAACCTCTGCTGAACAATTAAATGGAATTGAAACACTTAATGTGATCTTATCAGCCGTCTGACCGCTTTGAGCGGTCGGACGGATAGCTTCGCGTTTCCATTCCACAGCCACTTTTCCATACAATGTTTGAGTCGATGCTTTTACAAATTTCAAATCACCCACTGGTTCAGGCTTGATAATCAAATGTTTCATGCCCGGTTGTTTTGGATCAATTTGAATGCCTGCTAGCGAACCAAAGAACCATTCGTCGATTTGCCCTAACATGAAATGATTCCACGAAGCTCCCTGACGTGGATCCCACTGTTCGGTAAGCGTGGTGGCTCCAAATTTCAATTGAAAACCGTAGCCTGGTGCATCTTCGTGATTAAACATTTTGTACATCAATTCATTCAGTCCGTTGGTTGCCAATGTCTGGAACAAATAGCGGTTGCCAATATCGCCGGTTGTCAGGCGATTGCCGTGCGCTTTGATATCTTTCACCAGATTATCCAGCACTGCCTGACGGTTTTCGGGTGTTACAATTCCCATATAAATGGCCAGTGCATTGGCAGTCTGACTTCCGGTGGAATATTGTTTGGTGTCTGCATTGAAAAACTTCGCATTCAATGTGTTGCGAACCTCTTCTGCTAAAGCGGCGTAATGCGCAGCATCGTATTTGTTACCAACCATTTCGGCAGATTTTGCGAGGTATTTCAACGCGTAAAAATAATAGGCTGTTGCCACAAAAGGCACCGGTGTATTGCGCGCAAATCCTGCTTTATAATTGCCATAATCGTACCAATCGCCCAAACCAAACGACAATACATGATCATTAGCACGAGAAGTCAAATAATCCACCCAACGACGAATGGGCTGATAGTTATTCACAATCAACGACGAGTCGCCATAGAACTCATAATATTGCCACGGCAAAAATACAATGGAACTCCCCCACTCCGGCGACACACCAAAATCGTCAAACCCTTTGCTGCTACCAAAAATATTATACATCGGAGCAATGGACGAAACCGAACCATCTGGTTGCTGTGCATCCACCATATCCTGCATAATTTTAGGCAGAAATTCCTTTAAGTCGTAATTGTACAACAACACCGGACCATTCAGGTGCAATTGTTCTATCCAGCCTAGTTTTTCGCGCTGCGGACAGTCGGTGAATACGCCCTGCATATTGCTCTGAACCGCTTTTTGAATTAATACATGCGTTTTGTTGAAGAGTTCATTGGAACACTCAAAAGTTGAAATTCGCGGAGCTGAATTATATACAAAACACGATTTGATATCTTTCAACACAGCCAGTTTTCGTAGATTTTTATCTCCTTTCAGCACAGCACCTTCCACCTGAATATATTTAAATCCGTAATAAGAAAAACGCGGATGCCAGGTTTCGTCGCCGGTTCCTTTCAGCACATAGGTGTAAAAATGCGGACGACCGGTTTCGCGTTGATTGACAGCACCATCTGCTGTTACCGATTCGCCGGTAAAAAGAATAATACTATCGCCTTTATGACCACTAACCGTTATTTCAGGATAGCCCGCCATATTTTGTTGCATATCAAATACCATTACCGATGGGTCAATCGTGCGTTTGGTAAATTTTGACGCACTATCACGTTCAGCTTTGGTCAGGCGTTTTACCGATTTAAAGCCAATGCGCTCCATAATTTTAATCGGATAGCCTTTTTGTGGAGTCAATTTGCCTTTTTGTGGTTCCTGAACAACAATGGGTTTCCATGCTGCATCGTTGAATCCGGCGTTATTCCAACCATTTTGCTCCAGTCGGGCATCGTAATCTTCGCCTCCGTAAATGTCGTTGAAGGTTATCGGACTGAATGTATATTTCCAGCTTTTGTCCGAAACGATTTCTTCGGTGGAATTATCGGTATAGCGAATAACGGTTTTGAAAAGCAGCGTCGGTGCACCAAATGACACTTTCAGCTTGCTGTAGCGACCACCTTGCGCGTTGAAAAAGCCATTTCCCAACAAAACACCGAACACGTTTTCCCCTTTTTTCAGGTAAGAAGTAATATCAAAAGTGTTGTAATAAACGGTTTTATCATAGTCGCTCCAGAATGGGGCAAATTCGCCATCGCCTACTTTTTTTCCATTGATAGTCAACTCGTAATGACCCAATCCACAGATCGACGTCACGGCTTCTTTGATCTCTTTTTGTGCCGAAAAAGATTTGCGGAACAAAATACTTCTTTTAGAAAGTGGGTTGATATTTTTCCAGACAGCCTTGTATTCGGGCGTTCCCATATCCCAACTCGGGAACCGCTTTCCGGCCGGAATG
>SESA01001126.1_pt1 | contig 14364 bp, 16 predicted proteins | sample 3171451 | NCBI WGS metagenome assembly SESA01 (sample SAMN06051862, study PRJNA518727) | freshwater metagenome | biome: subpolar coniferous forest; feature: holomictic lake; material: water; isolation source: holomictic Lake 227, 8 m depth | place: Canada: near Kenora, Ontario | collected...
CCTCAGCAGTTCGTCCACAAGTGGCGCGCTTTATCCTCGATTCCGCAGTGCTCCCGCTCGTCACTGTCACGCTGCCTGTTGCGGAAGATGCGCGGCGCAATTTAATGGGGATTTTCGGACGACGATTCCAAACAATCGAAGGTGAACGCCCCGCATCTTCCATCTTCTCCGGGAAAAACGCACAGGGTGAACCGCTTACAGGACACGGTCATGCCTATTTTCTACCCACAGATGAAGACGGCGACGGTCGCCTTGATCATCTCACCATTGTCGCAAAGGACGGTTTCAGTTCGCGCGAACTCCACGTCCTCGACCAGCTCCGCGAAGTCAAGAATCGGGAACGTGACGAGTCAGGGCACCCGCTTGGCGTTTTGCTTCTTGGACTGGATACGATACAGAATATCCAAGCTGGGCCGTTGAGGGAATCACGGGAATGGGTCTCTGCAACACCGTTTCTTGTGCCTCGTTTTGCCAAGGCGAACGGAACAAAGCGCGATACGCCTGAATTGCTACGCTCCCCGCGGCAGTTCATGATCGCAACCTTGCAAGAAGAGATCACCCGGTTGATCGAGCGTCGGGCTGACCTTGCTGATATCGATCCACCAGGAGTCGAGATTCAGATGCTGCTGGATGAGTCGGACAACTTCCGCCTTGGCCGCGCGCAAGGCGGCGCGGGTTTGCGTCCGATCCAGTTCAAACGCTTTCGCCAAAAGCGAGGTGACGACGGCGGCCGCCGACCCTCTGGCGCTTTCCGCCTTATTTTCCCTCGCGCAGTGCAAGGCCCGATCGCACTCGGCCACTCCGCTCACTTCGGCCTTGGCCTGTTTATTCCTGCGTAATCGCAGGTCGGTGTCGTAGAAAGCGATGTGAACTGGAGATGGGCCAAACTTGCCGCATCCGGCAGCGCGCTCGGGAGCGATGATGGCGCGGTGGAATCGCCAAATATCCCTCTTCACAATCTCGAAAACGCCAGCGACGCCGAGCCCGCGCCGCCGGGAGGCTTGATGCCGGACGCTTCCGACGCGGCGCAAGCGGACGAAGCGCCGAGTTCTGACGCGGCTGCGCTCGATGGGTTGACTCCAACCCCGGCTCCGCCGCCCCTGGAAACGCTGCCGGCCCGGATGCTCAACGAGTTCGTCTATTGCCCCCGCCTGTTTTTCTATGAACAGGTGGAAGGGGTGTTCGTGGAGAGCGCGGACACGTTACGCGGCTCGTCTCTGCACCGGAGGGTGGACGGCGGCTCAGGGGCTATGGCGGCTCCTGCTGCTTCGGGTGCGACGGCGGCGGCGACGGCGGCGGCTTCGGATTCCTCTACTCCCGCCAAACGGGGCAAAGCCAAAGGAACCAAGGACGATGCTTCAACCGGTAAGCCTACGGAGGCAGCAGAACCGGCTGAGACGATCCATTCCCGCTCGGTGATGCTGGGTTCCGAGCGGCTCGGGGTGACGGCGAAGCTCGACTTGGTGGAGGTGCGCGCCACTCCGTCAGAGTCAGAGGGGAACGGGAGTTCCATGGATCTGTTTTCCGCGGCGGAGGTTTGCCCGGTCGATTACAAAGCGGGCTCGCCGCGCGAGAATGAAAACGGGGTGGAACTCTGGGACACGGACAAGATGCAGCTCGGCCTGCAAATGCTGCTGCTGCGGGAGAACGGCTACGCTTGTGAGCGGGGCATCATTTATTACCGGGGCACGAAGCAGCGGGTGCCGTTGATGATGACCCCGGAATTGGAGGGCTGGGTGATGGAACGGATCGCAGAGGCGCGCCGGACCGCCGCAGGCTCCATTCCGCCGCCGTTGGTGGGCTCGCCCAAGTGCGTGCGCTGTTCGTTGAACTCGGTTTGCCTTCCGGACGAGACGCGATTGTTGGCAGAGGCCGCACGCCGAAGCCTGGGCGGGGACGAGGCGGATCTGAAAGTGGCGCTTGGCACGACAGCTGTTCCGCCTCGACGGCTGATGGCGGCGCGGGATGATAAGCGCGTTCTGCACCTGAATACGCCGGGGCTGCGCATCGGCTGTTCGGACGAGCTCCTGGTGGTCAAAGAGTCCGATAAGATCCTGGAGAAGGTGCGCGCCGGGGATGTGTCGCATGTGGCGTTGTTTGGAAACATCCAGATTTCGACCCAGGCGATCCAGATGCTCTGTGAACTGGAAATTCCCGTGACCTACTTTTCCATGGGCGGCTGGTTTTATGGAATCACGAGGGGGCATGAGCTGAAGAATGTGTTCACGCGGGTGGAACAGTTCCGGTTGAGCCGCGACCCGGCGGCATGCCTGGCGCTGGCGCGGAGGTTTGTTCATGGCAAGATCCGCAACCATCGCACGTTGCTGATGCGCAATCATGTGGAACCGCCAGCGCCCATATTGGCCAAGCTCAAGACGCTGGCCGAGTCCGCGCTGAAAGCGGAGTCGATCGAAACCCTCCTGGGGACCGAGGGCGCTGCGGCGAGTTTTTACTTCGGCCAGTTCGCGGGGATGCTCAAGCCGGATGACGGGTCCGATGGAGAGCACGCTGGGGCCGCTCCGATGTGCTTTAATTTTACCGGGCGCAATCGACGCCCTCCGACGGATCCTATTAACGCAATGCTTTCGCTGGCTTACAGCTTGCTTTCGAAAGACTGCACGCTCGCGGCGCTCGCGGTGGGGCTCGATCCGTACATCGGCTATTATCACCAGCCGCGCTTTGGCCGGCCGGCACTGGCTTTGGATGTGATGGAGGAATTTCGACCGCTGATTGGCGAGTCCGTTGTCCTCACTGCGGTGAACAATCGCATGATCCTGCCAAAACATTTCGTGCAGGCCGGGCAGGCCGTGAACCTTAGTCCTGCCGGACGGAAGCTGTTCTTCCAAGTTTATGAGCAGCGGATGAGCGCAATCATCACGCATCCGCTGTTTGAATACAAAGTGAGCTACCGGCGTGTGCTGGAGCTTCAATTTCGGCTGCTGGCCCGGTATTTAACTGGCGAGATCCCCGAGTATGTTCCCTTTGTCACCCGGTAGAGGAAGCCTTTGTGCGCCAGCGAGGGCGCGGATTTCCGCCAGTCTCCGCGTTCAAGGGCACAACCCCGCGCCTGGGCCATGAGAAGCACCTATCTTGTTTGCTACGACATTGCGGACGACAAGCGTTTGCGCAAGGTCTTCAGGATCTGCCGCAATTACGGGAACCACCTCCAATTTTCCATCTTTGAATGCGACCTGACGGCCTCGGAAAAGATCGAACTGGAGAGGGAATTGGGCGAGGTCATCAATTCGTGCGAGGATCAGGCCCTTTTTGTTTCGCTTGGGCCGTCCGAGGGGAGGGGCGACCGGGTCATTACGGCTATCGGATTGCCTTACACGCGTTTCGACTCGCCGTGCTACGTGGTTTGAGCTAAGCCTTTTCTGCCGCGCGCAGGAGGCCAATATCCTGGCGTTGTGTGGAGTTCCCGCAGGGTGCCACGGGTTTTTGACATATTCTTATTTCGTCCTGTGTGCAACGCGCAGATGTCGGCCAACCTCGAAACATTCGTAGGACACCGAAGCCGATGCGAGAGGGTAGGTGATGAGCATTTTAGGTGGAGGCGCTCGTAAGCTGTTGCTCAAGGACTTGTGAACAAAACATATTCAGCGCCATTAGAATGCGGGTGCCATGCAAGAACCGCTTGCAAATGTCGGTCTCAATCGCTGAAAATGACTTGGTTACAAGAATGCAGTCTCCGTGGGCGAAAGCCCGCGGCCCCATTGAAGCGTTTCCGGTTTCGGTGAATTGACAGGGAGAGCCGGGGCGTCTCCGTGGGCGAAAGCCCGCGGCCCCATTGAAGCCCGGCACGGATAACGAGCCCGAGGCTATCGAGGCCGAGTCTCCGTGGGCGAAAGCCCGCGGCCCCATTGAAGCCATCTGGCATACCGTTCTAACATTCGGTCAGCCGTTGGTCTCCGTGGGCGAAAGCCCGCGGCCCCATTGAAGCTGCGACAAAGGTTCTAAAAGCCTGCGCCCACTCAGGGGTCTCCGTGGGCGAAAGCCCGCGGCCCCATTGAAGCATCGCTCGCGGCTCCGTGTCGGACCACGTTCTTGCAGTCTCCGTGGGCGAAAGCCCGCGGCCCCATTGAAGCGATTGGTTGGCAGCGAAGCTTTGCCGCTTCCATCAAAGTCTCCGTGGGCGAAAGCCCGCGGCCCCATTGAAGCGACCTGATTCCGGTGCGCTGGCATGTGGTCGTTTCGTGTCTCCGTGGGCGAAAGCCCGCGGCCCCATTGAAGCGCCTTCTCAACATCCTCAGCCATGGCCGAGATCAGTTGTCTCCGTGGGCGAAAGCCCGCGGCCCCATTGAAGCCCATCCAGTCTGCCGGGTGACAGTCGGCAGCGTGGAGGTCTCCGTGGGCGAAAGCCCGCGGCCCCATTGAAGCCGAGGCCTCGATCTTGGCGATGATCTCCAAGATTGCCGTCTCCGTGGGCGAAAGCCCGCGGCCCCATTGAAGCCGCCAGTCCCGATGAAGTCTCCCGCTTCGTGTGGTAGGTCTCCGTGGGCGAAAGCCCGCGGCCCCATTGAAGCATAAAGAGGGTTGTTGTTGTTTTTGGGCGATTGCAGGTCTCCGTGGGCGAAAGCCCGCGGCCCCATTGAAGCCCAATTGTCTTGAGGGCGGACGAATAAAGCGGGAAGGGTCTCCGTGGGCGAAAGCCCGCGGCCCCATTGAAGCGATCCTTTAGGCAATGCGGACGTCTGTTCGATTGCGGGTCTCCGTGGGCGAAAGCCCGCGGCCCCATTGAAGCAGGGATAGGCCCGCTTCCGTCTTCTCCCCAGCTTCGAGTCTCCGTGGGCGAAAGCCCGCGGCCCCATTGAAGCGGAGATGTTGAGAACGTTTTACACCCATGAACCCAGCCGTCTCCGTGGGCGAAAGCCCGCGGCCCCATTGAAGCAAGGCGCGCCAGGATATTCAAGGGAACTTGAAGGAGAGTCTCCGTGGGCGAAAGCCCGCGGCCCCATTGAAGCGGAACAAGCTACGTGCTGCCCATACTCAGTTAATACGTCTCCGTGGGCGAAAGCCCGCGGCCCCATTGAAGCAAGTCACCCCGGCCGCTTTCTTCACGCCAGTCCCCAGTCTCCGTGGGCGAAAGCCCGCGGCCCCATTGAAGCAAGATTCCGAAGGAGAAGGAACCGCGGGGACTGCGGTGTCTCCGTGGGCGAAAGCCCGCGGCCCCATTGAAGCAGAATGTGGAGGAGGATAGTCTGGTTGCCGGGGGCGGTCTCCGTGGGCGAAAGCCCGCGGCCCCATTGAAGCGAAGGGGGTGCAGGCGTTTACGGCGGAGGTGAATGGCGTCTCCGTGGGCGAAAGCCCGCGGCCCCATTGAAGCGATGGCGTCAATGGGGGCGGTTCCGGTTTTCTTGGCGGTCTCCGTGGGCGAAAGCCCGCGGCCCCATTGAAGCTCGCGGGTTTCTCGAAAACTGTTTCGCTGGAATCGATGTCTCCGTGGGCGAAAGCCCGCGGCCCCATTGAAGCGGAATGAGCCAGTAATTTGCAACGGGTTTAATGACGCGTCTCCGTGGGCGAAAGCCCGCGGCCCCATTGAAGCCCGCCAGCGCCAAGCGCCTTGTGTCGCTTTCCGCCGTCTCCGTGGGCGAAAGCCCGCGGCCCCATTGAAGCTTTTCAAAATCCAGATCCCCAGTCTCGAATTCAGGTGGTCTCCGTGGGCGAAAGCCCGCGGCCCCATTGAAGCGATTATATCCCGGCGGAATGGAAGTCGGTGAAGAAGGGTCTCCGTGGGCGAAAGCCCGCGGCCCCATTGAAGCCTTTCGTCCGCGTATGCCTTTCCATCAGCTTTCTGCGTCTCCGTGGGCGAAAGCCCGCGGCCCCATTGAAGCTCCAACTCCTTCACCCGGGCCTGCGCCACCACCAACGAGTCTCCGTGGGCGAAAGCCCGCGGCCCCATTGAAGCAGCGTTCGAGTTCCTCGACCCGCGGCAGGTGGCGATCCGTCTCCGTGGGCGAAAGCCCGCGGCCCCATTGAAGCACCGTGGCGATCAGCCCGGACTGGTGGCCGTGGTGCAGGTCTCCGTGGGCGAAAGCCCGCGGCCCCATTGAAGCCCAAACGGGGCGAGAAGAGCTATCGCCCGCCGGGCCTGTCTCCGTGGGCGAAAGCCCGCGGCCCCATTGAAGCCGGCGACCGGAGCGAGCACAGGCGCGGGCATCGTCAGTCTCCGTGGGCGAAAGCCCGCGGCCCCATTGAAGCTTTACGATGCACTCATGAGCTGCTTCTCCACTGCCCTGTCTCCGTGGGCGAAAGCCCGCGGCCCCATTGAAGCCCGGATCTTCGTATCGCTCGCCCCATCCCACGGGAAAGTCTCCGTGGGCGAAAGCCCGCGGCCCCATTGAAGCGTAGCTCATTTGTGAAATAAGCGAGTATTCCATAGGGTGTCTCCGTGGGCGAAAGCCCGCGGCCCCATTGAAGCCTTCCTCATTGATTAGGAAATAGACACGACTTCCGGGGTCTCCGTGGGCGAAAGCCCGCGGCCCCATTGAAGCGCCGAGGATTCAAAGACACTTGCCTAGTCAAATTGATGTCTCCGTGGGCGAAAGCCCGCGGCCCCATTGAAGCCATCCGACTCCGCCCAGGGCCCCGGCCACCCTTCCCGTCTCCGTGGGCGAAAGCCCGCGGCCCCATTGAAGCTCAATGATGTTTGCCATCTGGTTATACCAACGCAAGGTCTCCGTGGGCGAAAGCCCGCGGCCCCATTGAAGCTTCATATGTTGTGTTGCTAAAGGACGGTTGCGGTTAGGTCTCCGTGGGCGAAAGCCCGCGGCCCCATTGAAGCAAAATCATGCTGGCTGGATGGATATCCCGCCACGATGTCTCCGTGGGCGAAAGCCCGCGGCCCCATTGAAGCATTTCCGAGGGGGTGCGAAAGGTAATCGCGCGTCACGGGTCTCCGTGGGCGAAAGCCCGCGGCCCCATTGAAGCCCGGCCAGCGGGCGCGGCGATTCCGCAAAACATCCGCGTCTCCGTGGGCGAAAGCCCGCGGCCCCATTGAAGCGGCGGAGTGGGCGGATCGAGGGATCAAAGCTTCAGCCTGGTCTCCGTGGGCGAAAGCCCGCGGCCCCATTGAAGCCGCAAATACCGGAAACAGCTCATGCGAGTTGCCACCGTCTCCGTGGGCGAAAGCCCGCGGCCCCATTGAAGCTGAAGCTCACCGGCTCTCCAGCGCTTTTCGGGCAGTTGTCTCCGTGGGCGAAAGCCCGCGGCCCCATTGAAGCTTCTCTGTTTCTGGTGCGATTGGGTGCGTCGATGGTGGTCTCCGTGGGCGAAAGCCCGCGGCCCCATTGAAGCTAGCGCCGATGCTGGCGCGCAAACAACAATAGACATTGTCTCCGTGGGCGAAAGCCCGCGGCCCCATTGAAGCTCATGGCGCTGAAATACGCCTCGAAAGCTGAATGGAGTCTCCGTGGGCGAAAGCCCGCGGCCCCATTGAAGCTGGCGGTCGGATCGGCGGACGGGAGCGAACTTACGGGTCTCCGTGGGCGAAAGCCCGCGGCCCCATTGAAGCAACGTGGGGGCGTAAATCGGAATTGCCCGCAGTAGAGGTCTCCGTGGGCGAAAGCCCGCGGCCCCATTGAAGCCAAGAAGACCGGCAAAGAGCAGGAATATGAGGTTTTGTCTCCGTGGGCGAAAGCCCGCGGCCCCATTGAAGCCGTCAAATCTGTTTTCGGCCATGCAAAGGGCGAGGCGTCTCCGTGGGCGAAAGCCCGCGGCCCCATTGAAGCGAGGTTTGGCCGTTGTGCCGATCAAAGCGAGGGATTGCGTCTCCGTGGGCGAAAGCCCGCGGCCCCATTGAAGCGCCGCGCAACCCGGCGGCGTGCGATGCGTTCAGCAAGGTCTCCGTGGGCGAAAGCCCGCGGCCCCATTGAAGCACAAAAAGGGGCCGAAAAACGCCGGGGTTTCTCCAGGTCTCCGTGGGCGAAAGCCCGCGGCCCCATTGAAGCGAAGTCGACGGCTTTGACAAAAGCGAGACGTCAATGTCTCCGTGGGCGAAAGCCCGCGGCCCCATTGAAGCATGTCTTGGTTGAGTTGGGGGATCTGATGTCGCGCTAGTCTCCGTGGGCGAAAGCCCGCGGCCCCATTGAAGCTTTCGTGGGGGCGAAAGAAAGTTCTTGCGTTCGGGGTGGTCTCCGTGGGCGAAAGCCCGCGGCCCCATTGAAGCCGTAAACCCCGCCGCATTCCGGTGCCCTCCACCGCCGAGTCTCCGTGGGCGAAAGCCCGCGGCCCCATTGAAGCGCGGCGGCGGAGGAGCGGCGTGCATTGCGGGAACAGGTCTCCGTGGGCGAAAGCCCGCGGCCCCATTGAAGCGAATGCAAGGCGTGGCGGAAGGAACTCGAAGCCCGTGTCTCCGTGGGCGAAAGCCCGCGGCCCCATTGAAGCACGCCAGAGCAGGAAGAAGAGTCTTTCATTCCTCCCGTCTCCGTGGGCGAAAGCCCGCGGCCCCATTGAAGCGCCAACATAGACGCCTTATTCAAGGGCGTAAATCAGGTCTCCGTGGGCGAAAGCCCGCGGCCCCATTGAAGCGGTTCTGATAAGCGGGATTAGCAAAAGTAAAGAGTGGTCTCCGTGGGCGAAAGCCCGCGGCCCCATTGAAGCCAGCCTCAAACTGTTGCAAGATACCGCGCGAAATAAGTCTCCGTGGGCGAAAGCCCGCGGCCCCATTGAAGCTTACGCGCCTCAAGCTCGGAGTTGTCCTGACTTAGACAGGTCTCCGTGGGCGAAAGCCCGCGGCCCCATTGAAGCCCGATCCCCGACCGGCTCACCGAAGCGGCATTGGTGCCGAGTCTCCGTGGGCGAAAGCCCGCGGCCCCATTGAAGCAAACAGGCGGTATTGTGGTCCGATAGCGTGTCGGTTGTCTCCGTGGGCGAAAGCCCGCGGCCCCATTGAAGCGTAAGCTTCCCTATCCGCATCAATATCGGATTGGATGTCTCCGTGGGCGAAAGCCCGCGGCCCCATTGAAGCAAGCGTTTCGCTGCGGGCGCTCTCGCTCTCGCTCCCCGTCTCCGTGGGCGAAAGCCCGCGGCCCCATTGAAGCTATTTTAGGGTTTGGATGGGCTGAGGATTGTTCGTGTGGTCTCCGTGGGCGAAAGCCCGCGGCCCCATTGAAGCACGGGCCCCACCTTGCCGGTGGGAAGGCGCACCTTCCCGTCTCCGTGGGCGAAAGCCCGCGGCCCCATTGAAGCATAGGAGCCGGGGCAAATTCGGCTCCACTCTTTTGGTCTCCGTGGGCGAAAGCCCGCGGCCCCATTGAAGCCGCCCCTGGCGCTGGATGAACAGTGAAACCTCGTTGGGTCTCCGTGGGCGAAAGCCCGCGGCCCCATTGAAGCTATCTTCCCGGCGTGCATCGAGCACTGCCAGGATTTTGTCTCCGTGGGCGAAAGCCCGCGGCCCCATTGAAGCAACGACCTGGCAAGCCAACACGGCCACAAATGGCACGGTCTCCGTGGGCGAAAGCCCGCGGCCCCATTGAAGCCCATTCTGCAAGTTTACGCTCACACGCTTCCAAAACGTCTCCGTGGGCGAAAGCCCGCGGCCCCATTGAAGCTGCAGCGCCTTGATGGCCATCGCGATCCGGCTCGAAGTCTCCGTGGGCGAAAGCCCGCGGCCCCATTGAAGCTCATCAACACGGTTCTCGGGGAAACGTGGGACGAAGGCGTCTCCGTGGGCGAAAGCCCGCGGCCCCATTGAAGCTCTGGAGACGACGGCAACCGATCTTTGGGCCGAGGGCGTCTCCGTGGGCGAAAGCCCGCGGCCCCATTGAAGCACTCTGAGCCATTGCCGCATGTCCTGAGCGACCCGAGTCTCCGTGGGCGAAAGCCCGCGGCCCCATTGAAGCAGGAGGGAGCCGGTCGAGCCATCCATCGGTGAAGGCTGTCTCCGTGGGCGAAAGCCCGCGGCCCCATTGAAGCAAGTTAAAGTCAGCCACTTCAAAGACGAAAAAACGGGTCTCCGTGGGCGAAAGCCCGCGGCCCCATTGAAGCACCAGCTCCGGCATCTGGAACGCCTTCACCTCCGCCAGGTCTCCGTGGGCGAAAGCCCGCGGCCCCATTGAAGCGAGAAGATTACTCTTTGCCGGACGAAACCTTGACGGCGTCTCCGTGGGCGAAAGCCCGCGGCCCCATTGAAGCTTGCCGGAGGTAGAATGGACGCTTCGGGTTTTGGCTTGTCTCCGTGGGCGAAAGCCCGCGGCCCCATTGAAGCACCCCCAGCGTCGCCGCGATCACCGGATCGCTCCCAGTCTCCGTGGGCGAAAGCCCGCGGCCCCATTGAAGCGGGGCACGGGGCACGGGGCACGGGAGCAGCGAGGGAAGTCTCCGTGGGCGAAAGCCCGCGGCCCCATTGAAGCTGCCCTGCTTCGCGGGCCGCGCACGTTCGCTGCCGTGGTCTCCGTGGGCGAAAGCCCGCGGCCCCATTGAAGCATTTTTTCCTTTCGATTTTTTCGTTTGTTTTGCTCCGGGTCTCCGTGGGCGAAAGCCCGCGGCCCCATTGAAGCGGATGCTGGGCTGGCGGCTCGGGAACTGCCGAGGAAGTCTCCGTGGGCGAAAGCCCGCGGCCCCATTGAAGCGGAGTCTTCATCGAAAGAGAGCGTGAAGCTGAGTGGGGTCTCCGTGGGCGAAAGCCCGCGGCCCCATTGAAGCAAAGACGAAAAAACGGTCATCGAAATAACCGAACTCCCGTCTCCGTGGGCGAAAGCCCGCGGCCCCATTGAAGCGATGGTGATGGGAATGAAGTAAACCGGCCCATCTGCTTGTCTCCGTGGGCGAAAGCCCGCGGCCCCATTGAAGCGTTCAACTTTCCTTCGTTTGCTGAACGCTATCTAGCCGGTCTCCGTGGGCGAAAGCCCGCGGCCCCATTGAAGCCAGTGCTCCTCGAAAATGTTGAAGGCCACGTTAATCGGGTCTCCGTGGGCGAAAGCCCGCGGCCCCATTGAAGCGTGATCTCGGCGCGATAGCCGTTGATCGTGTTGCCGGGGTCTCCGTGGGCGAAAGCCCGCGGCCCCATTGAAGCTTTTCGGTAGTGCTCCCATGCTTCCTTCACATCTGCCGTCTCCGTGGGCGAAAGCCCGCGGCCCCATTGAAGCCGGCTGACCGCGTACGCGTCTTTCACGGCAGGAGGCGTCTCCGTGGGCGAAAGCCCGCGGCCCCATTGAAGCCATAGCTGCCACGGCAGCGAACGTGCGCGGCCCGCGAGTCTCCGTGGGCGAAAGCCCGCGGCCCCATTGAAGCCCGAGCGTGGCCTTGCCTTCCTCCAACTCCGGGGGGAGGTCTCCGTGGGCGAAAGCCCGCGGCCCCATTGAAGCACGGCGCTGGTTGAATCAGACCCGGCTTTCAAAATCGTCTCCGTGGGCGAAAGCCCGCGGCCCCATTGAAGCGCGTCGGGTTCTCGATGCACCATTCGTTTTGCAGGCGTCTCCGTGGGCGAAAGCCCGCGGCCCCATTGAAGCTGAATGGGCAGAGTTCGAATGGGCGGACGCCGGTGAAGTCTCCGTGGGCGAAAGCCCGCGGCCCCATTGAAGCGTCGAATCGTCCGGGTCACGCGGCACGATGTTGATTTGTCTCCGTGGGCGAAAGCCCGCGGCCCCATTGAAGCGACGCTCATGCCCTCCCGGCTGGCGATGTCCCGTGCGGTCTCCGTGGGCGAAAGCCCGCGGCCCCATTGAAGCCCGGGCTGTCGATCTGATGCCCCTTCAACAACTCAATGTCTCCGTGGGCGAAAGCCCGCGGCCCCATTGAAGCACGTTTGCTGGTGCGTCAAACCCGCGATCACTTCTTGTCTCCGTGGGCGAAAGCCCGCGGCCCCATTGAAGCTGACTTGCCGCGTTATTGCTCGCCAGCAAATTGGAAGTCTCCGTGGGCGAAAGCCCGCGGCCCCATTGAAGCAATGCGGCGAATTCCTCCATGTCGTTTTCGTGGAACGGGTCTCCGTGGGCGAAAGCCCGCGGCCCCATTGAAGCAGCAAGAATCACCGGCTTCTTGAGCCTACACGCCAGGTCTCCGTGGGCGAAAGCCCGCGGCCCCATTGAAGCAAAGTCCTCGGCAAAGTGATGGGCGAGGCAGTTCGGGTCTCCGTGGGCGAAAGCCCGCGGCCCCATTGAAGCGCGACGAAACCGCAACGCTCGAAGAACCATCGCCGTGTCTCCGTGGGCGAAAGCCCGCGGCCCCATTGAAGCGAGGACCTGGAGGAAGAAGCGCTTCAAGACGGTATCCAGGTCTCCGTGGGCGAAAGCCCGCGGCCCCATTGAAGCGATGAGGATTGAGCTTTTGCTCTTTATTTGTCCCGCGTCTCCGTGGGCGAAAGCCCGCGGCCCCATTGAAGCCTCGCTGAGGGGTTCTTGAGGATTGGCGATTCTCACCAGGTCTCCGTGGGCGAAAGCCCGCGGCCCCATTGAAGCGTGATCCGTCAAGGCGCGGTAAATCGACGGCAACTAGTCTCCGTGGGCGAAAGCCCGCGGCCCCATTGAAGCCGCGCAGGCCGGTCGCGACGGAATCCAGGAAGTCCGCGTCTCCGTGGGCGAAAGCCCGCGGCCCCATTGAAGCCAGGTCGTCAAGATTTGCAAGGCGGCAACGAAGCGTGGGGTCTCCGTGGGCGAAAGCCCGCGGCCCCATTGAAGCGTCGAGGGCGTACGAAGTGTTTCGCTATGTCGATGGCGTCTCCGTGGGCGAAAGCCCGCGGCCCCATTGAAGCGGCCCAAAAAAGGCGCGGCAACAGCCCCGGATTTCCGAGTCTCCGTGGGCGAAAGCCCGCGGCCCCATTGAAGCTTCGCCTCTCCGCAGTTCCCTCGCCTTACCAGCTCCGAGTCTCCGTGGGCGAAAGCCCGCGGCCCCATTGAAGCGCCTGGATGGGGTGGAGTGGCGAGGTTCCACCTCAGAGTCTCCGTGGGCGAAAGCCCGCGGCCCCATTGAAGCAAGGATCTCGGGGAGAACTCGAAGGCGTTTGAGCGGAGTCTCCGTGGGCGAAAGCCCGCGGCCCCATTGAAGCGACCTCGGGAGAACACGCACTCATGACCGGGGAAAAAAGTCTCCGTGGGCGAAAGCCCGCGGCCCCATTGAAGCCAGATTCACCTCAGCTCCCAGCACCTCCTTAAAAATGGTCTCCGTGGGCGAAAGCCCGCGGCCCCATTGAAGCAAAACTCTGTTTCCCCGCCAGCACGGGGATTTTGCTCGTCTCCGTGGGCGAAAGCCCGCGGCCCCATTGAAGCATCGCAGGCGCATGGGGAGGTAGCTCTTCCCCTCAAAGTCTCCGTGGGCGAAAGCCCGCGGCCCCATTGAAGCTTCTCGGCTTTGGTAGCTTCGGAAACGGTAGAAGGTGTCTCCGTGGGCGAAAGCCCGCGGCCCCATTGAAGCCATTGCTTCCCGTGCTTCTTGATGAAACCAAGTCGAGTCTCCGTGGGCGAAAGCCCGCGGCCCCATTGAAGCGCAGTTTGCAGCTATGAGGTTGACAGTGAGTATAGAGTCTCCGTGGGCGAAAGCCCGCGGCCCCATTGAAGCGCGGGCAATCGCGGACTGCTTGAGGCCGAACTCATCCCGTCTCCGTGGGCGAAAGCCCGCGGCCCCATTGAAGCGAGCGTGAAGTGCGGAGCGGCAAAGGATAACGGGGAAGGTCTCCGTGGGCGAAAGCCCGCGGCCCCATTGAAGCACCGGCTCTATGGTGCCAACACAACGGATTGGCACGGGTCTCCGTGGGCGAAAGCCCGCGGCCCCATTGAAGCGTCAGGCTGTTTCGCCGATTGGCCTGAGCGGCAAAGAAGTCTCCGTGGGCGAAAGCCCGCGGCCCCATTGAAGCTCATCATTGACGGCGTGGAGATCAAAGGCCCGCCGGGTCTCCGTGGGCGAAAGCCCGCGGCCCCATTGAAGCGACCAGTTCCGGGAACGTGGGGAAGTCGGCGGCGAAGGTCTCCGTGGGCGAAAGCCCGCGGCCCCATTGAAGCCGGCCGATTCCCGGCGCACGGGTCTTGGGGTCGGCACGTCTCCGTGGGCGAAAGCCCGCGGCCCCATTGAAGCATCGCCGGAACAAAAAGAGTGGGAGAACGGGAAGGAAGTCTCCGTGGGCGAAAGCCCGCGGCCCCATTGAAGCCGTCGAGTATTCGGCGGCACCCGGTGAAGGCGAATTCGTCTCCGTGGGCGAAAGCCCGCGGCCCCATTGAAGCTCGCAGTTGTCCAAGTCAGGGGAAGTGTCCTTCCAGGTCTCCGTGGGCGAAAGCCCGCGGCCCCATTGAAGCGACCACTTCAAGCAAAGTGTGCGCGACATCCTGACCACGTCTCCGTGGGCGAAAGCCCGCGGCCCCATTGAAGCTCCAGATCGAACGCCGCTATCACGCAAGGAGGACGAGTCTCCGTGGGCGAAAGCCCGCGGCCCCA
>SESA01001127.1_pt1 | contig 14341 bp, 22 predicted proteins | sample 3171451 | NCBI WGS metagenome assembly SESA01 (sample SAMN06051862, study PRJNA518727) | freshwater metagenome | biome: subpolar coniferous forest; feature: holomictic lake; material: water; isolation source: holomictic Lake 227, 8 m depth | place: Canada: near Kenora, Ontario | collected...
GGAAGCAATCGCCGAAAAGGTTCAAGTCGCCTCCGATCTGTCGAAGCGTGGCGAAGGATCTGGCGAACGCATGGTTGGCCCTTTCCTGAAGGTTGCACACATGCCGCTGGGTGACTACACGATCACTACCTACCGCAAGAAAGAAGGTGGTGCGTATGGCACCGATTACTTCCTTCAAGCCCAGGTTGCTGAGCCGTTCACCGCCCCCGTTCGCGCGGAAGTTGATGGTGAGTGGACAGATGTCGAGACCGAAATTTCCGACTGGTGCATTGTTCGTCCGAACTCGGCCCTGAAGAAAGTTCTCGCTGCGGACCCAATCATCACGCCGGACGCACCTGCGACCCTTCGTGTACTGGAACACGGAGAATACAACGGTTTCCTGACCGCAAAAGTTATGCTCAAAGTGGCTGCTTTCGCCGAGGACCCCGATTCGTTTGCCCTTGACTTCTGAAAATCCTAAGGATTTCGCCCTGGCCTTACCGGCTGGGGCTTTTTGCTATACTGACTCGGAAACTACTATCCAAACCAAATATGAGCGACCCTTTTTCAGGAGAGGCAGGATCAACCAAACAAGAAATTGCCATTCTCACAGAAGTAAAAGAGCGCAAGAGAGAAAAAGCCCGCGTCTTCACGGGTGACGGTAAAACGACAGGGAAAGAAAAGGGGGAGAAAAAAGCTCCTGCCAAAGTTTCCGAGCTTTACAACGCCGGTATCGCGCGACTGAAGGCGCGAGGCTTTTATGTAGAGCTTGACGAAAACGGCCACCACGTTAATCACCGAATTCTCAAGCCGCAACCACCAGAACCCGTCAAGGGCATCACTTATCCGAACACGTTTGAACCTGTTCAGGATGTTTGTACGGAAGCGCACTTTGAGTTGATCGAAGAAGTTTTTCACCCAGACACTTGCGATGAGGCGGTAAGAACGTTTTGGGAACCGCTGTTTCGCCCGAAAGCAGGCGACAACGATCTTCTTGCTTTTACACAACGCCTCCTTCAAATGAGGCGAGCAAACCACACGAAGCAAATTCATCAAACACTTGAATATGGGCACTCGTTTGATCCAGTTGGCCGTTGGGGTGGCCAACCTGTTCTTAACCCTCGCATCTGGGTTCCTGACAGGAATTGGTTTGACCCTGCGCTTCATGCAGTCGATTTTTCTGATATTTTCACAATCTTCCCCCACGCCGAGCAAGAAATGCTCCGACTCATTCTGGGACGAGTTGGGGTCGGACGAAGCAACCACCTGCCTCCCGGAAGGCAAGAGCCGGTTGATCACACCGCCCGAATGGCAGGCGTCATCGTTGGGAAAGACGCGGGTCTTGGAAAGTCGACCCTGTTCAATGGACTCACCGCAGCCCTCCAAAAATGCGGGTTTGTCACGCACACGTTCAAAAGCACAGAAGACCGGTTCGGCTTGAAATCTGCTGCACTCAGCGATATTTCCTACAAGGATGATACTTCTCTCGCTTCGCTAAAAAAGTTTCTCGCTGCGGAGGAGACAAAGATCCTAATCACCAACGGTTTGTTTCAAGTCGAGGAAAAATTTCAAAGCGCAGAGCAGATCTGGCCGAAAACTGTTATCCTAGTCAACTCAAACGACTGGAACAGTAAATTCGCCTACGATCTCGATCCTGGGATCATTGATCGCATCAAAATCATCTCAACATATCGCGAGTATGAAGTTGCCAAGAACCGGGAAAATCTCTGGGGAACGCAATCCGAAGGATCACCAGATCTTCGTCCTCGTGCGCATATCCCGTTCCTAGCAAATAAACTTGGTGTTAGCGTTGACGCTCTCTATCTGTGGTGCTTGCGTCTTGCAACCGACCGCTTCTGGGAAATTATTAACGACACGAAAGATCCAAGCATCAACCGTCTGCAGGTTGAAGTTCGGTACTGGACGACACGACAACGGATTCGGTTCAAAGCGGACGTCACTCAAGCACTTGTCAATGCAATGGCATTCTCGTGGATGTTGCGAACCGGCGACACGCAAGTTCCCGAACTAACTCCGAAAATTCTTCTCGAGTGCCTCGATCATTTTCGATTTGTTGGCGTTGATCCTTCCGGATTAAACGTGATGAACAAGATGAAAAAAAGTTGGGAAGCAGCGGGGCGCCCATCCACCCACTACTATCAAGGTTTTCGGGAAATTCGATGGGAGTCGATGAAGAAAGTTCTTACGAAATTCGACGCACAAACTAGCGAGCGAGGCGACCAAACTTCCTCCGATGTTATCAAAGACATCATGGAAATGTTGGTGATGCGTGACGGATTCAAGATCGGTGGTGCTGCGAACTACGTGATCGAAAACTGGGAGAACATGCGATTTGCTTGCGAGGAACTTCGAGCAGAGGGTCAGAGATTACTCGAAGAAGTCGAGGAATTCGATCGACTTCGTCTGACCAACATCGAAGAGCGTTGTTACGACAAGTGGTTGGAAAATAAGCACTACTCACCTGACCGTGCCGAAAAGTTTCGTGAAGCAGCTCGAGATAAGTTGCTTCGCGTCGAAGTGATCGCTTGAGGGTAAAATAATGCTTGAAGCCAACTCTCAAGAGATTACCACGGTGGACGCTTTTTCCTATGAGTGCCAGAAACAGGCGCGATTAAAAACACAGTTAGAATCGGAAGGTTTCACATGTTGTGACGATCCTGCGAACCTGTACGACAAGATCGGGACGGTTCAGGAAGTCGAATGCTTGTGTGAGCAATACACTCCTCGACTTCTTGTGAAGTTGTATGCGAAAGGAACCGAAGATCTTTCGCACTCGTTCTTCCTTTGTCCCCTGTGGCAGATCATCAAGTTCAACTACATAATTCCCCAGCCTGGAGAGTATTTCACGGCGAAGTATGTCGTGGGAATTCGCCGTGTTGGTGAAAATGTGTATGTCCCTTCTCTGCGACTTCCCCTAACATGACGGACGAGTTCTTCAGCAGCAACGTCCCTGACGCGCCAACACCGATTAGCAGCGCAGGAAACCCAACCCAAAAGTATGGGAATGCTGCTGGAGAATTCAACCTGAAGAAGTCGCTTGAGCGCAAAGTGAAGTCTCGCAAAGACTTGTCCCAACCGGCATTCTCGGAAGATGACGCGATGAAGCGTTACTACGGGGATTTCTCGATTGAGGCCAAACGCGATGTGATGGATCTTCTTGATTCGCACCCAACGTTCGGGAAGAAGGGAAACATGAGAATGAATCGAGTCGGAAACAATACTCGAGAAGTTATGCCGAACGACCCAACAAAAACCGTGGAAAACGGCGGTCACATTGTCTATCAGAATGAGCCGCAAGCATCTCAAACAAATTATCCCCATGTCTCAAAAAATCACTGATCCCTACGCTTTTTTGCGTAGCCTCGTAGCCAAGAAAGGTAAGAGCGACCTTGAGGGTGTTTACTTAACTTCAGTAAATGTTTCAGCGGACGCCAACCAAGATTACGGTTACGCTTTTTCAGAAACTACAGTTTCTATGGATCTGCGGGTTATCCGGATGGACAAAGCTGCGTGGGACAATTTGCTAGTTTCAACTCGCAAACAACCTAACGACATTGTATATTCGATCGCAATTCAATACACTTCGCACCCCGTGTTGCTGTGTTTTCTCGTGGACGGGTCTGAAATGTCCTGTAACGTTTCTATTCCAACGCTTGCCCTTGACGAGTTTGTAACACAAGTTACCATATTCCAGCGCCTACTGAAAGAAGTGGCTGAGTTTGCGGGTAAAATACCTACTTCAGTCAGATTTTCTATCGGTGTTGTTACCATTTATTGGGACGACCTGGTGGAATACGGCGAGGCCCAAGAAGTCGACGTCGGCTTCTGAGTTTACCGGCGGCAAAACCGCCTATACTATACCGCTTAACCATGAAACGCTCATCTTTAATTCTGCTGGCCGGATCTACTCTTGCAGTAGCTGGTGCCCCTGCTTTAGCTGCCACTGCTGGAGCCACTGCCGTTTCTGCCGCGACCTATTGGGCGCTGGCGTCAACGATTTACGCACTTCTGTCGGAAATTCTGGGTTCAAGTGACAAGTTTAAGTCCAACTCGGTTATTCAACTGGTCTGGAATCTCATTGGAAAAGTAGTGGATTCCAAAAAAGGCTAAGATTTGCAACCGCTCCTAAAACACTCAAATCGTAATGGATCTAAACACCTACCAAACTGCTGCTCTTCAGGTCGCCATTTACCCCAACCGGGGGTCAAATTTCGTTTACCCTGCTTTGGGGTTAGTTGGTGAAGCCGGAGAAGTAGCGGAAAAACTTAAAAAAGTGATTCGCGATAATGAAGGCGTTTTGACTGACCCTGTGCGCGACGCCGTGGCCAAAGAACTGGGGGACACCTTGTGGTATTTGGCTGCCCTCGCGTTCGAAATGGATTACGACCTGAACGAAATCGCTCAAATCAACATTGACAAACTTAACTCCCGCAAAGAGCGTGGCGTTCTTTCCGGCTCAGGGGACAACCGATGATTAAGGCTTCCACCTGTTCATTCGCGCAAATGATGTTGGCTGCGGTGACCAATTTTAGTTTGGCCCAATCCACATCGTACATTCAGGTCGAGTACGGTCTTGACGAGCTCAAATCCTGCTGGCATGGGTTCGTTGATACCTCCGACCACGCTAACCTACCGTTCACGTCAAGAAACCACATTTGCGATGAGTTTGCAACTGCCCTCACTGACTACATTGAGTACTTGGAAGAACCCTCACCTCTCACATTGGGACGTTAGATTTCTTCGCATCGCTGAAGAAGTGCGGTTTTGGTCGAAAGACCCTGGAACAAAAGTTGGGTGCGTCTTGGTAAAAGACCGGCGCATCCTTTCTACCGGCTACAACGGTTTCCCTCGCTCAATTTCAGACGACTTGAGCCGATACAACAACAGAGATTACAAACTCAGCGTTACAGTTCACGCGGAAACCAACGCCGTCTTAAATGCTGCCAAGAATGGAACGAAGGTAGAAGATTCGACATTGTATGTCACTTTTCCGCCGTGTTCTCGGTGCGCTTCTGCTATTATTCAGGCGGGAGTTACTCGAATCGTTTGCCCCAATCCGAATTTGTCCCCGGAACGTTGGAGAGACAATTTTCTCGAAGCAAGCGATTTATTCTGCGAGGCAGGAATCAAAGTTCTTTACTACGCAGATTCCGACTTATGGACAATCGACAGTGCTCCGTTTGTGGGGCAAAATGGATTGGGTCCCAGTTGTACTGGTCGACTGGAAGACAAGGCAAAGACGCAGACCTCAATGCCCTGGTATGCCGCCGTCTGGACGGTGTTAAAAAGGAAAATTGCGCGAATCCTGCGAAAGGGCAAGACGGAGGAATCGGCTGGGAAGAACGAGCTGCAATGATAGAAGCCGCGCTTTCTGAATTTGATCTGTGAAGGCGGTTAACCGTACCTCGACGAGCGGTTTACCCCCCTTTCGCCGGGAGCCCGTTTGAGGTATACTTAATATAGTTGAAACTCCAAATGACTAACGACACACTTTTCCTGAGCGCTGTAAAAGGCGATGTCAAAGCTGTCACCCAAGTGATCAAGCAATACACTCCCCTGGTTCACAAACTCGTTAACAAATATTCTTGGATGGCTCCAGCGCATAGCCGCGAGGATCTTGTTCAAGAAGGATTGATGGGAATTGTAAAAGCAATTCAAACTTTCGACGTCGAAAGGGGTTGCCGGCCAATGACTTGGATTTACCCGCAAGTGCGGGGTGCTGTGCAAGGCGTGGCACGAAAAGAAAATCGCAACCCAAAATATCCGCTATCTCTCGAGCAGTCTGACTGGGCTCACAATCTTGAAGATCAGAACAAATTTGAAGTTCGAGATGAAATTGTTTCCGGGTTTGTTCACGACATTGTAATGGCCGGTTGTGGGACTCTGGAAAGCAAGAGGGCGAAGATCGTATGCTCCCGTTACGGTCTCCTCGGCGAAAAGCCTTTGCGTCAAGGCGAAGTGGCGAAAAAGTTCGGAATGTCGAAGCAAGCTATAAACTCTCACATTGCCCGTTTTAACAAAGTTGTGAAAGAAAAACACCCTGAGTTAGAGGCACTGATTAAGTGAGTGTCACTGAGAAAACTACCTCGAGAAATACGATGAATAACAACCACCCAATCACCCGCCGCCGGAACTGGTGGAAGACTGGGCAAGCGAAAGCCTGGCTACACAAAACCTTTGCAATCGCGCTGCCCAATGGGGTGCAGACCAAATTGCCTTACGACGGTCCAATGCTTCATGCCGCCCTGGCCCAGCCCGAGCCGCTGCCGGGGGTGTATCAGTGACTAACAAACAGCTGTATATTCTTTGTGGTGTGATTACTGTGTCTACAGCATATATTACGAACAGCACATTTCTGGGTGTGTTTGCGCTTTTGTGGTTCGTTTCTTCAATAGTTAGTAAAAATGACTGACTTCCGTGCGCTGTGCGCCCGCATGGCCGATGAGCTAGATCACTACCGCCAGCTTTTAATGGATGATCGTCGCGCAACTCATGCGTTGGCGGCTGAAGCCCGCGCCGCCCTGGCCCAGCCCGAGATGCACCCCCTAGCCGACCTGGCGGCCACGCTGATTGCCGACTCCAAGCAACTGAATCCAGAGGTGGCTGCGGTTTTAACCCCAGAAGCTCTTTGGGATCTCTACGGGGAGAGTCCCACTTCCCAGCCCGAGCCGCAGGGGCCGACGGATGAGGATCGACCTATGCCAGCGGCAATCCGTGACATGCCTGAACAACAGCAACGTTGGTATGCGCTGGGGTGGCACGCCGCCTTAGCCCGCTGGGGCCGCCCCGCCATTGAGCCGGTGCCGGTGAGCGAGCACCTGCCGGGTCCTGAGGATTGTGATGCGGAGGGGAGGTGTTGGTGGCTCAAGCCTCGCGGTTACAGGGGGCACAACATTTCCGAGTCCTATTGGATTTTGGGTGACGCTGACCGCCGCATCCTTCCGTCAAAGACCCACTGGCTCCCCCACTGGGCGCTGCCGGTGCCTGGGGTGGAGGGTTCTGATGCTTAACTCTCTACTCACCTTCGCTCTACTAATTGCCCTTGGTGCAGCAATTGAACTGTGCCTAAAAGCAGCATTTGTGCGTTTATTGCCTCTTTTGTTAAGATTGCCACCACCGAACTGGAAGCCTTAATCAAATGATTGAATACGAAGGAAAGAAACTCTACGTTGTGAAAGTAGAGTACGAGGCGTATGTCCTTGCCGAGGAATACGAGGATGCCGAGGATTTTGCTCGCGAGATCGTGGAATGGGAGCAACCGTTTGTAGATTGCACCCTAGTTACAAAAGAGTTCCCCAACCCGCTCAAATGGGATTCCATGTGTTGCATATACCACTCTGAAGACAAAACTCGGGATATCGACCTTTGGAAGGTGGTGGAGGTATGACTGAAACGGGTAAAACTTTTATTGTCACGAAAGTTTTCGACGAAAACTGTGATGTTTGCAAACATATGAGCAAACATGATAGAGCGGTATTTGAGGAGTTTCCCGAAATCGGTTATCAAGAGTTGAATCTTGACAGCATTATCTCTCACGACGGAAACCTTACCAAAGTTCGTATCTATCAGTGCCTGGAACGCTATGCTTTAAATAGCGATTACACGATTGATTTACCTGTGTACGTTTTTCTGAACAAACCGGGTAAGTACGTTGGTCACCACGTTGGTGCTGCTACTATCGTAGAGCTTCGCGCCAAAACTAAAGAAATCCTATCTCAGGATTCGTAGGAGGTTTATGAACTTTGGGAAACCATGTCTTAGTATCCCTTTATGGGATCCCTTTTCAACTTCTTGACGATTTAGAAGGCATTCAACGAGCATTTGAAAAAGCCGTTAAAGTGTGCGGGGCAACCGTTTTAAATCGGTTCAGCCACGGTTTCTATCCTCAAGGAGTAACTATCGTGTATGCTTTGGCAGAAAGTCACATTAGCATTCACACTTTCCCCGAGATGGGATCGTGTGCTATCGACGTATACACTTGTGGAAAAATGAACTCCCGAGAAGGGATGCAAGTCCTAATTGATTTTTTCAAACCGATCGAAATTTCGTTTCAGGAGATTAACCGATGACTAGCAAAAAGAAACTTGTAAAACTTGCACTCAACGAGTCCAACCTCTATTCCCCGGCTGAGTTGGCCTACTTTAGGATGTGGTTGAAAGAGAAGGCTTGGCAGAAAGACATGAAACGTCTCAGAAAGAAAAAACAAGAAATGAAACCGGAGTTATGACGTTTACTTCCGTAGAGAACCGCTATACTGACTTTGCATAACTCGCTATACTGATGACAGTTACGCAGAACGAACACGGTCAACAAAACATTTTTGCGAAGGAACCTCCAATGTACACAGACGAAAATTACTCCACTCCCCACAACGAACGTGCTGAAAAGTTGAATGGCAGGATGGCAATGCTTGGCGTGATTGCCGCGCTTGGGGCCTACGCTGTTACGGGCCAAATCATTCCTGGATTTTGGTGAACGAAATGTTCTGGCCACACCCCGACGCCCTAAACGATCTTGAAGTCGAGGAAACCGAAAACGGTTTCGATTTGTCCGCTCCCGACGACACAGAGTGCGGGGAGTGGCTGAAACATTACAGTTCAACAGAAGAATTACGGCTAGAATTTCAGGCCGAATTCATTAACGCTTTGATCACCCATATCGAAAAAACAAATGGCAAAGATGAAATCTCCGACCAGCTCGAAAGTGGTTGTTCGGGTCGAGAAGAAAACCTCTCAGGGGCGCTCCCGTAACACCAATCTTGCGGCTACCCCGAATCGCGCAAAACGCAAAAGATACCGTGGTCAAGGTGTGTGAGCGTTACTCAATTGAATCCCCCCTTACCCCTCGAAACACCAAAGGGGAAAGGGTGGGCTCATTTCCTCATCGACTACTCTCAGGAGCATGATCTTTTGTGGGTAGTTTTCTTGTGCGAGGGCGGTGAATGTTGGACTTTTCCAAACCCTCAAATAAAACTATCAGCTAATTATTCACTTGGGACTTATGGCCTTTCTCGCCGTCTTTCTGGCATCAGCCTTGGGGACAATCCTGGCTAACCTAGCGATCATTTTTCTGATTGGTTGGCGAGCTATTCAACAGGAGAAAAAACAGGTTGCAGAACTTCAGAAACGGCATCAGTCGTATCTGGACATGGTTCGCAAAGAGAGCCTCCGTATGCAAAATTACGCTCGGATGGAGGGCTGAGTTAGCATTTACCTGGCTTTCTCCGCACTATACTAAACCCTAGTTCAAACCACATGAACATTTTTGCAGTCCACGAAAATCCAGTTGTTGCAGCACGAGCCTTACCCGACAAACTTGTCGTCAAGATGCCAACCGAAAGCCTTCAGCTGCTTACACCGTGGATTTACAACAATTTCAACATCAAAATTGAAAAGCCAGACCCTAGCGGACACTTGAACCTAATTGAATCCGAAAAACTTTTCTACGGTATCAAAGGATTTGCTCATCATCCCTGCGCCAAGTGGTTGTACGAGAGTCCCTCGAATGTTCACTGGCTCCTTGAGCACGCCTTTGGTATGGCTGACGAGTACTGGCAGCGGTATAACAAAGATCACGGAACTTTGTTTGGCTTGAATCAAATTCGATCTCTGGTTTACAAACACCACAACCGTTATAACAGCGTTGATCACACATCGTTCGTTCAAGCAATGCCGGAAGAGTTTAAGATTCCTGGGGACGCAGTTACAGCGTACCGCAACTACATCAACGGTTTCAAAGGTTACGCCGAATGGCGGTACAGCGGAAAACCCGATTGGTGGGACGAAGCGAAACACGCACCCGTCCGCGAGCGGTATCTCGCAGAAAAAGAAGTCAAACGTCTGAAGAAAAAGAATGAGTCTACGAGAGTACCGGCAACCCTACAAAGTGAACGGGAAATTTGAATTCCCCGAGTTTTTCGAAGCCTACCACAAGGCTCAATCGTCTCAATGGCGCCCTCAAGAGGTTTCTTTTGAGAGTGACATTCGAGATTGGCAAAATGCTTCCCAAGATGAGAAGGAAATCATCGGGGGGATCCTAAGGGGGTTCACTCAACTTGAGTGTCATGTGAGTGACTATTGGGCAAACATTCCCAACTGGTTTCCTAAACATGAGATTGCTGCCGTCGCACGTGCGTTTTCTTTGTCGGAAATAGTTCATGCGGAGGCGTACAATCTTCTGTCTGACACACTAGGATTAGATGAATTTGAAGCATTTCTTGGGGATCCGATCGCTCAACAAAAGATCGGGTATTTCCTCGACAATAGAGGGATTAAAGAATCTTTGGCTGTTTTTAGCGGCGCTGGGGAGGGTGTCAGCCTTTTCAGTTCGTTTGCTGTGTTGCTTTCTCTTAACCTTACTGGTCGATTCAAAGGAATCTCGCAAATCATTTCGTGGAGTGCTCTTGATGAACAGCAACACTCCGACACCGGAATCGCTCTCCTTAGGGAGCTGATCAAAGAAGACCCACTTACAGCAGACGAGGCAGCGAATATCTCGTACGGTTTTCGTACTGTGATTCGCAATGAGGAAGCCTTCCTGGATCAAACCTTCAAGGGAAGGAATCTGGAGGGAATCACTCTTTACGATGCCAAACAGTACAGCAGGTGGCGAGCCAATGAAAGGATTGACGAGATGGGAATTTCCCTTCCGTATTTTCATGTAGACAACAAAGCTGCTAATCGAGTGAAAGAATGGTTCCACCCACTCATGGCCGGTGCCACAAGTACAGACTTTTTCGCTCAGTCCAAAGATGGTGGAAACTACGTTTCTAAGCCTACACAGGATTTTATGGGGGTCAACCTCAAAACGCTCAATTTAACCCTCGTATGACAGAACTTATTGCTCCAGAATGGCTCAGCGAGGAGGGCCTTCACACACTTGCCTCGGGGTATTTACTTCCCGGTGAAACCCCTAAATCTATGTTTGAGAGGGTTTCTCACACAGCTGCAAAAATCAATGATGACTCTCTTCTGTTCACCGACCTTTTTACTTGCCTTTGGAATGGGTGGGTGGGTTTGGCTTCTCCAGTTGCTGCCAATTTTGGGACTTCAAGGGCCTTGCCTGTTTCTTGCTATAGTTTACACCTTAGCGATTCTGTCAGCAGTATTTTCTCTCACCTTAAAGAAGCGGCGAAACTAAGTCAATACGGTGGCGGCTTGGGTGAATACTTTGGTGAGATTCGTCCCGCCGGGGCTCCTATCAGCGGCGGCGGAAAATCGGGGGGAATCGTTCCCTGGGCCCAACTGTTCGACAAGTGCACCGAGGTCGTATCCCAGGGCGGAGTTCGCCGTGGAAATGGGGCGATTTACCTTCCTATCGACCACCCTGATCTTCCTGAGTTGCTTCGCGCAAAAGACCACAGTAAAGGCGATCCACGTAAATTCATCGACAGCAACGTCGCAGTTACTATTACCGACGAGTGGATCGAGACGATGATTGCTGGCGATACTCGAAAGCAGGAGTTATTCGGGGAGATCCTGAAAACTCGATTGATCTCGGGCAGCCCTTATCTTGTCTTCATTGACAACGCTAATCGTCAGAACCCGGTTTGTTATACGGAGCGAGGTCTTTCGGTCAAGACGAGCAACCTGTGCAGCGAAATCTTCCTGCACACTGACGAGAACCACACTTTCGTTTGTGTGCTGTCTTCAATGAATCTTGCCCGTTATGACGAATGGAAAGATTGGCGTTCCCCAGTCTCTGGCCGGTCCGCACCTGAAATCGCCATCCATCTTCTGGACGCGGTTGTTACTGAGTTTATTCGCAAAGCCGAGAATCTCGTTGGATTGGGTCGTGCTGTCCGGTTTGCTAAGAAGTCGAGAGCACTTGGTCTCGGGACTATGGGGCTACATACGTTATATCAAAAGCGAGGATTGCCCTTCGCCTCCAACGAATCCCGAGCACTGAACATTGAAGCCCACCGGTTGATTCGCAATGGGGCAGAAAAAGCATCTCGAGAACTTGCGGAAAGATTCGGAGAACCGGAATGGTGTGTGGGTTCCGGTCTGCGTCACAGTCATCTAACTGCTATCGCACCAACTCGCACAAACTCTGTCATATCCGGAGCTTTCTCTCAAGGGATCGAGCCAATCGACTCCAACTACTTTATCGCCAAACAAGCAAAGGGCACTTACGTTCGTAAGAACCCTGCCCTAGAAAAATTGCTCTGCGAAAGAGGAGTGAGCGATTCAATCTGGGATCAAATCCTGAGCGAGAAAGGAAGCGTTCAAGAGCTTGAGTGCCTTACGGCTGAAGAGAAGGAAGTTTTCAAAACCGCACGGGAAATTGATCAGTTCGAACTTCTGAAGCAAGCGGCTGACCGTCAGCCCTTTATCTGTCAGGGTCAAAGTCTCAATCTTTTTGTTGACCCCGAAACAGACGCAGCGTACTTGATGAAACTGCATTTGGCTGCTTGGAAAAACGGGCTCAAGTCACTCTACTACTTGAAATCGTCGTCTCTTTTGACGAACAAGAAGGTGATTCCGGCCCTCATTGTTACAAGGGATGGTTGCCCGTGGTGTGTGAAATTGAAAGAGGCTCTTAAAGGAGATGGCGTTCACTACAAGGAAATTACAAGAACAGAAGCAGAAGAAAAAGGGTACTGGAATTCAGATTGGACTACTGTTCCTCAACTTTGGCTTTACAAGAAGCACATTGGGGGCTATACTGATTATGTTGAGCACACAAAAAAGCGACAACCCACCCTAGAAAACGAAACTAAGACTTATGCTGAATGTTCTGCCTGTGAAGCCTAAGATGTCTCGTCGTCGCCACAAGACTTACCCTTGTTTGACTCCGGAGCAACAAAAACTTGTGACAGACCACACCTGGATCGCAGGGCGGTTAGCATATGGGGCCAAGTGTTTAACTGGAGGCCATACTGGTTCATTAACGAGGGAAGATTTAGAGTCCGTAGCTAAATTTGCCCTCTGCGTTGCGGCGACTCGTTACCGCTCTGATATGAATGTGAAGTATAGCACTTACGCCTGGAATACGGCAAGAGGTTACATTCAGCATGCCCTACGTGACAGTTCTCGCATGGTTCGTACTCCTCGCTGGATTGCGAACTACCGAAACCAAGTCGCAGAATTAGCGAAAGAAGGTAAAACGTACCAGGAAATTGCGGATGTTCTGGGTCTCGACGAAGTAAAAGTTTTGCACTGCGAACTTTCCGCAAACAACTACCATGTCTCGTACGACAGTTCACCCGAGGACTGGAGCACACCCGAGTTTGTATACAAATTCGAGGAGCACAAAGCAACTTTGCTATCTCCTGAACTCATTGCAGAAATTCGTTCATTATCCGACGCGGAAATGACGATGCTGATACGCTACGTGGAAGACCAACCAATGAGCGATGAGGAGCGGGAATACGCGGCAGAAAAGTTTCACGAACTCCAGTCAGTCGCCCATGGATTCCGAGAGTGAATTTTCAATTCGACCCTTGTCGTTAGAGACAGAATTTCGTCTGAAGTCAGTTTGCACCCGACTTCACGAATTAACAAAAGAAGAACTCTTGGAGTTTTTGGAGGAAGCTCTTCCCACGATGGTGAAATTGGCGCATCAAGTGAAACAGTTGAAGGAGCGTTTGCAAGAACTTGAGGGTAAAATCTAACATGCGCGTCTTGCCCCATGTCGAAAGAACTTCCCCCTGGTCACCCGATGTCTGCTCACAAAGATGAGGTCGGGCAAGTGATGCACCGATGGAAACACCACGATCCGAAAGCATTGCACAGTGGCCGGGGCAAAGGCGGAAAAGAGGGCAAAGTCGTGAAATCGCAGGATCAAGCAATCGCAATCGCACTATCAATGGCAGGGAAGTCGAAAGGTAAGTCCTCTAATCATGCCGAGCGCCTGGTATCAATGGGCTACTCCGAAACCGTGGCTGATGAAGTGGCGGCGATGTTGGATGGCACCTATGACTTCACTCGCTGTGAGCGTCCGAACGGTTCACATTATGGTACAGGTGGAAAATGTCGCAAAGGAACTGAAGTTAGTGCCGAAGAGAAAGATGTCATGGATCAACTTGCCGGAATGCTTCCGAAAGGCGAGAAGATCATGGATAGTTCCGGCAAAGTTCATGGCGGAAGTTCCGGAGAATTTGGGCATTGGGAGACTGACGAGCTGAAGAGAGAGCGCGATAAACTGGATCAGGCTTCTCGAAGAGTGGACCTTAAGACCCCGCAGGGGAAGAACATTCTCGAGCGGTTCGAAAATGTTAACCAAGAATTGAAAAATCGTGAGAAATTGTTTCAACGAAATCTCAAAGAAGATGTGATTCGTCGTCAGGATGGGGTCTTGATAGGAACCTCTCCAAGAAATGGTGCGATCGACGCGCTCA
>SESA01001130.1_pt1 | contig 14331 bp, 13 predicted proteins | sample 3171451 | NCBI WGS metagenome assembly SESA01 (sample SAMN06051862, study PRJNA518727) | freshwater metagenome | biome: subpolar coniferous forest; feature: holomictic lake; material: water; isolation source: holomictic Lake 227, 8 m depth | place: Canada: near Kenora, Ontario | collected...
CGGGTGCTGGATATGTGGTCGTCGATCCGCCGCCATGTGCGTGAAAAATCCGTCTGACTGCCGCCATGTCACGAGCACTTCGTCGTCCGGTTGAAGATTTCGAATCAGTTTTTCGGGCGTGTAAACGGACGCGAGGTTTGAGGAAAAGTGACAAAGGGTTGATAAATTTCACCTTTCGACCCGTCCCTGCAAGCCTCCAGCATAACCGGCGCAGCTGCCATGCAGGGGGCCTGCATCACCCCCGCCTGATCATCAGCTCGCGCCGATTCTCCGCCCTCTTCCCGCCTTCAGCCACCTTCCCCAGGAGCGCTCTCGAGTTGCTCATCCCGCCCGCTGATCGGCTCACCTCCTCAATCCGGCATCCCGCAAACGCCCGCCTCACTTCTGGCGCATCGTTCACCGTTACCAGCCAGTCGCCTTCGGCTGCCTTCAGCGCCTCGGCAAGCTCGACCATTTCCGCCTCGCCCCAGACCCCGTAGCCGACGTCATCGCACGCGGTGTAGGGCGGGTCGCAGAAGATAAATACCCCCGGCCCATCGAAGGCTTTTACGCATTCGCGCCAGTCCAGGCACTCAATCGTTGCCCTCCCTAGCCTCGCCGCCAGCGCCCGGATGCGCTCTAGCCTACCACTCAGGCCACCCATCCCACCCAAGGGGATTCTACAGTTGCGACCGAAGGACCGGCCATTTCCCGCAAAACTCCACGCCAGCCGCCTCCATGTCTCGGCGGCCCATTCGATTTCAGTCAGCGCCAAAGGGCGATCGGCGCAACTCATCGCCACCCGCCAGCCCGTTCGGCTGTGCGGCATCCCATCAAGCACCCGACACAACTCCTCCGGGTGTCGTTGCACCTGGCGGAAGAGGTTAACCAGCGCCCCATCCGTGTCGTTGATCACCTCATGCTGGCTGGGTTCTGGCCGTGCGAGGAACGCCCCGAGCGCCCCGCAAAACGGCTCCAGCCAGACCTCGTGCACCGGGACACGGGCGAGGATTTCAGCGGCCAACCAGGTCTTCCCACCCGGCCTTGGGAAGATTGGTCGCAAGGGCGCATAGACGCCTAATCGCTTTGATTTAAGAGGCTTTTGACGAGGGGGGGGGGGGATATTGCATTGAGAAATTAGTTACTGGCGAACGATGCACAGGTGGGTGTTCACACCCGCTCCCCCGTGTCCTCGTCGTACAGCGCCGTGCCTGCCGAGTCCTTGTAGGGCCAGTATTTGATTGGGGACACGGTGAAACTCGCGCTTCCTGAGTAGGATCGTTCTGCGTCATCCACTCCGTCGATAAATATGGGAAACGAGATTGCGCCAGACAAGAGGTTTATCGTGGCGCTTCCGCAGGTATTCGCATTTGCGTTGCTTGGGGTAGAGGTAATTAAGGTTCCCTCACCATTAGCATAAAAGCCCATGGACGGGTAGTATAGACCGCCGCTGCACAGGACCCAATCGCCGATCCCCGCGAGTGCCGCGACGCCGAGTGCGGAGGTTGTGTCCTGCTCGAATATATTATCATAAGAACTAACTCCAGATAATGCGTTTAGCTCAGACGCGGTATAGTTAACGCTGTCCCCAGAAACACTATTAAACCCCCCTAGGATATCGGTCTCGTTGACTCCGACGATAACACTAAATCCGCCATATAATGCTCCTCCAGATTCCTTAGTACCCCCCCACAAATCTTCGATGCCTGCGCTCCCCGAGAAGCCGTACCCGACAAGCCCTGTGATGGCTGGGAGGCTGCCGGAAGCAGAAAAGGTCTCTTCATACCCGTTTTCAATAAAGGTAGTGACAGATGAGACGTTGAAACTGACCTGCCACAACCGAACTCTTAGAAACAGCTCAACCAACTGCGATAGCGTGAGACCAACAGGGCGGACTTTCCCATCACCTAGCTGGTTCGCTGCCTCTAAAGCTGTGGCTGGTCGGCAGTATTTCGGAGATGGGAATGGGAAGCATGGACGGGCCATGGCTAAACGGGGACGGCTATCACCACGACACTGCCACTGATCACCCGAATCTCAGTCCGCAGGTGATTAAACGCTACCTGCGTCAGGTGGTAAGCGGTTGTGCCAATCATAAAATCATACCCCGGTTCGTTCGGTGCCGTTCCCGCCGACACGGTGGCCAGCAGAGTATAAAACGCGATCTGCGATGGGGGTGTGGCCGTGTCGAACTGGATCAACTCACCGTCACTCGGGTCGGTTTTAGTGATTTCAGCCGCCGTACAGGTAGCATACAAAACCGTTACTTTGAGCCAGATATTACAGGCACCCGTTAGGGTGATCGCGTCGAGATAACTGCCCGCTCCGCCGGTGCCTGTAATTGTCAGCGTCGAGAGAGGCCAGACCACGTTGATCAAGTCGCTCTGGCTGGCGATCTTGGATTTAACCACCACCGGCGGGCCTGCCGTGCTCGCATCGATAAACTTGAACGGGTGGTAGTGGGTCGCTCCCCCACCTCCACCGGCTCCGCTGTTGGAGCCGCTGAAAATAGGATGCTTGGTCGCGAGGGCTTGTCTGCTCATGAATTTAGGCGGTCCCCGTGGTCCTGATTAGGCCGTTCGTGGCACTTCTTTTAAGCCGGTTACTCCGGTAAATCTGCATCAGATCGGAGGGTGCCAACTGGGTGGCAAAACCCACTTGTACTTCGGTTTTTCCCGTTTCGAGGTCGGCGGATACCTGTTGAACGACCGCCTTCATCGTCGCCCATTCGGTGCGCCCGCCGGTGAGATTGACCACCTGACCGGGGCGGATTGCTAGGGTACACTCCGACTCGACAAGGGTGAAACTGCCCTCGTGCTGAAGGCTGCTCAGGCCGTCATAGATGGCGGTGGCCAACCCGGTCGGGGTCGCTTCAGCCGGGATGCTGGTGAAGCTGTCCTGGTAGCTGTAGGTTTCGGTCGCGCAATTGGTCGCCATGAACTGGCGTGTGACCGAGGTGATAAACGCCGTACCGTCCTTGGTTGCAGCGATCTTAAACGTGACCGTCTGGGCCTGCGCATGGCGGGAGAGCCCGGTGCTCTCCATCCATGGGGTAACTCCCCCCTCTAATAGCTCGTTTGGATAGTAGGTGTAGGTCTCCCCATCTTGCAGGGCTTTTACCCCTTGCCCCTGCACCGCCGTGATCGTGTAGGCGGTATCGTTCAGCCAGTCGTTTCCGCCCCGTGACAGGAACGCGAGGATCGAGGCAAACCCCGTGGTCATCGTGCTGGTACTGGTGAGGGATGCCGGCAGTGCGGCGGTCTTGGTATCCTGCGTCAGCCACGAATCCGAGAACTGACTGCCTGCCAGGGTAACGGTGCGGCAGAGGGCATTTTCTGCCGATGCAAGACCGCTGCCGGCGGTCTGCTGCTCGATTGCCAGGTAGGCGTTGCTATTGACCGTGTTCAGCCGGCGGTAGTTTACAAACACGCCCGGCACCACCAGATCAGGACGGCTGGTCAGACGCAGGCTTTCAAATAGAGCGTAACTCCCGGTGCCACCCGCGCCCGCAGGGGCGATTGATAAAGAGGTCGCGCTTAACCCCGCTCGCCGCCCGATGTGAAGGGTGGGCGTGGGGCTGCCGGTCGTGGTGGTCGTGTAGTCCCACCAGCAGACCGCGTCCGGGGCGCTGCCCAGTAGGCGGATTATCGCATCGGCGATTGGGAGGTCGGCGACCTCGTCCCAGGCGATGGAATAATCCAGCCCGGTGATCGTGCCGCGCAGGATCGGCACGCCCGCCGCGATCGCCTGGTCAATGATCGTCGTCAGGGCCGCGCTGATATTGACCGCCGTGCCGGCGTCGCTCTGACCGAGAATAGCCAGCCCTTGCGGCACCATCGTGGGGACCAGTGAGGTCAGGGGATCAACCACCACCGCTTGATTTTGCAGCAGGGCCCGGCGTTGCAGCCAGTCCCAGGGGCCGGCGACTTGGTAGCTGGTGGTTTCTGCGGTGGGGCCGGCGAAGCGCGGGAACGTCCGCACCTTACCCACGAACACCGTTACCCCGTCGAGGGTGAGCACGATCTGTTGGCCGTAGGCAAAGATCGGGTCGGCGTCCCAGGCGGCGGTCAGGTGCTCCAAGGTGAGCGTGTCGGGGATCATCGACCCGTAAAAGATCCGGGGATTGGCCAGGCCGAGACTGGCTGGGGTGACGCCGTTGATTAAAAAAGTGGGCATGGCTGGGGAAGTAGCGAGTAGTGAGTAGCGGGTAGCGAGTAGACGGATGGGATCACCCAGAGCCGAGCGTTTGGCTGTTTTTCGCTTGGTTTGCTAGCGCCTTAATCTGGCCAGCCATACCATTCACAATGCCCTCCAACTTCGCGCTCTTCTTGTTGTTGGCAGCGAGGTATTCGGTGAGTTGGCGTAGCGCCTCGGTGACCTCCTGTCCTTCATTCCCCTGGATTCCATCACGGGTCGCGTTGATCGCATCAAATGCCTTTTTGGCGAGGGCTTCCTGTTCCTTATTCCCACTCTTACGGGCATCCTGACCGATATTTAAAACGCTATCATGGGCACGCATCGCTCCCGTTTGCAGTGTGGTATTGATGCCACTGCGCACGTCGGCGTCGTCGTTGGCGTTCCGCGTAGCAATATCTTGTGCTTGGGCACCGGGAAGCGCAGCACGGAACTGCGCATTGGCGACTCGGTCACCATTGGATTGCTGTATTCCGATCGTTTTCCGCTTGAGATCGTTGGCATTCTTCAGGTCCTCGGCGGCCTTGGCATCCTCGGCAGCTTTCTTTTCAGCAGTTACCCGAGCATCTTTGGCATCAGTGAACGCTTTCTCAGCTTTCTCGACTTTCGGTTTGTAGGTCGTCTCTGCATCCGCCGCCTCGGCCCCCAAGTCGCTCTTGCGCTGTTGCAGCTCGCGATCGCGGAGAACATTACCCTGCGCCTGTGACCAGGAGACACCCACACTCGGCTCCATCTTATCTTTAAGCCCAGCCCTCTCCTTTTCGATGGCGGCAAGGTCTTTCTTAATGTTCTCAGGACTCCGAACCTCTATGGCTCCCAGCATGCGGCCCGCCGTCGCTTCACTTTGCGCGGCGATCGCAATTGCCGCTTTGGACTCCCTGGCTTTTATCGCAGCGGTTTCATCCTCACTTCGCAGCTTACCCTGATTCGTTTCCGTCCGGGTATCCCGTGCCTTCTTTGAGGTAACCAACTTGGCCTTGAGCTTTTCCTCATTCGACAACTGGTCGTTGGCATCGATTTCAGCGAGGGTGGCAGCTTCCTCCGAATCCGTTTGAGCCAGTACCGCCTGAGACACTGCTTCGATCTGGGAAAGAGCCAGCGCGGCATTCGTTTCGATTTCCTTGTAGGCATCTGCCAGCGCGTTGGTCGCCTTTTTCGCAATGGCATCGCGCGCCTTCTGCATCGACTCCTCCGCCGCTTTGCCAGCCTCTTCGGCTGCCTTCTTTTGTGCCTCCCAGCCATCGGAGAGTTTCTTGAACACTGGGATCACCATCATGGCAACGAGAGAGCCGATCATGAAGAGCGGGTTCGCCTTAAAAGACGCACCCACCGCCTTGATCACCGCGCCGAACTGCCCCAGCGCCGCGACGTTGCCGGTGGCCACCTCGCCCAGCATGCGGCCCGCCGCCGAGGCTTTTTCAAAGGTCTCACCCATTTCGTTGACCCGCTTGCCCTGCTCTTTCGAGGCGTCCGACGACTTCTTAGTCGCGCCCGTTACCTCGCCCAGCGCTGTCGCCGCCGCCTTCGCCCCGGTGGTATCGGCGGTGGTGGTGATTTTGATTTTAAGGTCGGTGTCGGACATGGGATTGGCGGAAAAGTAGTGAGTAGCGAGTAGTGAGTAGGTAGAGGTCGAACTAGGGGGAGATGCGCACGAGCTGCCCATTGACGAACCCCACCGGTGAGGTGGTGCACTCGTAGCGGACCGGGGGCGGGGCCGGCAGCATGATGGGTGCAGCGGTTCTGCAACCGGTCAGAATCACCAGGGCGGCGATGAGCGAGAGGCGGACGGTGGCGTTCATATTTTAACCAGCCAGGCGCTGGCGGCCTCTTCGGCGGTGAGGGTGAGGAGTTCGCCGTTCTGCGGATCGATCACGACCAGTCCGTAGTCTGCGGTGAGGGCGACGTTGACCGCATGCCCGCCCTTGGTAGCGGGAGAATCGCGTAGGTGCGCATTTTAGTTTGTACCGTAAATGTGGATGGCATTCATCGCCTGCGTGGTGCCCGTCGCGGTACAGGTGATGCGAATGAAGCGCCCGTACACGCCAGCCGTGAGTGGGATCGGGGTCATCGCCGCCGAGGTGCCGGAGACAGCGGTGGCTGCGCTGGCGGTGTACCACTTGATTCCGTCCATGCTCATCTGCACCTGGAAGGATGCGACGGCCGTGGCGGTGCCGGAATCGAGGATGACGGAAATCGCTTTGCATCCGGCGATGTCGTAGGCCGCTGAGTTGGTGCCGCTCGCTGCCGTGCCGGAGCCAACCGAGGCCGTGCGGTCGAAGTATTGGACCTGTTTGGCGGGTGAGAAACTGAGCGCCTGCGCAACGACCGTGACCGTGGCAGTCGTGGCCGAGCCGCTGATGTGAAACCAGCGCATGCGGGCGCGACCCGTGAGCGGGATTGGCGGGATGTAGGTGTGACCGACGGCGGTGATCGGCTCGGTCATCCACACGGTGCGGTAGGTCGTGCCGGAGTTGGCCGAATCCTCAACCACGACGACCATGCCGGTCGAGGTGCCCACCGTCCATGCGGTGGTCGAGATGTCGAACGAATAGACCGCACCGCCGCCGTTGGTGTCGGCGATGACTGCACCAGAGCCGGATGCTGCCGCCCAGGCTTGGGCAGAGTAGGCAGTAAAGGGGACTGCGCCGCCGGCATAGTGCGCGATCGATTTATTGGTCGATCCGCCCGAAGCCGTCATGTTGGCAGTGTTGCCGTTGATCGATACCGTCGTAGTCGGCATCGAGGTCACAACCGCTTGCACAGGGAGCGCGTGACCAGCGCCGGATTGATTAGCGCCCGCTAGGTGGACCTTGACGTTGCCGAGCGATTCAAGGGAGGTGAACCCGATGGTGTAGGTCGTGGTCGAGGCCGGAGCCGATACGCCGTTGAACGCCTGGATGAACAGGTACAGCGGAATGTCGTCGTTGGGCAGACTCTCAAAACGCGAACCGTACTGTAAAATCTGCGCACTGGCTGAAGTACCTACGGCAGCGCCGTCGAGCGTTGAGAGCGAGCCATCGGTCTGCACTTGGACATACACGCCAGGGCTTGCCGTAGTCGGGATCGCAACGGTGCTGGCGCCGTTGGACCATCCGCGCCGCTGGGAATCGAACCAGATTTGACCTGTGCTGGTGCCGTTGTGAATCGCGCTGTAACAGTTGTAGCCGAACAGAGTCAGCGTGCCGGAGCCCGAGGCGGTCCATGCTTTGGCTGACATAGTTAGGGTCAGCGTGCCGCTGGTAGCGCCTGCGTTTAAGCAAGCAAATGTCGTGATGCCGCCCGATGACTGGGTGAGCAGAGAAACCGCGCCGTTGACGATTGCGGCCGTGTCCGAGCTGGCGGAAACCGTCGCGGCTTCAGCGATGGAGAAGATCGGATTGCCCCCGAGGAACGTGACCGTCGCCGTGGTGGTCGAGCGGGTCCACGTCGCAGCGTATACCGGAGAAAGCGTGATCGTGTTGGCATCGGGGACGCCCGTGATCGTCATGCGGCCTGGTACTGAGGTGGCCACACCCTGCACGCCGCCGACATAGATGCTCTGGCCAATGTTGGCCGAGGTGAAGCCGTGGCCCGCTTTGGTGACGGTCACGATCAGGCCGGTGGCGTCGGTGGTGAACGATAGGCCAGAGCCAACCAAGTCGGCCAAGTAAAAGCCGAAGTGTTGATTAACGATCGACTGGCTGATCGTCATGCGCAGGCGGGCAAGGAATGCGCCGCTGACGGTCGTGTTTGACCGCATCAGGAACTCGGAATTGGTCGTGGTGCCAGTGAGGATATTAAGCGCACCGTAAGCCTGCGAAACCGTCATGCCTGAGCCAGTAGCGCCGAGCTGGGTGAACTGATCGGCGATCAGGCCAGAGCCAACGCTGCCAAATCCCTCGCGGGTGAGCCCAGCCGGGGCCTGACGAGTAACCATGCCAGCGTCCGAATCACCGGGGATCGTGGTAGTGGTCTTTTGGCGGTCCCATGTCGTGCCATTCCAGACCATCTGGTAACCCTCAGTTGGCAGAAGCCCGGTGGAGACGGCCGCCTCGCCGTCGGCGTTGTTTCCAACGAGCGCTGGGTATGGGTTAAAAGTCGCCTGCGCTACCGATGCCGCGAGGGCAAAAATAAGAGCGAAAAGTTTGAACGTATTTTTCATGGGCAATGATTAGTAAAGGTACCAGTTGGCGGAGGCGTTGGAGGTGATTGACCAGGAGGCCCCGGCAGAGATCCGGGCGGTCGTTTGTCCTTCGAAGAGATCAGAGCCGGCACGAGTGAGAGTAACGGTGCCGCTGGTGCGGTTGATGATTTCCAACTGGATTGGCCGGGGCGTGGCCGCATTGGCAGCGGGCAGCGTCAGAGTGATTCCGCCGGCTCCGGTGCACACGATCACGGTATCGGAGGTGAGTAAGCTGTCGGAGGTGGTGATCACGCGGGCGGCGACGCGCGGCTGGCTGGCGGCGATCGCGGCGGCCTGGGCGGTTGATGCTGCACCGGCAGCATCGTAGGCGCTGGATGCGGTCGTGGCCGCACTGCCCAAGCCGCTCACGTCGGAGGTGGTGATTGCGAGGTCGGCTTTGACCTGGGTGGCGGTGCGGTACCGGCCCATGTAATAATTAGCGCTGCCCACTTCATCCACTACTACAGTTTCAGGGAAGTAAACCCCCGCTACGGGTTCCGCGGCGCCCAGTGGGGCGGTGTTCGCATAGGCAATACCATTTGCTCCGGCATAATCCTGAAGCCCGACCCACTGCTCCATAGGAGCGGTAAGCGAACGAGCAATGATCCCGACATTGATCGCCTCACTCCCGGTAGGAGCATTGATCATATTGGCCGAAATTGAGGTCAAGGTGATGTTAGACTCAGTGGAGTCCGACATGATTTTTCCCGGCCAGTAGATCACCGGGACGGCGGGGCTTCCGGTCGTGTAAAATTGGAGGGCGCCCACCGGGGTCTGGATCGTAACCCGGCCATTTTCATCCCAGCCCATGCCGGACTGGTTAGTGGCGATCGTGGAGGCAGAAAAGGTCGGTAGCAGCCAGGCGGGGGCCGTCTGGCTGGCACCGGTAAACGTGTTGGCCGCCGAGATCAGCGGAACGTTGGTCGAGAGCCGGGCATCGGCGAGAGTACCGGTGGCGACATTGGAGGCATTGAGAAAGGTGATGTCTGCGCCATTCCCGTTAAATGCACCAAAGATCCCGTTCTCACCCTCAATGGTTCCGGTCGCATAAAGCGTATCCGCATTTACGGTGGCCGTGAAATTATTGGCCGCCAGTTTGGTCAGGTCGGAGTCGAGGGGCTGGTAGGTCGTGGATGCCGTCGTGGCCGATAGCGCCCCGGTGATGCGGCTATCGTCACCCGCTGCGACGGTGCCAGCGGTGGTGCCGACGTTGAGCAAGGCCGCGCCACCGAGTCCGGTGATGGTCGAAGCCGCCTGAGTGCCGGTGTGGTAACCGCGCTGGATCGCGTAGGCCTGAGCGGCGGCGGCAGATCCGCTGGCGTCGTAGGCCGTCGAGGCCGTAAACGCAGCTGTGCCGAGGGTAGAGGTTGCAGCCTTGGCATCGAGCGCCGCCTGCAACCCCGAAGTCGCGGCGATCGGCAGCGCGGCAGCCGGCACGGTCAGCGTGCCGCCGGTGGCGACGGTCAGGGTTGCCCCACTTTGCACCGTCAGGGTTGCTCCGGTCTTCACCTGGTTGGCCGTGCCGGTCAACTGGGCGTCATCGATCGGCATTTGCGCACGCAGCGCGCAGGTATCAAGCAAAGCGAGAGAGACGAGAGCGAGGATATGGATAAAGCGTTTCATTAGGACGGTAGGCCGGCGGTGAATTGGTATTGGTTGACGCTGGTCAGGCCCTTCTGGCTGCTGGTGCAACCCGCCAGCACCGCTCCTGCATAGCTGGTGCTGCCAAGCAACAGGGTGCCGGTCTTGGGCAGTGCGGCGAAGTGTCCCGCCACATGCAGCGAGGCCGCATCGGCGTCGGCGTGGATGCGTTGCACGGTGAAGCTGATCGACGTCACCGCATTTCCGCGCCCGAAGATCGAGGCCGCCGAGGCCCGGAATAGCGGGGCCACCTGCGCCTGATTCTGCCCAGCTACGCTCAGGCCCTCAGCCCCCTCCAGCGTGGAGGGGGTCAGGTTATTACTGGCGAAGGTGATGGTCATGAGCAGAATCTAGGCGCTTGGGGATTAGGCGACCGTGATCAGGGGCTGGGGCGTGCCGGTGATGAATTTGCGGGTGGCAAACCACTCCAGCTCGCCGATGCGATCCGCCGAACGACCGAAGGCGTGCGGGGCGGATTTCAGGCCGGCATTGGTTAGGGTCACGGTCACGCCCGTGCCGCTCACCACGAAGTTGTTGGCGGTTGCCAGGCTGGCACCCCGGCCCGCTCCGGCTCCCTGCAAGAGCAGCGCGGTCTGCACCGCCGAGGGCGTCACACCGAGGGGCTGGGCAGTGGCGGTCACGGCGATCCCCGTCACGCGCTTGCCGATCACCCCGAGGGCGTCATCGGTCACATCCTCGAAGCTGACGGCGCTCTTCACCTTGATTCCATCCTTGGTTTCCAACGATGCCCAGGGAGAACTGCCCCAGGTGAGCAGGTAAGACTGGGTGAGGATCGTGGCCGGGTCGATCGAGGGCGGGGTGTAGATTCCGGCCGCCAGGGTGAACAAGCTGTTGGCCGTGGTCGCCGCTACGCCAGCGGTGCGGAACAGATCGATGGTCACTTCGGAAAAGATCGTCTCGGTGGCCTTGAACGTGAGATCAGGCAGGCCAGCCAGGGCGGCGACATTGAAGGTATAGGTCTCACCCTCGGCGGTCGTGATCACGATCGGCTCCTGCTCGATCACCCGGTGGGTGCCGCTGCCCACAGCGGTGATGTCGATTTTGCTGGTTCCCGCCACGGCGGCGGCGCGGGTGGCGTGGAGGCTGAAGGTATCAACCGAGGCGGCGTTGAGGTAATACAGGGTCCCTGCCGTCAGGCCGGTGGGGATCGTGTCGAAGGTAAACACCCGCACCGCTGCGCCCGAGGTGAAGCCATGCGCCACCGAGGTGATGATGTCGGTCGTGGCGTTGACGCCGGTCGAGCTGAGGAAGGTTTTAACCGGGGTGGTAAGGCCGCCGATCACCTGGAGCGCGGCGGGGAACAGCACCGCGAGGTTGGCCCAATCGCCGATCGGGTCGAACTTGAGCGAGGCGACTTTCTTGTCGGAGCGATCATCGACCTTTCCGTAGGCATCGACCATCACGTCGAAGGTGTCGTTAGAGAGTTCGAGCTTGATGTCGCCCTTGGAGGCGAAGGTGGCACCTTTGAAGGTGATAACGGCGGGGCCGGCGAGACGGAGGGCGAGATTGCTCATGATGGTTTAAGAGAGGGTGAGGCTGGTGACGTTGGACTGTTGCTTATCGGTGATCAGGCTGAGGGCGCGGACTTGGCCGGCGGTGGAAAGGGTGAAGGGGGCGGTGTATTCAGTGGCCGCTGCGGTGGGGTAACTGCCATCGGTCGTATAAAAACAGGTCGCACCCGGCGGGACCGTGAGGGTGATCGTTGCCGGGGCCGTGGGCTGGTCGGCGGCGATGAGGGGCGCGGCTGCTTTGGCGTAGGAAGCGGCCCCGCTTTTGAGCGAAAAGGTCACGTCGAGGCCTAGGGTCGTGGTGCCTTCGGTCGCCGGTAGAGGGGCGATATCCTTGCCGTAAAGCGTCGCGCCCGCCCCGGCGTTGAACTGGTGGCCGAGCTGCATCACGCGCAGGGCCAGCTCTTCGGCGCTCTTGCCGGTGCCACCGCTGCCCATGTTGATGACCGGAAGCTCCTGCACCCGCACCGTGAAGGTGATTTCCATGCGGGGACCGGGGGCGTCGGGATCGGTGATCGCCGCGTCGGGCATGAGCACGGCCAGCGCCGCACCGCTCTTGCCGCCTGTCTTGCGTAGGCCGGCCAAGGCGGAATCCACACGGGTCTGAATTTCGATAAAACCCACCTTGGCGCGAGGGCGGGCCAGCACCACGTCCACGTCGGAGAAGAAGGGGTCGGTCGCGAGGCGTGCGTGGAGATCGGCTTGGAGGGTTTCGAGGAGGGAACTCATGCGGAGGGCGGGTTGAAGGCCTCGATGACGGCGGAGGAGAGGGCGCGGCTCAGGTTGGGCATGCGCTCTTGCAGCCCGGTGCGGAAGGGGGCGCGGGCCGGTACGGTCACGCTGTAGCTCTTGCCGCCCAGGAAGCTCACGGTCTTGACGTGCTTGGCTCCGCGCTTGGCGAAGGTGGCGAGGTTGCCCCGCTTGTGGGCGTTACCGCTGGCGTCGGCCTTGAGGCGCACGCTACCCGCCTTGGTGGTGCGGGTAAACGTGCCGCCGAATTCGTGGATGCCGGCATAGCGCACGTTGCTGCCGATCGCGGCCACGATCACGTCGCCGGAGATTTCGGCGGGCTGTTGCCAGACCGATGAACGCAGGCGGTTGGTGATCACGCCCAGCGTGGTTGGGCCCCGGCGCGAAAGTTTGGCCCGCTGGATATAACCCACCGCCAACGAGAGCTCCTTGTTGAGGGCACCGCGGATTCCCTGCTTGATCGCTGCCGGCCACTGGGGCGCGGCGGCAAGCAGCGCCTGTGCCTGGGGAGAGAGTGTGATCGTCAGGCTCATCGTCAGTTGAGCACGAAGCGGATGTAGTCCTTGAGCATGGACTGCACGAGGGGGATGAGATCGAGCGAGCCGAGGCCAGGCGCTGGCTTGTCGCCGTCGGTGTTGCCTAGGGACAGGCCGAGCTTGTCGCGCAGCCGCCATACGTGCTCGCACTGGAGCAACCAGGCGGTGCGGATCGCCTCGGGGAGGAGCGTCGAGCCGGTGGGCTGGTTGGCATCGGTCGAGATCGTGGCCCCTGCGGCAACGGCCAAGTAAGACAAGGCATAGCCAATCGTCGGGATGGGGCCGGATAGATCTACCGTGCAGCCGGTGGTCGTGATCGTGTCGGCGCGCACCGTCGCCACGAAGTTGGCCCCGCCGGTGGGCTTGAGCACGCTGGCGATCAGAGAGGTGGGAACCTGGGTGAACTCAGTCGAAAAGGTAATATCCACCGAGCGGGCTCCGCTGGTGATCGCCACCGTGCCGCTGGCGGTCGTGCTGGTGCTGGGCGTAGCGCTGTCGCCATCGGTCGGCCACCAGAAGCCGCCGGTGTAGGTGGCGCGGACCTGCCAACGGGGATTCCCCAGTACGCTGGCGAAGTTGACCAGGCCGCTGTCGGCTGAGTACCAGTCGATCAGGTTATCCTGCACCTCCCATGCATCGCCATTGCCCACGCGGGCCTCGATCTGGGTGACGGCCTCGATTGGGTAGCGGGGCAGGAGCATCATCTTCTTGCCGCCGCGCTGGGTGAACGTGTCGCCGACCACCCGCCCCAACTTGCGGTTGAGGGTGCCCTCGAAGAGCGACGCCATGCCGAGGCCGATTGCGAGGATCGGCGCGTCGTAGGTGGTATCGCTGCGCAGGCTCTCGTTGAGGAGATGCGCTTTGAGTGCGGTGAGGCTGGAAAATCCGGCGTTCATTTAGCGGGTTTTTATTGGTAGCGGTCGGGGCGCGGGGCGCTTGATCGGGCGGGTGACGGTGAAGGGTGCCATGAGATTCAAAACAGCCGCCCACCCCATGCGGTGGGAGGCTGGCCAGGAATCGCCTGGCGCTCGCTTAGCTGGCAGCGGTGACGAGGGCGGCCACGGCATCGGTCGCCATGTAACCGACCGTGAGGCGCTCCAAAGCGCGGACCAGAACTTCGTCGGTCGCGAAACCGGCCTCGCGGCTGGTGACGAACGACGGGCCGCCCCGCACGCCGAGGTACTGGTACGACGCGTCGCCGAACAGCACGTGAGCCAGGGAAGCGCTGGCGCTGGTGCTGTAGGCCGGCATGACGTTGACCCACTTGATGGGGAAACCGTCGAGGGTAGCCTGACCACCGACGCCATTGCGGACGTAGGGGGTGACCGTCGCGGAGGTGTTGAAGCTCGCGAACAGCGCCTCATAGGTCGGATGGGCGTAGTAACAAGCCCGGTTGAGGACGGCACCGTTGAGGCCGGAAGCACTGCGCAGATCGCGCAGGTTGGTCAGGGTGGCGTCGCTCTGCTTGGTCTTGGTCGAGGCCTGGTCGATCTTGATCGAGTTATCAACGCACAGCTTGGTGAGGCCCTTGCCGGTACCG
>SESA01001131.1_pt1 | contig 14331 bp, 10 predicted proteins | sample 3171451 | NCBI WGS metagenome assembly SESA01 (sample SAMN06051862, study PRJNA518727) | freshwater metagenome | biome: subpolar coniferous forest; feature: holomictic lake; material: water; isolation source: holomictic Lake 227, 8 m depth | place: Canada: near Kenora, Ontario | collected...
TAATCTCCCATTTAAGTCCGGCGGGGAAGCCACCACCACCGCGGCCGCGAAGCCCTGATTTCTTTAATATCTCAATAACGGCTTCAGGTGAAAGCTGCGTCAATACTGTGGCAAGGGCCATATAACCGTCGCGGGAGATGTAATCCTCGATCCGCTCAGGGTCTATAACTCCGCAGTTGCGTAATGCTATCCTTATTTGCTTTGCCATAAGTTTCTGGGTTCGGGGTTTCTAGTGCCTGGTGCCTAGTGCCTTTTATGCTATTTCATAATTCATAGGTATCACTCCCTCGATTGCTTCCCCTTTGCGGATAAAGCGCTCGATGATCTCGTCGGCTTTCTTCGTATTGACAAAACCGAACATAACCGGGGCCTTGCCAGGCATAGTGATTTCGATTGTTGGTTCAGCATAACAAAAGCCCATGCAGCCGACTTTGGTAACCAAAGCAGGGATACTGCGTTTGCTGAGCTCTTCTTTCATGAAGTCATAAATGGGCCTGGAACCTGAGGCGATCCCGCAGGTTGCCATAGTGACTTTTACCTGGATTGTGCTATGCGGACTATCCTTGGTCGACAGTTCCGAATTCCTGGCTTTGAGCTGGTCTCTCATTTGGGTCAGGGATGCCGCTGAATCGAGCTTTGACATATAAACTGTTGATTTTCTTGTTTTTATTCTGTGTTGGCGGATGACATTCTGCCAATAATCCGACTTTCAGGCTGCAAAATTATATCCTTTAAAACTATTGTGCAAGGATTTTATGTTATTTTTTTCACATTGTTAATAAAATCACAGATAAACAAATATCCCCCGGCAGGAGAAATTGCCAGGGGATATTGAAAATCAACGGAAATCAAATACTACATTTTCAAACTTTCCTTATGGATTTGGCGGTAAATCATACAACCCTGTATATATAAACTGAAATCCGGTGTAAAGCTGAAGGTTGTTTGGGGGACTGGATCCACAAGTGTGAGTCTGGTAATAATATTGGATGCTGGGCTGGTATAAATTATTTCTTTTCAATGAGCCAGTGACGCCTACTCCGCTATTCCAGTTTCCTTCCACATCCTGGAACGTGACATTAATCTGACTGCCGTCACTGGTATATCCAATTCCGTATTGTTCAGCGCCATATTGGTTAATTCCCACACCTATATCAACCCAGATGTTATTGCCCCCGCTGCAGGCCATATCATAATAGGCATTATAGTAACTCCATGCCTGAAGGTCGTTGTTTGTCAATGTTGACGGGTCCGACACCGCCTGCACATTGGTATTGATCAGATCGCCTGCCATATAAAAGTAATCAGTGTTGACCAGATTACCTCCTAAGAGCATCGTGCCCAGTGAATTGCTTGGATATGAGAAAGTTCCCGGGTGAGGATAAAATACGCCCCCGTTGTTTGTTGTACCAGTAAAGGGTGTTGTTGGTAATGTAAATTCTGTAATTGATAAGGTATGATTATAAGCCGGCAGGTAAAAGATCTGGTGTGACCACCAGTTTCCCTGGAAATCTGAACAATACATATATCCCCATTGCCAGTTGGCCATAAAATAACCAAACGGCATGGAATAGCTGGCGCTCTGCGATGAAGATGAATCAAGTGGGTTTTTTGGATTGTACCATAATACACTTACATTGCCTTTAACCGGAGATACATGCCTCCACGGAGACTCAGCGCTTCCTCCGTCGATGATCTGAATGCTGCCTGAAGTCCATCCGGGGTCTGCATTACCCAGGGCCCCCATCTGGTAAACATTCCAATTGTAATCTGAAGCAATCGTTGCCGGGTTGCCCTGAGTCCAGTATGTATATGGAATCTGGCTTGGAAGAGTGTTGGCATTCAGGGTCACGGTTTTTACGTTGCCTGCATTAAACTGTAAATTGAGTTGACTAACAATTGGGGAATTGCCATTGGCATAATTATTGGGTGTGACTATCGTACCGCACATAACAGGGAAGGACAAACCTAGTCCGTCATAGATCATGTTAGCAACAAACTGGGCCCTGGACAACGCATCTTTCCAGATTGTTTCAGGGGCCAGACCAGTGTTTTCGTAAGCCATATCGCTTTGAAAACGGGCCGTTGTTCTATAGTCGGCCAGATTGATGTACAGATAATTAACAGCGCTGAGAAAGACAGCCACCTCAGGTTTGATAGCAGGAATATAAGTACTGTTCCAGAAAGTTGAAGCATAACCCATAACACCGGTCGGGTCTTGTTCATTGCATGCATTTACATAAATAATTGCTGCCTGTGTCTGATAGTTCAGAGCAGTCAGAAAATATGATTCCAGCAAAACATATGCCGACATGGCCTGGGCTGAAGTTGTGATCTTGCCCTTGGCTGTTAATTCCTGTATTACGAGCTTTGCATAAGCCCCTATCGCATTGGTTCCGGTTCCATCGGTCGGACAAATATCTTCATATACCTGGTTGATACAATTGACCATGCCCCCCGGGTTGTTTCCGTTGCTTCTGACTGACGCGCAAAAAGCGCTCACGTCAGCCTGGGCTGTGTCCATTCTTGTTACATACAACGGATTTGTAGAATCTGATTCCCAGTTGGCCGCAACCTCTGAATACCAGCTGAAACTAAAATTTGAAGAGCCTGGACCCCAGAGTGAAACAATATTGGCAATCTGAGTGTTCAGATCCCCGCTCGTGATCATATTTAAACATTGTGTGATGTCAATGCCGAGAACTGTCCCCAGATTGGTTATAGCATTCGTCAATAAGGAATCTTGAGCAACCAGTTGATTATATGCATTATTAACGGCCTGATACTGGTGCTGGGTTGTTTGATATGCCTTGATCTTCTGCAGAGTTTGTCCAATGTATTTTAAGGGATCCGGAACGACAGGGTCATCGTCGCCAACCATGATTTTTCCAAAGAGACGCGGCTGATACATCGGAAATTCAAGCGAGTTTGCAATTTCATAGTCACTCATCATTTTCAGAGGCTTTCTCTGGAAAACATCCGGGTTGGCCAAAGGAGTCGGCACCGGGCCGGGAGGAGTGGGCGTTGGATCCGGTGTGCTGTCTTTTTTCTTGCAGGAAATGGTAAATACTAACATGATTGTCAGCACAACGCCAAGCGCAAGTGTTACTATCCCGTTGATGGTAGATTTTGTTTTCATATCTCTTATAGTTTGTTAATTTTCTTTGCGTTGAGACTCCAATAATAAAATTAGGCCTTCTTAGAGGCTGTTGTCAAGTACTACAGGTCATATAAATCTTATATAATTCTTGTTTTATTTCCTAATGACATGATTAGTAGGTGCTTGCCTTATGTGAGGTGAAATTTGATCAATAGATGTTCTTGAATCTCAAAATAGCCTGTGGCTAACCGGTTTTGGAAAATGACGATCGGATGGATTGTAAAAAGACAGCCCCGTCCTGAAAAAAGACGAGGCTGTCAAACAATCACATTGTCACTGCATTAACACATCTGATGCAATCTATTTATTCTGTGGAACAGGAAAATTACCTGTATATACCAGCTGGTAGTTATTAATGAACATTACGTTCAAACTCGGTAATCCAGCGTTATATGTTTGAAAAACCCATTGGAAGGAAGGTGAAAAATTAGTGTTTCTCGAAATCCCTGTTTTATATACGAAGCCAGGTGACCAGTTTCCTGAAATATTATGCAAATGCTGACTGTCGATTAGTGAACCGTTTGACGACCAGCCCGTACTTCCGTTATAGTGATACAAGTCAGTTCCGATTGTAAACCATAGATCGTTATCAGCAGTCCCGCCCATGTCATAGTAGGCATTGTAGGAACACCAGGCCTGGAGATCGGAATTGGTTAGTCCGGCCGGATCGCTTGATGCCGACATATTATAGTTTATGCAATCATATGCAATATAATAATACCCGGTGCTAATCACGCTACCGCTTGCTTGCATTAACCCACTTGTGCTACCTGGGTAAGAGAATGTTAAATCAGCCGTTCCATGCGGATATAAGTTGTCCTTATCATCGGTCGTACACGTTTGGGGCGCCGGTACGGTTTTACCCGGATATCCAACAAAATTGTAAAGATCAACTGTGAAATTGTCGGTATGCTGCCAGTTACTTTGTTGCAGATTCGACATATATAGATACCCCCACTGCCAATTGACAGAGAAATACCCAAATTGCACGCTATTAGTGGAAGTCCAGCTGCCTGTTGGCGGCGCTTCAGGATCCTGGGGATTATAAAACATCGTCTTTACATTGCCCTGAATTGGTGCATAGTGTGTCCATGGTGAATACATGTTGCCGTTGTCGGGGATTATCACCGGAATATTCTGATTTGATACCCACCCGCCATCTGCAGTATCCAGCTGGCCAATACGATACACATTCCAATTATTATCGGCTCCGCAATTGGCAGTGCCTCCACTTACCCAGTAGGTGTATGGGATCTGGCTCTGATATTTATTGGCGTTGGCTGTCCTTGTAAAAGTTGAACCGTTGTTCGTAAAATTTAATGTTAACTGGTTGATAATCGGAGAATTTCCGTTGGTATAGTTCCATGGGGTCAGAACATACCCACACATTACAGGATAACTATAACCCAAACCACTGGTTATTAAATTTGCCACGAACTGGGACCTTGCAGCCACATGCAGCCAGATTTGATCGGGCGCAAGACCTGTATTGGCATAATACATGTCGCTTTGAAAACGATCCGAAGTCCGGTAATCTGAAAGGTTTGTGATCATGAAATCAACGGCTTGTAGAAAACCCTGGACCTCTTGTGTAATTTCGCCCACAAAAGTTTGATTCCAGTAATTTGCCGCCAACCCTATGGCACCAGTTGAATCTATTACATTCAGAGCATTTATGTAGACGGTTACGGCCTGTGTCTGGTAATTATATACAGTTAAAAAATATGATTCAAGCATTGCATAGGCTGCCATTGCCTGGGCCGTATCGGTAATTTTTCCGGGCATTCCCTGAACCAGAGTCGAGACATACCCCATTAGAGCATTATCACTTACGGTTCCAAGAGGAGGAACAATCAGGTTCTTGATAGCATTGATAACCGGTGGCATGTATAGGGTTTGACCAGTATTATTGCAATTTAAAGCAAATTGCAAGGTGTTTTGCTGAGCATATTGCATTTGGGCGATATATGTTGGGTTGGTAGAATCACTTTCCCAATTTGAGGCCGCATCAGAAAAAAACATAAAATTGTTTGGTGGACCACCACTGCTCCATGCATCCTGGATTAAACCAATCTGGGTGGTTAAATTTGCTGTAGTGAAATAAGTTTGCAGGTTCGAAATTTCATAACTCAAATACTTTCCCATGGCGGTCAACTGCGCTGAAAGTTGTGCAATCTGCCCTTGCAGCTCATTCAATCCCTGGTCGATTGTTTTAAATTCATGTTCCGTATGGAGATAGTCGTGAACATCCCATAAATTCTTTCCGATTTTTTTAAATGGATTTGGTACTTCGGGATCCTCCCCACCCACCAATCCCTTCCCGATGAGGCGTGTAAGATGAACAGGAAAGCTGATGTTGTTGGACTTTTCATAAGCGTTTTTAATATGTAAAGGACGATAGCTGAACACGTTTGGAGTTGCCGGAGGAGTGGGTTTGGGTGTAGGTGTTGGAGTAGGTGTTGGAGTGTCATCGGCCTTTTTCTTGCAGGAAATACTCACGGCCACCATCATTACCAAAACAAGGCCAAGGCCCAGGGTCATGATTCGCTTTAAGGTAAGTTTTGTCTTCATCTTTTTTCTTTTTATGTGAGTTTGTGTTTGAAAGTTCCATTTGAGAGGATTGTCAAAAGTAAATACGTTGATCGGCCATTGTCAAGGATCAGGGACCGCCAAAATCTTATAAGTTTCTGTTCATTCGTGTTAAATATCATATAATCAAACGTATACAATGAATGATTGTTTGTTGTAACAGGCGGCGGAGTTGATGTTTCAATTCGCAAGTGGCAACAAATCAATTTATTAATAAAAACAATAAGAAAAGTATAAGAAAGACGAAGTATAGCGTAGTCCTTAAAACAAACACCATTATTCAGTAATCATCAGGATTGGTATTATTAATTTATTCTCCCAGGAGCGTTTTCCAATTTATTTTTATATTAGCTGATTCATTAGTTTTCGATATGAGAAATACTCTTGTAAAACTTCTGTCACTTCTCCTTCTTCTTTTTGCTCAGCAAGGCAATGCTGCCAAAACTGATTCGACAGCGATCAAGAAAAAATTGATTTTGACATCTATCCCTTCCGAGAAAAAAGTAAAATATCTGAATGACCTGTGTTCTCATTACTGGTATAGCAATGCAGATACATCCTTGTATTACGGATGGATGGGATTGCCTTTGTCAAAGGATAATGTTTCTTCGGCCACCCGGGGATATCTGCATTTTACGATAGGAATGGCCTGGGAGAACAAAGGGAATGCCGACTCTGCAATGTGGTACCTTCGCAAAGCTTCGGATATATTGAAGGAAGGAGGAAATGATTTTCTATATTACAGATCGGTTGAACAAATAGGCAGTTTATACCGGATTCTTGGAAAATATGATACAGCTGTGGTCATTATGAGCAGGGCTTTGGATTATTTTAAAAAAACCAAAGAAAGCTTTCAAATCATGTCGGCTTTGTTCAACATCGGCAGCGTTTACCTCGAACAAAACCGCTATAACAAGGCGCTTCAGTTTTATCTCGAATCACAGTCCTATGATTCGGTTTTGAGAGATACGAATGCCATGGCGACTCATTACCTGGGATTAGGCATAGTATATCAGAACCTTGGTTTCTTATTCAGGACCATAAATCCTGAAAAATCAAGAATATATTATAACCATGGGGAGAAAGAGTTCCGCGATGCCCATGATTTGTTTATCAGGACCGGCCATCGTACAGGGATTTGCTTTGCAAACATGAATCTGTTATCAATTCTTATTAATAAAGGAGAATACAATATTGCTGATTCACTTCTGAAAACCGATTCATATTGTCTCTCATTTAAAGACCCCAGGGTGCAGGTTAGTTTCATGAGTTCCCAGGCTCTGCTCCTGAAGGCAAGACATAAAAATATGGAGGCACTTGAAGTACTCAGTATGGTTGCAGCCAGGGAGGGTGATATGGTGATCCTTCCTGAATTTCATGATGCAATGCTGGTTATGGCGGAACTTTTGCGTGACAAGGGGCTGAAAGACAGCGCTTACCACCTGGCACAACGTTCGTCAGAATGGGCAGAACACCATTCAGTGTTCCCATTGGTCGTAACTGCTAACGAAACAATTTCGGCCTGGCTCCTGGCCGACGGGAAATCCGGCGAAGCCATAAGTAAAATTAAATTAGCCTCCCTATACAAGGATTCACTGTACCGTTCGGTTGACCAGGAAATTTTTGACGAGGTTGAATTGAAGTTCAAAAACCAGGTTCTTCAGGCGCAGGTAGACCTCCTGAAAATTGAAAAGGACCTTCAGAAATCTAACAAACTTGTCATTACTCTTGTTTCCGTTCTGGTGGTACTGTTGCTGGTAGTTTTATTGATCTATTTTATTTTCAGGCATAAACGGGCTGAACGTGAACGCATCATTGCCCAGCAGCGAAGCCTGCAGCTTGAGCATGAAGGCAAAATCAAGGATTCAGAGCTTGAGCGTTCCAGGCTTGAGAAAGAACTGCAGGAGGAGGAATTGGAGAGACTTCAGCTTGAGGTTGAACTGAAAGAACAGGACCTGGTTTACCAGACTCTTTTACGCACCGATCTGAGCCATGTCACCAGGTCTGTTCAGGAAAGGCTTATTCCGTTCCAGTACCGCCTTACCAAGAAGAAGGACCAGGAGGATTTTTCCCAGACCCTAGCAGATATAGCCAGGGAAGCTACAAGAGACCCGATGCAGGATTTTGAGGTCATGTTCAGGCAAATGCATAGCGGGTTCTATGAGAAGCTGCTTGAAAAATGTCAGGATCTTTCAAAAACGGAACTTAACGTTTGTGCTTTGCTTCGCTTGAATCTTTCCTCCAAAGATATTTCCCGATTGGTAAACATTTCGTCAAATACAGTTGACCTCATCCGTCATAAAATAAGAAAAAAACTTGAGCTTGAACAGAAAGAGAGTCTTTCAGGGTACCTGATCATGCTATAATAATAACTTTTGCCAATGGAAACCACATCTTTTAAATCACATTCAGTTCTTGTAGCCGAGGATAATGACGATAATTTCGATTATATCTGGCATACGCTTAAAAATACAGGTACAAACATCATCAGGGCAAAGGATGGGAGGGAAGCGGTTACAATGGTCAGGGAGAACCCTGCGATTGAACTGATCCTGATGGACGGCATGATGCCCGAAATGACAGGGTACGAAGCTGCAGTCGAGATCAAGAAGATGAGAAGCGACCTCCCAATTGTAATCCTTACGGCTTTTGTCGACCATTCTTCAATAAGGGAAGCAGTTATGAGTGGTTGTAATGACTATCTTGCCAAACCAATTGGTGTTGAGGAACTTAAAGCTGCATTGTCAAAGTGGCTAGTGAAATAGTTATCTCCCGGGATGAAGCTTTTTAAGAAGGCTTCAGCAGATTCAGCATCTTATATTTTCCTTTCTAAAATGATCAACTGTAAGAAATTCAGTTGATTAAACCATTATAAATATTGACTTTCCAAATATTCAGGCTTGCGTGCTATCTGTTTAAGGTGTTGATATTCACGGTTGTAATATGCTATTTCAAGAAACATATAAGGTTTATTCCTTTCTTTTTCTTGACATCTGCCAGCTTTCAGTATAAATTTACCATCGGTTAGTGCTTAATTTTTTACCCGCATTCTCCCCTCCTTTTTGAAATTTCTCATTCCGTTGGTTCTTGTGGAGGGGAGAGCCGGGTAAAACAATCCGGATGTATGAATTCCCCAAAAGCTTTACTTGTTTTTAAAGAACCGGATGCAATGAAATCGCTAGTGGATTCTCTTGAACTAAGGGGCATCGGCAGTGTTATTGTTAATACAGGGATGGATGCCATTCGGATATGCAACTCGAATGAAGTTTTTTTGGTTTTACTGGAAGTGGACATACCCGATATCAACGGTTATGACCTGGTATATTTCCTTCGCCGCCAATGCAAATCCGAACTGGTTTTCGTAATCATGGCATTTTTTAGCATGGCAGCAGCCAGCCTTGCCATGTCTGTTGGCATTAATGAGTTCGTGGCAAAACCCGCAAAAGAAGAAGAACTGGTTCTGCTCATTGAAAAATATTATAATCTGAATGTTAACCAGGTAGTCTCACAAGAATTTTAGCAACAATTAAATTCCCTTACAATGAAAACAAAGAAAGCACTGATCATTTTAAGCCTGATTTCGGTTATCGGTTTCTCCGATGCCATTTCCTGTACCATCTTCCGGATGAAAGCCAAAGATGGCAATATAACACTCGCCCGCTCTATGGAGTTCGGCGTTGACCTGAAGTATGATCTCATTGTGGTCCCTAGGAACCTTCCGTTTTACAGCCCATCACCTGTAAGTAAAATGGGTGTCAAATGGGCGAATAAGAACGGGTACATGGGCGTTGCCAGCATGGGCATGAATTTCGGCATAAGCGACGGGATTAATGAAAAAGGACTTGCCATCAGCGTGCTCTGGTATGAAAGCGATATGCAGTATCAGACGGTGGCCCTCGCCGACAGCGGCAAGGCGCTTGCCCAGGCGATATACCCTGACTGGGTACTGGGAAATTTCTCAACAGTTGATGAGGTTAAATCGGCTACTCCCAAAATGAGGGTATTTAGCTATTCAGATACATCGAAGATGAAAATGGCGCTTACTGTTCATTTTATCATATATGATGCCCAGGGCGGATGTATTGTTGTCGAATATGACAAAGGCCAATGCAATATTTATGACAACCCGATAGGCATTATGACCAATTCGCCTTCATTGCCATGGCAATATACAAACCTAAGGCAATATATAGGGTTTGAGAATGTTAACCCGATACCCATAAAATTCGGCGGTTTCACATTCAGCCCCACAGGCCATGGTGACGGAATGATGGGGATCCCCGGGGATTACACTCCTCCAAGCCGCTTCCTGAGACTTGCGATGTTTGAAAGATTTGTTACCCGCCCTGACAATGCTTCAGCAAACCTCATTCTTTGCCAGCATGTGATCAACAGCTTTTCGATACCCTTCGGCATTATTGTCGATAAAGACGCCAAAGGGAATATTGTATCCAATGAATCCACGCAATGGGTTACGTTCCGCGATCTCACCAATCGCATCTTTTATTTTAAAACATACGAAAATCCAACGATTCGGAAGATTGATCTCAAAGCCCTGGATTTTTCGGCAAAAGCCATCCAGCGGATATCCATGTATGGTACACAGGAAACAATCATCGATCTGACGCCGAAAAAATAACAGCGTCAGTCTGATAGCATTTTAGAAAAAATCATTTTACACTGGCCCCGGTTGAGGTTAAAATCGACCGGGGTCTCTATCATATGGTTTTAAAGAGTAACTTTGAATTGTAATCATTTTCTTCGAACTTCATGTTAATCCTGGATGTCGTCATTCAACAGCTCATTTAAACCGGTTTTTCTTGGTATTTTATTCCTGGTTTCTTTCGGAACATCCGTTATAGCCCAGCATTACCCGGTGCGCACTTATACCGAGGTTGACGGACTGGCCAATTCAATGATTTATGACCTGAAACAAGACTCTTCTGGCATTATCTGGATTGCACGCAGGTCGGGAATCTCATCATATGACGGCATATCATTTACCAATTACAACGTCGCCGACGGACTGAGCCCGACCAGTTATGCATTTTTGTTCCTTGATTCCAGGAATACCCTGTGGGCCCTGGTTGAGAGTGGATCTCTGGTTGTTTCTGAGTTTAAAGAAAGGAAATGGATCAATTACACCTGTCCTATCGTACCGTCAAGAACCTCATTCAATGCTTTTACTGCATTTTTGGTTGTTAACGAACCTAATAAGACCAGGCTCTTTGTTGGAACGGCAGAGGATGGTTTATTGATATATGCTGATAAACAATGGAAAAAATTAGGTGCAAAGGAAGGCTTGCCGGGAGTAACTATTACAAGCCTTGCACAGTTTGAAGGGAAAACGATTGTTGGTACTGATAATGGACTGGCTGTGCTTGAAAACAACTCGTTCAGCACCCGCCTTGCTCCGGTCTCTCCCTACCTTTCAAAACCTGTCCTGGCGATGATTCCTGAAGGAGATCTTCTCTGGATTGTGGGTGATAAATGGCTGGGAACTCTCATTAACGGTAAATTCACTCTGGTTACAACTGATTTTTTTATTCCTACTGAGAGAAACGGCAGACGTACTTTTATTCAACCCGACCATGCCGGGAGGATTTATTTCGGAAATCTTTTCAGGGTTTATTGTTATGATATAAAGAATAATGCGATTCAGTTACTTACGCGTAAGAACGGTCTCATATCCGAAGGAGGAAGTTCCGTATTGGTCGACCGTGAACAAAACACCTGGGTAGCAGGATTCAGGGGTATTACCAGGATGCTGTCGAGGCGCTTTACAAGTTTTTCTTCTGCCGACGGATTGTTCAGCAACGAAGTGGCATCCGCAATTGAATATAAACCAGGACAGTATGTATTCGGACACGACGGGGTTTTGTCTTATTATAATGGAAAATCATTCTCGACCTTTTTGCTCGACCGCTCTCTGGCAAACGCATCAAATGAAAGCCGCATCCTGGACATAACAAAAGATACATCCGGCAGCATCTGGGCGGCAGTTACTACCAACGGCCTTGCAAAAATTGATAAAAACAGGAAAGTTACGTGGTTCAGAGCAGCTCAGGGCCTGAACGGGTATATATTTTCGGTGCTTTCAACCCCAAATGGAAAACTATATGCCGGTGGTTCCGATGGCTTCTACGAATATATAAATGGCAGGTTCATTAGGCGTTTTTCTACTGAAACACATGGCAGCCCTGTCAGAAAGATTTACCTGGGACAGGATAATTCAGTTTATTTTTCAAGCATAAACTGGGGTATTTTCGGGATCAGCCATGGCAAAGTCATTCGTTTCTATTCCCCCGACAACCAGCTTGCAAATAACGTATTTGCTTTTCTTGAAGATTCAAAGAAAAGGAAATGGGTTGGGACAACCGCAGGATTGTATATTGTTTCCGATACCCTGCTTGTCAGATCAGTCAAGCCCCTCCCTTCTATCAACCGCCCCATATACAGCATACTTGAAGATAATAATGGCAGGCTCTGGTTTGGAAGTGATAACGGAATTTACCTCTGGGACGGAGTTAGCCTTGATCATTTTTCAACGTCTGACGGTGTTTCGGGTCTCGAAATTAACCGAAGTGCCTGTTTTATAGATTACCGTAACCGGATATGGTTCGGGACTAACAACGGTCTCACAGTGTTTGACCCTGAGATGGATTACTCGCCAACATCAATCCCCCCTCCGATATTAAAACTACAGTATGTCGAAGCCGGGAGTGACAGTATTGGCCTTGAGAACTACCTGGAACTTCCCTTCGATGTCGACAACCTGACTTTTCATTTCAGGGCAATCTCCTTTATTGAAGAGACAAAAGTTATTTACAGGTATAAGCTTGAAGGACTTGACACTGCCTGGTCGCGAGATGTTTTCTATCAGAATAATTCGGTGAAGTTCAATAATCTCAAACCCGGGACTTACCGTTTTTATGTGAAAGCGAGGAATGCCCTGGGGGTCTGGACAGAGCCTCTGTGCTCTCCGTTGATAAAGATCAATCAGCCATTCTGGTTCCGATGGTGGTTCATGGTTTTTGCATTAATGGCAATGGGAATAGTAGGCGTTTTAACAGGGCGATATGTGCTCATCACAAGGTACAATGTGAGGCTTGAAGATATGGTTTCTGAACGTACAAAGGACCTGGAACGTTCAGAGGAGAGGCTTAAGGAAAGTAATGCCGCAAAAGACAACTTCTTTTCCATTATCGCACATGATTTAAGAAGTCCGTTTAATGTCATCCTCGGCATGCTCGACCTGCTTACCAGGGAATACTCTGAATATACCGATGAGGAACGGCAGCAGATGCTTATGAGGCTTAAAAATGCCTCCACACGTACTATTGATCTGCTTGAAAACCTCTTAACCTGGGCCAGGGCCCAAAGAGGTCTGCTTCCTTATTCTCCCGTATGTTTTGATGTTATTAAAATCATCCAGGAAAATATCCTGCTGTTTGAATCTGCTGCACATAGCAAGGATATAATGGTTAAGCTCTGCGGTGAAAAAAGCCTGCTCGTCACAGCTGATCATAATATGATCAACACCATCGTCAGGAACCTCATCTCAAATGCCATTAAATTCACCATCCTGGGTGGAACCATTATAATAACTGCCGAAAATCAACAGGATGGGGATATTCTTGTTTCGGTTAAAGATTCGGGCATTGGGATGTCGGAAACAACACTTGGAAACCTCTTCAAAATTGAAAAGCGAACGGTGATGAGGGGTACAAACAATGAAATGGGTACCGGTCTGGGCCTTATCCTCAGTAAAGACTTTATCGAACGCAATAAGGGGAAAATATGGGTAATTAGTGAGGAAGATGTGGGTTCAACCTTTTATTTCACTCTTCCCTTGACTGGATCAGCCTGAACCCGTTCCCGTGAATATTGATGATCTCGATAGATGGGTCAGCCTTTAGATATTTGCGGATCTTTGCTATAAACACATCCATGCTGCGTCCGTTAAAATAGTTGTCGGCACCCCAGATGGTCTCCAGCGCCTCTTTCCTGATCAATATACCGTCCTTTGCCTTACAAAGCATATGGAGCAGTTTAGCTTCCTTAGGGGATAGTTGTATTGTTGCCCCTTGAATGGTCAGAGTCCTGAGCACATTATGAAACCTGAACTTTCCGATAGTGAATTCGCTGATCTCCGAATCCTGATCCGATTGGGATTGTCGTTTGAGGATGGCCGCGATCTTGTATAGCATGACTTCCGAATCAAAAGGTTTTGTTATGTAGTCATCAGCCCCGGTCTTGAAACCCTCAAGCATATCCGATTTCAGGGATTTGGCTGTAAGAAAGATGAAGGGTATTTTTGAATTTGCTTTTTTGATCTCCCTGGCGAGCGTAAAACCATCCATTTCCGGCATCATCACATCAAGTATGCAGATATCATAGATCTGGCTTTTAAACGCCGATAAACCCTGCTTCCCATCCACTTTGAGGGTTACAAGGTAATCATTCATCTCTAAATACGATTTCATGATCGAACCGAAGTTCGGGTCATCCTCAACCAGCAGTATTTTTTTTGATTCCATGGTTATTTATTTAGGTTACTGGGTTATTGGTTTTTGGTTGTT